>Ga0207963_1001493_pt1 | contig 12282 bp, 14 predicted proteins | sample Knorr_S15_td_NAD_FD_185604 | JGI IMG/M metagenome (GOLD analysis project Ga0207963, IMG submission 185604) | Marine microbial communities from Southern Atlantic Ocean transect - Knorr_S15_td_NADW_ad_2500m_LV_A (SPAdes) (version 2) | ecosystem: Environmental > Aquatic > Marine > Oceanic | place...
TAGAGAATGATTTTGTTGTTCCCCTGGCCCTCCGAGAGGGTCGATTTATGACAATGTATCAATCGCGGGTCCTGTGGTCCGGTCAGTGCGAGTCTCCATGATGGGGGGTAGTGGCCGCGGTTGCGAACACCACCGTGAGCATCGAGAAGATAAACGCCTGAATGACGCCCACAAAAAGCTCCAACCCCAAGAACGGGATGATTCCAACCAACGGAATCAGGAACATCATCGCAACCAGCAACACCTCGCCCGCGAATATGTTTCCAAATAGTCGGAAGGTGAAGCTTATTATCTTTGCGATTTCGCTGATGATTTCCAGAAGACCAACGAACAGTCCTATCGGGCCTTCTTTGAAATTGAAGAACTTGCCCAGGTGCCCAAAGACGCCTAGGGTCGTGAAACCCCAGAACTGCACCAGCAGCATCGCAATCAGCGTTATGGCCAATGTCGTGTTGATGTCCGTATTCGCGCCCCTAAGGAACGGAACAAGAATACCAGCCTGCTTGCCAGCCTCTAATGGGTGTTCCTCGATTTCTCCAACCGTCTTCACGTCACCCACGGAACCGAAGCCCAGGATACCGAGGTTGCCGTCGCCTTCAAAAACGACTACGTTCAGCTTGGCCAAGTCAAGGTGTTCCCCTTCGTCAAGGGCAGCTTCACGGTGATGGACGAGCTCGTCCACCGTCTCAATCCGGCCAATTGTGCCGAACCCAGGAAGAATGCCCAACCAGTTGGAAACGACGATGAACAGGAAAATAGTCATCACTAACGGGAAGAATTTACGCCCCCGTTCGGGACCGGCGATACTCTCCGTCAGGTCCATAAAGAACTCCAGGATGACTTCGAAAAGCCCCTGGAGTCGTCCTGGCACTTCGGTGATCCTGAATCTCACGATTAGCGAGACAAGCGCCAGAATTATGACGGCAGCCCATGTTGCGATCATTGTGTTGGTGATATGAAAATCGCCGATAATTGCATCGGCGGTTATCGACTCTGCGGGAATCTGGATTGCGGCTAACGGCGCTCCCAGGTATCCGCCGCCGAACTCTGCTCCGAGCGCGCCTCCATACAGAGCGACGCCCAAGACCACGATCCCAACGATTAGGATCAACAGCATCTTAGGGTTCCCCAGCAAATTTGTTCCCCCGGATCAAGTTTAGTCTTCGTCAGTCGGCGCGGAGAGGACTGCCTGCAGCATCCGGAACATCCCGAACACCGCCACCACTATTCCCGCACCTATCCCAAGGAGAGTCATCAATGGGTTCAGGCCCAGTTGCCGATCCAGCAAATAGCCGCCGATGCCTCCACCGGCGATGCTCACTCCCACGTACCATCCGATACCCAGGAGCCGCAGCAACAATTCCAGACTGCGACCGCTCATTTAGGGGCCTCCTCGGGAAGCTTGTGTAGTGTATCACAATCAAAATCTGAGGGTCAACGGATTTTATTCAAAGCGTCAAAAAAACAAAAAGGCCCTGCTTGATACAGGGCCTTGTGAACACGTATCCGTCGGTTCCGCGCTATTCCTTGGAGGTGTCCGTGGCGGCGTCGCCGAGGTCCTCAAGGTTGAGAGTGTCAATGAAATCTGTGAAGGCGGACAAGCGTTTTAGTTCGTCTTCGCCCACTTCCTGAGGCTCTTTCGATTCGCCATCAATTGGGATCATGGGCTTGCCGGTGTCGGCGTCCATTTCCACGCTGGCCCGCTCGAGAACTGTGTCTTCCGCAAAGATGGGCGCCTGCGTCCGCACGGCCAACGCAATAGCATCTGAAGGCCGCGCGTCGATCTCCATCGTCGTCCCGTTATGTTGGATTACGATCTTCGCGAAGAATGTGTCGTTGTTCAGATCGGATACGATTATCTGATTAACCGTCGCGCCCATAGACGATATGACAGACCTAAGAAGATCGTGAGTCAGAGGTCGAGGAACGTTTACGTCCTGTAACGTGACCGCTATGGCGTCGGCCTCTGCAGCGCCGATCCAGATGGGCAGATAACGGTCTGACTCCTTGACCTTGAGAATCACCACCCGCTGGTAGTTAGTCAAATGCACGCGAATACTGTCGATGGACATTTCCCGCATACGCCCGTCCCCTCTTGCTGCTGCATAGCTTCAATTTCATTTTAAGTATAGCTCAAATTCGTGTCAACGCATGTTTGGCTGGATTCAGACCGCGACACGCTTACATTCTCGGCATGGAACTTTGCTACTTGTTACGAACCCGATTCCGTATTGGCTGGCTGTTCATCAGACGATACGACTGTTCTGAGCCGCTTGTCCAGCGTCGAACGGGGCATAAGCACTCGCCTTTTGCACCCAAGACAGACAATGCCAATATCCGCGCCGAGGCGCACGATCTCCCAGTCTGTGCTGCCGCACGGGTGTTTCTTCTTCAACCGCACGACCCATCCCAATTCGTATGGGGTCACCAACCCCTGTCCTCCTGAATCAGCACATCGTTGATATTGTCCCGGAGGTTACTGGCGGCATTCCGGGCAGCGTCCGGGTAAGTTGCAGGGTCTCGCGATGCGTAGGTGATGCCTCTGGACGAACTTATCAATACGTTGCAATCGTCGGTGTCCAAGCCCGCGACCACGCTGGCTTCTAAGTTGCCGCTCTGTGCGCCGATTCCCGGAATCAGGACGGGCATTCCGCCTGCTCTCTGGCGCACCTCCACCAATTCATCTGGATAGGTCGCTCCAACCACGATTCCGATGTTGCCTCGTGTGTTGGCCTGTCGAGCCTTGTCCGCCATCCACTGGTACAATGCTGGCGCGCCAGGATAATCGGATAGCCTGATGTCCTGAAATTCCGCCCCGCCCGGATTTGACGATTTGCACCAGATGAAGGACGCCTGATCCTCATACTCCAGAAACGGCTCCAGAGTGTCCATACCGCCATAAGCGTTCACCGTGGCGGCATCGAAACCCCAGACCTCGAACAACGCTTTCGCATACATCGTGTTCGTAGAGTCGATGTCGCCGCGCTTTCCGTCGCCGATAACGATAATGTCTGGCGCTACCGAGCGGATGTGGTCGACGGTCCGATGAAGCGCCCTGAGTCCGTCGATTCCCAGGGCTTCGTAGAAGGGCAAATTAGGCTTGAAGGCGCACACCAGATCATGGGTAGCATCAATTATCGCTTTGTTGAACTCGAACACATCCGACACCGCCATCAGCGACGGGTCGGGGTCAAGCCCAACGCACACGAGGCTCTGATTCTTTCTAGAGATGTGGTTCAACCGGTCCAGGAATTTACTCAACCGCTGCTCCGAGCCCCTCATGAATTTGGTTACTGAGCGACCCAGATATATAGTTTAGTCACCGACTCAAACTGAGGCAAGCGCATGATTGGCTTTTGAAGTCACGTTATGCGTTCGGCCCGACTGCTTTCAACGCCTTCAGGTACGAATCTGGGTCCGGTTCGTTGAACACAAGTCGAATCTCATCCACTCCCGCATCGAAAAACTCCGTCATCTGGTCCCGGCATTGCTGAGGGTTGCCGATGATCGTTGTGGCGTGAATCATCTCGTCCGTGACCAGTTCGGCGGCTCGATCGCGTTCACGGGCAAGGTAGGCTTGGCGCACGCGGTCGGCGTCCTCTCCGAATCCGATACGTGTGAAATACTGGTGATAGAACACGCCCATTCCGCCAAGATAAAAGGCGATGTGTGGCCGCTCTCGCTCCATCGCCGCGTCGATGTCGTCGGTGACGTAAATCGACACTTGCGGAGATATGGCGATGTCATCCAACGAGCGTCCAACCGTTTCGGCCCCCGCCTTCAGTTCAGCCACTGCCGCATCCATCCTGGAGGGGGCCAGGTAGATCGGTAGCCATCCGTCCGCGAGTTCACCAGTCATGCGAAGGCTGGGAGCGCCCAGTGACGCGATGTAGATCGGGAGATCGGACCGGAACGCCGGGAATCTTATTCGGAACCGCTGAGTCTGAAAAAATTCGCCGTCGTGATCCAGACGTTCACCCTTCATCGCCTTTCGAAGGATGTCGATGTACTCCCGCATTCGAGTGACCGGCTTTCGGAATTTCTCGCCGTGGAAATCTTCGATAACCAACTTTCCGCTAGCCCCGAGGCCGAGAAAGAACCGGCCTTCTGACATTACATCCATGTTCAGCGCGGTCATCGCTAGGTTTGCCGGAGACCTTGCGAACACCGGGACGATGCTGGTCCCAATTCGGATTCGGGACGTGACAGCCGCCAATTGCGCCAGCGATGTGAACGCGTCCTCGCCCCAAGCCTCCCCCATCGTAATGCAGCTATATCCTAATTCTTCGGCCAACACGGCTGTCTCGCGAATCTGCTGCCAAGACATCCCCCGGGTTCTGAAGCCCATGAGTCCTACATCGCCCATATTGAACACTCCCTGTTTGATTCATGTTCTCGGTTCGTTAGCTGAGATCACAGAAGCCCGACCAATTCGTCCGGGTGCGTGAGCATGGGGTAGTGGCCCGACTCCATGATATGCCACTCAGCTTTGAGCTTGTCTGCCGTCCGACGCTGGTGAGCTTCGGATGGATTGCTGCTCAGGCTGCACCGTACAACCGTTGCAGGCCAGGACTGCGACCAGAAACCATCCAGTTCGCCTGGAGCGTCAGTCGCCTCAATGGGGTGCATCGTGACACGGTCAACGGCCCATCCCCTGAGTTCCGGTTCCATATCCGCGAACAATCGGTTCTCCAGGTCATCTCTGGACGGGCCGCGAGTCAATTCGGTTGTCACCTGCGGCCTGTTCGGGTCGCGGACGACAATGTCGTCCACCCGTTCACCCGGCTGGGGCGCCAGCGCGTCGACGAACACAACGCGGCTGATGCGGTCTCGGGCCAACTCAGCCGCCTTGCAAATCACGAGGCCTCCGGTGCTGGTGCCTACCAGAATGACATCTGACAAATCTTCGTAGAACATCAGGTCAGCGACCTCTTTCCCTTGAGTCGCGATGGTGATGCCGTGCCGAATCTGCGACGCCCGCTCGCCACAACCGTCCAGCGTTGGCGCGTAAACCCTGTGGCCTGCCGCCCTCAGTTTTTCAGCCGTGGGCTGCCAGATCCAGCCGCCCTGGTAGGAACCGTGGACAAGTACGTAATTTGCCATATTGTGTTTCCTCCACTTTGGATTCGTGCGCGCAGAGCGTGGATGATTCCCGTTATTTCAGATAAGGTTTGTGCCAGCCGCATCTTACCCCAATCAAGCGTTGAACGGTTAACCTGGTCGCCGACAATGTTGGAAAATGCGAAGAATGAAATTATACCAACCGCTTCTCGAAGCTAAATTCGTCGAACGTCTCAACCGATTCGCGGCCGTGATGGAGATTGACAAAGAGCAGATGCTCGTCCACATTGCCAACTCCGGCAGGCTTGGAGAGTTGTTGACGTCCGACAACACGATGTATCTGACTCCGGCAGACCCAACATCGAACCGGAAGACCGCCTACGACTTGACGCTGGTGGGCATTGGCGACGTTCTGGTGTCCGCCGATGCCCGAACGCCTAACGCCCTGCTGGCCGAATCTTTGCTCGAGGGATGTCTCGAAAAATTCAACGGCTATGAGTCTATGACACGCGAAGTGACGATTCGCGATAGCCGCCTCGACTTCCGACTGGCCGGACCTGACGGTGATTATTACATCGAGGCCAAGTCCGTGACTCTGGTCGAGGACAGAATTGCAATTTTCCCTGACGCCCGCACTGTCAGAGGTGCAAAGCACGTCCGAACTCTGACAGCTTTGGCTTCTGAGGGCCACCGAGCGGCGGCGGTTTTCGTGGTCCAGCGACCGGACGCCTCCGCGCTCCGTCCCGACGCCGATTCAGACCCCACGTTCCACGAGGCCCTCACGCGGGCTGTCACTGCGGGAGTCGAGGTGCACGCTTACAACTGTCGGGTCTCTCGTTCGGAAATTCGGATAAACGAACCTGTGCCAGTGTTACTGGACTAGGCGCTGATGCACATGCGAGACAGATTATCAGAGATATACGACCGCCTCCTAGAGCGCTACGGCCCTCAGAACTGGTGGCCTGCCGATACTCCCATTGAAGTCATGGTGGGGGCCGTGCTGACTCAAGCGGCATCTTGGACCAATGTCGAACAGGCGCTAGCGAATCTGAGGGACGCCGATGCGTTGTCATCACAAGCCATCCGCGATATGCCTCTGCCTGAATTGGCGAGTCTGGTGTACCCCAGCGGCTACTACAACGCCAAGGCCCACAAGCTCAAAGCGTTGTGTCAGTTTCTCCATGATTTCTGTGAAGATGACATCGACAGGATGGCCTTCCGACCGACCCAGGAGCTTAGAATCGAACTGCTGAGGGTTTACGGCATAGGCAATGAGACTGCCGATGACATCCTGCTTTACGCCCTGGGACACCCCATATTCGTTGTCGACACTTACACCCGGCGACTGATGCACCGCATTGGCGTCGTCGATGAGCGTGTGAATTACCCCAAACTCCAAGCGTTGTTTATGGACAATCTGCCTTCAGACGCACAATATTTCAACGAGTTCCATGCGTTGATCGTTCGACACTCCGTTGTGGCTTGCAAAAAGAGTCCCAAGTGCGAGGGTTGTCCGATCCTGGATATCTGCGAATTTGGAACATCCAATGTTCAAGTCAGCTCATCACAGTGATGCTGTTCGTCTTAATGACCAGATAGACGTCCGAGCCTACCATAAGACTCAGGTCGGCGAGGGCTCCCGGCGTTATCTCGACCGTGATACGTTCACCAACGTCAGCGAACACGAGAACCTGAGAACCCAGATCGTGTATCTCCCGGACGACCGCCTTCACGATATTTCGAGCGCTAATTTTCTGAGGCGCCTCCAGACTGAGGATAATGTCCCCTGCCCTGACAGACACCATAACGGCATCCCCTGGCACAGCGTCAATCGCAGGAATCAGCAATTCGGCTTCGCCAACCCGAATCCTCGACGTGCTGGCGTCGTCTTGTGACGGGAGCGCTTCGCCTTCGAGAATGTTCTCCAGGGCCGCATAGTCCGCGACCGCGGCCAGCGCCGGCCTCCCCAGAAGAGACCGGGTCGGGCCAAAGGCAACGGTCCTTCCCCCCTCAATCGCCAGGGTATCGTCTGACAAGGCCGTGACCTCTGAGAGGGAGTGGGACACATACACCATCGGAATCTTCAACTCTCGCACGACCCGCTTCAGATATGAAATTATCGCGCCTTTGAAACGAGCGTCCAGTGAGGCTAAAGGCTCATCCATCAGCAGGAGTTTCGGCGAAATCGCCAGGGCTCGGGCCAGGGCGACCCGTTGCTTTTCGCCGCCCGACAAATTCTTCACGTTCCGAGACATCAGCGGCGCCAATCCAAGCATGTCGACTAAATGGTCGAGGTCGATCTCTCGCGACTCAACAGGCGTCAGGTTATATCCGTACTGGATATTGTCGCGAACGCTCTTGTGAGGAAAAAGCACCGAATCCTGGAAAACGTAGCCAAAACGGCGTTTTTCGGGACGAACGTCCGTCTTCGATTCAGAGGAGAATACTGTCCGCCCGTCCACCGTTATACTGCCCTCATCCGGCTTGGTCATTCCTGCAAGGCAGTTGAGCAACGTCGTCTTGCCTGTTCCCGACGGGCCGAATATGGCAGTCACGCCGGGGCCAAAACTAGCCTCGCAGTCCAGATCGAAGCCTGTAAACCGCTTGCGTATGTTGAATTCGATGAAGTTCTCTGTTGCCATAATTCTTCGTCAGTCCTTAGTTCTGGATTTGGACAGAAGCCAGTTGTGGACAAGTATAGTCGCCACAGCCAGAGCGATTGACACTCCGACAAGCCGAAGAGCATCGGCGTCACGGCCCAATTGGACTTTTTCAAATATCGCCAACGGCAACGTCTGAGTCCGGCCAGGTATGTTGCCAGCCACCACAATCGTCGCCCCGAACTCGCTCAACGCCCGGACGAACCCCAACAGCACGCCAGCCATAATCCCGCGATACGCGAGGGGCAAAGTGATGGTGAAAGCTACCCTAAGCGCCCCTGCCCCTAAACTGCGGGCCGAACGCTCCAGGCGCTCGTCAACACCCTCAATGGCCGTCATCACGCCACGGGCCATCAGCGGGAACGACACCACAGCTGACGCCAACGCCGCAGCCACCCACGTGAACACGATGTCCACGCCGAGGATGTCTCGGATCAAAGACCCAACAGGCCCTTCCCGACCCAGAAGCAACAGAAGAAAGTACCCGGAAACCACGGGCGGCAAGGCCAGCGGCAACGACACCAGAACGTCAAGAAGAAAACTGCCCCTAACTCGACGCTTGACGATCAGCCAACTGAGTCCAATGGCGATCGGCAAATTGATGACCGTGGCGACCACAGCAATCTGGAGTGTTAGCAGTATGAGTGAAATATCCATCACTTAAACATTAACCGCGGCACAGCGAAACGTTCAAGGCAATGGCTCAAATCCATTTCGCCGGAACGTCGCGACTGAAGCCGGAGACCGCAAATACTCGATAAATTCCTTCGCGAGATTCAGTTCGGGCGACTCTGAAACCGCGACAGCCGGGTAAACTATGGGCGTGTAATTCCCGTCTGGAACGATATCAAATAAAGAAAGATCAGGGGCGGTCTTGGCGTCTGTGGCGTAGACCAACGCGACGTCGACGTTTCCCGTCTCCACGTAGGTCAGTGTGATCCGAACGTCGGCGCCGAATACGACCTTGGATTGAATCTCTTCCCAGACACCTTCATGGGAAAGCGCTTCACGGGCGTAGGCCCCTGCGGGTGCAAGATCAGGGTCAGCCAACCCGATGCGCGAGTAGTCGCTCCGTGTCAAATCTGACAGCGACGCCGGTTCTCTCGAATCAGCTCTGGCGACCAAGACCAATCGATTAACCAGCAACGAACGCGCAGAACCTTCAGCCACCAAGCCCGCATCTTGCAACCCCGTCACAGGGCCAGCGCCAGCGGATATGAAAACATCCGCCGGGGCGCCGGACTCGATCTGCCGGGCCAGAGCCTGGGATCCGCCGTAGCTGATCCGAGCTTCGACTCCTGTCGCTTCCTCGTAATCCGCCTCGATCTCCGTCAGTGCGTTAGTAAGGCTCGTGGCCGCGAAAATCAGCAACTCCTCTGAATCTCCGCCGCCACACGCCGACACGAGACAGAATAACGCCGTCATCAAATAAAAACCGAATCCAGTAAATTGACCAATCTGCCAATAGACTGTCGGATATTTTTGTGCGCTCTGTGATAATGTCGCCATAAGCCATTTTAATCAAAACTGGTCCTGAATTTGAAGGCACTTGGAGTCCCAGTTGAGGCGTGAATAAGGTTGTCCATGTCATAGGAAAATGTTATACTCAGCGTGAATTAATTTGAGCCTTTTTCTGAGAAAGTGGGGTGGCCCCACTTTCTTTGTTGAAAAGGGAAAGTGTTACCAACCAAACAGGGGGTGGCTGAAACGATGAAGAGCGATTTTCTTGTCGCTTTGACACAGCTTGCGGCGGAACGAAATCTCCCCAGAGAGATTGTTCTTTCAGCGATAGAAGCTGCGTTGGCGTCAGCGTACCGAAAAGACTCCATAGCCGCGGGACAGGACATCTCTGTCAAACTGGACCCTGGCTCGGGTGAGGTAACGGTTACTATCCTCAAGACCGTCGTAGAAGAGGTTGAGGATGATGTCATCGAAATTAATCTGGCCGACGCAAGGGCCATCAAACCTGACGCCGTAATCGGTGAATCGATTGCGACCGAAAGCATGCCACACAGCGCAGGGCGCATCGCCGCTCAGACCGCCAAACAGGTTGTCATGCAACGGCTAAGGGAAGCCGAACGCGAAATAGTGTTCGAAGAGTACACCGACAAGGTCGGCGAAGTATTCTCTGTCACAGTCCAGCGGGTTGAGCCTCGCCAGGTCGTCGTCGACATTGGTAGAGGCGAGGCCGTGATGCCTGTTTCCGAGCAAATGCCGATAGAGCGATATCGCCAGGGCCAAAAGTTCAAGGCGATCCTTAGCTCGGTAGAACGCACGGCCAAGGGCACGGAACTCATAGTGTCCCGAGCCGACAAAGACCTGCTCAAACGGCTCTTCGAGATGGAAGTGCCCGAAATATACAGCGGCGCAGTGGAGATAATGGCCATCGCCCGTGAGGCAGGCTCCCGAAGCAAGGTTGGCGTTCGCGCCCGTCAGGATGGCGTTGATCCCATAGGGTCATGCGTCGGACTTCGAGGCGTCAGAATTCAGAACATCGTAAACGAGCTTCAGGGCGAGAAAATCGACGTCCTGGAGTGGAACAAAGACGTGGGACGGTTCATCGCGAACTCGTTGAACCCCGCCCAGGTCATGCGCGTTGAACTGGACCCGACCACTCAAGCCGCAATCGCGGTGGTCCCTGACCGTCAGCTATCGCTGGCCATCGGCAAAGAGGGCCAGAACGCCCGGCTAGCGGCCAAACTCACCGGATGGAATGTCGACATCAAAAGCGCGACCGAAGCCGAAGCATACGCCGAAGAACGCGCACGCATCCAGGCTGAAGCAGCAACAGTAGCCGCAGTAACGCCTGCGGTGGTCGAAGTTCCGTCCGAAGTCGTGGAAGCACCGGTTGTCGTTGATGCGCCAATCGAAATCGCTGCGACCGCAGAACCGGCGCTCGCTGAACCGTCAGTAATTAAAGCGCCGATCGAAGTTCCTGCGCCGACAGGGCCAATCGAAGCAGAGCCGGTGTTGGTTGAGGCTGTCGCTGACATCCCCGTGCCGGTCACACCGGAGCCTGTGGAACCTGAAATAATTCAGGTGGCCGCAGAAGTAGAACCGCAAAACGATCTAGAATCGCTGTTGGACTCGGAGGATGAATTAGATCTGGAAGCTTTGGAAGAAGCAACAAGGCCAGACACTGAGCCTGAACCCGCCGTCGCCGTAGTCGAACAAGCGTCAATTCGAGACATACCCGAAGACGTGTGGAGCATCCCGCAGATTCGACCAGCGGAAGAACCCGGTTCAATCAGGTTTGCAGAGGATATTCAGGGACTGCGAGGCGGCGTCACTGCCCGTCGCGCCCGACGGAGCGGCACGCAGACTCCAGAGGATCCCGCCGCCCCGCCGCGCAAGCGTCGGACTAACTCTCGCCGTCGTCGGAGGTAATCGGCGATAGTTTCAGCCGAAACGTGATATTCGCCATACTTTTGAGCAAGGAAACACGAATATGGCAAAGAATAAACACATCCCTCTGAGGACATGTGTCTCGTGCGGCAAGAAGACCGCCAAGCGAGAACTCCTGAGAATCGTGGCGACACCCTCCGTCGGAATCGTGGTTGATAGTTCGGGCCGGGTCAATGGCCGAGGCGCCTACGTCTGCCGCGATGGCGACTGCGGGTCTGATGGCCTGCATCGGGGTCGTGTAGAGCATGTTCTGCGCGTTAAGTTTGAAGATGATAATTGGAATGAGTTGACTGATTCCATAATTCAATTTGTAGAAACATCGCGATAAAGAATCGTCAACCAGAATCATGAATAACCAGAAACACGAGGTGGATGGGCCGTATGACAAGTAGAGTCAAAGAACACTCCCGCCAGGACATCGCCGCTGCTATCCAAATGCAGGGGTTGGTTCCTCTCGATATTCCAGCGACGATTACCGTCCACGACCTGGCCGACATGATGGACACTAACCCTGTGGAAATCATCAAAGAGCTGATGCGCCACGGTTACATGTACACCATCAACGAGGTCATGGAGCACGACATCGCGTCGTCTGTCGCGGCCCCTATGGGCTTTGGAATCCTGCCTCTAGCCGAGGCTGACACCGGCCCCGGGTCTCTGGTCATTTCGCAAGATGATGAGGACCAGGACAAGCTCCAGCAACGCCCTCCAGTTATCACAATTCTCGGCCACGTCGACCACGGCAAAACTACTCTGCTGGACAGAATAAGAAACAGCAACGTCGTGGATGGCGAAGCGGGTGGCATCACTCAGCATGTGGCCGCTTATCAGGTCGACCACGACGGCACAATCATAACCTTCCTGGACACTCCGGGCCACGAGGCGTTCACCGCCATGCGGGCCCGTGGAGCCCAGGTCACTGACATCGCAGTGCTGGTCGTCGCCGCCGACGACGGCATCATGCCTCAAACAATCGAAGCCATCGACCACGGTCGCGCTGCTGACGTTCCCATCGTCGTCGCCATCAACAAGGTTGACGCTCCGAATGCCGATGTTGAGCGCGTGAAGCGGCAGCTGGCTGAACAAAACCTGCTCATCGAAGAATGGGGGGGCGAGACCGTCGCCGTCGAAGTCTCCGCACTTAAAGGCGAAGGCA
>Ga0207963_1001494_pt1 | contig 12274 bp, 10 predicted proteins | sample Knorr_S15_td_NAD_FD_185604 | JGI IMG/M metagenome (GOLD analysis project Ga0207963, IMG submission 185604) | Marine microbial communities from Southern Atlantic Ocean transect - Knorr_S15_td_NADW_ad_2500m_LV_A (SPAdes) (version 2) | ecosystem: Environmental > Aquatic > Marine > Oceanic | place...
GACGAGTTGAAGCCCCACCGGCAACCCGTCGGCGTCGAAGCCAGCATTAACGGATACCGCCGGTTGGCCCGTCAGGTTGAAGGGATAGCTGTAGTAAACCCAGGAAACCGCATCCCTGTCCTCGTGCCCCGGCGGAACATTCTGGCCCACGTCGAAGGCCGTCACGGGCAGTGCCGGCGTGGCGAGAATGTCGTATTCCTCGAAGAACGCCCGGACCCGATCCCGGAACTGGAAGCGCTCGAACACCCGTTCATAATAGTCGGTCACCGACAGCGAATAGATGCCCTCCAACGCCTTGGTCACGGCGGAGTCAAGATCGTCCCGCCGGGTCTCCATGGCCGTCTTCAGGCGTGTCCCGACCCCGCTATAGAACTCCGTCTTCCAAATCTCCACCGGATCGTCGAAAACATGCTCAACCACGTCTATGTCGCAACCGGCGGCTTCCAGCCGGCCGAGCCCGGCCTCTACAATTTCCGTCACCTGCGGTTCCGGGCGGGCATACCCCAGGGTCGGGCTGTAGGCGACGCGCAGACCCTTCTGCCGCCGCTCGCAAGCGGCAAGATAGTCAGGTTTTGGGCCGGCGATACTGAAGCTATCCCGTTCATCGAACCCGGATATCACCGACATCATCAAAGCGGCGTCGCGCACCCGGCGCGACAGCGGCCCGATGTGGATCAACGTCGGCGTGGCGGCGGCAGGATGGGCGGGAACCCGCCCGAAATGTCCCTTGAAACCGACCAAGCCGGTCAGGCTCGCCGGTATGCGAATGGACCCGCCCCCATCGGTGCCGATGGCCACCGGCGTGATGCCCGCGGCGACCAGAGCGGCGGCCCCGCAACTGGAGCCGCCCGGTGTTTTAGACGTATTCCAGGGATTGCGGGTGATGCCGGTAAGGGGGCTGTCGCCGACGGCCTTGCAGCCGAATTCGCTGGTTGTCGTCTTGCCCAAAATCACCGCGCCGGCCGCGCGCAACCGTTCCACAACGGGCGCATCTAGATCGACGACGTTGTCGCGCATGGTCAGGGAACCGAAAGCAGTGGGGTGCCCCTTGGCCACGATCAGATCCTTGACCGACACGGGCAGCCCGGCAAGCGGGCCTAAGTCCTCGCCCTTGGCGAAACGCTGGTCGAGCAAAGCCGCCTGCGCCATGACGTCGTCCGGGTTCAGACTAGCGAAACAGTTGAGAGACCCGTCGAGCGCCTGAATGTCGTCCAATACGGAACGCGCGATGTCGCTCGGCGCGGCATGTCCGTCGCGCACCTCGGCGACCAAATCCTCCGCCGTTTTAAAGGCGGTTGGACTCCCCCCCTCAGTCTGCTTTGGCAAGACCCAGGATCTCTCGTGCTTCTGTCGGCCTCGCCGGGCGGCGCCCAAATTCGTCGGCGATGTCGACGACCTTCGTGACCAGTTCGGCATTGCTGACCGCAAGGCGGTCGCGGTCGAACTTTATGTTGTCCTCGAGCCCAGTACGGCAATGACCACCCATTTCGAGACACCATAGATTGACATCGAACTGGTGACGGGCAATTCCGGCAGCGGTCCAGGTGGACCCGGGCAACATCTCTTCGCGCTCTTGGTTTAGAAATTCCAGCAGCGACCGGCGTGCCGGCAGGGCATTGGGAATTCCTAAGACGAATTGTAGGTGAACGGGAGTGGTGATGAGGCCCTTTTTGACCAGATCGGCCGCGTTGTAGAGCATGGCAACATCGAAAACCTCGATTTCCGGTTTGACGTCGAATTCCAGCATCCGCGATGCCAGGGACTCGACGAAATCGGGAGGGTTTTCATAGATGCTGCTCGGAAAGTTGACGGACCCCGTGGCCAGCGAGGCCATGTCGGGGCGGTGATGCAGCATGCCGCCCCGCTGTTCCTGGTCCCGTCCGCGCCCACCGGTGGAAAACTGAATGATCATGCCGGGGCAGTGCTTTTTGACGCCTTCCTGAACAGCGTGGTATTTGGCCGGATTGGAACTAGGGGTTTGATCCTTGTTGCGGACATGAATGTGCACCAGCGATGCCCCGGCCTCATAGGCCTCATGGGTGGATTCGATTTGTTCCTCAGGTGTTACCGGTACGGCTGGAGTGTCCTCCTTGGTGGGCACCGCGCCTGTGATGGCAACCGTGATGATGCAGGGCTCGGACATGGTGCTCTTCGGTTCCTTCGATCACGTCGCGGTTTGGCTGATATGAAAGCTTTTGATGCCGGGCCGTTCCGCCAATTCCTTCACCAGGGTAAGCAACGGCGTACGCATTAACAAATAGTCTATGCCGATCGGCCCCGCGTCTTTCAACGCGCCAAACTGGGTTTCGTCGTAGAACACAGCCAATAGAAGATCATCGTCTGATTCAAACGGCCCTCGGGATTTCCGAATTCGATCCAGCGCCGGGGCCACCAGCGCGCCCGGGCGTTCGGTGATCGGTTCGGCGCCTGCGGTGATCCGGTCGTACAGGTTTGGGTCAATCTCGCCGGCAATTTCGCCATAGCCGCCTCTCACATAGAGCCGCACTTCGTCGGGCACGGTGTCGTAGCGATCGTGGCCTTGATCTTTGCCCATCACGTTCAACACCGCCTGGGTGATGATATATTGCGCGAACGGGCTAACGACGATGGGATATCCGAGATCAGCCCGCACTTGGCCTGCCTCTTCCAGGATTTCCTCGATCCTGTCCTCGATGCCGACGGTTTCCAGTTGTTGGCGTAAATTGGAAATCATTCCGCCCGCAACCTGATGGTGGAAATGAAACTCGTCGTATTCGAGGGGAAGGCCCACGGGCTTGTCTTCATGTTCGGCGATGAATGCAAGGCGCTCGGCGACCTCTTCTATGGGTCCAAGATCGATATCCACCTCGTGACCGCGTCGCCGGCAGTTTCGGGTGAACAACTCCGTCGGTGGGTGCGAGGCACCGTTGGCCAGGGTGGATGTTGCCGTATGCACTGTGTCGACGCCGTGCTCGACGGCTTTCAGCGCGACATAGGGCGCCAGCCCCGAAAGGCAGTGCATGTGAAGCTGCAACGGAAGGTCGCCTAGGGCCTTTTTCAGGGCGGGCACGAGTGTCGCGACCCGTTCCGGCGTCAACAGCCCGCTCGGGTCTTTGATGAACACGCCATCGACGCCGATCGCCATCAGCTCCTTGGCCTTGCGGACATAATAGGCGTCAGTATGGACAGGACTGTGGGAATAGACCAACCCCGGCACTACATGAATACCGTGGCGTCGAGCTGAGCGAATCGGTATTTCCAGGTTCCGAATGTCGTTGAGGGCGTCGTAAACGGTGTGATAGCGCATGCCGTTGGCGGCAAACCGTTCGGCCGCCAGTTCGACGACATCATCGGCAAAGAACTCGAACGTAAACAGACTCTGTCCGCGCGTGTGGATGATCAGCGGCGTCTTGGTTACCCATGTATTGAGGACGCGCATGCGCTCCCATGGATCTTCGCGGAGAAACCGGACGCAAACGTCGAACACGGCCCCGCCGACCAGATCGATGGCCTCGAACCCCGCCTCGTCAAGTTTCGGGGCGATATCCTTCATCATCGCCGTGGTCATTCGCGTTGCCCACAGACATTGGTGGCCATCGCGAATGGTAACATCGATCAGGCGGATTTTTTTTCCCATACCGACCTCGTTTACCCAGAAGGTTCCGGAAGCACGGTTTCGGCCCAACGCGTATAAACACGGTTGGCCAGGAAATCCTCGTCATCGACGAGGATACGGTGAAATCCTATGGTGCTGGCAACGCCTTCGCAGCGGAAGTCTGAAAGAGCGACACGAGCCCGCGCCAACGCCTCTTCGCGATCGCGGCCATGAATGATTAATTTGCCGATCATTGAATCGTAATAAGGGGTTATCGAATGTCCTTGATCGACAGCGGAGTCGAAACGAACGCCAGGGCCCCGGGGCGGTTGCCATTCATCGAGCCGGCCGGGCGACGGCACAAAACCCCGGAGCCAATCTTCGGCATTGATGCGGAATTCAATGGCATGGCCGCCCGGCATGGTGTTTTCATCAAGACTGGGCAAGGGATGGCCCTGTGCGATTTTGAACTGCGCCTCGACAAGATCGAGGCCGGTTCGCATTTCCGTGACCGGATGCTCGACCTGGATACGCGTATTCATCTCGATAAAGAAAAACTCGCCGGACGTCTCGTCGAAAATGAACTCGACCGTTCCCGCGCCTTCGTAGGCAAGGCCCCTGGTAAGGCACCCGGAAACGTCGAGAAGCCGGGCGCGCAACGCCGCATCTACGACGGGCGAAGGCGACTCCTCGACTAGTTTCTGGTGGCGGCGTTGAATGGAGCAGTCGCGCTCGTCCATTTGCAGTGAATTTCCCCGACCGTCGCCCAAGACCTGAACCTCGATATGACGAACCCGGGGAAGGAAACGTTCCAGATAGATAGCACCATCACCGAAGGCGGCTTCGGACTCGCGTGATGCCTGGGCGAAAGCCTCGGAAAAACCGGCCATGTCGTTGGCAATACGCATACCGCGCCCGCCACCGCCGGCCCGCGCCTTCAGCAACAACGGAAATCCAATATTCTTAGCAGCCTGAGCGGCCTCGTCGGCGCTTGTAAACGCCCCCTCGGAACCGGGAACCACGGGAACCCCGAAACGCCGCGCCGTCTCGCGCGCCCTGGCCTTGTCCCCCATTGTTCGGATCACTTCGGCGGAAGGCCCGATGAATTTGAGACCATTGTCCGCGCAGGCTTCGGCGAACCCCGCGTTCTCGGCCAGAAACCCATAGCCCGGATAAACTGCGTCGCAGCCCGTTTCGACGGCAACGTGTAGAACCGATGGGATAGCGAGATAGCTCTGCGCGCTCGGCGACGCGCCTATGCAGACAGAACGGTCGGCGGCTCTTACATGAGGTGAATCGGCGTCCGCGTCGGAAAAAACTGCCACCGTTTCCAGCTCGATCACGCGGCATGCGCGGACCGCCCTGAGCGCGATCTCGCCGCGATTGGCAATAAGCACGCGCGATATTTTTGGTCTAGCCGCGATATCGTTCACGCCGTCGTCCCGTTTGCTCCGATTAATGATAGCGTCTCACTATACAAGACGATTGATTTCATTTATTGACGCATTCATAGTGCGGACTGAACCTCAAATCTGTCAAGATCGTTATGAATATAAAAACCAAACCTTCTTTGCCCTTGTTGGCCGAAGAGACGGAAATCTTACCGGATGGCGCAACCGTGGCACGCCTTGAACTGCTGACGGAGTTGGGTTCGACCGGCAAGGCCTTTTCTGTCCTGGAAGCAGTCTCCGCCAACCCGGCCCCGACCTCCATGGCCGGTATCATCCGGGTTACTGGGATGACCAAGCCGACGGCGCATCGTATCGTCAATTTGCTCATAGAAATCGGCTTTCTCGAACGCGACGGTTTAGGTGGGGGTCTCATCGAAGGCGCCAGCCTCGTCGCACTCGCGCATCGGACGCTCAGAGCGGCGGCGCCTCGGTCGCTCCGTCATTCGATCCTACAGGACTTGTCCGATGAAACTGAAGAAACCAGCAATTACGGCGTTCTCAGTGGCGGCGAGGTAATTTATCTCGACCGGGTCGAGGCGAAGTGGCCCCTGGGGCTGCGCTTCGACGCCGGCAGCCGGGTGCCGGCCCATTGCACGGCGATCGGCAAGCTATTGCTTAGCCGGTTGTCGGAAGACGAGGTCATGGCGCGGCTTCGCATCATGCCGAAGTCCCGATATACCGAGAAAACGATGACCGAAACCGACGCGTTGATGAAGGCGTTGCGCAAAATCCGCAAAACCGGCATCGGCACGGACGACCAGGAATTCATGCACGGTGTCGTTTGCCAAGCCGTGCCGGTAATAACCGAGGACGGAAAATGCATCGGCGGGATCGCGATTTCGGCGCCGGAAGCGCGAATGACCCTCGACGAGGCGCGGGCCTTCGTACCTCAGATGAAAGTCGCCGCGGACAATCTTGCAGCCACTTATTTTATCGCGTCGAAAACCTGATTGCGAAACGGGGAGGTTAAGACATGCCGCTCAGCTTTAAGGATGTCGCGGAAATCCTGAAAATTGTCGATGCTTCGGATTGCGAGGAAGTCATTCTTGAGGTCGAGGGTACCCGTTTGGTCGTCCGCAAAGGCCAAATCGCGGGCCTTGGCGGCGGCGTGGCATCAACGTCCAGCGTGGGCGCTTCCACAACGGCGGCTCCGGCAAGCGCCGAACAACCGGCCCCTGCGCAAAGCACCGAGGGAACGAGCGACGCCGCCACTGTGAATATCGATGACGGGCTCGTCGCCGTCCGCTCTCCGATGGTCGGCACGACGTATCGCCGCCCGGCCCCAGACGAACCCCCTTTCGTGGAGGTCGGAACACGGGTCGAAAAAGGGACGCCACTTTGTCTTATCGAGGTCATGAAACTTTATACGACCATAGAGGCGCCGAGCGCCGGCGTCATCGTAGCCATCTATGCGGATGATGCGACGTTGGTTGAATTCGATCAGATCTTGTTCTCGATAAGCCCGGAATAAGCTTTTTTTTATTCCGGCGCTTCCACCTCTGCCCGTTTCAAATTGCGGTTTCGGGTTGAGAACAGCATCATCGCCATGGGAATGAACAGTAGCGCATGCGCGGTGTAATACGTCTTATCGCCATACACCATTCCCATAAAGCCCGCGAGAGCGGCAACGGCGAACACACCACGCTCCCAACCGACGAGGGGGCGGAACAAATGACCGTAGGACGCGATCGACAGCGTCCATTGGATGGCCACCACGACAAAAATCGCCGGGACGACCGCCCAGGTCAGATGGGGGAAGGTCATCAATTCTGGGAAATACACGAACGCAAACGGAATGATGAAGGTAGTCAGCGCGATCTTAAAGGAATCCAACGCGGTACTGACAAACGAGGCGCCGGAAAGCTTGGCCGCCGCCAGGACGCTGACGGCAACGGGTGGCGTCAAGGTGGAGAAAACGGCGAAATAAAACACGAAAAAGTGCGCCTGCAATGGCGGCAGGCCGATCTGCTGCATGAATGGAACCAGGGCCAAAGCGACGATGATATAAGCCACCGGCGTCGGCAACCCCATCCCGAGAACGAGGGAAACGACCATCGCGCCAATCAATAAAATAAGTTGCGTGTCCGGCAGGTACTGAATAAGCACCGAACCGAGGCGTCCCGCAAGGTTGGTCGTCAGCATCGTTTGGCCGAGCGGACCAATCGCAATAAGCAGCAGGGACAAGATGGATACGAGATAGAAGCCTTCTTCCACCGCCTCGTAAAGCTGCCGGCGTGTCGGGCGGTACTTGCCTTGGAACATGGAGAAGCCTATGGCCAGAATGATGCCCCACAATCCGGCAATAGCCGGTGACCGATAACCCAAAAGAAACCAAAGGACGACACCAAAGGAGACGATGAACGTCGGCAACAATCGTTTGATCCTGGTGGTATCCACATTTTCTTTAAGCTTCGGCAGATTAAAACGGCGTGCATAGACGGTCACCGCGATGGAAACACCGACGAGATAAAGAAGGCCCGGAATTAACCCGTTGAGAGCGACGTCGATATAGGGGAGGTTGAGGAACGAGGCGATAATAAAAGCGGCTAGCCCCATAACCGGCGGCATAATCTGGCCAGCCGTGGATGCCGTCGCCTCAATGGCGCCCGCCATGGAATTTCGATAGCCGTATTTTTTCATCATCGGAATAGTCAGCCGGCCCGTCAACACGACGTTGGAGACAGCCTGGCCCATGATCGAGGCAACAACGCCCGAACCGATGATCGCCGGTCCGGCGGCGCCGCCCGCGACATGCCGGCCGGTCATCTTGCCGACGTCGAGAACCATGTCCAGCATGCCGACGCCAAGCAATATCGCCGCATAGATGATCAGGAAGTAAACCGAATCGGCAGCGACCTGGGCCAGATAGTAAAAGCCCTGGTTGGTGCCAAGCCCGATATAGTTCATGACGAACTTAGGGTCGTACTCGGGCGTCATGAATAACGGGTTTTCGATCAAATGGCCGAGGAAGAAATAAGTGATCGCGATGGCAATGACGCTGGTTAACAGCAAGCCCCAGTAAATAAGGGTGAGCGCCAGGATGGAGATCGTCATCAACCAGCCGAAGATCATGTCGGTATCGTTGAAGAAAGGTTGGGTCTGCTCCAGGGTTACGGCGTTGATGCGTATATATCCCATGGCAATAGTGCTGGTCACGAGGGCGAGGGCGGTAAACGTGAACCGGATTCCGAAAAACCGTTTGACGTTTTCTTCGATTTGCTCTTCGCACAGTTTGCGCAGGGCAAGAAACCCGGTCATCAAACAAGTGCCGAGAATGAAGTTCGTATAGTGTTCGGATGAATTTTTGACGTATCCGAAGGCCGCAAAACAGATATATACGGTCAGCACAACGCCGGATAAAAGAAACGGAACGTCAAAGGCGATCCGGAGTTTCTTCCAGCTGGGCATGGAGAAAGCCTAAGAGTAAATACATGGGCCCGAAGGGGGCCAAAAAATAAAAGAAATTAGGGAGGCAAAACGCCGGAGATAAATTGACCGGGCTTGCCTCCCTAATAATCGGAAGTTTACGCTGCTATCCTTTCGGATAGGTCATGGGAGAGCACTTCTTTGTCTGGCCCCACCAGCCGAGTTCCTTGAACGCCTTGACGGCGCCCGGGTGGGTGTTTTCCTCGGATAAGCCGCAGGTCATGAGTCCCGGCGACCAGGCACGCCACAGCGCATGCAGCTCCTTCATCTTAGGAGCGATTTTGGCGATCGCCATCACCACCTTGTATGCTTTTTCATCGGAAAACGTGGGGTGGACAGCCGCATAAGCGCGATTGACCCCGATGCCGAGAGGCTTCGACTGATGTGGCAGGGTGTTCGGTTTCAGGTTCACGTGAATCCACGTCGCCTGGAATTTCTTGTTGAGCTTATCGATGTCCTCTTTGGTTACGCCGAGATAGCACATTTTCTTGCCGGTCGCTTCGAGCCGACGCACGAGGCCAGGAATCAGGAATTCCTTCATGTTGGGTTCGGCGCCGATCGGAATGACGATGGCATCGGTGACGCCGTCAATCAGTTGCTGCGTCAATGCCCCCGGCGTCATATGACGGATATCGGCGTTTTTCGGCGTGATGCCGAAGACATGCTTAAGCAACAACCGTGGGTAGACGCCCCAGTCGGACTGGCCGCGAAGGCCTAGGGAAATCCTCTTGCCTTTGAGGTCGGCCATGGTTTTGAGGTTGCAGTCGAAGGTGCCCAGGAACTTGCCCTGGCCCCACCACATTTCACCGTAGAGGATTTTCCAGGGAATCTTCACCGGCACGGACACGAACTCCTTCATTTCCGGAGAGCCGCCGGCGTAAGCGATCTGAATCAGCACGCCTTCGGTTTTAAAGATCGAGCTTTTCCACTTTCTCTTCGTCTGGCCCATTTCAATGATGTTGTACATGTAGCCGGGCGTCTCCTGCGGCAGCAGGATGACATCGGAACCTTCCTTAATGAGTTGGTTCATAAGAATCGTATCACCGGCCATGGGCCCGCAACCGAAGGGACACAGAAGAATGGGAATGGTTTCGGCTGCACGCGTGCTTTGCGGGACGGCGATCGCGGCCACCCCGGCCAAAATGGCGGTGGCGGCAAGGCAACGGAGTCTGCGAAGCGCTTTCATAATAAATACCTCTTTGGGTCAACCTGTTTTGCCGAAGGGATGGAGGGCCACTCCGGCTCATTCTGAGACTATACGTCCCTTTCTTGTTGATAAGAAAAGTATCATAATTTGGACCACGCTAAGTCAAGGGCGTTATTCGCGGACGGCTCATCCCGATTAGTTCATAGGAATTAGAATTAACGGCATGGTGGAAGACGACCCTCTTTTCAAAATACGAAATTGCGTCATTGTTATCGCCGGCGCCGGGGGCGGGTTAGGTGGCGAGACAGCGCGCGCGTTGCACGGACGCGGCGCACGACTGATCCTTTTCGATATCGACGAAGCGCGCCTGCGCGCCGTCGAAGCGGATTGCCCGGGCGCCGTGGCCCGGGTCGCCGACATCACGGACGAGGCCCAGTTACGAGCTGTCACCGCCAAGGGCATGGAGGAATTCGGCCGAATCGACGGGGCGGTCAACGCCGCCGGCCTTTTCCCGATCGAGCCGTCGCTGGACGCCGACGCGGCAACCTTTCGCGAATGCATTGACGTCAACCTGACCGGCGCCTTCCTGTTTTCCCGATCCGTCGCCAGGACCATGCAAGATAGCGGCGGACGGATCGTACACATCGCGTCGGTTTCCAGCTTCGTTGCCAATGTCGAGTATGCTGCCTATGCCAGTTCCAAGGCAGCGCTGGCGCAACTTGTCCGGGTCCTGGCGCGGGAATGGGCGCCTAAGAACATCACGGTGAACGCCATCGGCCCGGCGTTGATCGACACGCCGATGACCGAGGTGTATCTTGCCGAGCCGGGGTTCCGCGAACAGGCCGTCGCAGTCATTCCCATGGGGCGGTTGGCCGAACCCCGTGATTTGGTGGCTACGATCATTCTGCTGCTGGCGGAAGGCGGCGCCTTCATCACCGGCCAGACGATTTACGTGGACGGGGGAAGAACGCTTGTCTGACGATAAGGCATCCATGCATGTCCTGGAGCCGGCCGGGGGTATGCTTGCGGAATTACTGGATAGCAAGACGACCCCCGTAGCCGTCACCACTCGTTGTCGAGCGCGTATCGAAGTGCAGGATTTGGAGGTTATGGCCTGGCAGGCGCTGGACTGAGATTTCGTGCAATGCCAAATCGACGGCTTATCGGAACGTCTGGCGAAAGCGCGCGGCGCGTTGTTCGGCCTTACCGTCGGCGTCAAGGATTTGTTCGACACCGCCGATTTGCCGACCGCATACGGTTCGGATGTTTACCAAGACCATTGCCCCATGGCCGACGCGGCGGCCGTGGCCGGGCTTTGCGCCGAGGGCGCCGTCATTATCGGAAAAACCGTGTCCACCGAATTCGCATACTGAAAAACGGGAAAAACCCGCAATTCTCAGAGCCCATTTTGAAAAGAATTGAGTAGAATCAGTTCCTTGTGATTCCTTCGTTTGTTCCAACAAACAGGGGAGACACAAGATGTGGACTGAAACTACTCGCGGAGATTATGAACGCCGTAGCGGGCGCTATTCAACTGGTTTAACGAACGAGGAGTTTGCTCTGATCGAAGGATTGTTACCCCCCAGTGTGTCCCATGGGCGCTGACGTCAGACATGTGGTTCAGCAGGCGGGTATGGCCTGTCCGCCCCCGAAGGGGCCGCCCGGCGCCACCAGGATCTTGCCGTCCCGGCCCTTGCGTCTGGCGTGTTCGAGCGCACCCGTTATGTCCTCGATGGGATAGACGGCCTCGACGCCGACCATCAGAGAGCCGTCGGCGATGCGGGCCGCCAGGTCGCCGTAGAACGCGGCCTTCTCGTCCCTGGTCATGGCGCCCAGGTGCTCGACCAGCCAGAACCCCGTCAGGGTCAGGCCTTTGAAGATCACCCGGTCGGCCGGCACCATGCAGGGCTTGCCGCCCAGCAGCCCGTAATTGACGATGGTGGCGCCGTCCGCCAGGCACTCCGACAGCCGCCGGGTCGCCTCGCCGGCGACGGCATCGATGGCGAGCGGGATGGCGGCGTCTTCCGTTTCCTGGCGGACGTGTTCGGCGAGGTTATCGCCATCGACGACGACCACGTCGGCGCCCATTTCCTTGAGCGCTCCCACCAGGCTTTCCCGGCGCACCACGTTGACGGTGCGAATGCCCCGGGCCCTGGCCAGCCGGATTAGGTTCTGGCCGACGCCCGAATTGGCGGCGTTCTGGATGACCCAATCGCCTTCCTTCAGTTCCACGTATGACCCGAGCATCAGGGCCGCCGTCGCCGGGTTGATCTTCAACATGGCGAGCTGCCAGACGTCCAGGTCCTCGGGCAGGTCCCCGGACACTTTTAGGACCTCGGTGCTTTTCAGCCTCTTTCGCTCGGCCCAGTTCTCGCGGCCCATCAGCAGAACCCGGTCTCCCGGTGCCACCGCCGTGACCTCAGCGCCCACGTCGGCGACGCGGCCGACGCCTTCGGACCCAGGCACCGCCGGCAAATCGGGACGGATCGCGTACGTGCCGGCGATGGTCAGAAGGTCCACGGGGTTGATGGGAAACGCGTCTACGTCCACCACCACCTCGTCCGCCGCCGGCGGCCCGGGGTCGGGCGCGTCGACGCAAGCGCACACCTCGTGGGCGATGCCGAAGCTCTCGAAAAGGACGATCTTCATGGACGGCGGTTTCCGTTGGTTGGTTGA
>Ga0207963_1001496_pt1 | contig 12273 bp, 11 predicted proteins | sample Knorr_S15_td_NAD_FD_185604 | JGI IMG/M metagenome (GOLD analysis project Ga0207963, IMG submission 185604) | Marine microbial communities from Southern Atlantic Ocean transect - Knorr_S15_td_NADW_ad_2500m_LV_A (SPAdes) (version 2) | ecosystem: Environmental > Aquatic > Marine > Oceanic | place...
TTCCCGTCCGGTGAGCGCATCGCAGCCTGCAGACGGATTACGTCACCGGTACGTGCCTGAGCTTGCTCGGGCGTGAGGGAGTACGTGAGTCCTGGGTCAGCACGCACGATCACTTCGACTCGGGCCGACGCATCGCCGCTGCGGACGCTCAGGCGCGTCGTGCCTTGCGACCGTGCGAACACCAGTCCCGCACCGTCGACGTGGGCGATCGCATCGTTGTCACTCTGGTACGTGAAGACCGGGTTGGCGACGGCCTCACCGAGACGGTTCAACGCGCTGACGCGAAGGGGGACCGCTTGTCCGGCAAAGGGCGTCGCGTAGGCCAATTCGGCCACGACCGTCGCGGCCCCCAGCTCGCGGATCACGATCAACGTTGAGGTTGGCCGCCCGCCAATCACCGCCGTAATGCGCGCGGTACCCGGATTAGTGGCGAGCACACGCCCCGTCTGGTCGACCTCTGCGATCTCAGGCGTCGACGAAATCCAGCGCACCAACACGTCGTCCATCACACGACCCGCGCCATCGATCGCACGGGCGGTGAGCAACAGACTCTCCTGTACCTCGACCTCGGACCGGGGAGCAACGATCTCGACCTGGGCGGGTGCCACCTGGAAGGCCATCGCGACTGCGAGTGAGGCGAGCACGCTACTCATCGAATACTCCTGGACTGTGCTGTGGTGTGGTGTGGAAACATGATCAGGATGCTGGTTCACGTCGGGCCAACTCGGCTTCCGACGCAACGAAACCGAACGCCGCCCACTGCCGTATACCGCTCGTGACACGCTCGAACGTCTCGTAGGCCTCGGAATCACGCCCGTTGAGCAGGTGAGACACGCCGAGTCCGTAGCCCATGGTGGTGCTCTGCAGCGTGGCATTGGCCCCGTCGGGTCCTAGGAGATCCTCGAGCGTGCGCTCGCCCTTGAAGAGCAGGAGTAGATCGAGGTACGCCGTGCTCTCGATGATATCCATGTCCTCGTTGATGTCGGCAAGCACGCGCTGCGCATCGGCCTCCATGCCGAGCCGCATCAGCGTCATGTAGAGCCAATACGACGTGGCGACGACCGAGTCGGGGTGGACCGAGACGGCTAGGCAGGACCGGTAGGTGGCCAAGGCCGCCTCGAGATCGCCTTTGATGTAATGCGCGAGACCGAGGTGGTAGAAGATGTTGAATTGCAACGTGCTCGTCGGGATGTTCTGATCGTTCGGCAGACCGTCCTGCTCCACTTCGTCGGGGAGACCGTTCGTCAGGTCGGCTGCGCGCTCGAAGTCCGCGATCGCGTTGTCGGGCTCGCGAACGGTGATGTAGCGGTGCCCCCTGTGGCGGTAGAGCCGAGCGTTATCCGGATGGATCGTCAGCCCGTGCGAATAGATGTCGATCGCCTCACGGTACTGGCCCAAGTAGGCCGTGCGCCGGCCCATCCAGATGAGCGCATCGACGTCCTCGGGAGCTGCGGCGAGCGCGTCTTCGGCTTCAGCGTATCGAGCTAGGTACACCTGGCGAGCCGCATCGCCGAGATGGGGGGAGTTCAGCGTATCGCCCAGAAATGAGATCGCTTGGGCGCCAGGGGGCACGGCCAAGATCGGGAACACGGGCGCCGGGGCCCGGCCTTCCTCGGCGGGTGGCTCTCCGCCGCAAGCAAACAGGACCAGCAAACCCGCGATCGTCCCGTACCGCCTTACCCGCATCATCAAGCCCCTCCTATCGTGACGCCGCGGACTCACGGCTGAGCCTCTGCGGGCGCGTACACGCACGAGCGCGCAAGGTACCGCGACCAAGCGAGGGCATCAAAGCCTCAGAAGCCGATTGATCTTCACCACGAGACCGCGGTTGCGCAGCTCGGTGGTGCGGTTCGGCATGAGCGGATTCGTGTCGCGGTCTTCCGTGTACACGATGAAGATCTCGCTGCCCGGACTGTACTGCCATCGGAACCTGAGGTTGGTACTGAACGTGTCGCCGCTGGAGCTGTATTGCACCAGGCCGCTCAAGAACATGCGCGGCGTGAACGTGTAGGTGAAGCGCGAGCGAGCGAGCTTGCTCGTGAAGGACCCTTGGGGCAGGTCCACCCAGTTGAACGAGATGCTCGGTTCGATGGATAACTGAGGCGTCACCTCCATGCGGCCGCTACGCAGCGCGAGCTCCGTGTTGTCGCCGTTCCAAAATTGTCCGGTCTGAAACGAAAGCTGACCGCTGACGCGCCTCTGGGCGCCAAATCGGTACGACGCGCGGAAGTTCCGGAAGCTGTATCCACCGACGGGAATCGTCACGCCTGATGCGATCGTGAACGGCTTGGTCAGCAGCTCGTAGTTGTCGTTGAAGAACAAGCTGAGTTGGTCACTGTTCTCGAACTCGGACTCGAGTAGCAGCTGACCCTGCCGCGTTCCCAGTACACCCTCATCCGCGCTCGAGGTACGGTCGAAACGACCCACCACCACGAAGCGTCGCACGAGGTCCATGGAGGGTCGCGGACTGAACCGCGCCGAAGCAGAAGTGCGCCGAAAATTGTCGCGCCGAACGAAGCCGACCTCCGGGATGAAGCGATCCTCCACCACGAGGTGCTCGAGTCCCAAGCCATAGAGGTCCCCCGTGTAGTCGAAGCGACCCTGGTAGCTCTTGTCCTCGCCGTCTTGGACGGGTGTCTCAGTCTTCGCCAAGTAGCCCGCGAAGCTGAAATCGTCGTAGAACGCGAGCCGGCCGTCCACGCCGTAAAGCTGACTCGCGCCCTCGCCCACGAGCGACACCGAGCGGTTGGTGAAAATGCCGCCGATCGTGCTACGCCGCAGAATGTCCCTCTTCAAGCGCACGACTGTGAAGTTGGTGGACTCAGCACCGGAGGCCGCCTCGTCACCGGTCTGAATGTTGAGCAGCCCCACATCGAACGGGCCGACCTTGCCAGTGACGCGACCGCCGGCGACGATCGGCACCACTTGACCGCTCTGCAAGCCGATGCGCCGACTGAAGAAGAGCGTCGGCAGGCCACCGCCGCCGCGCGTGCCGCCGCCGCGGGCGAAGTCGAAGTTTCCACGCCCCTCTAGGAAGAACTCTCGCTTCTCAGGAAAGAAGAGGCTGAAGCGCGTCAGATTGAGCTGCTGTTCATCGACTTCTACTTGGGCGAAGTCGGTGTTCAGCGTGAGATCAGCGGTCAGATTTTGCGTGATGCGGTACTTGAAGTCGACTCCGAAGTCGCGGTCTGTCTGGTTGCTCGTGGGCGGGTCCGCGTTGCGGTCGGTCCTCACGCCCCCGATCGCGAATGGCTTGATCTCGGCATTGAGGCTCAACAGCGGCACTTCGATGCCCACCAGCGAAGCGGCTTCGGACACACGCCAGAGTCCCGCGATGATGCTGTTGCCACGCGCTGCCGAGATGGGAAGCGGCGTGAGGTACGCGGCTTCGTTGCGACGACGGACGATGCGGCGAAGCTGAAGGCCCCAGACCTGGGTCTCATCGGGGCGATAGCGCAGCGACTTGAACGGAATCTGCATCTCAACGGTCCAGCCACCGTCGAAGCGACCGGTTCGCATGTCCCACACCACGTTCCAATCGGTGTTCACGCTGCCTTCGTTGGTGATCGCGAAGTCGGAATAACCGCCGATCGGCGTCACCAGGAAGGCCACGCCGTTCCTTCGGTCGTGGAAGGTGTCGAGCAGGATCGAGAACGAATCGTTTTGCCGCAGCTGGATGACGTCGTGGCGCATCTCGTTGGCAACCCACTCGCTCGGCGGCGCCGAATCGAAGCAGCGAGCGCTCACATAGAGGTTGTTCTCGTCGAACATCACCCAGACTTCCGTGCGCTCACTTCCGGGGGCGCCCTCATCCGGTATCTGCTGAATGAAGTCCGTAATCGACTGCAGGGACTCGTATACCGCCTCGTCGAGCCGGCCGTCCAGGCGAATTGGCTCCGTGAGCCTCGTGGCGCGCACGGTGGTACGGCCCTGCTCGTCTCGGGCGACGACTTCGGGGGCCACCGGAGCCGGCGGAAAAACCTCCTGAGCCTGCGCGCCGGCGCCGAATACGAGGGTGAGGCCGAGCGTGAGACGTAGCGAACTCATAGACCTGACACTCGGGGGTGCGAAGGATCTAAGGCTCGCCAACATCCGACGCCTGCCTCGAGTCGCGCAAGCACCGCCCCGATTTCAAGGCTTGGCGCTACGCGAACCCTCATGCACATTGGATGAGTGAGTCGTAGCATCACCACCGGCCCGGAGTGATCAAGTATAAAGGGGATGCTCAACTTCGCTGGCATGACCGCCGGAGGATGGCTCGGCCGGTTCATCGGCGCGCCGCTCTCGATCTATACGGCCTTCATGGTGAGCATGGTCGGCACGGGTGTCGGACTCTACTACACGCAGAAAATGGTCAGACGCTACCTGCCATGAACGTGGCCTCGGCGGGAGGCGCATTCTAGCCAGATCCTGGGCCGGAGGCGCCTCAGCGAGCAGGACCGGTCATCTGAGTGGCCAACTGAACCGTGATCTCCGACGTGGCGGTCAATAGCGCGAATACGGTGCTCGGCACGTCCGCGCTTAGCCTGATCGTTGCCGTCCCGTTCGCGACCGCCGTGACGAGACCTTCCTCACTGACCGTGGCTACCGCCTCGTTTGCCGACGTCCAAACGCGGTTGCCCAATGGGAATTCGCGTCCATCCCCGTTCTTCAGCTTGCCGATGAGTTGGTGAGTCCCGAGGGCGTTGAACGATACCTGGTCAGGAACAATCGTCAGCTCGAACACGCGGGACGGATCAGCCCCCGTAACACTCTGGCAGGCGCTCAGGCACACGACGATCGCGGCTACGGCCGCGAGGGGCACTGCGCCGGCGTGTCGAACCCTACGAACCTCCGCGGAATCGACCGACGTATGCGGCCTTCGCGACGGTCTTCCCCGCCATCGCTTCTAGCAACTCGGCGCGACCCGAAGTCGTCGGGATATCGAGCGTCTCACTCAGCGCGTAGAGCTCGAATACGTAGTGATGGAAGCGAGGCCCCGCGGGCGCGCCGGGTCCCATGTAGGCATTCCGCCGCATCACGTTGGCACCCTGCACAGACCCCTCGGGCAGACTCCCTTCCGGAATGCCACCCGCTGACGCAGGGATATTCCAAACGATCCAATGCAGCACATCGCCCGTGTTGCCGCCCATCGCCACATCCAGGTCGTGGAAGATGATGGCGTAGGCGACCGTACCATCCGGAGCATTAGAGAACGTAAAGCCCGGCTGCACGTTCTCGCCCCGCATGGCGTACTTGGCTGGAACGATGCCGCCGTCCTCGAAGGCGTCGGTCTCCATGAGCAACGGGGGCAGGCTGAAGCCCTGGGCTGCGGCTTCGCTGACACAGAGGGTGCCGACGGCAACGAGAAGGGCAACCAGCTTGAGTGCTCTAGTCTGCATTGGGTACGACTCCTGTCGTTTTTCTGGCTGTGTTCGGTGTCAGTCCGCCTGAGCGAGGGCGGACGGTAGGGTGGGCCGCAACCGCAAACAAGGAGCCTGAGGGCTCAGCTCTCTGGCGACCTCAGCAACCGGTCGTCATTCTCCACTCGTCGTAGCTGTATGAGATCACCGTCTGACACCGGCGTACTACCATGAAGAACCCCGCCCACTGCCTCGCACTCCTGACCATCGTGCTGCTACTCGGCCCATCCGCGCTCTCAGCGGCGGCGCCTCAGAGCCCATCTCACGATCCGGCTGTTCGGGTCGATGAGCTCATGGCGAAGTACGACGACGGACCAGGCGGGGTGGTCGCGGTAGTTCGCGGTGGCGAGGTCGTATTCGCAAAGGCATACGGGATCGCTAACATCGAACACGGCGTACTCATGTCGCGCGAGACCGTGCTCGATGTCGGCTCGGTGGCGAAGCAGTTCACCGCCTTCGCTATCGTGCTGCTCACGCAAGAGGGCAAGCTCTCCCTCGATGACGATATCCGTAAGCATCTGCCGGAGATTCCCGATTTCGGAACGATGATTACCGTCCGTCATCTGGTTCACCATATGAGCGGTCTGCGCGAGATCTACAACTCGAGCGCGCTCGCGGGCTGGAAGGCGGGGGACGGCATCTCTCAGGGAGACGCCATCCACCTCATCGCCCGCATGCGTGAGCTCAATTTCGAGCCGGGCTCCGAGTATATGTACTGCAACACCGGCTACATGCTGTTGTCCGATATCGTCGCACGCGTGTCGGGGATCCCATTTCACGACTTCATGGCTGAGAATGTCTTCGGCCCGCTGGGCATGAAGAACACTACGATCATGACCAGCTTCGGCCAGAGCATCCCCAACGCCGCGGAGTCGTATGGCCCAGCGGACGGGGGCGGTTTTGTGCGCATCTTCGACAACAGCACCATCCAGGGCGCCGGCGGCATCTACACGACCGTCGACGATTTGGCGGCATGGATGTCGAACTACGGGGAGGCCACGGTCGGAGGCATGAGCGCCATTGAGCAGATGCAACAGCATGGCGTACTCACCAGCGGCCGCACGCTGCCCTACGCCTTCGGGATCAACGTCGGCGAGCGCCGCGGCCAGCGAACGTTTTCACACGGCGGCTCGAGCGCTGGATACCGCTCTTCGTTCACCTACTTCCCAGATCTCGAAGGTGGTGTGATCACGCTCAGCAACTTCGCCCGCTTCGACGGCTCCATCGCGGGTCAGGTGATCGAGGCCTTCTTCGGTGATCACTTGGAGCCGATGCCGGAACGACCCCAAGCGGCCGACGCGCCGTCTGAAGTGGAGGTCGATGAAGTGATTCTGGAGGCGTACGTCGGCGACTACGAGGTGCGGCCCGGCTCCGTACTATCGTTCACCCGAGAGGGCTCGACCCTCCGTGGTCAGGCGACGGGGCAAGGCCGAAACGTCTTCACGGCCTCATCGGACTCGACGTTTCACCTGGGCAGCATCGCCTCCGTCACGTTCCATCGAGCCGCCGACGGCACGGTGCCGAGCGTGACTCTGCACCAGAACGGAGATCGCGTCGCCAACCGTATCGAGCCTTGGGTGCCCTCTGCCGCAGAATTGGCGGCCTTGCAGGGCAAGTACTTCAGCCCGGAGCTGGAGACGATCTATACGATCGTGGTCGAGGACGGGAAGCTGATCGCCAAGCATCGTCGGCACAGCGACTTCGAACTCACGCCCACGGAGCAGGACGTCTACGAGGGCCCGTCGTTCTTCGGCAGCGCACGCATCGAGAGGAACGACGCCGGAGAGCCGACCGGAATGCGCGTATCGAACGGGCGCGTGCGGAATCTCCTGTTCGAGAAGCAGAGAGGCTGACTCGTCCGCTTAATGCGCCCGGTTCACCGGTGAGGGGCCAAAGGAGAGCCAGGTACCCTGGTAGCCCTCGCTGTGCGCATCGCCCCGGCTCCAGTCACAGACGCCATCCGGGAAGATCGCCTCTAGCTCGGCCCACTCCCCATCCGTGAAGCTGACCTCGTAGTCGGCTGGGTCGAGGGGCTCAAGCTGACAGCTCACGATATCGTTCGCGAGCGGCGCGCCTGCTACGAGCCTCGCGGTCGAATACGCCGGGTAGATCTCTCCGCAGGTGCCGGTGCCGTCCGGGCTGAGCGACTCGCGAACGTTCACGCGTTCCTCACCCCGCGTATCCCAGCAGTTGTCCACCAGATCGCTCGGCTTCGCTTGCACGACCCGCTCACTTCGCAGGACGGAGGAGTCGCCCTCGACGAGGTTCATGAGCCACTCGTCCATGCTGCGGAAGAGCCCGCCGAGGTCGGGACGCTCCTCCGTGTATCCCCAACGACCACCCACGTTCATCACGTGATTATCCGTGTGGCCGTTGGCCTTTGCCAAGCGGGCGCGCGTCGAGTGCTGATGCACGATCATATGGATGTCCCCGCCCTCCCGGTGGTCCGTGAAGCTCCGGTAGTCGATCACGGGCGTCGAGGCGAGACCCCCGCCACCGTTCAGGATCCGGCCCGTGTCGAGCGCACGCCTGGCCGCGTCTGGGTGGGCGCGGTGTCGCTGGGGCACGTGGTCTAGATCCGCGTCGAAGCCTCCAATGTCGCTGTTGAGCGCCAGGAACTGCGCCCGGGTGATCTTTCCGTGATTCAGCACCTCGAGGCCGTACTGCACGCCGTAGTTGTCCAAAGGACGCGCGGCGAAGCCGGTGGACTCGTCCACGCCATAGACGTTGACTGTGTGGTCATAGACCGTGGCCCGGATCCCCTCCGGATTCGAGGCGCTGTAGCGCAGAGGCTCGAGCTCGGGCAGGCCGACCTCCGCGCCCTGAGCCTCAGGCGTCGCGTGCTTGGAGTACGTGGCGTCGATGCGAGCGGCACCGCGACTCAGGTTGGCGATGCTGCCCCAGGAGCCGAACCCGGAAATCCTGCGCTGCTCATCCTTGCTGAACTCGTGCGGCGCCACCTCAGTGAAGTAGTGATGCAGCAGGCGCGCGTCCGCCAAGGTGAAGATCGTGGCCGACGTGACGTCCGGGAAACTGGACGACACGATGATGCCGTCGAAGACACCGGGATAATTGTCCGCCGTCTGGTGGCTTTGGTAGGAACCCCCAGATCCGCCCGTGCCGATGGTATAGACCGGCTCGCCGTAGCTCTCCACGAAGCGCTCTTTCACCATGATGTGCGTCTCGGACGCCAGCAGATCATTGCAGTTTTGTCCGAACACGTTCAGGGAAGCGGAAGTGACCGCAAACCCCATCTCGAGCAGTCCTTCCTGAAGGACGGCGCCTGTGCTAGCTCCTTGCCGGAACCAGCCATTCCGACAGCCGCCGCCGTGCGTATAGACGAGCTTGCCGTTCCATCCACGACTACCCGTCCACGGATCGGGCTCAGGGTCGTCGGGGTCGTGCAACATCGAGCTCTGATAGATGGCACGGTTCACGGTGCCCGTTTGCACTCGCACGATGAACGGGACGGTAGAGCCGTCCAGGGTCGTCGCCTCGGCTACGTCGGACGGCGGGCCCGCACTCGCGGCGGACGAATACGGCTTGAACTCCTGGTCGAGCGTCGACAGGTAGACGTACTCGACGCGCGGCGCGACCGAGCAATTCACGTCCAGCGGTGCGCCGAGCGATGCCCCACCCGCGGTCGTGAACTCCTCCGTCTGACACAGATAAGGCGTCTGATGCGGTCCGGACACGATCGGGCCCGAGATCGGGTGGTTGACGACTTGCAGTTTTGCGGAGGCCCCCCCGTCGGAAATCCGGGCCTCGATCTCGTTGTCCCCGTCACGGAGCCCCTGGACCAGTCCGGTGAGTGCGGCGCCCTGCGCGACCAAGCGGAACGATTCCGTCACATCATCCCCGTTGCTCGTCACTTCGACCTGGGAGGCGTCGAGGTCGGTGCCGACTTCGACGCGAAGCAGGACATCGCCGCCAGTGACCAGATGCGCACGGGTGGACAGGCTCACGATGCGGAGATCGGAGGCAGCCAGCGCGCTGCCTCCGTCATCGGGACTTCCGCCCCCAGAGCAAGCAGCCAATGTTGAAGTCGAGAGGACTACCAGTGCCATCATGGCGCGTGAACGAAGTGCTCGAGATGTCATGACCACGCTTCTCTCGTCGGGAAGAGGGACGAAAAGTGGGGCACGAGGCGTGCGCCCGCCCAAGATGGGCCGCCCGCCACACACACGCGAGGCCGCGCCCTCTTGCTGCCACGGCCGGGCACGGACATGCTGGCGTCGTGGTATTTCGTGCTCGAGCTATCGGGGAATGACTATGCGATTCGCTGATGTGATCTTCGCCGCGGCATTCACGCCGGCAGCCATCCTGGCCCAGACCCCGGCATCGGTGTTTCTTGAGGACCTGACTTGGCCAGAAGTGCGCGACGCAGTGGCCGCCGGCACCACCACGGTGATCATCCCCACCGGTGGCACCGAGCAGAACGGCCCCCACATGGTGCTGGGCAAGCACAACTACCTCGTTCGCTACAAAGCGGGGGTGGTCGCCCAACGTCTGGGGAACGCGCTGGTGGCCCCGGTCATGGCTTATGTGCCCGAAGGGGACGTCGACCCGCCCAGTGGACACATGCGCTTTCCCGGCACGATCACCACGCCACCCGAGGTGTTCGAGCAGGTGCTGGAGTTTGCGGCGCGGAGCCTCCAGCAGCACGGCTTCCTCGACATCGCGTTGCTCGGCGACAGCGGGGGCAATCAGTCTTCACAGGCCGCCGTGGCTGAGCGTCTCAACCGGGAGTGGGCGGACACGCCGGTCCGCGTGCACCACCTCACGGACTACTATCCCGGTCCGGGCGATGCCTGGCTGGTCACGCAGGGCGAACGCGAGCAGGACGTCGGCACGCACGCCGGCATGCACGACACCGCGAGTCTCATGTTCCTCAACCCGGACATGCTGCGCCTCGATGAGATGACGGTCGGCACACGCAGCAACGGCATCGGCTCCCTCGGCAACCCGGCCCGCTCGACCGCCGCCTACGGTGAGCAGATTCTGGAGATGCAGATCGACGCCGCTGTCAGCCAGATTCGTAGGCTACGTGAGACAAGTCGACGTTAGAAGCGCCTGGCTGGCGTATCCGTTCTGGTCGCGGGTCTGATGTGGCTCGAAGCGATGAAGAAGCCGGTCCCCCCCCGCTGCCGCCTCTTTCCTACGGTAGATCCGGTCAACAAATCCTTTGGGTCGTTCGAAGCACGGCTGAGATAGGGGACACCGTATGTTGCTGGTGCCCTTCTCCTGCAACTGGCCCGTAACCTCTGAATCCCTACGACCTACCCACGGGCATCTATTTTCCACGCTCTTACCATAAACACAGCAGAGAAGACCGCCGCAAGAATCCCTGCGGTGATCTGGATGCCGGTCGGCCATCCCAACCAGTCGGAAAGCAGGAAGCCTCCCATGGTAATCCAAGCTCCCGCGAAGGATACCGTGGCGAGCCGATCCACAGAATCTCCTATCCACTGCGCGGTGCTCATCGTCAGGAATACGGACAGGAAGACCATGAAGATCCCTGCGTCGAGGGTGGTGACATCCCGTATAAAGGCGTCAATCACAAAAATCGACACACCGATCACGAAGATTACGCAAGAGACCCACTTACAACCGGCTTTCAAACGCGATGCGGTAACGATTTTCTTCATCAGCTAGTCCCTTACAACTAAAGTGCCCGCAATCTTGTCATGGTAGAACTGCTTCCTTTCAGTGAAAGCGACCTGGTTGCCTGGCCACATGAGATAACCGGGCATCAGCACAACGGCTGAAACGACTGTTCCGATCAAGCGCAAGAATGATTTACCAACACCAATCCGCTCCCCATCGAGATCCGTGACTTTCAGGCCCATTGCCATTTTCCCCAACGTCGCTTGCTTCGAAGAGGAGTGCATGAACACAAAGTAAGCCGCGCCTCCAATGCTCCCCCCAAGTCCCGTAAGGATGTCGAACACTGGATTCTCCAGTGTGTCCGGAGAAACCAAGGCAATAGCAATTCCAATTATTATACCGAGTATTCCTGCGCCCACGGTCACTACTACGCTATCAATCAGGACAGCACAAAACCTGACCCAGAAACCAGCATAGGTAGGTGTCCCCTCACCATCTGAGGACAGAGGGGGCTGTGGCTCTAACAGGCGTCCACAGTGTGGACAGGTTTCCGCTTTCGTCGAAACCGCACCGCCGCAGTCCACGCATTCTGTCAGTGCCATACCCGAATTCTGCCCCACCCCACTCAGGCCCGCAACTCAGGACGCGCAGAACAGTGCTGGGTGTGGCTGGGTGCCACGGAGGGGGGGCTAGTTGCCGTCGGGGGGATGCGCCTCTAGCCTCTCGCGGGACATCCGTTGGGCTTCGGCTATTTCTTCGCGAGTCATCCGCTGCTCGAATAGGTTCTTGTTCTCCTGCGCAAGCTCAGACCCTTGGGCTGAGGCAAGATTAGACCACATGTGGGCAAGCACAAAGTCCGGCTGGCCGGCCGCCCCATTGGCGTACATAAACCCGAGGTTGGTCTGGGCGCCAGCATCCCCTTGCTCTGCGGCCAGCGTAAACCAGCGCATGGCTTCGGTAGCGTCCACCGGAACACCGGCCCCATTGGCGTACATAAACCCGAGGTTGTTCTGGGCAAGCGCGTACCCTTGATCGGCGGCCAGCCGATACAAGCGTACCGCCTCCGCATAGTCCTGCGGGGCGCCGGAGCCAGTCTGGTACATAACCCCGAGGTTGTACTGGGCCTCCGCATCCCCTTGCTCTGCTGCTAACCGAAACCAGCGCACCGCCTCCGCATGGTCTTCCGGGACACCTTCGCCATTTGCGTACATAAACCCGAGGGTGAAACTGGGTAGTATGAACATATTAGCCCATCATATAAACC
>Ga0207963_1001501_pt1 | contig 12257 bp, 7 predicted proteins | sample Knorr_S15_td_NAD_FD_185604 | JGI IMG/M metagenome (GOLD analysis project Ga0207963, IMG submission 185604) | Marine microbial communities from Southern Atlantic Ocean transect - Knorr_S15_td_NADW_ad_2500m_LV_A (SPAdes) (version 2) | ecosystem: Environmental > Aquatic > Marine > Oceanic | place...
GAGTGGTGCCTCTCCCTGATTCCCGCCTAGAAAAAATCACCGCCTTTTTCCACCCAGAGAAAATCACACCTGCAACAGTTGAGTTTGTGGATATCGCTGGATTGGTGCGAGGAGCAAGTGAGGGTGAAGGGCTTGGCAACCACTTTCTGGGGCAGATCCGGCAGGTTGCGGCTATCATTCACGTGGTGAGATGTTTCAATGATCAAAACATCACCCACGTGGAAGGAAGTCTCGATCTGGTGAGAGATGCTGAACTGATAGAAACAGAGCTTCTCATGAGAGATTTGGAAACCATTGAACGTAGGATCGAGAAAGCCGCTAAGGAAGCTAAGTCTGGTGACAAACAACATAAGATAGAGCTGGATCTCCTGACCCGACTATCGGAACATTGTAACGCCGGGAAGATGGCGCGAATATTAGATTGTACGCCTGAAGAAGTGTTAATCATACAACAGCTTCATCTTCTGACACAAAAGCGCACCCTATATGTGGTCAACGTGGATGAAAATGAAATCGCATCTACTCAGCGGAGTGAACAGACACAAGCCCTGTTCAACTTTGCTGAAAGAGATAACAATATTGCCATCCGCCTCTGCGGAATACTGGAACAGGAATTGGCGTTCCTCGAGCCCACTGAACAGGCGGAATACCTCAGAGAGTACAATTTATTTGAGATTGGTCTCCACAAACTTATCCATGCCGCCTACAGCCTGCTGGATCTGGAAACATTTTTCACCGGCAGTCCAAAGGAAGTTCGGGCCTGGACAATCAGAAAAGGGACCACAGCTCCAAAAGCGGCGGGAGAAATTCACACCGATTTTGAGAAAGGATTCATCAAAACGGAGGTGTATCACTACAAAGACATGCTCCAGTACTCTTCAGAAACCGCTCTCCGGGATGCAGGAAAAATCCGTCTGGAAGGACGAAATTATGTTGTTCAGGATGGTGATATCATTTTCTTCAAATTCAATATATGATTGAATGAACCCATGTATTTTTTTATGATCTTAATATATTTCCTGTCATTGTTCAGCTTTGTGGCGCTGGCACTCGCTGGTCTACAAGGTTTGCTCGAGTTTTCGATATTTGGTGTTAATCACGCTTCATTTGGTTTTGTTGCTGCCATACTCTACCTCTTCACAGAAGTTCTTGTTATGTTTTTCTTTGTCGGGACAGGTGTCAGCATTAAAGAGTACGTTCAAGAAAACAGTGTTGATATTCAGTTCCATCAACGTTCCATCCAAATCAAACGGAAACTCTACCCCCCCACTCTTCTCAATGTACTCTTTGTAATGACCGTATTCATTATTGGTGGTGGAGTTGACACAGGTGTTATCCCAGGGTGGATTCATGGCGTACTTTTTTATATTGCTTTTTTTCATTTTTTCAAAATGATCAAAGTTCAGCATAATTGTTTTAGAGAAAATACCAATGTAGTGCTTGAAATGACGGCATCAGCTGAGCCATTAAAAAACAATGAAGCAGAAAAACCTTAGCTAAAATTCCTTCTGCTGAAGCTTTCTTAAACATTAATATTTTTCTCTGGTCTTAAAATCTATGAATAATTTTTTCATTTGGTGTTTATCTTCGAGTAGCTTTGACGTCTTTCCTATTGATACCTATCTACTTATTTTGCGTATTCAAAAGGGAGACCGCTAAAATAAATGACCTTATCGCTAAAAACTTTGTCGTGGTATATTGAGGTTTGTCTCTTAGTCATGATTTAGCACTTCAATGTTTTTTATTAGGTTTTTGGAAGGGTACAATTAAGACTAACAAAATAATTAACTCTTTGATGGGGATGAAAATGAAATATCAAAAAACGATTCTTATCCTGCAAGTAGCTGTGTTAGGTCTAACTGGATGCCAAAATATTCCTCACAAAGAATACACCATCAATCAATTCATGGAAACCACTTCAATTCGTGGGAGTAGTTTTTCACCTGATGAATCGGAAATACTCTTTTCAAGTAATGAAACAGGTGTCTTTAACGCCTATTCCATTCCGGTAAATGGAGGCGAAGCCACTGCAATTACACGTTCCACAGAGAATTCAATTTTTACCATCTCATTTTTTCCTCAAGATAAGCGAATCCTTTATCGTAGCGATCAAGGCGGTAATGAGATTTGGCATATCTATGTCAGAAATGAGAATGGGACGATAATAGACCTGACTCCTGGAGAAGACGAACGAGCCTTGTTCGCAGGCTGGTCAGATGATGAGCAAAGTTTTTTCTATACTTCGAATAAGCGTAATCCTAAATATATGGATGTTTACGAGATGAATATTGAAACTTTCAAGTCACAACTTGTTTTCAAAAATGACAAAGCCCTCAATTTTGGTGGGATGTCCAATGATAAACGGTATTTGGTGTTTGGCAAAACAGACACGCGGGATAATTCAAATATTTACATATATGATCTAAATAATAATAATCTCACACTCATTAGTGAACACGAAGGTGATATAAATCACCGCCCGACTGAGTTTTCAACCGACTCCAAACGACTTTATTATCTTACCGACAAAGACAGTGAATTTAATTATCTCGTTGAATATGATATTCGAACAGGTAGAAAAAGTGTTTTTCAAAAAGAATCCTGGGATATTTCTTACATGTATTTTTCTAAATCAGGAAAATATAGAGTCACAGGCATTAATCAAGATGCTCAAACCGTAATACAAGTTTTTGATACAGAAACAATGAAGTTAGTATCATTACCTGAGCTCCCTGCTGGTAATGTTACATCGGTAAGTATCTCAAAAAGTGAAAAACTGATGAGTTTTTATCATGGAGGAGCTAAGTCACCTTCAGATTTATTTGTCCATTCAATTGGAACCAAGAACTACAAAAGACTCTCAAATTCAATGAATCCTGAAATCAATCCATCCCATCTTGCTGAAGCGGAGGTGATAAGATATAAATCCTTTGATGGAAGAGAAATTCCTGCTATTTACTACAAACCCCCTCATGCAAAACGAAGTGAAAAAACACCCGGCTTGATATGGGTCCACGGTGGCCCTGGCGGTCAATCACGGTTAGGTTATCGGGCCCTCATTCAATACCTGGCTAATCACGGTTATGCCGTTCTTGCAGTAAATAATCGAGGCAGTAGTGGATACGGCAAAACTTTTCAGACGCTGGACGATCAGGCTCACGGCGAAGGAGATCTTGACGACTGTGTGGCTGCAAAAGAATATCTTGTTTCCACTGGTTACGTTGATAAAAATAAAATTGGCATTATAGGTGGCAGTTATGGCGGTTATATGGTAATGGCTGCGCTGGCTTTTAGACCTCAAGCTTTTGAGGTGGGCGTAAATATATTTGGCGTAACAAATTGGGTTCGCACCCTAAAAAGTATTCCCCCCTGGTGGGAAGCCTCAAGGCTATCCTTATATAAAGAACTGGGGAATCCAGAAACGCAGGAAGATTATCTTCGAAGTATTTCCCCACTTTTCCATGCAAAAAACATTGAAAAACCTGTCATAGTTCTACAAGGCGCTAATGACCCAAGAGTTCTGCAGATAGAATCAGATGAAATGGTGGAAGCTGTCAGGGCAAATGGAGTAAAAGCTGAATATATCGTCTTTGAAGATGAAGGACATGGTTTTGTTAAAAAGGAAAACCAAATCGCAGGTTATGAGGCAATATTGACATTTTTGGACAATATTCTCAATCCTGTAGAGCTTTCCTGGCCGGACAAAAACAATTAATTGTTATTGAATAAAGGATAATAACGGTTTAGCAAATACTAGAAGCTAAAACATCACATGCCGGATTCTTCAGTAATCTGATTTGACAATTAAGGATTTAAGGCTGCTAAAATAAAAAGTGGGGTTTATATAACAACTACATATAAGGAAGCAATTCAGCTTCTCAAAAAATATATTTCCATTAATACAGTCAATCCTCCGGGAGATGTGACACCTACGGCTGATTTTCTGAAGGCTATATTAGAAAAAGAAAATATTCCTGTAAAGCTTTACTGGCCCGACAAATCGACAGGACGGGTAAATCTTCTTGCTCGCCTAGAGAGTACGGGTACTAAAAAACCTCTTCTTTTACTTCACCATATGGATGTTGTACCCGTGGATGAGCGAGGTTGGACCGTGGATCCTTTCGGTGAAGTTGAAAAAGACGGCTTTATTTATGGCAGGGGTGCTCTTGACATGAAGAACTACGGCATTGTACAGCTTATGTCAATGCTTCAACTAGCACGTCAGGGCATAGAATTAGAGCGAGACTTGTTGCTTTTGGCTGTCTGTGATGAAGAAATTGGTGGTGATTTGGGTGCAAAATGGATTGTGGAAAATCATTGGGATGATATAGCACCTGAATTCGTTTTGGACGAAGGAGGGTTTGGGACCGAAGGTTTTTTCACCGAAGACAATCGACTTATCTTTTCTGTGGGTGTTGCCGAAAAGCAAATGTACGCACTCAACTTATCCATTAAGCGACCGCCGGGACACGCATCTATGCCACCAATGGAAAATGCAAACTTCATTCTGTCTGAAGCGTTAGGTCGTGTCGCTACTTATGCCACACCAGAAAACCTCACTCCGGTAGCAAAAGAAATGGAGCATCGATTGGGCGGACTTGAGCATACAGTATACAACAATGCCGTCAGGAGAAACACTATATCACTCACCGTCTTGAAAGGATTTGTAGGTGATCCTCCGAAAACTAACGTGATCCCTGAAAAGTCAGAGGCAGTCCTAGACTGCCGCCTTCTCCCCGAACAGGACAAAGATGAGTTTATGAAAGAACTAAAAGAGGTCATTGATGATGATAGAATTATAATAACTCCAATTCTGGAACCAAAATCGGAATCCGTGGTTTCGCCTTATGATAGTGATCTTTTCCGGATAATTGAAGAAGAGACAGCTAAAATTTATCCTGAGTCTATTACAATCCCTCACCTAGTTATTTACGGAACTGACTCGAGATTCTTCCGTGAAAAAGGTGCAATTTGTTACGGCTTTTTCCCGGGACCAGTTAGCCTGGAAGAGTACTCTCGAATCCATGGCAACGACGAGCGGATCAGAATAGAAAGTCTGAGCAAAGCGACGGATATCTACTGTAGTGTGGTAAAACGATTCTGCGAAAAACAGTAAAGAAAAATAATGCGATATAACAGGATGATTTTGACTTCCCTCATTGCAATGGTACCCGGGTTGGTTATTTCTCAACAACCCTCTAAAAAAGAATTGCGAAAACAGGTACGTGAATACCGTATTGCTCACGAACAGGAACTGTTCGATGAACTGGTGGAATGGCTCTCTATCCCCAATGTGGCAGACGATCTACCCAACATCAGAAAGTGCGCGGCGTGGCTGAAGTCTGCTATGGAACGGCGGGGAATCACGGCGAGAATTCTCGAAACGGGCGGAAGTCCTGTGGTCTATGGCGAGTTGAATGTACCGGGAGCTAATCGAACCATCATGTTCTATTCCCACTACGATGGCCAGCCTGTTGACCCGACGAAATGGATCGATATGGAACCGTTCACACCGACCATGCGCCCCGGCAAAATGGAAGCCGGATTCACAGAACCCAAACCCATCCCGTTGCCAAAAAAAGGCGAAAAGATTGATGAAGAGTGGCGCCTATACGCCCGTTCCGCCAGCGATGACAAATCTCCTATTACAGCACTGCTGGCTGCCATGGACGCTTTAAAATCGGCGGGCTTGAACTTTGGTGCCAATCTCAGGTTCATTTATGATGGTGAAGAGGAGGTCGGCTCACCGTTTTTACAATCTTTCGCTGAAAAAAATAGAGATCTTTTCGACACAGAAGTACTCTATGTCTGTGACGGCCCAATGTATTTCAGCAATCAGCCTACACTAAAGTTCGGTGCCCGGGGCATCACCACCATCGATATCACTGTTTACGGCCCCAACGTAAATGTTCACAGCGGCCACTACGGAAACTGGGCTCCCAACCCCGGCATCAAGCTGGCCCGTTTGCTCACCAGCATGAAACATGAAAACGGCAACGTCAAGATCAGAGGATTCTATGATACAGTAACGCCACTAAATCGGCGCGAGAAAGAAGCTCTAAAAACTATTCCCTCTTATGACGAAGAGATCAAACGGCTTTACGGTTTCGCACAGCCGGAAGGCCGTGGGGAGTCTCTTATGGAGAGGATTAATCTCCCTTCATTGAACATCCGTGGTTTGGAGAGTGCCTGGGTTGGTCCTCAAGCAAGAACGGTGATCCCCGCTGAAGCAACGGCCGCCATTGACATCAGAATGGTTAAAGGAAATGATCCAGATGATATGGTTTACAAAGTGATTGAACATGTAAAGCGGAAAGGCTTTCATGTGGTTTCTGAAGATCCCGGTCAGGACACACGAATGAAATACGCTGACATAGCAAAGATCGTTAAGCGGGGTGGTTACCCCGCGTCTCGTACATCCATGGATCTGGAAATCTCGCGACTCACCATTGAGGCTCTTTCAGATTACCACGATAAACCGGTGGTGCTTATCCCCACAAGCGGTGGTTCCGTCCCCCTCTATATCTTCACTCAAATGCTGGATGTCCCCACTATCAGCGTCCCCATCGTCAATCACGACAACAACCAGCATCAGCCCAATGAGAACATTCGCATGGGCCACTACTGGCAAGGAATTGAAACTCTGGCTGCACTGCTGGTTTATGTGAAATGAAACGGAGAAGATTTCCCCTCTACTTTCTTCCATAGCAAACCAACTTCAATGAGAATAATCCCATGAGATTTCTTGAAGTCACGGTCATATTGCTCTCCGCTACTCTTGTGATGAACATCGCCATAGCGAAATCCCGGCGAAAAGGGACAAGCCCTCTACTTCTGATCACGATTCTTACTACTTTTCTCCACTTTTTCATTGAAGGTTACCGGTGGCAGATGGTACCGTTATATTTACTTCTTGGGCTTATCACCTTGGTCAGAAACAAGGAGTCTGAAAAAATTGTTACAGCGGTAGTATCCATCATCTGGGTTTTCTCTGTTTTACTCCCGGCAGCAGTTCCCGTTGTTAAATTGCCAAAACCCACAGGGCCCTTTAAGATCGGAACAACCATATTCCATTGGACCGACACCACCCGCACCGAATGGTTCACAGAGGAACCTGACGATCTTAGAAAGATGATGATACAATTGTGGTATCCGGCTGAGAATAGCTCCAGCAACAAAGTATCACCCTACATTGATCATATTGATCTTCGTGCTCAGGCTATTGCTGATCGAGTGGGCCTACCATCTTTCATGCTAGACCATCTCCACCTTGTGAAAACACATTCACTCATAGAGGCTCGCCCCATTGAGAGCAAGGAGCTATTTCCCCTCATCATCTTTTCCCACGGGCTGGGGGGTATGCGTACCCAGAACACTGTCCTTATGGAGGAACTTGCCAGTAACGGCTATGCGGTGGTGGCTATGGATCATCCTTACGATGCAAACATGACTGTTTTTCCCCCGAATAGTGAGGCATCTGTCGAAAGAATTGCCGATTATCGATCGGCCATACCTGAAGGTACGGCCGATTCGGTCTGGCTGGAGATCCGTAACCGCCAGCTGAACACTCGCATTGCGGATGTACTTTTTATCCTGCAACAACTGGAGGCTGTCGACACACCTCTCCTTTCCCGCATCAACTTTCAAAAGATCGGAATTGCTGGCCACTCATTTGGCGGAGCCACGGCTGTCCTTTCCGCTATGCAGGACAACAGGTTCAAAGCTGCTGTAGCTCTTGATGGATGGTTTGTCCCCTTCGCCATTCCGGACGCTGAAGCCAAGATGGACGTCCCATTTCTTTATGTCGGCCAGATGTCATGGAAAAGCTGGAACGAACAACGTCACAGACATTACCTTGATCTTATCATGTCCCAGAGCGGAGAAAACGCGTATCACCTCTCCATAATAGGATCCAAACACTACGATTATGCTGACATGCCCTTATTTTCCCCAATTATGCAAATCTTGGGTCTTGTCGGTTTTCCAGATGGTCGAAAAATGGTAAAAATTGTGAATCGAAGTACTCTGCAATTCTTCAATCAATTCGTCCGGGGCAACACTACAATTGATTTCTCAAATTTGCGATTTTCTTCCTCCATCCTAATACGGAGGGGACTGGCAACTTCTTCTTGATGACTCAGATGCTCAGTCCTATCCTCTCCGCTTCTTCTACTGAGAAGGAGAAGATAGCAGACCGATGAAAACCGGATACCAGAAAGTTGGGATTTGGCTGGGCCCCTTGGTCGGCATTGTGCTGATATTACTGCCACATCCGGAGGCCATGTCGCTTCCTGCGTGGCGGACAGTAGCTGCAGGGGGCTGGATGGCCATCTGGTGGTGTACGGAAGCAGTGCCTGTTGCAGTGACGGCTATTCTGCCTCTTGCTCTCTTTCCTCTTCTTGGAATCGGTGACATTAAAATGGTTGCTACGCCTTATGCCAATCCTATAATCTATCTCTTTATGGGTGGTTTTGTCATTGCTCTAGCTATCGAACGGTGGAACCTTCACAAACGCATGGCTCTTACTATCCTCACTTCCGTGGGAAACAGCGGTCGGTCACTTATCGCCGGTTTTATGCTTGCAAGTGCCTCAATCAGTATGTGGGTAATGAATACGTCTACCACATTAATGCTACTACCCATTGGCGTCTCTATCGTCAAGATCGTTTCCGAGACAGCTGATGAAGTGAGCAAAGAGGAAAAACACAACTTCCAGCTAGCCTTGTTATTGGGTATCGCCTACAGCGCCACCATTGGCGGAATGTCGACACTAGTGGGAACAGCTCCAAACGCACTCCTGGCCGGTTTCATGAAAGAGAACGGTTTCGGCGAGATTGGATTTGGACAGTTTATGCTTGTGGGCTTCCCGCTAACGATCTGTATGCTGCCTCTCTCATGGTTTGCACTTACACGAATCGTATTTCCCGTGAACTTCGTCACTTCCCCCGAAACTCGCCGTGTGTTAAGAGAGATGCGAGCTGACCTCGGTCCTATGAGTATCTCTGAAAAACGGGTAGCAGTTGTTTTTGCTATAGCTGCATTTACATGGATGACCCGACCCTTGCTAAACACTTTGCCCGGATTATCCGGACTGTCCGATGCAGGTATTGCGATGATCGCTGCCATTGTCCTCTTTCTCATACCAAGCGGCCAATCGGATGATCCATATCTCATGAAATGGGAGATCATGCCAAACCTGCCGTGGGGTCTTTTACTCCTATTCGGGGGGGGGCTGAGTCTCGCTTCTTCAGTAACCCGGACCGGTCTTGCCGATTGGATTGGAGATAATCTCATTGTTCTGGGGGAGGCTGGGACTATAGTACTCGTGGTGGTTATTACAACACTAATCGCGTTCTTGACAGAACTCACGAGTAACACTGCTACAACAGGAACCTTTCTTCCTGTTGTAGCCGCGTTGGCCATCGGCATCAATGTGAACCCATTGATCTTTACCCTCCCAGCTGCCCTAGCCGCCAGCTGTGCTTTCATGCTGCCCGTAGCCACGCCACCGAACGCAATCGTTTATGGATCGGGATACATCCGAATTCCGGAAATGGCGAAAGCGGGGTTATTACTGAACATTATAGGAATCGTTATACTATCCATCATTGCCCTCGTCATCGCCCCGGTGGCGTTCGGTTAATTAGAAAGTCAAGTGACCCAAAACATCTATCTGAAAAAACAGTTATTCAGAAGAACTCTAAAGAATCTACCCTACCTCATTTGGGCAATTGGTGGCGTGTGGGGACAGACCTATTTCCCACCCTACGGCCAATGGGAAAGACAACAGCCAAAGGACGTGGGAGTGAATTCCCGGCTTCTGGAGCGTGCTGTGAAGTTTGCCATTGAACATGAAAACCAAGCGCCAAGAAAACTGGAAGATTTTATTAAGTCCACACTCACTCAGGAACCTCACGGTGATATCATCGGCCCCACAAAAGAGCGGGGAGATATGACAGGACTTATTGTCAAGGATGGCTATATCATCACCGAATGGGGAGATATTGATCGTGTCGATATGACATTTAGTGTCACCAAAACATATTTATCCACTACTGTGGGACTTGCCTATGACCGGGGGATGATACGGGATGTTAAAGATCGTGCTCAAGAATATTTACCTACTAATCATTTCACTGGGGAACACAATAGTAAGATCACCTGGGATCACCTGCTCCGGCAAACAAGTGACTGGCGCGGAACCCTATGGGACAAGCCGGACTGGGCCGACAGACCTCCATGGGACGCTTCATGGGATGAGATGCAAAATCAGCCTCTTAACGAACCGGGTAGCCATTATAAGTACAATGATGTCCGGGTTAATCTCTTGGCTCTGGCTGCATTGCATGTTTGGCGGAGGCCCCTTCCGCAGATACTCCGAGAATATGTGATGGATCCCATTGGCGCCTCCAACACGTGGCGGTGGCACGGATATGAGAATTCCTGGGTGCTCATGGATGGCCAGATGATGCAATCGGTCAGCGGCGGTGGTCACTGGGGAGGTGGCATGTGGATCAATGCTCTGGATCATGCCCGCTTTGGATATCTTTTCTTACGGGAAGGAGAATGGAATGGCCGGCGTATTATATCAGACAAATGGGTTAAGATGACAAGAACACCCGGGCCCGCCAATCCTCGCTATGGTTATATGAACTGGTTTTTAAATACCCCGGTTGAAAGGGATGGCAAAACCACCTTGGCTATCCCAGCAGCACCGAAATCAACTGTCACTTTTCGAGGAGCGGGATCCAACATAATTTATATAGATTGGGACAATGATCTTTTGGTGGTTGTACGGTGGATCGATCGCAGACACTTCAATGAGTTCATTGAAAAAGTACTCGCATCCATCAAAGATTAAATTTTAATTCATACTCTAGGAGGATTGGACATGAAGAAATATACAATTATTTCATTAGTGGCATTATCGCTTCTCATTGCACAGACAACAACGGTTGAACGCCAGGCCGCCAGTGATATTATCAAAAAAATCGACCAATTGCAGTCAAAGATTCAGCCTACACAAACGGCAAAAGAGATGGCGGCAAAAAAAGATCGAAATAGAGACAAACTTCTGAAAAGAGTAGAAACACTTTGGGACAGTCAGTTCCGTGATCTGTCTGACCATATAGGGCAGAACCCTGAAATCGGTTTCCAGGAATATGAGTCCGTAGACACTCTGACCAAAGTTCTTCAAAACTTCGGTTTTTCAGTAACAACAGGCCAGGCAGGTTTGGAAACAGCATTTGTTAGTGAGTGGAAATCTCCGGCTAAGGGAAAGGGGCCTACCGTTGGCCTTTTCGCCGAGTATGACGCCCTCCGCGGTACTAAAGAACCGTTTCACGGTTGTCAGCACAACGGTCAGAGTCCAGCAGCTTTTGCCAGCGCCGTCGCCCTCGCCGAGTTCATGGAAAAACAAAAGCTCCCCGGAACAATAAAGATTTTCGGAACACCCGCTGAAGAAATGGGACCACCGGCCAAAGTGACAATGTTTGAGGCAGGTGTTTTTGACGGTACTGATCTCATCGTTCGCAGTCACGGTACGAGTGAGACTACACGGAATAAACCGGGCTTTGGCGTTTGTTGTCTTAACATCAATCAAGTAAAATATATTTTTGAAGGACGCCCGGCCCATCAGCGCAGTTCCTGGAACGGTCGTAATGCCCTTACAGCTGCTGTACAGTTTTACACCACTGTGGATCATCTGCGTCCCACATTCCGGCCAGAGGCGGTCATCCAAGGGGTTATCCCCGAAGGCGGCGTGGCACCTAATGTTGTCCCCGACCGAGCTGTCGTGGATTACTACATTCGCTACCCCGATGAAGTTTACCTCGCTCATATAGATGCCATGATTGCCAATGCCGCCCGTGCCGCCGCTCTGGCTACAGGCACAAAAGTGACTATCGACCGATATGGTGAATACAGAGACGGAATTACGGTTGGTTCTCTGGAAGAGCTGGCTTTTGCCTATGCAGAAAAACTTAATGCTCCTGAGATTAATCCCGAACCACAGCGGCCAGCCGGTTACGAAGAGACCGGTTTCGTCACAAGAAAAATCCCCGGCGTTAGCGTCAGTGTTTACAGTTCGTCAGCGCCAGGGCACTCCTATGAGCGTTGGCTCGATTCCATGAAAGAGGTGGGTCACACTGGTTTCCTGCTGGACGCAAAAGTAATGGCGGCTATCCTTTATCACTATTTGACGGATGATGGATTCAAAAAATCCGTTCACATGGAGCACGAAACCATGGCCGGGCTGT
>Ga0207963_1001503_pt1 | contig 12253 bp, 12 predicted proteins | sample Knorr_S15_td_NAD_FD_185604 | JGI IMG/M metagenome (GOLD analysis project Ga0207963, IMG submission 185604) | Marine microbial communities from Southern Atlantic Ocean transect - Knorr_S15_td_NADW_ad_2500m_LV_A (SPAdes) (version 2) | ecosystem: Environmental > Aquatic > Marine > Oceanic | place...
ATCATAAACAACATTACCAAAAAAATGAAGCAAGACCCATGGCTTCAGAATCTATTAGACAGCCAGTCTATTAGTGTCAACAGCCAGGTTACCTTTGACAACCTAGAGCCCATCTCTGCGTTCCTTGGAAAAGTAGGCAACCCAGAAGAAGGCGGTCTTGCGATTGACGAATTCATTCGCCGGCAAAATCTTTTTCTGGAAGCAGAAATCAAGGCTATGTATGACGTTCCAAGCTTTATCAAACAATCCCAACAATCGGGATACGACAATTTCATTAACGATGCAGGCGGCAGTTTGTGTGAACTGGAGGACAAAAAACTTTACCAACTTTTGGCTAAGAACACGCTGATTGTCTACATTAAAACAAACAAAGAAGCCGAGAGGGTGCTCATAGAACGATCTAAAAACCAACCCAAGCCAATGTACTATCACCCCGACTTTTTTGCGTCCGCCCTGCAATCCTACCTTGAAAAAAACAGCTTGGACTATGTTGCCCAAATAAATCCTGATACTTTTGCGCGCTGGGTTTTTCCAAGGCTGGTTGAAGACCGGCTAGAAAAATACCAGGTGCTTGCTGACCAGCATGGTTGCGCTATAAAAAGCGACGACCTTTATCATTGCCATTCTGCAGACGATGTTATTAATCTTATTGCTGGAGCTCTAGACTGATATGCCATTAATAGCTCATTCTGAACTGCCCTCATTTCAGCGCCTTAAAAAACAGGGCGAAACAATTCTTTCAAAAGATAGGGCGGAGCATCAGACCATACGAGAAATCCATATTGGTCTATTAAACATGATGCCTGATGCTGCGCTTGAGGCCACTGAACGGCAATTCTTTCGCCTGGTTGGCCACTCTAATCAGATTGCACAATTCTATATGCACCCCTTCTCTCTTTCAAGCATTAAAAGAGGATCGAGAGCAACCAAGCATCTAAAAAAGCACTATAAAACTTTTGACGAAATCAAATCTCAAGGGCTTGATGCGTTGATTATTAGCGGTGCTAATGTTTCCCAGCCCAGCCTTGAGCTTGAACCGTTTTATGAGCAACTGAGAGAGGTGGTAGACTGGTCTTATGAAAATGTCACTTCAACACTATGCTCTTGCCTGGCAACTCATGCTGTTTTGGAATTTAAGTATGGCCAAAAGCGTCAACCTGTCGGAAAAAAACATTGGGGGGTTTTCCCTCATCAAGTGATTGACAGAGACCACCCTTTGCTCAGCGGAGTTAGCACTCGCTTTGACATTCCTCATTCTCGTTTTAATGAGGTCTCTGAATCACAATTTGATAAAGCAGATGCAAAGGTTTTGGCCAAAAGCTCAATTGGCGTCCACCTGGCCGTAAGCCCTGACTTGTTTAGAATTGTATTCTTTCAAGGCCACCCTGAGTATGACACTATAAGCCTTTTAAAAGAATACAAAAGAGAAATTACGCTTTACCTTGAAGACAAAGAGTTAGGTTATCCGCCAATGCCTAGCAATTACTTTTCTATACAAAACCAGGCTATATTAAACGAATACCGTGCCAACCTTGATGCCGGCACAATGTCAATTAAAGACTTCCCGGAATCACTTATTGCAACAACCCTTGACAATACTTGGCACGATAGCGCGAACGCTATTATTAATAACTGGATCGGTTGCGTATATCAAGTAACTAACGAAAGAGTCGGCAAACCTTTTATGAGTGGCATCAACCCAGACGACCCCCTTAGCCTTAAGAAGTGACAAGTTTCGCCAAAGACTTGTTGGTTTGGTTCCAAGAACACGGAAGAAAGAACCTGCCTTGGCAGTCCAGCCCACCTGATATTTATCATGTTTGGCTGTCCGAAATTATGTTGCAACAAACACAGGTCAATACTGTCGTTGACTATTTTAATAACTTTGTTGTTAACTTCCCAACAGTGGTTGCGCTGGCAAATGCAGATGAGGAAGAGGTTTTGGCTAGCTGGGCAGGGCTTGGATACTATAGTCGTGCGAGGAACTTGCACAAAAGCGCAAAAATTATTTTATCGGAATATCGGGGTATTTTTCCAACCAGCCATTCTGAATTAATAAGCCTTCCTGGGGTTGGTGAGTCTACTGCAGGCGCTATCTTGTCGCTAGCATGTAACCAGTCTCGACCAATTCTTGATGGTAACGTCAAACGCGTCTTAAGCAGATACCATAGAGTAGGTGGGCATTATAGCGACTCTAAAGTTTTAAAAGAGTTCTGGCGACTTGCGAAATATCACACACCTTCTAAACAAAACGCAAACTATACTCAGGCAATTATGGATCTAGGCGCTACTATCTGTGTGCCTCGTAAACCCCTTTGCTCAAGGTGCCCGGTTTCCAGACACTGCAAGGCAAACCTTTGCAACGATCAGGCGTCCTTTCCTCAAAAAAAAGCAAGAACAATTAGGCCTGAAAAGTCACTTGCACTTTTGGCATATCGTAACGACAAGGGTGAGATTTATCTAGTAAAAAGACCCAACAAGGGAGTTTGGGGTGGCTTATGGAGCTTTGCCGAGTGTGAGGATAGCAAGACTGCCATTACTGCCGCTATTAAAGAACACAACTTAGAAGCGAGTATTGTTTCTTCGCTTCCTAAATTTAAGCATAGTTTTACTCACTACCATCTATGGATCCGTCCAATTATCATCAGCTCTCCAGGCCTAGAAAAAGACTATCACAACATTAATAAGTTGGCATTAGCTATACCTGCGCCTGTTAAAAAAATAATCTCGATGCTTGATTCTCTTAACTACGCCGAAAGCAATGAGTAAAATATGCCTATGCAATTAATTCGCGACCTTCACAACCTAAAAAAACAGACCGGCTGTGTGCTTACCATTGGAAACTTTGACGGCGTACATACGGGCCATCAGAAAATTATTAAAAGGCTGGTGGAGAAGGCTCATGAGCTAAAGTTGCCCTCCCTTGTTATTTCTTTTTCGGTCACCCCAGAGTCTTATTTTGGTCGACCAAAGGCAAGGTTGAGCAGCTTTAGAGACAAGCACTTATTTCTAAAATCGATGGGCGTAGAAAAGCACTTACTAATTCGCTTTAACGATTCTTTTTCTCAAACAAACGCAACATCTTTTGTAGAAAATATTTTGGTTGAAAAACTTAAAGTTAGGCACTGCTTTATTGGTGACGACTTTCGTTTTGGTAAAGACCGCCTAGGCAACTACGAGCTACTTGAAAAGCTCTCTAAACCAAACAACTTTTTCGCAGAAAAAGTAGGAAGAGTAAGCTTTGAAAACCAGCGAGTTAGCAGCTCAGCAGTTAGGCAATGCTTGTCCTCTGGTAATTTTTCAATGGCTGAAAAGCTTCTTGGCAGGCCTTTTGCAATTAGTGGAAGGGTTTCTCATGGAGATAAAAAAGGCAGGACTATCGGCTTTCCCACAATCAACGTCGGTATTAGTCGAAGACTTAGCCCCGTTCTTGGGGTTTTTAATGTCTTAGTTGAAATAAACAAAGAGACCTACCACGGAGTGTGCAACGTTGGCAAACGACCGACAGTGGGTGGCGAAAAAACTCTTTTAGAGGTATTTATATTTGACTTTAATCGTGAAATATATGGTGAGCGCGTCACCATTGTCTTTAAACAGAAGTCCCGAGAAGAAATGAAGTTTGATTCATTTGAAGAACTAAAAAAACAAATTGCCAAAGACGTTGAAAGCGGCAAACAGTACTTTAAAAACAGCGCTATATTAGGATAAAAGTCTCCATGAAAGCTCAGCTCCTGCAAAAAATGGCGTCACCTTTGATCCTGCAAACTCATAATGATCTGGCACCCTCCAAGGCGACTTCTCTAGAGTAATTTTTTCCCGGTTTTGGGGTAAGCCATAAAAGTCTGGTCCAAAAATAGACGCAAACCCCTCAAGCCTTTCTATCGCCCCCTCACCATCAAAGGCTTCGGCATAAAGCTCAATGGCTGCGTGCGCACTAAAGATGCCCGCACAGCCACAAGCGGATTCTTTTTTGTCTCGATCGTGCGGAGCGGAGTCAGTCCCTAAGAAAAATTTTGGATTGCCAGAGATGGCGGCTTTTAGTAGCGCCTTCTGATCAGGATTTTGTCGCTTCAAGACCGGTAAACAATAATAGTGGGGTTTAATTCCTCCTACGAGCATATGGTTTCTGTTTGCCAGTAAATGATGAGGTGTTATTGTTGCCGCTATATTGCCTTTAGACCCAAGAACATAATCAACAGCATCCTTGGTTGTGATATGTTCGAGCACAATTTTAAGGCCCGGAAAATCTTTAATAACCTTGTCAAGGATTTTTTCAATGAAGATCGACTCTCTATCAAAAACATCGACCTCAGGGTCAGTCACTTCTCCATGAACCAATAACGGAACCTCTTCCTTTTGCATGGCCTCAAGCACTGGATAAATATTGGTGATGTTTGTTACCCCGTCATCGGAATTAGTTGTTGCACCGGCAGGATATAGCTTTGTAGCATAAACTTCAGGCGCCGCTGTAGCAGCGGTTATCTCTTTTGCGTCAGTGTTGTCTGTCAGGTAAAGCACCATGAGCGGATTGAAGTTGCTGGTCGTTGGAAGCGCTTTCATAATTTCTTTGCGATAAGTTTGGGCTTGAAGGACGCTTTTTACTGGTGGCGAAAGATTGGGCATGATGATGGCCCTGCCCATTTGAGCAGCGCTCATCCCAACGACTGACTTCATAGCCTCGCCGCTTCGAAGATGAAGGTGCCAGTCATCAGGCTTAATTAAATTTATTCTAGTCATCTATTGTTGCATGTTATTGCCAAACTAAGTATCCCTTAAATATAGCGCAATCAATAATAATTCTCATCAGCCATGGCAGTGTTTGTATTTTTTTCCCGAACCACAAGGACAGGGCTCGTTTCTTCCAATCTTTTGTGCTCTTTTTGGTTGTTGAACATACTTGGGCCCTGGAGCAGGCTTCGCTTGTTGTGGGCTGAGTTGTTCTGTTTGTATTTTTTCAGCAGGCGTGTATTCATCTGCAGGGCTTTGTTTTTGTTCTATGCTTACACTGCACAAGGCCTTAATCATTTCAACGTTAATGGTTTCTAGCAACAAGGTAAACATAGAAAAGGACTCTCGCTTATACTCCTGAACCGGGTTTTTTTGAGCATATCCTCGCAAATTAACACTTTGTCTTAAGTGATCCATTAAAGCTAAGTGCTCCTTCCAATGATGATCCAGCGCTCTAAGCATTACCGCTTTTTCAAAGGTTCTCATGGTTTCGCTTCCAATTGCCTCCTCTTTGACGTCGTGAGATGACGCCAGCCCCTGTAAAACAAATTTTAAGATTTCATCAACATCCAGCCCTTCGTCAACGTATTTTTGTATTGGCACATCAGCTGCATATTCTGTTTTGAGAATGTTGTGCAGGCCCTCAACTTCCCAATCCTCCTCAAGCACTTGTGGCGAAATGTATTCAGCAAATAGATCACTAATTACATCTTCTCTTATGGCAATAAATCGATCCTTGACGTCTTCGGTGCCCGTCAATTCATCTCTAAGCTGGTAGATTACTTTTCGTTGGTCATTGGCAACATCGTCAAACTCAAGAAGCTGTTTGCGGGCGTCATAATGCATCCCTTCGACCTTTTTTTGGGCGTTTGCAATGGTTCGATTTAGCCAACTATGCTCAAGCGCCTCACCCTCTTTCATGCCAAGTTTTTTCATCATACTAGCTGTTTTTTCAGAGGCAAAAATTTTCATAAGGCTGTCCTCAAGGGACAAGTAAAATCGAGTAGAACCAACATCGCCTTGGCGACCAGAACGCCCACGCAGCTGGTTGTCAACGCGCCTAGACTCGTTTCGCTCGGTTCCAACAATATGAAGCCCTCCAGCACTTATGACGGCCTCGTGTTTTTCTTTCCATGCCAGTTTTTCAGCATCAGAGGTTTCTTCAGGCAAGCGACCGCCCAAGACAATGTCGGTGCCCCTTCCTGCCATATTGGTTGCAATGGTTACAGCGCCAGGGGCGCCGGCGTTAGCAATAATCTCAGCTTCACGTTGATGCTGTTTGGCGTTAAGAACTTCGTGTTTAATATCGTTTTTCTTGAGCAATGAAGAGATGCCCTCCGAACTTTCAATGCTGCTAGTGCCAACTAAAACCGGCTGTTGTATTTTCTGACAAGCCTTAATATCACTAGTAATAGCATCAAGCTTTTCATCCATGGTGCCATATATTAAGTCAGACAGGTCACTACGACAAGATTTTGCGTTGGGCGGAACTACAACCACTTCAAGGCCATATATGTCATGAAGCTCTGGCGCCTCTGTTTCGGCGGTGCCCGTCATGCCTGAGAGCTTGTTGTAGAGCCTAAAGTAGTTCTGATAAGTAATAGAGGCCAAAGTTTGGTTTTCTTTTTTTACGCTGACCCCCTCTTTGGCCTCAATGGCCTGATGAAGGCCTTCAGACCACCTTCTGCCTGGCATTGTTCTTCCTGTAAACTCATCAACAATAACTACCTCATCATCTTTGACAATGTAGTCAACGTTTTTTTGAAATAGTACGTGTGCGCGCAAAGCCGATAGTAGGTGCTGCAGCAATATAATGTTGCTGCCGTCATACAAGCTAGACTCTTCTGGCAGAGCGCCCGCGTTTATTAGCTGATCTTCTGCCTTGACATGGCCGTCGTCTGTTAAAAACACCTGTTTATGTTTTTGATCAAGCGTGTAGTCGCCAGGAATATCCACAACAACCTCTTTTCCTTCGCCGGTTTCGGTTTGAAGAGTAAAAAGAGGAATCATCTTATCTATAGCCATGTAGACTTCAGCATGGTCGCCTGTTGGGCCAGAGATTACTAAGGGCGTTCTCGCCTCGTCAATTAAAATAGAGTCGACTTCGTCAACAATTGCATAATTAAGCTTTTTTTGTGTTTTTTGGTCTTGCGAAAACGCCATATTGTCGCGCAAGTAGTCAAACCCAAGCTCGTTGTTGGTTGCATAGGTAACGTCGCAACTATACGCAGCTTTTTTTTCTTCACCAGACATTCCTGAAATCGCCACTCCAACCTCGAGACCTAAAAAATTAAACACTTTGCCCATCCACTCAGCGTCTCTTTTTGCCAAATAGTCGTTAACGGTTACAATGTGAACTCCCTTGCCACTCAAGGCATTTATATAGGCCGGAAGAGTCGCCACCAAGGTTTTTCCTTCTCCTGTGCCCATTTCAGAAATGCAGCCTTCATTGAGCACCATGCCACCAATGAGCTGAACATCGTAGTGTCTCTCCCCAAGAACCCTTTGACTTGTCTCTCTAACGACTGCAAAGGCCTCTGGCAAAATGCTTTCTAGAGAGTCTTCTTTGTCTAGCCTTTCCCGAAACTGTTGGGTTTTGGCTCCCAGCTCATCATCGCTAAGTGACTGCATGTCCTTCTCAAAAGAGTTAATCTGAGCAACAAGCTTTGTGAACTTTTTAATCACACGATCTTGGCGCGAGCCAACAACTTTTGATAAAACATTATCTATAATACTCATATAACAACTAAACATTAGTTAGACAAAACGTTGGTATTTTCTCATAGATGAAAGATAAAACAACAACAAACCTTACAAATTTTAAGCCTAGTGGCGACCTAGGAGAATTGTTTGAAAAAGCAAAATTGCATAACCATTTTAATTCCCTGTTACAGGGCTTGTTGCCTCCTCAGTTTAAGGGCATTACTTTATGTTTGGTTAAGGAGCAGAAGGTAACCCTTTTGGCGCCCAACCCTTCAATTGCATATCGTGCCGAAAAACAACGGCCAGCGCTGTTGGCTATCATTCAACAGATCGACGGGCTGTCATTTATCAAAACAGTGTCAATCAAGTTAGACAAAAACCAATCATAGGCCGCATTGGTTCACTTTTTTACTTTTAAATAGGAATCATTTACTTTATAATAGTGCGGTTTTTTACTTAAATACTAAACAGCGCGGTTTTTTACTTAGATACTAAACAAACTCCTTATGCCAGAACAAACAATAGACCTAAAGAAAAGGCGCTTTTTAACTCAAGCAACTAGTGTAGTTGGCGCCGTCGGAGTTGGTTTTGTTGCCTGGCCTTTTTTGTCAACGTGGAAGCCCTCAGCAAGAACAAGGGCCGCAGGCGCCCCGGTTGATGTAGACATTTCGAAACTTCAGACTGGCCAACTGGTTCGTGTTTTGTGGCGTAAAAAGCCTGTGTGGATTTTCAAGCGTAGCGCTGAAGCTCTTGCGGCGCTTGAGTCAGATGCTGTTATTAAGAATTTGTCTGACCCGGATGGTTCTGGTTACTCTAAAAACCAGCAGCCTAAATATGTGACTACTAGTTACCGCTCTATTAAAAACACAGAAGAGATTGCGGTTATTGTTGGCGTTTGTACTCACCTGGGCTGCTCTCCAACTTATCGCCCAGAGCCTGGCGCGGCGGACCTGGGTGGCGATAGCTGGAAGGGTGGCTTTTATTGTCCTTGTCATGGCTCAAAGTTTGACCTTGCTGGTAGAGTTTATGCTGGAGTGCCGGCCCCAACCAACTTGGTGATTCCGCCATATCGTTATGTTTCTGATACACTTATTCGTATCGGGGTTGATCCAGAAATCTCATAAGAGGAAATCATGAAAAATAAGCAAAGCTGGATAGACCAAAGATTTCCCCTCACCAAGGTTTGGAATGAGCATTTAGCTGAATATTACACACCAAGAAATTTTAATTTTTGGTACTTTTTTGGCAGCCTTGCTATTCTGATGCTGGTCATGCAGTTCGTTACTGGAATTTTTCTAACTATGCACTATAAGCCCGACTCTGCGAACGCCTTTGCATCAGTGGAATACATTATGCGTGACGTCGAATGGGGCTGGCTGGTTCGTTATCTTCACTCGGTTGGGGCTTCTGCATTTTTTGTGGTAATTTATCTCCATATGTATCGTGGCCTTCTTTACGGCTCCTATAAGGGTCCAAGAGAGTTGCTGTGGATCCTTGGGATGTTGCTCTACATTGTTTTAATGGCGGAAGCCTTTATGGGCTATGTTTTGCCTTGGGGGCAGATGTCTTTCTGGGGCGCTCAGGTTATAATCTCTTTGTTCGGCTCTGTACCAGTTATCGGTCCAGACCTTCTGGTTTGGATTTTAGGCGATTATGCTCTAGGAGATGCCGCACTAAACCGCTTTTTTTCTTTGCATGTGATTGCCTTGCCGCTTATTTTGGTTGTGCTTGTTTTCTTGCACCTTGTCGCTCTTCACGCGGTTGGCTCAAACAACCCAGATGGAATCGAGATAAAGAAAAACAAAGACAAGGACGGCATTCCTAAGGATGGTATCCCGTTCCACCCATATTTCACCGTTAAGGACACCATGGGCGTTGTCGCATTTTTGTGGATCTTTTGTGCTGTGGTGTTCTACGCTCCGGGCCTTAACGGCTACTTTCTTGAGCACGCAAATTTTATCGAGGCCAACCCCCTTCAAACGCCAGAACACATTGCGCCACTTTGGTACCTAACTCCTTTCTATTCAGTGTTGAGGGCGGTTCCTCCAATGTTTGGCTCACAATTCCCAGGCGTATTGGCGATGGGCGCATCGCTTCTTATCTTGTTTTTCCTGCCTTGGCTGGACAGAAGTCCGGTTAAATCTATTCGTTATCGGAGTCCGATATATAAGTGGGTGCTTGGTGTTTTTGTTGTTAGCTTTGTTATGCTGGGATGGCTCGGGATGCAACCAGTAACTCCGCTTAATGCTTTCTTAGCTCGTGTTTTTACTGTCCTCTATTTTGCATTTTTTATTTTGATGCCGTGGTATACCTCTATAGGCAAAACCAAAGAAGTTCCAGAAAGGCTGACGGAGTAATCTATGAAGATACACATAAAAACAAAGCTGGCTTTGGCATCAATTTTGCTTTCATTTAACGTATTTGCTTCTGTTGATCTACATTTAGACCACGCCAATACCGATATTTCAGACACAGCCTCTCTACAAAACGGCGCCAAGCTCTTTATGAACTATTGCTCTGGTTGTCATGCTATAGGCTTTATGCGCTACAATCGCATTGCTAAAGATTTAAATCTTAGCGACTCGTTGGTCGCTGAACACCTAATGTTTACCGGAGACAAGCCTGGAGAAACAATCACAACAGCCATGCCAAAAGAGGGCGCAGCAAAGTGGTTTGGCGTTGCTCCGCCAGACTTGTCACTGGTTGCGAGAGCCAAAGGCACTGATTGGATTTATACCTACCTAAGGGGCTTTTATGAGGACGACTCTAAAGTCTTCGGTGTCAACAACAAAGTGCTTGAGAACGCCTCTATGCCTGACGTATTATGGTCATTGAAAGAAGGAAGGCCTGAGGCAGAGTTTGATCAAAATGTTAGGGACATAACCAACTTTCTAGACTACGTTGGCGAGCCAGCAAAATTAATTCGTACAAGCCTTGGTGTTTGGGTGTTATTGTTCTTAGGTGTTCTGCTTGTCTTGACCTACCTATTAAAGAAAGAGTATTGGAAAGACGTCAAATATGGCATATGGCGCCCAAGAGACTAAATTCTGATACAATTTACACTTTGTAACGGCAGCCCTCATTGAGTGGCGCTGTTTTTTTTTATTTTTTTGGTGAACAACTATGTTATCTAAGCCTAACCCAGCCTCAACCACCCTATACTCAGCCCCACAAGAATTAGAGTCTCATGCTGTGCGTTTTATCATGGCGCATAAGTCTATTGAGCGTGAAGTTTTTGAGCTCAAGTTTGATGAAATGCCTGAAGAGATTTTAGAGCTTAATCCTTGCCAAACTTTGCCAACACTATTCGACAGGGGTATGGTTTTATATGATTTGTCGGTTATCTTGGAGTATCTAGACGAACGCTTTCCTTTTCCTCCACTTTTACCAGTCGACCCGATTGAAAAGGCTGAAAAAAGGCTCTTGATTTACCGATTTACGCGTGCAGAAGGCTGCTGGTATGAGCTTGTTAAAACCATTCTAAATGGCAACAAAAAAGACGCTGACACAGCAAGAAAAACACTCTACGGAAACCTCATTGAGCTTCTGCCTTTGTTTTCTTATAAACCCTATTTTAAAAGTGAGACAATGACTCTCGTTGATGCTTGTATAGCACCAATATTATGGCGCCTAGATCTACTAGGAATCACACTAGACAACAAGGCCAAGCCAATTACTTCTTACGCAAACAGGCTTTTTGAAAAAGAAGGGTTTCATGATAGCCTTACCTTTGCTGAAAAGGATATTAGCCAGCAATCACCATGAGCGGCGTTGTTCCTTATCTAATCCGCGCCTATTGTGATTGGATTGAGGACTCAAACTTTACGCCCCATATTTTAGTTGATTGCGAAAAAACTGGCGCCGTTGTTCCGGAAGGCTTTGCTAAGAAAAGAAAAATTGTTCTAAATATAAGCTCTTCTGCTACAGAAAATAGACTAATAACAAACGACTCTATTAGCTTTAAAGCAAGGTTCAGCGGAAAGTCTCAAAAAGTTATTATTCCTTGCGAAGCGGTCCTCACTATTTATGCCCAGGAGAACGGAGAGGGCATGATTTTTGACAACAAGCTCGAGACCAAGGGCGACAAAAACGACAAGCCAAACCTAACTATCCTAGACTAACTTTTCAATCTCTGAACAAAAGGCGTCTAAGTCTCCTTGAGAGAAAGAAACAACTGGCGTTTCGGTATAGGCAGTAAGTGCCTCTTTATTAGACAGGTTGTTGCTTTTAACTACGTTTAAAACAACGCATGCCACCGTTAGCTTGTTTTTTTTTGCCGCTTCTAGCGTTAAAAGAGCCTGGCTAATTGCGCCAAGCTCATCTCGAATCACGATTAACAATGGCAGTTGAAGCTCATTTGCTAAGTCAACATTAAGGGCCGCTTCAGCTATTGGAGAGTAAAGCCCGCCAGCGCCCTCAACCAACACAAAGTTCTCATCAACATCACATTTGCAGGCCAATACCAAGTCCTCAAGTGTAAGTTTTTCGCTGCTATCGGTGCTGGCCAGTTCTGCGCTAGCCTCAATCTCAAAACAATACGGACAAACCTTATTTAGAGGCTCTTGTAGTTGACAAGCTGCAGACAATGCGATTGCGTCTTTAGGTATATAACTTTGTTCACTGAGTTCGCAGTTTGTCTCAACCGGTTTTCTAACTTTAACTGCTCTCGTTTTTGATATGTGGCGCACAATTTCAATTGCAACGGTAGTTTTCCCTACGCCTGTGTTGCTGCCAGTAACAAAAACTCCCTTCATGTCAATATTTTAGCCCAAGTTGGCGGATGCAAAGTCGTCTTAAAAGTATAATGGCGTCAATGCAAAAC
>Ga0207963_1001508_pt1 | contig 12232 bp, 9 predicted proteins | sample Knorr_S15_td_NAD_FD_185604 | JGI IMG/M metagenome (GOLD analysis project Ga0207963, IMG submission 185604) | Marine microbial communities from Southern Atlantic Ocean transect - Knorr_S15_td_NADW_ad_2500m_LV_A (SPAdes) (version 2) | ecosystem: Environmental > Aquatic > Marine > Oceanic | place...
CTTTCTCTTACCAATCTGCTTGCCGGCAAATAGACTTGATATATATTATAACCTTGATATCTATTTTCATCCGCGTACAAATCAATCAGATGGGTTCATAGAAGGTGTAAATCATGTTCGCATTGTCAATAATACTCAAAAAGAACTAAAAGAATTATATTTTCACAACGCTGGTAACCATTATTCAAAAAAAGAGTCATTAACGAAAATATCTATTGTGCGTTGTTCCCATTCAGCGCGTGTTAGCGGACAGGATAGTTTGGTTATGAAATTAGGCTTATTCCCCCCTGTCCATCCCGGCGAAACAGTGATTATTGATATTCCTTTTAAAACATATTTCACTGCTAGCAACCCCCAATTGCCCGCTCACGGCGCCAGGAAAGATACAACCACATACAGTGCGATTAATTTCTATCCAGTACTTGAATATTACTATGCAGACGGCTGGCGTTCTGATATATATCGTAATTCAATAAAACCATATACAAATTTTGCTGTGTATGATATTAATTTAATTGCACCAGCGGATTTTTTGGTTGGTGCATCAGGAAAAATTCTAAAACAAGCTGTACTGGAAACGGGGCATGTCAAATATATTATTAAGGACGACTATTCATTATCATTCAGCGCTGTTTTTGTACAAGGAATGCAAAAAACCACATCTGAGATTAGCGGAATTAAAATTGAAATTATTTCCCCGGCAGTGCAATCTAAACGTATTCAAAAAGTTCAAGAGCGATTGGAAAAATTGATACCTTTTTATGAAGAACAATTTGGAAATGCATTAATGGATAAACTGGTTATCAGTAGCGGCTATTCCATTGGCACAAGAGCTATAACAACGAGTAATTATATGATTTTCCAGAATAATATTGATGATGGACATGTATTGGATCACGAATTAGCACATCAATGGTTTGGCTATTCAATTCAAACGGATGAGCATACCGAAACCTGGCTGAATGAATCGTTTGCTGAATATGCCAGCTGGCTCTTTGCCCAATCACAGAAGGGGAAACCAGACCCGTTTACATTTACTGAAAGAATTCCTGATTTGAACATTTGGTCTGATATAAAAGTAATGGATATGGAAGATTGGACACAGTTCTTAATGGATGTCATTGGAGAAAAATCGCTCCCCCCTGTTTATCAGTCCGGCAAACAAATAAATTGGGAAACAGCTGCTAATATCTACAGCAAATATATTGTGGGCAGCCATGTTATGCAGATGTTGCAGGCGACAGTTGGTGATTCAATTATGAATAAAATTATGTATGATTATTGTATACTATTTAGAGGGAAAACAGCCAGTACAGAAGATTTTATTCAAGCAATTAATCAACATACGAAAAATGAAATAGCTGATAATTTTAGATTGGCCCTAACAACAAATCTGCGGCCTGACGTTGAGATAGAGGACGTTGAAAGCCAGTATAATAAAAATAAACAATGGAGTAATAAAATTACTACATCGTTTAAAGGCAGCTGGATCATGCCCGTTGATATTTTACTCATAACCGAATATGGTGACAGCACCTTGTTGACACAGGTTGATATCAATACGAGCAATACAATAGAATTAAATACAGTATCTCCTCTGGTGTCAGTAGAGCTGGATCCCAATAAACGACTATTTGATGATAACCGATTTAATAACCGCTGGCCGCGACGGATATTGCTGCAGCCAGATTATGGATTACCGAGCTGGGAGACATATAAAGTCTATTACAGACCTAGAATTAAAAGGGATTGGCGTGGTAATTGGCGTACAGGTTTAAAATTTTCTGGGGGGTTGGGTATAAACCTGATGCCAATTATGCCGGCGTTCTATCAAAACCTGTTTGATCTGGAAATCACATTTTCAACAGGTGTTCCTGAAAATAATTGGGGAGGAAGAATCAATTATAGAACACCCTTGAAATCGACAGCGAATACCTATTGGGAACTCGAGACCGGGTTTGAGTATCCTAAAAAATGGACAAAAATTTCATTTTATAATTACATGGGGGAACCAAAATATTTAGCGGCACACGGCGAATCCTATTACTCTCGCTTAACAACAACTCTTTCCAGTACCGAATATACTAAATCAGAGTCAGGGGACTGGTGGGCTGTTGGACGAAGTGTGAAATTGAAAGAAAAATGGACCATTTTTTCATATACAACTGAACAGCGCTATCTTATGGAAACGCATTTACTTGGCGGTTTTCAGGAAAAATCGTTTTACAATTTTGGAATTTCTGCCGATTTAGAAACACATAAAATTGAAGGATATATCATTCGATTGCATGGAGAAGCCGGATTTGTTTGGGATGAACGTGAAGGTGATGAGCTTGCTTATAGATTATTGTATGTCCCAAAAGTTTGGCAGCAGCGCGAAGGTCGAATTCCGCTTTTCCGGGGTGTGGCGGCTGATGAGAAAGAATGGCAGGATAATATTTTCAGTAGTGGTTTTAGTATCGGCTGGGAAACCAAGACAGCGGCGTGGCCCATGGTTTATATTGACGGTGCTGTGATCAGCGACGATGAAGGAACATTACTGGATCGCCTTGATCATTTAAATAAAAGTGATAAGGTATTTATAACCGCCGGCGTTGGCTTGGAGTCCCAAACAATGATGGAAATTGGATTATACTTCCCTATCTGGGTTTCACATCCTGTTCGGGGAGAAGAAAATTTTGCCCTGCGGATACTTTTGCAATGGGGGTTTTATTATTAAGCATTATACGGTATTATACACATAATAACTAAATAATTTAAGTATAGACTTATTAATTATTTAATTTTTATTGTTTATAGTTAAATATACATTATAATTTATGGTTGATGTTTGACAAAAAAGATTATCAAATTCTTTCTACATTACAACAAAATTCACGGACAACGGCCAGTGAAATTGCCGATCTTGTAGAAATGTCCATTCCGGCAGTGACAGAACGAATCAAGAAATTGACAGATAATGGAACTGTAGAATCATACACGGCAAAATTGAATGCTAAGGAACTGGGCTTTGATCTTGCTGCATATATTGCAGTTGTCAGTTCGTCCTCGGAGCACTACGATGAAATTATCCAGAAATCCATCAAACACCCGGCAGTACTGGAATGTCATTCTGTTACAGGAGATGGCAGCCACATGTTGAAAGTACGTGTGCGCAACTCTTCAGAACTTGAGCAACTACTTAGGGATATTCAATCCTGGCCGGGTGTGATCAGAACACACACGTCTGTGATAATGAGTACCTATAAGGAAGGGTTTGAATTAGATTTAACTTTTTTAAATAACACCTAACTCAAAGGTATCCAAAAGGAAAAAAATATGGAAAAAATAAAAGCTGAATACATTTGGATCGATGGCCATAAACCAACTGCCAAATTACGTTCCAAAACAAAAATTATTGACGGTCCTGTTAATAGCTTAGATGATATTCCAGAGTGGGGTTTTGACGGATCCAGCACCATGCAGGCGGAAGGTCACAACAGCGATTGTATGCTGAAGCCGGTGTATTATGTAAAGGATCCTATTCGTGGCGGAAAAAACATCTTAGTGATGAATGAAGTGCTCCTCCAGGATGGGTCTGTACATGAATCCAACACACGCGCACACTTGGTTGAAATTGCTGAAAAGCATAAAGACCATGAACCCTGGTTTGGTATCGAGCAGGAATACACATTTTTCGTGGGACGCTCGCCGCTGGGTTGGCCCGAAGGTGGTTATCCCGCTCCACAAGGACCCTTTTACTGCGGTGTAGGTGCCGATGAAGTATTTGGCCGGGATATTGTTGAAGAGCATATGGATGCCTGCCTGGAAGCAGGAATAGCATTTTCGGGTATCAACGCTGAAGTCATGCCGGGGCAATGGGAATTCCAGGTTGGGCCCGTCGGCGCAACGGATGTTGGGGACCAGTTGTGGATTGCCCGCTGGTTGCTTTACCGAATCTCTGAAGAATACGGCGTCAACGCCACTCTGCACCCCAAGCCCGTTAAGGGCGATTGGAACGGTGCCGGCGCCCATACAAATTTTAGTACCAAGCCCATGCGCGAGAATGGCGGAATGAAAGTGATTGAAGCCGCCTGTGAAGCCCTGGGTAATAAACATGAAGAACATATTGCTGTTTATGGCGCTCATAATGAAGAACGCTTAACTGGTCTTCATGAAACCTGTTCCATTCATGAATTTCGGTACGCCGTGAGCGACCGTGGGGCTTCCATCCGTATTCCTATGGCTACAGTCAAAGACGGCCACGGTTATTTGGAAGACCGTCGTCCATCTGCTAACATGGACCCCTATCAGGTCTGCGCTGCCTTGATCGAAACCTGTTGCACTTAGTACATATCATCTAACACTTGCCAAAATCAAAACCCTCGTGTTATTTGAGGGTTTTGATTTTTTTACCACATTGCACTTGTAAAAGCGGCTTAAAATATTTATGCTCACCTGCTTATGAAGATGATTAAAATAATATTTATTCTTCCAGCCATCTTATTTTTCAGTTGTGAAGAGGAACCCGCCAAAAGTAATGACGAATCATTATCTATGGGCCGGGACACTTGGGAAATGATCCAAGAAGATATATTTGCGACCAACTGTGTGGAATGCCATACAGTTGGTACATCATTCGCAAATCAATCGAATTTATTACTTACTGCCGACGTGGCTTATGATCAGTTGATAAATCATCCGGTAAATAATCAGAGTGCAAAGGATAATGATCTAGAAAGGCTGGGAACGGAGGGCTTAAGCAGTCTGTATAAAAGTTTTTTGTGGGAAAAAATAAACGCACCTGATAAAGAACACTTTTATAGTGAACATCCTCATTATGGTTCATTGATGCCCTTGGGGATGCCTTATTTAACTAATGGGCAGTTGGAATTTATTCGTCAATGGATCGTAGCAGGTGCACCTGAAACAGGGATTGTGGCCGATTCTTCATTGCTAGGCGATACAACCCGTTTTGTAGAAATAGAATTTGTTCCTCTTACACCTCCGGAAAATGGTATGCAGGTGCATTTGGGGCCCTTTGAGGTTCAACCTCAATATGAACGTGAATTTTTAAATTTTGTCACAATTGATACATTAGACGAGGTTTATATTAAACAAGTTGAAGTCACTATGCGCCCTGGCAGCCATCATTTTATTCTATATTCTTTTGAAGACTTCATGCCTTCAATTCTTTACCCAGATCCGGGTGTATATAGAGACTATAGGGATGCAAATGGCAACTATATAATAAATAATTTGGCAGTCACATATTACCATGTTTTCTTTGCTGGCACACAGTGGCCATATATGAATTACCATTTCCCCCCCGGAGTTGCCCTGAAGGTGGATATAAATGATGGGTTAGATCAAAATTCTCATTATATAAACAGAACAGATGAAGTGCTTATCGGAGAAGTTTATACAAATATTTACTTTGCAGATCCATCAGAAGTGGAGCATGAAGCACACATACTGTCCATAAATAATTCCAATTTCGAATTACCTCCCCATGAAACGACAACGCTTGAGCATACTATCACCGTGGGAGAACGTATACATATTTTTCAACTATTTTCTCACGCTCACGAACATATGCTAGAGTTTGCTGTAGAGATTGTTGGCGGTGACCGGGATGGTGAACTAATTTATTTTGCATACGATTGGGAACATCCCCCTATTCTTGATCTCGATCCTCCCATAACGCTTGAAGAGGGTGAAGGATTAAAACTGATTGCCACTTATTATAACTGGACGAATGAAACATTGACATTTGGTTTATTGAGCGTTGATGAAATGATGATCCTCTTCGGATATTATTATACTGATTAAATGACCTTGCCATATAGTGCTCTACTGCGCAGGATGTTATTATTTTTGATCCTGTTCACCTATCTTATTGCTGATAATAAATATCCTATAGTACTCGTACATGGTTTCATGGGTTGGGGGTCAGATGAGATGGCTGGTTATAAATATTGGGGTGGTAAAAATGATTTTGAGGGTTACCTGCGTAATAAAGGTTTTGAAGTATATACAGCATCAGTAGGTCCAGTATCATCTAACTGGGACCGTGCTGTAGAATTATTTTATCAAATTAAAGGTGGTCAGGTTGATTATGGATTAGGTCATGCGGAACAATATGGACTGGATCAGAAACCACCAGTGAAAATTTTTACCGGATTATACCCCCAATGGGACCATGATCATCCGGTACACATTATTGGACACAGCATGGGCGGTCAAACGGCACGGATGCTGCAGTATTTATTGGAAAATGTAATCTACCAAGATGAGGATGAATCTATTCCTGAAAAGAGCCTGTTAATGGGTTACATACATGCAGGGTGGATTCATTCCATTACCTCAATTTCCACTCCCCACAATGGTTCCACCCTTTCAGATATTATTACAAAAGGGATTCCAATTTTACAAGACTTCATAGGCGTTGCTGCCGTAGTTGGAAATAATTTTTATGATTTTGACCTCCAGCAATGGGGTTTTGAGAAAAAAGAAGGTGAAACGTGGGCGGCATATTTCAGACGTATGCGTGAACACAAGGCCTGGGGCACCAAAAATATGTCCGCCTGGGATGTGAGCTTGGAAGGAGCTCGTGAATTAAATACGATTACGCCGGCAAATTCCAGTATCTATTATTTTTCCTATTCTACTTCCAACACGCACTTGGACAGTGCCAGCGGATTTTATGCTCCCAACGAAACTATGAGTTTAATTTTGCGCGCCAATGCTAGGATTATGGGTCGTAATAAGGCCTATTGGACTGACGGCTCCGCTACTGATTCCACATGGTTTGAAAATGATGGTATAGTAAATACTATTTCGCAATTCGGTCCTACCAGCGGTTTGAACGGAGCCGATCCCATCGCCGAATATCGTAAAGATGAATTATTGATTCCTGGACAGTGGTATCATATTAAAACAATCAATATGGATCATAAAGCACCCATTGGGCACGGACTGGATGATGAAAATGATGTACAGGAAATGTTAAAATTATTCGATGATCATTGTAATTTACTGTGGTCGTTGCCAGAGCAAGAGTAAACAGAAATATGCCCAAAAAATATCCTATACGTATAGATGACTTGTATAAGTTCAGAATCCCACTTGAACCCAGCGTAAGCCCAAGTGGAAAACAGGTTGTATTCACCTTGGAACGTATGGTTAAAAAAGATAAAAAATATTATACCAATCTATATATCATAGGAACAAATGGCCGCGAATTAAAACAATTAACGATCGGCAAACGCAATGATCATTCTCCAGGTTGGTCTCCAGATGGTAATACTATTGCATTCATAAGAAAACGAGAAACGACTAGTCAAATATGGGTATTACCTATAAATGGCGGTGAGGCTAAACCTCTGACAAAATTACCACGGGGAACAGTGAGCGGAGTAGAATGGTCCCCCGATGGTACAAAGCTATTATTCCTTTTTCATCCTTTAGGTAAAGAAGTAAAAGTGGATAAAAAAGGGAAGGAAAAAACACCAGTATATCGCCATATCAAAGAGATCTGGTTTCGTTTGGATGGGCAAGGCTACTTTGACAGTGAAAACACACATGTGTGGGTAGCAAATGCCAGAACGGGAGCAGCTAAACAATTGGTCACCGGTGATTATAATGATATGTTCCCATGCTGGTCGCCTGATGGTAAGGAAATAGCATTTACTTCATTGAGAGAGAAAGATTGGCAATTGCGCTCTGAAGAACTGGATATTTTTAGAGTATCCGCCAATGGTGGTACTTTGAGAAAAGTAATTGCACCTGCCGGTCCCAAATTTGGCGGCCTTGCTTATTCTCCAGATGGGAAAACACTGGCTTATATTGGTCATGATAAACCATATCAAGACGGCTGGGGAGCTGATAATTATATCTTAAATACAATTAGTAAAACTGGTAAGGATCACCAGAAGCATGGTTTAAACCTTGATCGTATGTCAGAAATGATCACCCTGGGAGATATCACACCATCATTTATTGTTACTTCCCCAATTTGGGAGATTAAAGGGAAAAAGATCTATTATGGAATTTCTAATGAAGGTCGCCAACATATAGTTGCGGCAGACATTGAGACCAGCGAGGCAAGTATTACATGTGATAAAAATGCTGTTGCTTGCACTTGGTCTGCGGATTCATCCTGTTCAATGATGGTATATAATGGTGCCTCACTTGGGTCACCTGATGAATTGTACTCACTTGATCTTAACTCTGGTTTTACAAAACAGATCACCCATTTGAATCGGGCCTATGTTAACGGCAGAAATTTTAATGTAGCAGAAGAGGTCGTGTTCAAGAATAGGCGGCAAAAATTAATGGGTTGGATAGTAAAACCACCAAATTTCAATGCAAAAATGAAATATCCCTTCATTTTAAATATTCATGGGGGGCCGCGCTGTCAATATGGACGAACATTCTATCATGAAATGCAAGTGCTTGCGCAAGCTGGCTATGTGGTGATGTATACAAATCCAAGGGGCAGCCAGGGATACGGAGAGAAATTTGCTAAAGCCATAAGAGGTAAATGGGCCGAGCCGGCTATGAGTGACCTTATGGTAGCTGTTGACCACGCAATTTCATTAGGGTTTGTTGATAAAAATAGATTAGGTGTAACCGGTGGCAGCTATGGTGGTTACATGACCAATTGGGTTGTAACACATACTGATCGATTTAAAGCAGCCGTGACACAGCGATGTGTATCAGATCTATCCAGTATGTTCGGTAATTCAGATATTGGCTGGGACATGGCTTGGGAATTTGGTGGCGCTCCCTGGGAAAACCGGGAGAAGTATCTGAAATGGTCCCCCATGACTTACATCGACAAATGCGTTACCCCTCTACTCATCATTCACAGTGAATTTGATCTGCGTTGTAATATTGAACAAGGTGATCAAATGTTTATGGCTCTGAAATATTTAAAGCGGGATGTAGAATATGTCCGTTTCCCCGAAGAACCACACGGATTATCTCGTCACGGTCGCCCCGACCGCCGTGAAGCCCGCCTTAAATTCATTGTAGACTGGTTTGATAAATATCTAAAATAGCACCATGATCAGCATTGATGATTTTAAGAAAATTGAATTTCGGGTGGGCACAATAGTTACTGTTGACGAATTCCCGGAAGCTAAAAAACCGGCCTATAAACTGAAAATAGATTTTGGCGGTTTCGGTATAAAACAATCCAGTGCTCAAGTGACCGATAATTATTTACCTGCTGATTTATTGAATAGACAAGTAGTTGCCGTGGTGAACTTTCCACCAAAAAAGATTGCCTCCCTCACTTCAGAAGTCCTAGTCCTTGGCGCTGATGGGAATGAAAATGGTATTATATTATTGGATTTGGATAAACCTATACAAAATGGAGTAAAAATAAGCTGATATTGCTTTTACATCGATAATATTTGTAATATACAAATATGGAATTCGGTGAACTTCTTAAGCTGTTCCTCCTAGACCTTCAACGGTTATTCAGGTTAAAAATAGTTGATGGAGAACTGACCCTCCCGCAGATATTGCTTATTTCCTGTATACCTGATGATGGTATTGATATGACATCCATGGCCCAGCAACTGGGTGTAGATAATAGTACCCTCACACGATTAGTGGATGTACTTATTAAGCGAGATTGGACAGTAAAAACGAAAGACAAATATGACAGACGTATAACTATATTAGGACTTACCAATAAAGGACAAGAAATTCAAGAGCAAATAGAAGAACGCATCGATTTTTTTGGAGATACTGTTTATGCCTCAATAGCAATAGAAGACAGAGATGAAGTAAAAGAAATATTATCCTCTTTTCACTGGACACTTTCAAAAATGCTGCTTAGACAGGAATAGTTTGTATTATACAAATAAAATATCAAAACAACTTATCAAATGGTATAATAAATATCAGAGAGACCTGCCATGGAGACATACAAAAGATCCCTATAAAATATGGTTATCAGAAATCATGCTCCAACAAACACAAGTGGAAACAGTTATACCTTATTACATTAAATGGCTTGATAAATATCCAACTATAAAAAACGTAGCTGAAACGGATGAAACCACTTTGCTGAAATCTTGGGAAGGGCTTGGTTATTATAATCGATGCAGGAATTTTAAAAAGTCAGCAGTTAATATCATGAAGGAACATGAGGGACAAATCCCTACCGATTATGATTCTTTTATTAAAATGCCTGGTGTGGGAGAATATATCGCTGCTGCTGTTTTATCAATTGCCCACGATCTACCACATCCGGCACTTGATGGAAATATTATTCGTGTTATGTCGCGCTTTCTAAAGCAAAAGAAATTATCTCCATATAACAGGAAAATCATTAAAAACCATGTACAGATGTGGATGGAATTTGATTCTCCGGGTGATATAAATCAGGCTCTAATGGATATAGGCAGTAAGATTTGTAAACAGAATCAGGTTCTTTGTTATAAATGTCCTTTGGAAAATTCGTGTGCAGCAGTTTTGACTCAATTTCCAGAATCTTACCCTATACCAAAGCAGAATAAACCAATTCCAAACTACGATGTGGTGACAGGTATTATATGGAAAAATAATCAATTATTAATATTGCGACGTGATAAAAAGAATCATTTGGGCGGGTTATGGGAATTCCCTGGAGGAAAAATGAAAAATGGGGAAACCCAAATGCAAACTTTAAAAAGAGAAATCAAAGAAGAATGTGGAATTGACATAAAGATTGGGAAAAAAATCGGCAGTATTAAACATACCTACAGCCATTTTGCAATTGCTATGACAACATTTCACTGCACAATGATCAATGGACAAGAAGTAAAAACTGATCAGCCTTTTAAATGGATAAAACTATCTCAAATCAAGGATTTTCCTTTTCCTAAAGCTAACCATAAACTGTTTGCAATCCTGAACAAACAAGGCTGACATGATTAGAACACTTATATCCATCCTTTTATGGCCGCTGTTATTATTGATGTTTTTCTGCAGCGTGTTGATCTACATTTTTCTTACTTTTTTTATTTCACCCATGAAATTGTACCCTGTGGCCAATCTAATTTGCAGAATTATACTTTTGTCTGGTGGTCAGTGGCTGAAAATTGAAGGTAAAGTTCCAGATAAAGATCAACAGCCGTATTTATACCTGTTTAACCATGAGTCGCTCATGGATCCGTTCATGCTTGGCGGCGCCGTTAAACATTACATCACAGCTGTGGGGGCTGAATATCAATTTTCATACCCGATTTGGGGCACTCTGGCGAAGCATCATGGAGTGATACCGATAAAACGGGACAATTTAAAGAAAGCGATTCACAGTCTTGACAAAGTAGAAGAAGCGATTAGTAAGGGAAAATCATTTCTTATTTCTCCAGAGGGTACCCGGACTATCTCCGGTGAATTGGGTAAGTTTAAAAAAGGGCCATTCCACGTTGCTCTCAATACGGGTGTTACTATAGTGCCTACAGCATTAATAGGGGCGTATAAAGCAAAGAAAAAAACGGATTGGCGGCTGCAACCTGGAATCTTAAAAGTGCGTTTTGGTGAGCCCTTAATGAAAAAAGAATATGAAGGTTTAAAGATTGAACAATTAAAGGATTTAGTAAAAGAAAGGATAAAAATTTTAATAAATGCTCAATAAACAGGAGTAAAGGTTGACTAATAAAACAATAAAAAATTGGGTTATAACGGGTTCCAAAGGAAATGTTGGAACGGCCTTGGTAGAAAAATTAACAGCCGGCAGAATAAGGGTGTTTGGAATAGATTATGGTACGGAGCAACAGGTCGATGAAGTTAATCAATTTTACACATACCTGGAAGCTGACTTAACTGCTATTGAAGATGTTCAGCGTGTTTTTAGTGAAATTCAAATCAGAGTTGATAGTATACATGTCTGGATAAATGCTGTTGGCGGTTTTGCCATAGGCACAACAATCGAGGATACGACAGCTGCGGACTGGTCGAGAATGATGTTACTGAATTTTCAAACCGCCTTGAACTGCAGCAGAGTTATACTACAGCATATGAAAGAAAATGAATATGGGCGCATTATCAATTTTGGTTCTGTGGCTGCAGAACAGGGTATGGCTGCGGCGAGCCCTTATACCGTCAGCAAAGCGGCAGTAATGGCGTTAACAAAAACAACAGCACTTGAAGGAAAAAACCATGGCATATTTTGCAACGCTATTGTGCCCACAATTATAGATACACTCCAGAATAGAGCTGCCATGCAGGACGCGGATTTTTCTACTTGGAC
>Ga0207963_1001517_pt1 | contig 12179 bp, 17 predicted proteins | sample Knorr_S15_td_NAD_FD_185604 | JGI IMG/M metagenome (GOLD analysis project Ga0207963, IMG submission 185604) | Marine microbial communities from Southern Atlantic Ocean transect - Knorr_S15_td_NADW_ad_2500m_LV_A (SPAdes) (version 2) | ecosystem: Environmental > Aquatic > Marine > Oceanic | place...
GCAGGTAGCTACTGAACCAACTGAAGGTACTGAAGGTCATCAAGAGTCAGGAAGCACCCATCGCAAACGCCACGACTCATTGGGTTGCGGTCCGGAGTTCATCCTCCAAAGGTCGTTCAGTACCTTCAGAACCTTCAGTGACAGGTGTGGAAACCCGTTCGCCCCGATCGTGGGTAAGAAGAAAGGTGGGTATTGGTTTATACCTTTTTGAATAATTCAGCCTTGGGCGCGCCAAATTCAGAACTGTAGTAAACTGACCGGTATGGTGGACTTGAAACCTTGGCTAGGTGTACAAGGCCTCACTGTACGAGACTTTGCCCTCGGCCTAGACGTACCGCTCAAGACGGCGGAAGACTGGGTATATCGAGGCGTAGTACCGTCTACGGACAACCAAGCCAAGCTCGCCGACTACGTACACGCTCATTGTGCCCACTATTGGGTAATTGCCGTCCCAAATGGCCCAATCAGTGAAGGCGTATGTCAACTTTGCGGACATGTACGCGAGTTTACCAACTCCACTGAATATGCCGGTCCGCTTACCAAACCTCTTGGTACCACCAACACGGCCGTGGAAGGCAAGTCGGCGGCGTAGAAACCAGGCCCCACTACCACGCATGTACAGCTACGTAAGGTACTACTAGATGATGGTTTTTGATGTCCCGAATCAGTAAATCTGCATCGATAGATGCCGCTCCCGACCGAGTATTCGCATGTTTGGCCGGTGTACGCCTGCACACGAAATGGTACCGGTCGCTGGATTTAAAGGTTGCTGAGACATCTGTGGGCGAACCCGGCGTCGGTCACTCGGGACGCTTGGAAGGAATGTACCGGGACCTACCGGTGACATTCCGCCTGGAACTCACTGAATTCACGCCTGACTTCCGCCTTGCTTACCGGCAGACGGAGATTTACACAACGCGCGACTTAAAATCCGCTACCTTTGCGGGTGTGTGGGTTCAAGTCCCATTGCCCGCTCCAAGCTCTTTTTCGGCTCAGAGGTCGCACGTGTGGTGAATGGTGTCGTGGACCTGGGGTTTCAGCCTCCTGAGAACCCTGTGGCCGGAGTCTCCCTGCAGCTTCAGGCCGTTCTCGCGGCATAACTTCGCCCAGTTGATCCGTGGCTGACCGTCGGCGCCGTTCTCCGCCGGCTCGATGCCCAGAAGGGCGTTTATGTGGTGGATCCTGACCTCAACCGACATGAACTCATCTACGATCGGTTTAAGCTTCGAGAGCAGTTCCTCCAGCGTCGCTTTCTCTTCACGAAGGGAGTTTTCAAGCACGACCTTCTCCTTCTTACTTCTTATTTTTCTCAGATTATCAGAAGTGAAACACGGAGGACTACGGTATCAGAGAGGAGTTTCGAGGAAAAACTGAAGGAAGCTGGCCTTGCCGTAGAGCCTTGAGCCGGTCAGCGCTCCAAGAACCTGGCCAGAACCAGGAACAGCCCCCAAGGCGCGGTTATCGCGACTTTAAGGACGAACAACAAGGTTGCAAACGGGGTGGCCAAGACCGAAGCGAGGGTGCCCCATTTCTGTTTGATCTCCGGGATCGCCGCCAATGGCCCTTCCAAACTATCAAGGTAGTTATCCAGGCGCCGCTCCCATTTGTTGTTGTCCATGCTTACCCCGCTATTGATAAAAGGTGCCGACGCTGACCCCGACGCCTGCGTGCCCAAAATGAATCTCTGTTTGACACCTAGCCCAGCCATTCTACCCCAGACGGGCGCGTTCCATTGGACACTAACTACGAGCCGGACACTACGAGCCTTCAAGACGGACCTACTGGCTGCGGCAGATGCAATATGCCAGATTAGGGAGGCTTGCGATGCCGATGATCGGTCCAGCAGATGGCCGCCGGGTTATGTCCCCTGGCGCCGGATTGGATTTTCGAAATCGGCCATCGCCGCTCGTTGTTCATTACGTATTCGATAAGGCTTTTCCTTTACTTATGGACGGGATTTTTCGCGAATCGTTAGGTGTTCGCACTCTGTTGTCAATCGCAATATTTGACACCCGACGAATACCGAATTACAATCCCCTGAGCGTGTCCGTACCCGTCCAATAAGGTAGTTTACATAAGTTTTTGGCAACACAAGTTAGTTATTGGCCGGCGAATTAACTAAGGGAGCGGAACTCTAGATGGCAGACAACAACCAAGAGGAAACCGGAGACAAGCAATCGATGTTGCTAAAGCTCGCCGAGCGGACCGTCGTCCAGGCTGAAGCTTTGGCGCAAGAGATCACCGACCATGCCAGGCAGGAAGCCGAAGCAGCGGGCGCCAAGATCATAGCGGACGCTTCTGAGAAAGCAAAAGCGGAAACTCAGCAGACGATAGACAGCGCGAAGCGCCGCAGCGAGACCATGACCAGTAAGGCCGCCGCCGAAGCTCAGGAGGCCGCCGCCGAAGCTCAGTCAGAAAGCGAGAAAACGCTGAACAGCGCGCGCTCGGAAAGCGAAAAGATGGTTAGCAAGGCACAGTCAGATTCCGAGAAGCTCATCAGCAAGGCCAAAGAGGGAAGCGAAAAACTCCTGATCAAGGCCAAGTCCGACAGCGAAGCCAATGTGAGCTCCGCCAACAGCGAGATCCAAGAGATCCTGGGCAAGGCCCGTCAGGAGGCCCAGGCCATCATCAAAGCGTCCCAGACCCGGGCCGACAGCACTGAGTCCAACGCACGGCTGCAGGCTGAGTTCTTCATCCGGCAGACGACCCAGAGTGTTACAGACGGTATCCGGGCCTCGGTCATGGAGATCTGCAACAATCTTCTGCCCACAGTAGAGGAATTCGGAAAGAGTTCGACTCCCGAAGCCCTGAACGCTGACGAGGGCGACTCCCCGGTGGCCACCGAGACTCCGATGCTAGAAAGCGCCAACGCAGATGACGGCCATTCTGCCGCCACCAACGGAGTGGATACGGCCAAACCCAAACCCAAGGCCAAAGCTCCCAAGAAGAGCATAGCAGCCTAACGCTCTCGAAATATCCTTCCCGAATGAGAAGGACTTACCGTAGATGAAGAAGACCCCGGCGAAATCCGATTTCGCCGGGGTCTTTTCTTGTCAGCCGGGAGAGTGGCTCTTGGGCTCATTCGGTCGGGTTGTTTGCGGACTGCGATCGCAGTTCGGCCACCTTGGCCAGGTCTCTCTCCGATTCCTCATAGTGCCCGAGCCGGTGGAAAGCGATCCCTCTGTTGTGGTACGCCTCTGAATAGTTGGGGTTGATGCGGATAGCCTGGTCGTAGTCTTCGACGGCGCGTTCGTATTCTTCCATACCAGCGAGGATGTTTCCCCGGTTTATGTAAACGTCAGGGTCGCTGGGGTCGAGTCGGATAGCCTCATCGTATTCATCGATGGCCCGCTGGTATTGTTCCAGGTCGTTGTAGGCGTTGCCCCGGTTATTGTAGGCCGCGGCATATTCGGGGTTGATGCGTATGACCTCGTCGTAGTCCTCTATGGCCCTCTCATTTTCGCCCAGGGCATGGTAGGCAGTCCCCCGGTTGCTAAAGGCCGCCACATTCTCGGGGTCCAGCGCGATGGCTTCATCGTAGTCTTCGATGGCTCGCCCGTGTTCACCCACGGCCAGGTAGGCGTTGCCGCGATTGTTGTGGGCTACGACGTATTCGGGATTGATCCGGATGGCCTCATCGTAGTCATTGACGGCGCGCCAGTGTTCGCCCAGATCGTAATAGGCGATCCCCCGGTTGTTGTAGGCCGCCGAATACTCCGGGTTGTAGTGGATGGCCAGATCGTAGTCCTCTATGGCGCGTAAGTTCTGGCCCAGGTCGTGGTAGACGTTCCCACGGTTGTGGTAGGCCTCGTGATATTCGAGGTTGATGCGGACAGCTTCATCGTAGCTTTCCAGAGCGCTCTCGAGTTGACCAAGCGCGTAGTAGGCTATTCCTAGGTTGTAGTAAAACCCGGCACGTTGGGGTTTAGACTGATTCGTCGCCATCGTTCACCGCACGTTCGTTTCGAACCTGGGCACCGGCTACCGGACGGTCGATTAACCGCGCTCCAATACCGCGAGCGGAGTATATCATTCCAAACACGATATTTAGCCAGGTCCGCGACGGGAGAATCCCAACAATCGGAAGAGGTCCCAGTGGCCTTGGGAATCCACGGATGGACGGAGTTTCGTATCGATTCCTGTAACACGCTTCGCTGCATTCTTGTTTTCGAAGACCGTTGTCGCGGACAGTAAACCTTGATTTGGTCTGTCCACTTGGACAGTTGGGAGTAATCTGTAAATGTCACGACTACTAGCTCTGCCGTTGATGGCGGTCGTTATTGGTGTTTTAGCCTGCGGGACGAGCGCGACCCAGCCGCCGACAACCGCCACGCAGGCCAGCCCGGCGGTCCAATCGCCCACCAACGTGCCGCCATCCGATGCTGCGACCGCGAGCAGCCCCACCGGTGTTTCAACGGCGACTCTCGCGGCCGGGCCCACTCACGTTCCGGCGTCGACACCGTTGTCCCAGTCAACAGTCGCGCCTGGTCTGGCGCCTGCGCCCGAATCCAGGGCCGCTCCGGCATCGTCGCCTATCCCGGGCCCAACATCGGCGCCGGCTCCTGTGCCGACTGTTATGCCAACCGCCGTTCCCCCGAAGGCTGCCGTCATAGTAGACCAGCCTGAGGTGGGAACCGCCGTCGGCAAGACCGTGCCCCACTTTGAATTCACTTTGATCGATGGCACGAAGCGGTCGACCGCCCAGCTAGCCAACCAAGGCAAGCCGGTTTTCCTCTTTTTCTTCGCCACTTGGTGAGCGGTCTGCCGCTCCGAGTTACGGAGCATGAAAGATGTGTGGCCCGAGTTCGCTGACAAAGTACATTTCTACGCCATCGGCCAAAGTCGGTTCGAGAGCATCGAGCAATTGGAGTCGGACCGCAAGAAAGAGCGCTATCCCTGGCCGATCGCCACCATAGAGACAGACGTGTTAAAGGACCTGCGCGTTCTGCAGCAGTCCACCAAGATAGCCCTGGACCACCAGGGAATCATCGCCTACCGGGAGAACTATGCCAGGGGCGGCGCGGAGGAATGGCGGGAGTTGTTTAAAGATCTGGTTGAGCGTGCCGGCAGGTGATTTTCCAGTCTCGGCGCTAGATACCCGACTCCAGCAAAAACCGGTTCACCGCATCGCTAAATAGCAGGTGTTCCTCGATGATTCCCAGGTGTTTCGACCCTTGGATGATCATAGACCGGGCGTTGGTCATCGCCTGAGCCATGTTCTTCGCCATCCTGGGAGTTGAACCGGGGTCGACGTCACCGGTCAGGACCAGGGGGTTGGCATTGATAGAACTGCGTAGTCCACGGGATGGTCTTCCGCGTTGGACAAGAGTTCGTAGCTCTCCAGGAACCTGGCCGGGTCGTTGGTTCGCAGGCGGGAGAGTATCTCACGCTCCGCATCCGGGTTGGTCGCCGGCCTTTGCCTGTTGGACACGGCGGGACATCGCCTCCTGTTCCTCGGCCGTCCTTTGGTAAGTCGTGCTGACCAACACCAACGCCTCAACAATCTCCGTGTGGGACAAAGAAAAATGCTTGGCGACCTGACCGCCGAGAGAAAAGCCAACGAGCGCTATCCGCGAGATTCGAAGTTCTTGGAGCAGCCGGCGCAGTTGGGCGACGAAAGGCTGGAAACTCTGTTCTCCCAGTGGCCTTGCAGTCTCGCCGTGCCCCAATAAGTCGTAGGTCAGCGTAGAACGGCCGCTAAAATCGGCCAGCACTGCCCTCCAGATGTTTTGGTCCAAGCCTACACCATGGACGAAAACGATGGGCGTCGTTCCCGGTACTTCCAAATACCGGAAGCTGGTGTCACGGCTATCGGAGCTCATCTCGATGGCGGTCCTCGCATCTGATCGGTCTGGGACGGGCTTAAATTGACACTCTCTGAAGCCAGTGCTAGCGTCTAGTTGGCCGTGGGTAAACGCCCCGGCGAACTCCCAAGGAGAGAACATGAAGTTTAGCAATTTTCTATTCCCGGAGAGCCAGACGCCCGACGGTGATTTCGACGTTATCGAAGAGTCGCTGCGAGAGGCGGAGCTGTCCGAGGAATTGGGCTACGACGTCGTCTGGCTGGCCGAGCACCATTTCGACGGAGGTTGCGCCTACGTCGACCCCACAACCTTCGCCGCCGCCATCGCCGCCAGGACCAAGAAGATCAAGATCGGGTTCGCCGTGGCCCAGATGGCCCTTCATCACCCCATCAGGTTCGCCGAACAGATCGCGCTGGTCGACAATATTAGCAAGGGCCGCATGATTGTGGGCGTCGGCCGTGGCACTGCCTACAACTTCTACGAGTTTCGCGGCTTCGGCATCGACCCCGACGAAGCCCACGACATGCTCTTGGAAGTGGAAGATATCCTCGTCAAGGCCTGGACCACCGAGAACTACAAGCACGACGGCAGATATTGGCAGTTAGAATTGCCGTTGCTGCGTCCTCAGGTCTACCAGAAACCCCATCCGCCCATGATTCGCGCCTGCTCCGGCCTGGAGTCGACCTTGGAGATGGCCCGCAACGGCCGGCCATTCATGATGAATGTCCAGAGCGACGACGTCACTGTGGAACGGATGGAACAATACCGGGCGACTATGTCTGAGGCCGGTCACAGTGATGAGACGGTGGCCCGCAACGTGGCCGATTCGTGGGTCTGGCGGAACATATTCGTGGCTGAGACCGACGCCGAGGCCGAAGCAGTCGGGATTCCCTATTTCAAGGGCATGCGCGCATATCTGCAGACGAACCGCAACCACATGAACACCACAGCGGAACTTGAGGCACAGTCGTCTGGAGCCGTGGGCGCGGCTAGGAACTCCCTGGAGCACGGAATCATCGTCGGCTCGCCGGAAACAGTGTGCGAACGGCTGGAAACAGTGAACGGCACCGGCGTGGGCGGGGTGATCATCCACTTCCGCCTGGGGGCCATGCCCTACGACGTTGCCGCCAACAGTTTGAAGCTGTTCGCAGAGAAAGTCGCGCCCAATTTCAGGGATCCAAACGCCTAGCCTCGGAAATGACCGTTGCCGATATCCGCTCGTCCTGAGCCCCGTCGAAGAGCCCTGGCTTCGGCGCGGTCATGGTTAGACGTCCTTCCGCGGAAGGAACCACAAACGGATGGTAACGCAAAGCGGGTACTAGCTCTATCGCCGGGCGACTACTTCATGTCCAGCAGTTCAACCTCGAACTTGAGGGTGGCGTTGGGAGGAATCACTCCTCCGGCACCTGAGGCCCCGTAAGCCAGGTCCGGGGGGATGATCAGCTCGACCTTGCCTCCGATGTTCATGGTGGCAACACCCTCGTCCCAGCCCTTAATCACGCGTCCCGCGCCCAGGGGGAACTCGAAGGGCGTGCCCCGGTCCACAGAGCTATCGAACTTGGTGCCGTCCAGTAGCCAGCCGGTGTAATGGACGACTGCGGTCTTTCCCGCTTCCGCTGTGTCCCCGGTCCCGACCTCAATTACGGTGATCTGCAGCCCGGAGGCTGTGGTTATGGTTTCGGCTTCTGCCATGATTACCTCTGATTTAGGTTCGGATTGTGCCGGTTGCACCGCCGCGGTGGGTTGTGCAGCTGCGGTTGGTTGTGTTGTGGCAGTGGGCGGCGGCGCCGTTGTTGCCACAGTGTCAGACTCGGAATCAGAGGAAGAACCACATGCGACTCCCAATGCTGCTAAGAAAACCAGAATCAAGAGCAGCCGCATGTTTTTCACCCTCCGTTGCGATAAAAATCGCGGCTGTGCGCCCAAAGATGGTAGCACAACGCCTGTCTGGATGAAGGATCATCTGTTCCCGATGGGCGGCATTTAGATTATGATGTCACCTAGTTCAAATTGGGAGGCTACATCGATGACCGATGATTTCAGAGCACGAGTAGAGGCTGCCAAGGGCAAAACTACTTCAGTTAGGGTTGCAGATTCAAAGAAGCAGATGGACAAAAAACCAGAGATTCTCTTAATCGAGACTCGTCTCCGAGAGAATGTTCCGCTCAGCGAACAGGCTGACAACGTGGTCTTCATGTCCGTGGAAGACCTGGATGCAGCGGCTGAAGATTCTTCCAATCTGGACCCTCGTTTGTCAGACCCCAATGTCCAGATCATCACAACTTGAAAACTTGGAAACAGGGCAGCCGTAGGCGCCCAGATACTCCAAGAGATGGGATTCAACAACGTGACCTACATGGAAGGCGGGATGGAAGCCTGGAAAGAAGCCGGGTTCCCAACCAAGGAATAGAGCAGAACGAATAGGCGGTGAAACCATGGCCGAGCGAGTCTGGGACAAGTTTCTCACGCAGCAGGACAGGGACCATGTGGCGATGGGCGAGAACCGGCAGGTGGGATTCGGCGAAAACCCGGCCCTGCTGCTGATCGACCTTTACCGCTGGGTGTTTGGCGACAAGCCCCAGCCGATACTGGAGGCGACCAAAGAGTGGCCGGCCAGTTGCGGACTGGCCGCCTGGGACGCCATCCCCGCGATCCAGACCGTGCTGCAAGCCGCCAGAAACGCCGGTATCCCTGTGGTTCACGCCACCGGCCGCGACGATGACGGCTTGGCCGGGTGGAGCACAGGACGCCAGATTTACGGCAACCAGGACCGCAGTCCGGAAGCCCTGGAACGGCGTAATCGCCGCAACGACATCATCGACGAAGTGGCGCCAATCGACGGCGAGCCCGTCATGCGCAAGGACTCGCCCAGCGCCTTCTGGGGCACTCCGCTGATTGGCCACCTGACCGCCCACAACGTGGACACAATCATCGCCGTGGGCGAGACCACCAGCGGCTGCGTCCGGGCCAGCGTTTTGGACGGCTGCACCAACCGGTTCCGGATGATCGTCGTTGAAGAGGGCGTGTTCGACCGGCACCAAGCCGCCCACGCCATAAACCTGTTCGACATGAACCAGAAATACGCCGATGTGCTGCCCCTGGCCGATGTGCTGGAGTACCTGGGTGAAGTCGGCGCCAAGCGGGGCACCGCGGTCTAGCCCCAGGTTTACCGTACCAAGAGGCTGGTTGATTGGGAATCGTGCCTGTGTTAAATTAGCTATAATCATATTGGCCAGTGATGGCCGGAGATTCGAATGGCATACGTCACCCCTCGCGAGGGCGAGAACCCGGAGAGCCTGGTCAACCGGTTCCGGGCCTCGGTACAGCATTCCGGCATTCTGCGCGAGATCAAGGACCGTCGGTTCTTCCGCTCCAAGGCACAGAAAGAGCGTTTGGCCGCCCAGCGGGCCGCGCGCCGCCGACGCCGCCAGAACCGACGGTAGACTCGCTTTAGGAGTCCGAATCCAGGCTGAGATTGGCCTGGTTTTTGACCTTTTGGTATTGTGCCCACAATATGCTTTTATCAGGCGGCTCGAAATGCCGCCTGTTTTGCTTAAGGCTGCGATTCGGCCTTTTTTCTTGAGTGCCGTCGCTGCCTGGAAGACCCATCAGGCGCGTTGACAGCTATAAGTGCCGCTGGTAGATTGGATTAGTTGCCCTTAGCACTTAACCACTTAAACTGCCAAAGGGTAAGCCGATTCAGGAGAGTTCCCGTGCCCCGATACGATTACCGCTGCGAAAGCTGCAAAGAAGAATTTGAACTGGTGCAGTCCTTCGCGGAAGCTGGAAAAGGCGCCTGCCCCGTTTGTGGCGGAGCGGGCCAGCGGGTCTATCATGCGGTCCCGGTTATCTACAAAGGCAGCGGTTTCTACACCACCGACTACGGACGTCCCAAACCACCGGGCGAGAACAAGAACGGCTCCGGCGAAAGTTCGCCCTCTTCTGATTCTAAGTCCACCAGTGATTCCGAGTCCTCCAGTGATTCCAAGTCGGACACGGCCGCTAAGTCCAGCAGCGACAGCTCGTCTAAATCTTCTACCGATTCCGGCAGTAGCAGCACCACCTCCGCGCCCGCCAGTTCCAGCTAGCCTGCCTCGTTGGCGGCTTATCAGTCGTTTCGTCCCCCATTCCTCATATTTTTCCCCCAAGTATTAATGAGCTCTCATGAAAGCATTGGTCCAGAGAGTAACCAAGGCTTCAGTCTCTGTTGCCGGTGATATTACCGGGGAAATCTCCTCGGGCCTGGTCGTTCTATTAGGTGTAGCCAAAGAAGATGACGAGGCCGACGCCCGCTATCTGGTCGAAAAGATCGCCAACCTGAGGATCTTCGCCGACGATGCTAACCGGTTCAACCGCTCCGCTCTGGATGTGGCCGCCGATGTGTTAGTCGTGAGTCAGTTTACGCTGTACGCCGACACCCGCAAGGGACGGCGTCCCGACTTCAACCAAGCGGCGGGGCCGGAAGAAGCCAAGCGCCTCTACGAATACACCGTGCAGTTGTTTCGGGAAACAGGGCTAACGGTGGCCACCGGAACGTTCCAGGAGCACATGCTGGTCTCACTGGAGAACGACGGACCGGTAACACTGATGCTAGACAGCACAGAGCGGCGGCGGTCCGTCGAAGGACCCACAGGCAGGAAAAGCCAGATACTTAACCAGCCCTACCTGAACCAGCCCATGCCCCGAAAGAAGCCGCGCAAGTAGGCAATCTGCCCGCCGTGGGCCACGGTGTCCCAGACCATCTGGCCCATGCACACGGCCACCGGGCGGGGTTCAGGGACGTCTCCCATGACGATCTCCCGTTCCAGTTGCTCAGTTGTCGCATTGGTCAGGAAGTCCCGGGTGTGGTTCTTCAGTGCCTCGTAATGGGCGATCTGGATTTCTCTGGAGGGCGGCTTCCACTGGGAAACCTGCTCGGCGCTCCAGCCCACACCCCGGTCATCCTCGTCGGCAGGCATCCCGAATTTTTTGTGCCATCCTTCGGTTATCCACGCCTGGGGCAGGTCCTGAAACCGGGTGTAGATAAACATGTCGGTCACCCGTGTCAGGTGCCACAGTATCCAGGCCACTGAGTTACACTCGTCGGCGGGCTGCCGGGCCATGGCCGCTTCGTCCAAGCCCTCAAGGGCCCCGTCGATCATCTCCCAATTCCGCTCCATAGCCAGTAACACCGGCTCAACGGGGCTCACCATGGGCTCCTCCAATCAGTAGCTTGAATGACTAGTCGAATTCTAGATCGAGGCTGATATCCAGGGCCTCTACAGAATGAGTCAATGCCCCGATAGAGATCAGGTCTACGCCTGTTTCCGCCACCGCCCGGATCGTGTCGTAGGTGATGCCTCCGGAGGCTTCGACGATGGCCTGGTCGCCGATAACCTTCATGGCATCGGCCATCTCAGGCACGGACATGTTGTCCAGCATGATGATGTGGGCGCCGGCTTCCAGGGCTTCTTTCACCTGTTCCATGCTCTCAACCTCCACTTCCACTTTGATGGTGTGGGAAGCGCGGGCCAGGGCCAGTTGGATCACATCTTTCAGGCCCATTTCCCGGAACCGGTTGGCCTGGATGTGGTTGTCTTTAATCAGGATGCCGTCGGCCAAGTTCAGACGGTGGTTGTAGCCGCCGCCCATCCGCACCGAGTACTTGTCCAGATAGCGGTGGCCGGGGGCGGTCTTGCGGGTGTCCACGATGCGAGCGTTGAGTCCATCCACCGCCTGGACATAGCGGTTCGTGTCAGAGGCGATGCCACTCATCCGCTGCATGAAGTTCAGCGCGATACGCTCGGCCCTGAGTATGCCGACCGCCGAACCGCGTACCACTGCGATGTCGTCTCCAGGCGAAAGCGGTGCGCCGTCTTGCAAGATGGCCTCGACTTCCAATGTTGGGTCAACCCGCTGAAAGACAGCTATGGCCACATCCACCCCGGCCAACACTCCTACGGCCTTGGCGCGCAGCATACCGGTTCCCTGGATCTCCGGAGAAACCACCGCCTGGGTTGTGGGGTCGTTGAACGTCTGGTCTTCAGCGACCGCGGCATCGATCAACGCATAAACGTCTGGGGGAAATTGGGTCATAACAAGCCTTCCTTACTCTCGATAAAAGCCCGGTGAATCGACAGGCGCAATTGTACCGCAAGTGCCGTAGCTGGGCCACAGGTGGGGAGCAGGGAGAAGGGGACGGGAGCTACCTGAGCGACAGCATCCGTTCCAGGGCGATTTTGGAGTCCCGTTTGATGTCGTCCGGCACGGTGATCTCGTTGTTGACCTTGCCTTCCAACAGCCCATCCAGCATCCAAAGCAAGTAGGCCGGGTGGGTGCGGTACATGGTGGAACAGGGGCAGGTCACCGAGTCCAAGCAGAAAACGGTTTTACCCG
>Ga0207963_1001523_pt1 | contig 12167 bp, 12 predicted proteins | sample Knorr_S15_td_NAD_FD_185604 | JGI IMG/M metagenome (GOLD analysis project Ga0207963, IMG submission 185604) | Marine microbial communities from Southern Atlantic Ocean transect - Knorr_S15_td_NADW_ad_2500m_LV_A (SPAdes) (version 2) | ecosystem: Environmental > Aquatic > Marine > Oceanic | place...
GAGCGCGACGGCGGGCAACACGAAGTCCGCGCCGAGGCGGTGTTTCACGGGTTGGGCCGATCGCCGAACACCGGGTCGCTCGCGCTCGAAAACGGCGGCGTTGAGACCGACAACGGCCGCATCCTCTGCGACGCACACATGCGAACGAGCGCGCCGCACATTTTCGCCGGGGGCGACTGCACCGGACCGCACGAGATTGTGCACCTCGCCATTCAGCAGGGCGAGGTCGCCGCGCATAACATCCTGCACCCCGGCGGGCTGCGCTCGATGGATTACCGGATGCTCATCAGCGTGGTGTTCACCGACCCGCAAAGTGCCACCGTCGGCCACACTGAAAAAACGGCCAAAGCACGGGGCATCCCGCACCTCACCGCGAGTTATCCGTTCAGCGACCACGGCAAGTCGATCATCATGGAGGCAATGCACGGCTTTGTGAAACTGCTGTGCGATCCCGAGTCGGGCGAAATCCTCGGCGGCGCGTGCGTCGGACCGATGGGCGGCGAATTGATCCACGAGATCGTCACCGCCATGGCCAAGCGCATGACCGTCGCCGAGCTGGCCGCCATGCCACACTACCATCCCACACTGGCCGAGATCTGGACCTACCCCGCCGAGGAGTTGGCCGAAAAAATTACCGGCTGACGGTTCCACCGGATTTGTTGTAATTGACAAAAGCTGTGTGAAGTCCACCGTCTTGTCGACGCAATGCAAATGGATCCAAAGGCCCAAGCCATCGACTGGGCACCGCCGCTGGAGGGGCAGGACGCCACCGCGGCGGTCGAGTGGCTCTTGCAGTTCGCCACCCGGCACCAGGCCAGCGACGTGCATCTGCACATGGACCGCGACGGCTGCCGCGTGCAGTTCCGGCTCGACGGTGTGCTCACCCATGTCGGCACCCTGCCTATTGAGGCGGCCAAACTTGTCCTCGGCCGCGTCAAGTATCTGGCCAAGCTCAAGACCTATGTCGAGTCGCTGCCACAGGACGGCCGGATTGCCGCCGACGAGGTGGGTCTGGCCAGCGATGTGCGCGTCTCCACCTACCCGACTGTGACCGGCGAGAAGCTGGTGCTGCGACTGTTTTATGCGGAGCACCAATTGACGCTCAATCAACTGGGTTTTCCCGCCGGGGTGAATGAGGCGCTGGAGCATCAACTCAGCATCCGCTCCGGCATGATCCTGCTGACCGGCCCGGCCGGCAGTGGCAAGACGACGACGATTTACGCGCTGCTGCAGCGGTTGCTGGAGACCGATTCCTGCCACGTGATCACGGTGGAGGACCCGGTCGAGCGCGTCATCCCCGGCATCATGCAGACTGAGATCAACCTCGAGCGCGGGCTGACATTTGCCAAGGCGCTCAAGCATCTGCTGCGGCAGGATCCGCAGGTGCTGGTGATTGGCGAGATTCGCGACGAGGAAACCGCGGCGATCGCCCTGCGCGCGGCGATGACCGGCCACCTCGTTATTGCGACGCTACACGCCGGCTCGTGTCGGGGAGTGGTCGAACGACTGAACGCTCTTTCAGACGACTCCAACCTGGTGGCCAGCCAGTTGCGGCTGATCCTGAACCAGCGGCTGGTGCGCAAGTTGTGCGCGGATTGCTCCGGCAAAGGCTGCGCAGCCTGCTTCGGCTCCGGCCTACGCGGGAGGGTGCCGTTCCTGGAAATGTTGCGCCTCGACGAAGCCAACCAAGGAGCGATCGAGACCAAACGCCTGGCCAGGCTCGAACCGGACCTGTCATTCGAACAATCGCGCGACGACCTGCTTGGCCAAGCGCTGACGACCGAGGCTGAAATCAATCGACACTTACAACTATGAACACCGAGGAACTTGCCTTCGTAAACCGGCAGTTGGCAGGGATGCTCAAGTCCGGCATCCCGCTAGAAGCCGGGCTGAAAAAGATGACCGAGTCGATGAGCAGCGGCCGGTTAAAGGATCAGCTAGCCCAACTCGGCAGCCGTCTCGAGAAGGGCCAGTCCGTTGAGCAGGCGGTCGAGGGGCTCGATCTGCCAGATACCTACAAGCGGCTGCTGGCGCTTGGCCAGGAAAGCCAGAGCATGCCCAAGGTGCTGAGCTGCGTGGCCGACTACTATGAACGCATCGGCAACCTGGCCACTCGCCTGCGTGGGCTGGCCATTTACCCGACGCTGATCCTCGTGTGTGGCATGCTTGTGGCAGGGCTGATGGCGTTTCTGGCTTTCACGTTGCGGGATGATTTAGGCGATCTGACGATGGTCAATGAAATGAATCCCAGCACGGCAGCGACCCTTTTTCACAACTCCTGGGTTTCTCTCATCCCGGTGGCTCTATTTGCGCTTGGCTTCCTTTTTTACATGACCGTGTTACGCAGCCAAAAGATGCGGCGTTATTTCAGCTGGAAAATCCCGATGCTGAGGGACGCCACGCTCGCGCAATATGCCGCTCTTTCAGAAACGCTGCTGGCCTCCGGGGCACGACTGCCGGATGTGGTCGGGATGGTTCGAAAACTCGAGGCCGGATCGGAAATGGAAGCCGACCTGGCACAGATCGAGCAGAACTTCGCCGAGGGTCACGCCGATTACGACTCGGCCTCGAGGGGGTGCCGGACGATCCCGAATTTCTTCAACTGGATCGTCGCACAGGCCGGCGAAGAGGTTGCTTCCGGATTCGGCCATGCGCGGATCATCTACACCAGCCGCGCCGAGAGCAAGATGCAGGCATTCCTCTACTGCTTTCTGCCCGTAAACATCCTGCTCGTTGGGGGATTGCTTCTGTTTTTCTTTCTGCCCTTTTTCGACGTGTTCACAGACCTGATCAACATGATGGATAATTTGGGAGGCTCTTAGTAACATTTTATCGTAGATGGACCTGACTTCCACAACCGCATTTATTTACATCTGGCTCAGTTGCCTCGTGGCTTCGATTGGGGTCGGGTTTGCGGCCTACTATGTCCTAAGCGCTCCCTTCCGGCGGATCGACTGTGCCAACCTTGTCGTCGAGTTGAATGAATTGGCCGCTGCCACAGGCAGGAGTCCCGAAGATCTGTTCAAACAATTGGGCGGACTTGGCGTTGGAGGAGTTCCCCATGCCCGGAAGTTCTCCCGCCTGAGTGACCTGATGAAGAGCGGCCGCAGCTTCATCGAGAGCCTGCGGGTTTTCCATTCCCTGCTGCCGGGCGAGGTCTTTGGCGCGATGGAATTGGCCCGCAACGAACGAGGCTCCCAACTGCTGGCCAAGTTGAGCCGGGCGCACCTCGAGGACGGCGGGTCGCGGGCGCAGAATTCCTTCAAGCTTTTTTCATCGAGCCTCCTGATCCTCATTCCAACCACGCTGTATATCGGCATTAGTGCGATGATTACCATCCCCTTCGTCATCCCTAAATTCAAGGACGTATTCGCGGATATGCTTGGCTCAGGGTTGCCTGAGATCGCTGAGTTTTTATTGAGTTTGTATGACACCGTGTATCACACCGGGCTGGCCATGGCCATCCCAGCGCTGCTGATTATGTTTGTTGCCTTCCTGACGGTGGCACATCTCTTTGGCTTGTCGGCCTCCCACGACACCGGTTCGCTCCTGAACCGGCTGTTCAGCCGGCTGGCCTGGCTGATGCCGTGGCGGCGAAACCGGATCAAGCGCAACTTCATCTGGATTTTTTGCGAACTGCTCGACAACGGCGTGGCGGAGGCGGAGGCGATCGAGGCCGCCGCCGCCGCTACGAAAAACAGTGTCGTTCGCGGTCGCGCAGCCAAGGCGGCAAACGACCTGCGCAACGGCCAGCCGTTGGCCAAGGCGCTGCGCCGGTTCGACCGGCGGGCCGACCTCGCCTGGCGGGTGGAGAATGCCGGGCACGGCAGCGCCACCTTCCGCGAGACGCTGGAGGGCTGGACCAATCACCTGTCGGCGCTGGCGTACAAGCAGCAACAGTCCGCGTTCTACTACGCGTTCACCCTGCTGACCCTGTTCAACGGGCTTTGTGTGTTATGCTTCGCGTTGATGATTTTAATGCCCCTGGCTGCAGTGATTGAAAGTTTATGACATGATCCTGAGCCGAACAACCCGCGTGGCCAAGTGCCGGGCTTTTCTGCAACTGGACGTTGCGGTCGCCATCACCGTCCTGGCACTGGTGTTCATTCCCTTAAGCATTTCCAGCTCCGGTGACCTTGATTTGGCTCGCCGGCAATACTTCGAGGCTGTGGCCCTGCAGTTGATTGATGGCGAGATGGACGTGCTGCTTGCCGGGGAACGCCGAAAGTACACACCGGGAGAACACCAGATTAAGCCGGTAGGCGAGGCGGTGCAGAATCTGCCCGAGGGCGAGTTTGTCCTGACGGTGCAGGACCAGAAACTGACCCTCACATGGGTGCCAACCAAGCGGGCCAAGTGGGGCCGGGTCGAGCGCGTGGTGGAACTGAAATGAAACTGCGCAGCAACAGAATCCGTAGCGAGGCCGGCGTATCGCTCATCGAATGCCTGGTTTACATCGGGCTCTTCGCGGTGTTGCTGCTCTGCGGATCGCGGTTTTTCACAGTGGTGTATCATCACAACAAAGCAGTAGCCAAGGCCGCCAGTTACACCAACGCCGCCCTCGACGCGGCCAGGCATTGGCGGCGTGACATTGCCAACGCGAAGGGCGAGCCCGAATTAATCCGGGGCGATCACTTCGACGTCATCCGGATCGACCAGGCTAACGGCGAACAGGTCAGCTACCGCGTCAACGGCACACGGCTGGAGCGCAACGACGGTACGGAATGGATTCCGATCATCCGGCGCGTCGCCTCCTCCATCATGTTGCCCGATCAACGCGAACACGTCCGGGCCTGGCGATGGGAATTGGCGATGGAAACCAAGTCGCGGTTTCTTGGTGATCCGGTCCGGTTTTCCTTCACCGCAGTGCCGGGACATCCCCTTGCCCCACGCCCGGCCAAGGCCCAACCTCCAACGCCGACACCAGAACCAAGCCCATGAAAATCCGCACCAATCCAGAACGGGGAGCGATCCTGACCGGCGTGCTGCTGGCTCTGGCAGCCTGGGCGCTGGTGTTGTTGAACTTTAACTCGAGCAACTCACACGGCCTGCGTCACCGGCTCAAGGCCTACGAGCAGGAGAACCGTGATTATCTGACAGAGAAATACGCCGACCAGGTTAAAGAAGTGAAATGAACCGTCCGAGCGACCAGCCAAAATGAGCGAGCAGAAATATCCCGAGGCATTGCCTCCACAGATAGCCACGCCTGTTCGCAAACTCACCATGTTTCGTTCCAATTATGGTGGGTTTGAAGTTCTGGGAGGATTTGTTTTGTTAGGCTTGATTGGGTTTTTGCTCGGCTCGTTTTGGGGTCCATTGGTGGGGGCAGACATTGAGCCTTCTTTGCAAGGTGGCTTGATGGGCATGATGATTGCCATTTGGGCGCCGTTTTCCTTTGTGCTTTCCTTGTCACCTTTTGGGGGAATCGCCGTTCTTGGCTGGGTGATCTACCAAACCCGCAGATACTGGTACGCTTGGCTTGGTTTGATACTACTTGCTCTGGCCTCTCCGTTCCTGCTGGTCCTCTGCCAAAGCATAACAGAATCCATTTTTGCCAAGACGCCGCCAATTCCTGAGGTGGCCGTCGCTATTGCGGTGGATAGTGATAGGGATGGATCCGATGACTATGATGGGATTTTGACCGGCCATAATCCGAAAGACCCGAACGATGCACCAACGCAGGTGGAAGCGGACAACGCACCGACCACTGTGGACAACGCACCGGCAAAAAGAGATGCCGCTGAAGGATCAGGAGAGAACTTCATTTGGTATCCAGACGAGGAATCCCTGCCCGATCCAAATCTAAGGGACAGCCGGGGCATGACCGTGCTACACGTGGCTGCGGCAATCGGGCGCGTGGGTGTCGTGGAGCAACTGCTGAAGCTTGGCGCTGACCCCTCTGCAGTGGACGACTACGGCTTCACGGCGCTGCACTGGGCGGCTCAAAACGGCCATTTGGAGATGGTGCACCACCTAGTGGAGGAAGTTAAGGTTGAACGGGTGGCGGACCGGCTCAGTCGCACCCCAGCCGCCTTGGCCAAGTCACGGGGACATGCAGCAGTGAGCGATTATCTCAGTGCCAACTGAGGGCTTCGAAGCTAATCCTCCAGGCCGCTAAATGCGCGACGCGCCATCGCGTCGGCGGGAAGATCTCTCGGCAGCCAAAATCGCTTTTTCTTAGAGGCTTTGCGATAGGCGTCACCGTCCATTTTCTCAACATGGATGTCTGAGAAGAGCAAATTCCCATAACCCTTGTGCCGGAGAGACAACGACTCGGCAGCGCCACCAAATCCCCTTGGCCCCACCTGTCCGCTGTAATCATTCGGCCCGAGGTTGCCTTCCATTAGCAACATCGTCTTTGTGGGGGCCTTGAAGGCGGATACCTTGGTCTCATGGCAAATGCCGCAGTTCATGGCGTAGCTGTAGTTGCGCGGGGCAAACCGGTTGAACCTCCCGCCTCCCCCGCCCGTGTTGGTGTTCCGGCGCGGCCTGCCGGAACTCAGCTCTTTCTTGTCAGTCAGGCAAAGATAGACGTCCTTGTTGTCAAGGTAAGGGTGCAGGGTGCCGGTTGTCATGTCGCCCACGCGGGTGTAGAGCCACTTGCGAAAGGTGGGATAGTTGTCATCGTTATCCACCGCGTAAAGGGAGGAAGCCATTCCAAGTTGGCGAAGGCTGTTGATGCAGGCAACCGAGCGGGCGGACTCTTTTGCGTTGCCAAGGGCTGGCAGCAGCAGGCTGGCAAGAATGGCGATGATCGCAATCACCACCAGCAACTCCACCAGAGTGAAGCCTAAGGCAGCTCGTTTCAAAAATGCCCGCATGAGGAGGAATGCTGCCAGTGCGAGGAATGGGCGCAAGTTTTTTCTCCGGCTCGGTTCGCTCACTGAGTATTGATTTAATCGATGGACCCATTGATTTTATCAATGGACGGTTTTTACGGGGGCTGTGATAGTGTCCTCTTCTTTAAGGGCATGGAACCGATGGACACAGGCCAGGATCAGCCGGTTTTGGAGCAAACCCCCGCCTCGCGCGAGTGGGTGGAGACGCTGTTCGCCAGCGGGCATATCGACCGGACCGGCAGGCAGGCAGCACTGGATATTCTGCACCCGCGAGGCGCTTGGCAGGCTTGGTTGTCTCAGTTGCTGCTGATCCTCGGGGCGGTGCTGTCCTTGACCGGGGTCATTTTCTTTTTCGCGGTGAATTGGCAGTCGATCCCAGCTTGGGCCAAGTTCACCATCGTGGAGTTGGCTATCGCGGGATGTTTGGTGGGCGCGTGGCGACGGTCTCTTGAACGGCTCACCGGCAAGATGCTGTTGCTCTCCGCCGGCGTTTTGGTCGGGGTGTTCCTCGCGATCTTCGGTCAAGCGTATCAAACCGGCGCGGACTCTTTTGTCCTGTTTCTGGAATGGGCGGTTTTGATTCTTGGTTGGGCAATCATTTCCCGCTTTCCAGCGTATTGGGCCTTGTGGGTCGTGCTCGCGAATCTCGCGGTGTGGCTCTATTTCTTCCGAGGGATCGATGCCTTTGTCGCCTTTGAGTTTATTTTTTCGCCGACGCGAGAGATGACGCGATTTCTATTCATCGACATGGCGCTGTTGAACGGAGCAATCCTTGCGGCCCGCGAGTGGGCGGTTGCCCGTGGCGTAGAATGGTTAAAGCCAAACTGGACGCGGATCGTCCCCGCCTTTTGCACGATTCTTCCGCTGAGTTTGCCGATTTGGACCTTAATTGTCGCGGCGGACATCGACTACAACACCACCATCACGATCCTTGGCCTCAACATCCCAATCTTCGCCAAGTTCGTCATCAGTTCCCTGCCGCCACTCATCATCTATGGCGCCGTGGCGGGAATCCTCGGGCTTGGATTGTTCTACGCCTGCTATCGACTAAAGGCTCCCAGCCTGGGTGTTCTGACGCTTACGATGTTATCGGTTTGTTTGTCGCTGGAGGTGCTCTGCATCAGGGTGCTCGTCGAAATGGATTTGGATATCGAACCGATCCTGTTGATTAGTTTTTTGTTTACGGTGGTGAACTTCGGGTTGGCAGTGATGTTTCTCCGTAAAATTCAACTGCAATGGAAGGGATCGCATGAATCAACCCAATGAACCCATCACCTCCGAGGCTTTGCTCGGCACTTTAAACGCGAAAGGGATGCTCCTTCATCCCGAGGAGGCCGGCAAACAATTGGCTACTCGTAGCGTTGGTGAAGAGGTGCCGGTTTACCTCCGCATCCTGACGTTGATCGGCGCTTTGATCGCCAGCGGTTTCTTTTTTCTGTTTCTGGCAATTAGCGGGATTCTTGATGAGGGCGGCTTCCTGATCCTGGGTCTGGTTTTTGTTGCCGCAGCCTACGGCCTTTTGGTTGCAGCGAAAAAAAGCAACCCAATCCTTCAGGTGTTCTTCATCACCTGTTCATTCACCATTCTGGCCGTTGGCAAAATACTGTTCGTGATCGGTTTTGTGGAGATGTTTGACGACTTGTTTTCCTTGTCGTCGAGAGGTGAAATATGGGCGGCAACCCAAGCTCGACATCAGCGAGTCGCTCTTCTAGGTATTGGTTTGGCAACTGTACTGACCTATAAGCTTTTCCCATTTGTGCTGGATCGATTTATTTCTAGTTGTTTCTTCCTTGGGTTCTTCATCGCGACCGTCATTGCCCTGCCAGATTCAGATAGTGATTTGATGCCCGTTGTCACCGCTTGGATCATGAACTTCTTTTTCCTCGCCTATATGATTTGTGCTGGGTTTCTGCTGCTTCATGAGAAGGTCAAAAAACTATACGATCCAGTTGCGTATGCCTTGATTTGCACACTTCTCGGTTTGGCAGTGATGCAGTCGGGGTTGATGAGTGAACCGAAACTTGAACCTGTATTAGGATTTGAAATCTGGCTGCCTAATTTCATCGCCGGTTTTGGTTTGTTGTACCTCCTGTCCCATGCTGTTGGTGGATTTAAAAAACAGATGGACTCACAAGCCATCGTGATCGCTGTGGGGGTCATTTTACTGGCGCTTTTCACCAACGCAGGAATTTTACTTTCGATCATGTTAACGGTTTTTGGGCGCATGAATCATCGCCGGTTGGTTTCATTCATTGGCTGGATTTCCCTGACTGGATTTCTCATTTATTACTATTATCAAATGGATTTCAGCTTGGAGACAAAATCATACGTCCTGCTTGGCAGTGGAATTTTGCTGCTTGGCATTCGTCTCATCCTGAATGCACTCGTTACCAGAAAGGAACAAAACTCATGCGCATAAAACTGGCACTCCTGCTCCTGCTCCCGGTGTTGGGCTATCTCAACCTTGGAATTCTCAGCAAAGAATCCCTGAAAGCCAACGGCGAAACGATCCTGTTGGAATTAGCGCCGCGCGACCCGCGCTCCCTGTTGCAGGGGGATTACATGGCACTGAATTATCGCCTGCACAATGAACTGGGCAGAAAGCGGGAACTGCGCGGCCACCGCGGACAGATCGTCATTAAAAAAGACGACAACGGCGTGGCAAGGTTGGATCGCGTCTACAATGGTAAAGACTTGGCTGAAAACGAACGGTTGCTCCGGTTCAATTTCAGCGGTCGCCGTCCCGAGGTGGCCACGCACTCCTTCTTTTTTCAGGAAGGCAAAGCCAAGGCATTCGAAGCGGCACGCTACGGCATTTTCAAGCTCGACAGTGACGGCAACCTGATGCTGGTGGACTTGGCTGACGAAAACCGCGAACCCATCAGCCCCAAGGCCTACAACGAGGAGCAACCCACCACCAACGCACAATAGCCGCTTGACCAAGCGGTGATCGGCGGTAATTCGGGACTGGACTTTCGTCCTTCTGGTGTGATTGTTCCCTGAGACAAATCGTTTGAGGCAAATGAAATCCAAAATCTTCCCCTCGTTGGCACTCGCATTGGGCTTGATGGCGCAAAATGGCCAAGCGGCCGACATCGTCTCCGGACCGCCGACCGGCACCCCGCTTGCGCCGGTGAACAGCTACGCCTTGCACGGCCCGCACAAGGGCCAGGAGTTCGACGCGGCAAAGTCGCTTGGCCAAGGCCCCGGCGCGCTGCTCTTCATCCATGAACTTTCCCGGAACATCATCCCGGTGTTGCGCGGCCTCGTCGACCTCACCTCGGAATATTCCGTCCTCGGTTTCCAATCGCACACGCTGCTGCTCCACGACGACCGCACCTTAGCAGAGAACCGGCTCAAGGCCGTCAACGGTTCACTCAAGCAAGTATACCGTGGTGACGGGATTGACGCGCACCCCATCATCCTGAGCCTTGACGGCCTCGAGGGGCCGGGCGACTACGCGCTCAACCGCCGTGCCGCACTCACAATCGTCCTGGCCAAGGGCGGCCAGGTGGTGCGCTCGGTCGCACTCACCGACACCGGCCAGCACAATGTGCCGCAGTTGCGGGAATGGGTGGAGGAGGTCGCCGGCAAAATCCCGTCTGACCCGGAAGAGTTGCGCCGCATGATCGCCGGCAATTTGCCGGAGAGCGGTGATGCCGTTCGCGAACTTGCCGTAAACCAGGGCGTGCAACTGCAGAGACTCCGCGCGCGCCTGGCAAGACTTGAGAGCGGACAGATGAACAACCGAATGCAGCAGCGCAGGCCGCAACGCATGAAGCGTGATGCTCCAAATGCCTCCGGACGTCCCGTCGCCGAGCGCAACCCGGCCAAGCCGGCGGTAAAGCGCGAAGGTGCGCCGCCCGACGATGCCGACTTGCAGTCGAGTCTCCGCGCCTTCATCCGTAAAACCCAGGCCGACGAACGCATCGACGAGATTTACGAAGAAATCACCACACGCGCCGCCGAGAGCGCTGAGTTGACGCGCCAGACGCGCGAGATGTTCCGGCTGGTGCTCAGCCTGAAGGATCGCTACGGCACCCCGCACGCCCACGAATTGGCCAAGGGTTTCCTGGACAAGCATCCGGCCAAGCGAAACCGATGACATGCTTCAGGTTCGGGTCATCGCCGCTGCCATCGCTGCGCCGCTTTTTACCCAGGCGGATGAGCCGAAGCCGTTTCACTTCGCGCACGATATCTCGCCGTTGCTGGTGAAGCAGGCCTGCGCCTCGGCCGAGTGCCACGGCGCGGCGACCGGCCAGGCCGGCTTCAAGCTGTCGCTTTTTGCGATGAATCCCGCCGCCGACTACGCCGCACTGACGCAGGACCTGGACGGCCGCCGGATTGATCTGGCCAAGCCGGAATCCAGCCTGCTGCTCCGCAAACCCACCCGCCAAATCAAGCACAAGGGCGGCCGTATTTTCAAAAAAGGCAGCGCCGATTACGAGTCGCTGCTCAGCTGGATTCGGCGCGGCGCGGCGTTCACCGAGAACGAACCGGGCCGCCTGGCCAGGCTACGGCTCGAGCCGCGCAACGGTGGTTTCTCCGCCGTGGCGGAATACCGCCTGGCCAATCGCACGGCCACTCGCGACGTCACGCGGCTCACCGTTTTCTCGAGCACTGACGAGACCGTTGCGCTCGTCCACGACGACGGCTCGGTGACCCGGCGCGCCCCCGGCGAGGCGTGGATCATTGCCCGTTACGCCGGCCACAACGCCCGCTCCGTCATCCGCCAGTCGTTCAACGAAGACCCGCCGGACGAGTCGACGACGACGCACCCGCTCGACAGCGCCTGGCTCGCCGGCCTCGAGTCGCTTGGCCTCAGGTCCAGTGCCGAGGCGGACGCCTTCGTGCTCGCCCGCCGGGTGCACATCGACCTCGCCGGTCGTCCGCCGACACCGGACGAACTCGACGCCTTCATCGCCCTGCCACCAGCCAGTCGCCTGGCCAAGACGGCGGATCGCCTGATGCGCTCGGAGCAGTTCGCCGAGGTGTTTGCCGATCACTATCGGCGCTGGCTTGAGCTGCCGGAGGCCCGAGGCGAAAAAGATGCCGAGAAGCCACGTAACACAAAACTGCGCCGCTACCTGCTCGATGCCGTCCGCCAAAACAAGCCGCTTCCGCAACTGGCCCGCGACATTCTCGGCGGCGGCGAGGCGGGTGGATTTGTCTCGCGTCACAACGACCCGCGCGACCGCGCCGAGTACGTTGGCCGCACACTGCTGGGCCTGAGTATCGGCTGCGCGCGGTGCCACGACCACCCGATGGATCGCTGGCAGCAACGCGAGCACCTTGCCTTCTCCGCGTACTTTGCCGACGCGCGGCCGA
>Ga0207963_1001536_pt1 | contig 12114 bp, 6 predicted proteins | sample Knorr_S15_td_NAD_FD_185604 | JGI IMG/M metagenome (GOLD analysis project Ga0207963, IMG submission 185604) | Marine microbial communities from Southern Atlantic Ocean transect - Knorr_S15_td_NADW_ad_2500m_LV_A (SPAdes) (version 2) | ecosystem: Environmental > Aquatic > Marine > Oceanic | place...
TGACTACTGTTAAAATTACCCCCGGAAGCATAGGTAGTTCCACAGGATATGACTTGATATGAACCAACACCCCAGCTGCAGCAGATACCATCTCCATATGAGTCGTAAATTGTAAAAGTAATATCTGAATTTTCAGGTACGCATACATCTGCAACATATTGAGTATTATTGGCATAAGATTCCGCCCCCTCATTCAATATCCAGAGTTGATTATCTATTGTTGGATGAAAATCCAAATCACGGGGTTTATCTACCCCATCGCCAATATCTCCAATCACTGTTAAGGTATTATTACCTGAGAGATAATTGTCAATTGGATTTTGTGCAAATATTGCTGCAAATAGGCTGAAAATTAAGATTAAAGATAGTTTATTTATTACCACTTGTTTCCTCCATTTATCAAAATTTAATATAGATCTCACTGTATATATACAAAACCAATTTAATTTACGACTTTATTAACTTTATTATAAAGTACTGATTGTAGATCTAAAGCAATATGTGATCATAATCACAAAATTGGCTAAGTTGTTTATACTATCCCCGATTAGATAATTTATGGCTCCCGGCCCCACATTAGCAGACCTAGAATGACAGGCGGCGCAGTGTACTTCACCAGGCGCTCCGGAATGGCTGGCGCCCAATAAGGGAGCAGAACTGGGGTCTGCAAATAATGTTATTTTAGTAATCAGTATTACTGCAAGGAATAAACGCATCTATTAATTTAATTATATAATCATATTTTACTGCATAACTTATACATGTTGTTATAGTAGAATTGATTTATAATTGGAGTTTAAAATTTGAAAACAAGATTAATACTTATTTTTTTGGTGTGGGGATTTGCAAATTCTGCAATCGATATAGAAAAAGTTGATACACTGAAATTTATTAATTCTCAGAAGATTGTTCACCTGAGTGGACATTTGCTCCTTCCCGCTGCCATTGCATATTCAGGCTATGGTTCCAATTGGAAAAGCGCTGCTAAAGTAATGCTTGCTTCAAATTTGGTGGATGCTGACCATTTCCTGTCAAAACCAATCTATGATCCGGACAGATGCAGTATTGGCACCCATCCCTTACATTCTCTACCAGCAATTGGTATTTATTCTGCCATGACTTTAAATCAACGAACCCAGGAGTTGGGAATTGGCTTACTGACCCATATGGCTGTGGATTTTGTGGATTGCCTTAATACCAAAGAAAGGCTGGGTACTTTAAAATCCCCTGAAATTTACCGCGACCCGGTGAATACTTACAGTTTAAGCCATTTAATAATTTGGTATGGATTGGCGCAATTTTCAGAAATTGAGAGCCGGCATATGTTTGCCTTGTCTATTGGATGGGAAGTGTTAGAATTACAACTTCCATTCAAATTTGCACAGGAAAGCTACCTGAATAAATTCTGTGATGTTTTCTTTAACAGCCTGGGATTTTATATAGGGAAAAATAATATCAGATGATTTGATGGTGAAAGAGTAATTTGCTAGGCGGGTTTAGGCTTTCCTGCAAACGCAATAACTGAATTCATGTTCTCATTCTTCTGAAAACCATTTATACAATGCTGGTAACACCAACAGCGTCAAAATAGTGGAAGTCACCAATCCACCCACTACCACTGTTGCCAGTGGTCTTTGGACTTCACTGCCCGTACCGGAGGCAATGAGCAGAGGCATTAATCCAAGGGCTGTTGTGAGGGCAGTCATTAACACTGGGCGCAGACGAAGCAGAGCGCCATTCACTGAGGCTTTATTTATAGGTATACCTTTTTTTACCAGTTGATTGAGATAGGTGACCAAAACCATCCCATTTTCTAAGGCGATCCCAAATAAGGCGATGAATCCGATGGAAGAAGGCACGGAAAGGTTTTGATTTGTAATCCACAATGCAACAATACCACCCACCAGCGCCAGGGGAATATTAAGAAGAATCAGCAGAGCATTTTTAAAGGAATGGAAATTCAGAAACAACAGCGACAAAATAATGAGTAAAATAACCGGCACAATCACAATCAGTTTTTTATTGGCTTCCTGCTGCAGCTTAAATTGACCGCCCCATTCGAAAAAATACCCTGCCGGCAATTCTATTTGACTTTCCAGTTTTTGACGGGCTTCTTCCACAAAAGAGCCAATGTCCCGGTCTGATACATTGCATTGAATGGTGATAAATCGCTGATTGTTTTTTCTGGAAATCTGCCGGGGACCCACAACTTCCCGGATATCTGTTAATTCTGAAAGCGGCAGAATTGCACCCGTTGAAGACGTTATCAAAATATCTTCAATGGCTTCTTTGCTACCACGATATTTTTCAGGATATCGCACCAGGATATTAAATCGTTGGATGCCTTCAAAAACCTGCCCGGCATTGGCACCCCCAATGGCTACCCGGATAACTTCCTGCACATCAGACACATTGATTCCATATCGAGCGATAGCCTGGCGGTCAATTTGAATCACAAGTTGGGGTGACCCCACTATTTGCTCCGTTTGTACATCGGTTGCGCCAGGGATACTCCCCAGAACACGGGCAAATTCATCTCCCTGCTGTTTGAGTAAGTCCAGATCATCCCCAAAGAGTTTAATTGCCAGATCACCGCGTACCCCTTCAATTAATTCGTCAGTGAGCATTTTTATGGGCTGTGTGAGACTGATGATGACACCCGGAACAGAAGCTAAAATTCTTCGTATTTTCTCATCCATTTCTTCTTTCGATAAGATGATTTTCCACTCTTCTTTTGGTTTATAATTAATATAAATATCTCCCATATTGATGGGCATATATTCACCACCAACCTCACCGGTTCCCATTACGGTAACGACTTCTTCAATTTCCGGAATATCCATTAACCGCCGTTCTACCAGCATAGCAATTCGTTTACTTTCCTCCAGAGAGATTGAGGGAGCCATCTGCACGGTTACAATGGTGGTGCCCTCATCCATTTCGGGAGTAAATTCTGAACCCAGTCTGGGAAAAATAATAGCGCCGACAAAAAGTAATATTACTGTAATTGACACTGCCATTTTTGGATGTGAAACAAAATATGTTACCACCGGTTTATACAGGTTTATCAGATAATTTTGAAATTTCTGATGGTAGGATTGTTGACCTTTTTCATCAGCTTTGGTGAATCGCAATAATAATTGAGATAATGCAGGACTCATAAATACTGCGAAAATCAAAGACCCGATTAACGCCAGTATTACAGTATAAGCAAGGGGCTGGAATGTTCTGCCTTCAACGCCCTGTATTGTCAACAGAGGAATAAAAACCAGGGTGATAATGAAAATAGAAAATACAACCGGTTGAATTATTTCCAGACAGGCATGAATGATGACATTCATTTTCCCTTCTTCAGGGTCAGCCTCGCTCAGCTTTCTGGTAATATTTTCAACAATGACAATGGTTGCATCTACCAAAAGACCAATTGCAATGGCTAACCCGGATAGTGACATCAGATTGGCGGAAATTCCAAAATAACTCATACCCACAATTGCAAAAAAGAGAGAAAACGGAAGCGAAAATGCCACCACTAAACTTGAGCGGATATCACTCAAAAATAAAATCAATACTAAAATAACCATTACAATGCCCTGCATCAATGCTGTGGTGACTGTAGATAAACTGGCGTTCACCAGGGTTTTCTGCTCATAATAGGGAACAATGCGGACATTTTTCGGGAGAATCTGGTTAATCTCTATCAGCTTCTCCTCAACTCTTTCTATGATAGTTGAAGAATTGGTACCGAAAAGTTTTATAACCTGCCCGGCCACTACTTCCTCTACACCATTTCGGGTTTGCAGACCCCGGCGGATTTCACCTCCGATTTTAATCTCTGCCAGGTCATCCAAAAATACCGGAGTACCATCAATAGATTTGATTACAATTTTACCCAGATCATCCATGGATTGCACCAATCCCACGGAACGCACCGTAAACTCTTCAGCATTTTTAATGATATACTGGGCGCCCACATTGGAATTATTGGTTTGGATTTTATTGATAATTTCATTCAGGGTGATACCGTAACGAAGCAGTGCATCAGGATGGACAATCACCTGGAATTGCTTCTCGAAACCGCCAACGCTGATCACCTCCGTTACACCGGGTATGGTGCGCAGAATAGGTTTTATCATCCAATCCTGTATGGTGCGGAGTTCCTCCAGCGTATAATTGTCGGATTGGTCTTCAAGGTAATAGAACATCACCAAGCCCAACACCGTTGAGATTGGTCCCATTTCCGGAGTGCCGTACCCTTCGGGAATTTGTCTGGCAGCGTCCTGAAGACGTTCATTCACCAATTGGCGGGCAAAATAGATGTCCGTGCCGTCATCAAAGAACACATTCACAATGGATAAGCCAAAGGTTGAAATGGAGCGAATTTCAGCCACATCCGGCAGACCGGTCATAGCAACTTCCACCGGATAAGTAACTAATTTTTCTACTTCTTCCGGCGCTAAACCCTCTGTGGTGGTATATATCCTCACCACCGGGGGGGTTATTTCAGGTAATGCGTCCAACGGCAGGTTTTGATAGCTGTAAATTCCAGCTCCCAGAATGATGACCCCAATGAGCACCATCAGGAAACGGTTTTCTAATACAAATTGAATCAGTTTTTTCATTTTAAATTTCCTTTAATATTCACAACGAATTCGCCGAATAGATGAGAAATACGTGTTTCCATTTTTTGTCATTTTATAATCGTAATTCGTATTTAATAATTCATAATTTATAATTCACAATTATTTAATGACTATGTCCACCACCAAATGACCCTTTGGCAAGTTGGGCTTTGAGAATAAATCCACCTTTTTTCACATATTTCTGTCCAATCTTCAATCCCGACAGGATTTCAACACTGTGATTGTTTTCTTTTCCGATTTGAATAGGAACGGGCTCAATCCCATGCTCATCTTGGACAAAAACAACAGGGTGATCATTCACCGTTTCCAAAGCTGTTTTAGGTATGAGAACTTTACAGTTATTTCTATCTACCACAACCTGTCCGGTTATGAACTGTCCCGGTCGGAATTGAGAGTCCTTATTTTTCAGAATCACCCTCGCCGTAGCTGTTCGTGTATGTTCATCAAGTGTGGGCGAGATATAGGATATACTGCCGCTGACGGGTGGAAGATCCGAACTGAGTAGAATATTGGCAGGCTGTCCAACTCTAAATTGGGGTAGGTACTTCTGATACACAGAGAGATTCACCCACACTTCTGAAAGGTCAGCTACTGCGAAAAAATGATCTGGCCGCTGGGCAGTTTCACCCTTGGTAAAATGCATATCAATTACAATTCCGTTAATGGATGATCTGAGTTCGTATGCAGTTAAACTCTCATTACTTTCAATAATTGCCAGGAGTTCATCTTTTTTAACACGATTACCAATTTGCTTAAATACTTCTTTCACGACACCGTCAAAACGCGGGGTTATATGGGCTAACCTGTCCGGGTCAATCTGAATCTCACCCGGCAATTCAATGATTTCTTCTAATACTCCGCCTGATGCAGTCCCGATTTGAATACCAAACTCTTTTAGGATTTCAGGAGAATAAGAAAGTTCTGATCCATGTTCATCTCCGTGCTCATCTCCATGGTCGTCATGATGTTCAGTATGACTGGAATTATCATGGTTATGTGTAGTAAAAAACCGTGTTCCAAAAAAAGTAAGTGTAGCTGTAATGACGATGGTAATTAATATTTGCTTATTCATATTTAATTTGTCTCCTTAAAATTTGTATGATTTGTACTTCCGGTGATGTTGTCTAATTCGTAAAAGTTGGTATGATAATCTTTCAAGGCATTTACATACTGTTCTCTGGATTGAAACCACATTTTTTGGGAATCTACCACATCCAGATAGGTAAAACGACCATTCAGATATCCGTCGGCTATGATAGTATAAGCATCCTGAGCTTCCGGTATGATATCCTCTTCCAGGATTGCGATTTCAGATGCCAAGGTCTTCAGTTCTGTCTGCTGGTTAAACACCCTTGCCCGTAATTGGGATTCTATCGCTTTCAATTCAAGTAGTGACTGCTCAAATTCAGAAACAGCGCTTTTGATATTTCCCTGATTTCGATTAAAAATAGGAAACGGGATAGACACCCCTACCTGAAATGTATTGCCGGGAATATCGCTTTGCTTCAAACCAGCCCCCAGTTTAAGGTCAGGAATTGCATCCGCCTTTTCAGATTGAACATTTGCCTTTTGGATTTCTATCCTCAAATTAGAGAGCAGGATTTCGGGAGCATTATCAAAAGAATTATATACAGGAATATCCGGAATAAGGGACAGATCTCCCTCAGCATAATTGAATGCCGCTTTTTCTTCACCCCAATATGCTGCAAGGGAAGTCCAGGAAGTCTCCAGTGATTTTTCAATGGACCGGAGTTTTAATTGCTCCTGATACAGTTGAATCCGAGCCCTGGATTTTTCAGCTGGCGATAATTTTCCAGCTTCCACTTTTCTGGTGACTGCATTCAACAGATCACCGGAAACCGCTATGCGATCCTTCTGAAATGTTTTTATTTTCTGTAAATACAGGATTCTTGAAAATGCTGTAAAAGCTTCAGATAATTTGGTTTGTTTTAATATATCAAACTCTAATTCTGCCTTTTTCAATTTAAGGTCACTCAGATTGATATTCTGTTTTCGCTTTCCACCCAGAGGAATCGTTTGCGAAAGCATGCCCATAGTTTCCGGGTCAGAGCCGCTGCCGGACTCAAAATTCATAACCGGATTAGGTAATTTACGGCTTTGTTCCAGCAGCCCCGCCTTGGATTCAATTTGTTTTAATCCGGCAGCAAGTTGCGGATTTCCATCAATCACCAGCCGCTCAATTCTCTCTATGTCTAATTGCTGGCTAAGCGCCAGAGATGTAAGTATGGTACAGAGCACGTACCGATAAATCGTTTGCATAACTTCCCTTTCTAAAATAGTTAAAGCTTCACCGATTCTTTAAAACCGGTAACTAAATCAAAGTATAGAAAAGGTGTCTAAATTAGTAATATAGTGTTTTTAAGGAAGGGGGGGAGTTGAAGTTGTGGATTTTCCAGAGATCGAAATTCAGAAGTAACTTCATGAATTGATTCCTGGGAAATAAATATTTGAGTAATGTCAATTTCTACATTATTAAGATCATGCGACTGAATTAAAAATGTCAGATCGGGATTGTAATTCCAGAGATGAATATCAATGCAGTCATCACAGTCATCCCGATGTTCATCATTTTTGGGTGCCGGAATTTTACAGGAAATATCACAGCCTGCTTCAAGATTGATATGGCCATCTGTTTCAAAACATAAAACGGGTGCTTCAACTCCATTTTGCGTTAAAATTGCCAGGCAGAAAAGCCATGTTAAAATCTGGTGGATTCTCTTAATCTTCCGTGTTTTTATTATTGTAATTTAGAAGTTTTATTTTTCACAGACAAATTCTGAATAAACAAAGGGCAAAAGAATAAATAATAATTGTGGTGATAAAAAAATATGGATTTACCCTATTTGAGCAGCTGCACCTTTTTCACCTGAACCTGATTACCGCTCCGGGCTTTTATAAAATAAATGCCGGTGGGATAGATAGCAGCATTCCAGGTAAAACCAGATTTCCCCTTGACCATCAATCCATCAAATAAAACAGTTAACTCCCGTCCCTTAACATCAAAAACAGCAATATTCACTGTGCTGGTCTTTTGCTGAATAAAATTGATATTCACAGCCGGATTAAATGGATTTGGATAGGGTTCTGAAAGATGAAATTCTCCAAGATTTGGATTAATATCCGCTGATAATCTTTGTGCATCCCAACCTGTAATTATATTTGAACCAATTTCCAGTTTACCATCGAATTCGAACAATTTTCCGGAGATTCCTTTTCCGCCATTCTGATTATAAATAAGGATGATATTATTATCATGATGCAATTTCCAATTGCCGGGGAGGTTATGGTTTTTAATCCTAAAATTTCCTTTGGTAAACAATTGAATTCCCGCAACTTCACCATTGGTGGTAATTCTTACATTGTCGTTCTCAATTATTAAATGACCTCCCTGGAGTTGCTGAGAACTTCGTCTGCCACCCAAAATTTGAGATACCATTAACACTATATCCAGGATATCAATTTCGGTATCCTGATTTAGGTCAGCAGCGTACATTTGAAAATCATCAGGCTGGACATTGCCCAAAATAATGCCCACTGCTAATACAATATCCTGTACATTAACTACACCATCCAGGTTCACATCTCCGGGAATAATTCCGCTCAGAGTAGAATTCATCACAATATCCAATTGGCCCTGTAGTCCGGAAGAATCCTCCTGAAGAGCAAGAATTCTTTCACCTGCATCCTGGCACCAGGGGTCTGTATCGCATAAAGGGTCACTATCAAAATAAATTTGAGATACCAATATTTCTCCATCAGGAGTGGTAATCTTAATGTGAATATGCATGGGGCGACTGGCATAGTTTCCCGGTAGGATAGTTTCAAATGCATATTGTCCATTTGTATTGCTGAACATTTTACCTCTCAGATTATATTCGTCATTTTCCGGATTACCAGTGGTACATTCCAGATTAATGCTGTAGCAGCCAGCGTCGTTAGCTTGCCAGACCTCCAGCATAGCACCTGAAATAGGGGTTTCGCAGTCATTTTGTAAAATCCTGCCGGAAATATATAATCTTTGTCCGGGTTCATCCGGATGGGCAATTACCGTCCGTATTGGCGCATCTTCAACAAAATAAGGACCCATAATATCATCAGTGGTGAGATCACATTCTTGTCCCAAAACCAATGTAGGAAGCAGAACGGTTGATCCTGCTAAAACACCCCCTTTAACAATAAATTCACTTCGGGAAATTTTAGCTGGTTTTGATTTATTTTTATTCTGAGTCATATTGTTTGTTAATTATCTAAAATATAGTTTGCAATTTGCACCAAATCCAAAATATTCACATTTCCATCGCCGGTGAAATCCGCCGCACATTCAAAGGCGGGTGTACTCACTTCTAAAATTAGATTTGCAATTTGGACCAAATCCAGGATATTAATATTGCCATCCCCCGTTACATCTCCCAATGCCGATCCACAGCTGGAGTCAGTCTCATAATAACCATTCCGGAGTTGATTGCCCCGGTAGGTACTCCAATATCCATTGGAACTCCCCCCATCTTTTAGGTCAATTGCGACCAGGTTACTTGTAGATCCCGCAAATAGTTCTAAATCGCCATCACCATCTAAATCTGCTATGGTTGCTGATCCGGTAAATGGAATTTCATTGCTTATGTTATAAGGGAAATATTCACTGCCATCAATATTAAATGCAATTATCTGTCCTGAATCTAGTGAGGCGATGATTTCTGGTTCACCATCATCATCTAAATCTGAAAATACAACTGAACCTGCCAGTGCTCCCCCCACATCCAAAGGCCAGCCAGAATACGCCTCTCCATTCTGATCAACAGCATATATGAAATCATCATCGGTTCCAAAGAAAATGTACACTTGCTCATTATGAGTTAAAAATGAGGGCGATGTCTGAATCTCATCGCTGGCTTGAAGACCAAACCGCAGACTGCCATCACTATTTATGGCATAAAGATTTTCGTCATTGCATCCTGAAAAGATGATTTTTTCGCCGTTTACATCCAATATTGAAGGCGCAGACTGCACCTTGTCAGTAGTCAAATAGGGGAACCCAGGGGCTATTTGGCCATCATCATAAATGAGATAAATATGATCATTATCGGTTCCCAAAACAATATCATCTTTCCCATTATTGTTAAAATCTGCCAGGGCAACACCCGCTTTTACTTTTTCACCCAAATCTAATGGAAATCCTTCAACATTACTACCATCATGGTTGATTGCAAATAGTTTATTATTATTGGAGTAACCTGAAAATACAATTTCAAAATCGGGATCATCATCTACATTCCCAATGGCAGGTGTACCAATAAGATATAATTCTGCATTATAATCAGTAATCAGCCCCGTTTGATTAAAAATGTATAAATGTTTTGATTTAGAACTAATTATAAATTCCATCACACCATCACCATTCAAGTCAGCACCTGCCGGTGAACCCCAAATTTGATTCCCCGTATCATAGGGAAATGTCCCATCAATAATTTCAGTTCCATTATTATTAAAAACATGAACTATCCCACTATAATCTCCAAAAATAACTTCATTGCTGCCATCATTATTTATATCCATTATAAGCGGACTGGATTTTATCATAGAAAAAATTTCTAAAGGGAAACCAAATTGCTGCAGAGACACATCTAAACTAATGATGAAATCCTGAATAGTGTTTGATTCAATTGCTAAATTAATTTGGTAATCATCCGGAGGAATATTTTCATTAAATGATATGATAATGGGATCATCTGAATTTTCAAACTCATCGCCTGGCTCCATTTCTCCTATAAACAACTCATTATTTTCAATCTCAATATAATCTTCATTGGCAGAGATGGTTATGAAAATATCTTCACCTCCTACGTACCAATTGGATGGGATTTCAAGATTAACAATTAGAGAAATGGTTTCACCGGGATTAATAACTCCATCTAAATCTCCCTGAATTTCATCATAGTTTACAGAAGTCATTTCAAAATAAGGGTAATCGGGGTATAAATCGGCTTTTGATAGATAGACCTGGTTAGTACCCGAACGCCTATCCGACCATGTACAATACAGGGTATTTCCCACCCACAGCAATTTGGAGTCAGATTGTATCACATAGGAATCTTCTACATTTCGATTTACTTTTTGTACATTTCTCATTAAAGTTGACCCAAATTCAGAAACACCATAATAAATATCCGGATTACCCAATGATTGATCTACCCAAACTGAATGAATATAATTATCATGCATGATGATATGGGGAAAGTTCTGAGATGCATCATTATCATTTATATTAATTTCATTTGAGAATGCTAAATTGTTTAAATCTGCTTGACTGATAAAGGCATCCGTTTCCTGGGTCACATAATAACTTGCAGCAATTTTATCATTTTGTATTGCCAGTGTTGGACCAGATGAGGGGCAATGGTTAATAAAATCACTATGATAGGATACTTGGATTTTATCAGAAAAATTAGTTTCCCCTTGCATCTTAGTCACTAAAAATGTATCTCTGATATCACCAACATTATTCCTATATGCAATATAGAGGTCATCCGTATCGGTAATAAACAAATCCGGTTGACAACAATCACAGGGCTCCTGATATTCATCTACTAACCCTACTGGTGTACTGGGAGAAAATGCGATATCCCCAGATTCCCTGGTTGCATAACGCACATATTGAAAAAGATTGTTTGAAGCATAGCTATAATAGAGGAGATGCAGGGTGCCTTGGGAATCTATTTCCATTTCGGGATACATCTGCATATACATTTGATCACTGATAAGCATATCTTCACCCCAGGAATTTCCATTATCCTCAGATTTATTCATATATATTGCTGTTGTTCCGCTTCGATTATCCATATAAACCACATACAAAATACCATTATATATTCTAATGATTGGTCCTGATTGAGTGTAGGCAATAATATTTCCAGAAATTTGGTTTACCTGAACAGGACTTGAAAATGATGAACCACCATCATTAGTCCGTGTATAAATTAGATTTCGACCACTCCCGTGCTGCGAATACCAGACAAAATGGATATTACCTTCTTCATCTACAATCATATCAGGAAATTTTTCATCGTCTTCCGTAGGAATCATATTTTGTTCACCCAGGAAAGTAAGGTTTAATTCCATTTGGTACTCCGCTTCTGACACTGCACCTTCATCAATCCACTGGGCAATGAGTTCAACCTCTTCTGCTGTCAAGTCACTTCCGCCGGGAGGCATATATCCAGAATTCACATTCAGCCACAAGAGACTACTGGCATGGTCAAAGGGGATAACTGCTGCTCCGCTGTTACCGCCTGCCATAACATTTTCGTAGGAGGATAAATTCAGTCCGCCAGCGCCTCCATGACAAGATGTGCAGCTGGCATTAAAAATAGGCTGAATGATAGTATTGTAGTCTATTTGCGCCCCCAAGGTAGAGAGGAAACAGATAAGGATGCTGTAACGCAAAATCATTTATCAG
>Ga0207963_1001540_pt1 | contig 12107 bp, 12 predicted proteins | sample Knorr_S15_td_NAD_FD_185604 | JGI IMG/M metagenome (GOLD analysis project Ga0207963, IMG submission 185604) | Marine microbial communities from Southern Atlantic Ocean transect - Knorr_S15_td_NADW_ad_2500m_LV_A (SPAdes) (version 2) | ecosystem: Environmental > Aquatic > Marine > Oceanic | place...
GCGCCGGCATGTGGCCTGTGCTTGATGAAAGTATCGTACCCTAATTTTTGGTCGCAGGTTTGTACAGAAAATGAAACGGACTAGCACATATTTCCCCAAGCCAGGGGAAGTTCCCAGTAATTGGCGAGTAATCGACGCTACGGGCCAAACCCTGGGCAGGGTGGCTCGAGACATATCCGTGGCTCTGCAAGGCAAGGACAAGACCAGCTACACTGCCCACGTTATTACCGGCGATTTCGTCGTCGTTCTCAACGCCGCCAACATTAGGGTGACGGGCAAAAAAATGGAGCAAAAGCTGTACTATCGGCACAGCGGCTATGTTGGGAACTTGAAAACATTCAAGCTGGCCGACATCATGAAAAACCGTCCTGAACGGGTAATTGAGCTTGCCGTCAAAGGCATGCTGCCCAAAAACCATAATGGCCGCCAGATGCTGCGGCGTTTGAAAGTGTACGCGGGAGACACCCACCCCCACCAGGCCCAGGTTGCGGCCAACGCCAATGAGGCAGAGGAGTAAGACTAGTTTTGGTTCAAGCAGCAACCAGCCAGGAATACTACTACGGTACCGGCAAACGCAAGACATCCATCGCCAAGGTCAAGATATACCTGGACGATAACGGCCCGTTCATTGTGAATGGTAAGACCATAGAAGAATATTTCGACTACAAACCTTGGCGTGACATCATCGTCGAGCCGTTTCGGACCAGCGATACCGTCAACCGGTTTAGGGTGGTCGTTAAGGTCCTGGGCGGGGGAGTCCATTCCCAGGCCGAAGCTATCCGCCATGGCATAGCTAGGGCCCTGGTGGTCTACGATGAAAACAACAAGCCGGCACTGCGCCGCGCCGGGTTCATTACCAGGGACGCCCGCATTAAGGAAAGCAAGAAGTACGGACTAAAGCGGGCCCGCCGGGCGCCTCAGTACACCAAGCGGTAGATATTTCCCTTAGGACGGTAAACCGGAATCATTGACGCCCCGCGATTCTTCCGGGGCGTCACGGCTTTCGAATATACCTCTCCTTCAACCAGAGGACTCACCACACCCCAGATGCCTCGCCGCCGCGGCTGGCCCGGCATGGCAGTTTTGTAGCGCGGATTGATCAAACGCCCAGGTATTCCGCCGCCCCGTCCAGGAGCGCCTCCACCAACTCCGGTTGGCCGGCTTCCGCATACAATCGCAGCAAGGGCTCTGTGCCGGAGAACCGGATGATTAACCAGGCATCATCGAATACTAATCTGCGCCCATCTATCTCATCGGTCTGCCGCACCCGTAACCCCGCCACCTCGGTCAAGCCGCCTTCGCCAATGCCGCGCTGGAGTTCCTCGATCCTAGCCCGGTCCTGAGGATCGAAGGACACGTCCCGCCGGTTGTAGTAATGTGACCCTACCTGATCAAACAGGTGCTGGACCAGTTGGGACGGAGTCGATCCGGTTTTGGCCATGTATTCCAGGATGTACAGTCCGCTGAGCACCCCGTCCCGCTCCGGTATGTGTCCCCGGAAAGCGAAACCGCCGCTCTCCTCTCCCCCCATCAATGCGTCAACCTCGGACATTCGGGGTCCGATGTACTTGAAACCCACCTTCATTTCGTGGACATCCACTCCGAACCGCTCCCCCAGTCTGTTTAGCATGTTAGAAGAAGTGACACCCTTGACCAGGGCCCCCTTCTCCCCTTTATTCTCCAGCAGGTATAAAGCCAGCAGGGAGAAGACTTCCAGGGTGGTGATAAACCGGGCGTGCTCGTCGACCACTCCTACCCGGTCCGCATCGCCGTCCAGGGCCAGACCCACCGACGGGCCTCCAGCCTTGATCCTTTCCGTCAGCGTAGTTAAGTTGTGGGCTATAGGCTCGGGTTGTTCCATGCCCGGGAATGCCGGGTTCCGGTAGCCGTTGATCTCTTCCACCGTGGTCGCGCCGCCGGAGATTAACCTGGAAATATAACCAGCCCCAGCCCCAAACATGGCATCCACCGATACCTGGAGACCGGCATCACGAATAGCTGTCAAATCTATCAGATGGCTTACCCGCTCCAGGTAAGGCGGATCGGGATCAAACTCAACGATGAGGCCCTCGTCGAGGGCGCGGCCTAAGGGAATCTGTTGAACCGGGCCGGACTCAGCTATCGCCAGCTCAAGCCGGTCGGTAACCTCCTGCGTGGCGCTACCGGCATACTCGGGTTTGAACTTGAACCCGTTCCAGTTAGCGGGATTGTGGGAGGCGGTGATGATTGCGGCCCCGGCGGCCTGATGGTGCAGAACGTTGAAACTGACCACGGGGGTTGGGGCTGCCTTCTCAGAGAGGTAGGCCTTGATGCCGTTTCCAGCCATCACCGTGGCGACACACTCGGCGAACTCCCGGGAGAGGAACCTGGTGTCATAGCCAACCACCAGACCCTTAGCGGCGATTCCCTCTGCTTTCAGGTAATCCGCCAGACCCTGGGAGCATCGCGCCACGTTTTCGAAGGTAAAATCCTCGGCAATCAGGGCACGCCAACCGTCGGTGCCAAAGCGGATATCAGTCGCCATCATTCCTCCCGGGGCGGACAGATACGTTCAATCATGGATCAGGTCGATTGTGGTAAATCGCTTGGATCTGGCATCCTGTCTTTTCGGGGAGGAACGCGGCGAAGAATCTGGGGTCGTCTAGTTCCGCCAATCCTGAGATTCCTCCCAGCGGTCGGAATGACATTGGGTGCTCCTACTTTTCCAAGTTGGAGCCCCTGAAGATAGCAGATACAAGATACGGAAACTGGCTCTAAATACATAACCGCCCCCAGTCTAACCCTCGGCCTTCACAACAGTGAAGGTTAGATGGGAGCGGCGTGATTCGGCCATGGCCAGAATCTGGTTTACGCCGGCCCCCTATTACCGCGAGGCTGTTGGAGCGGCGCCCGATGCAGGCGACGGGTGGTCAGCCGGCGACCTTCGCCTTGCCGACACAAACTTCGATGGCCTGCTCCCACTCGTCGAGATCGAAGAAATGAGGCCCAGCGCCTCCGTGGTAGGCGACGCGGCCTTCGGCGTCTATCAAGTACAGTCGCTCGGGCGCGTCGCCGTAAGCTTCGTCTATGGCGTTGTCCATCTCTTCGACGAGGACGGGCAAGGTGATGTGCAGATCCAGGCTACAGGTCTGAGCCACTTCTTCCCGCTCGCCGTAGCTCTGGTGCTGCCGGAACAGGATGCCTTCGGCAACGTTGCTATCGGTCTGGCGGCCGTCGATGGGATGGGCTTCCTGAACGTACACTACGAAAAATTCGACTTGCTCGGCGAACCGGCGGCTGATCTCTTCGATACGCTCAACCTGAGCGCGGAAAGGGGGTCAAGTGTAGCTGCCAAAAATCAGCCCCACCGCGCGGTTTCCCTTAAAGCTGGACAAACGGACCCGCTCTTCGGTCCCCATGAGCTTAAGCTCGAAGTCGGGAGGCTGTTCTCCAGCCATTGGGCCCATTTCGTCCCGCGCGATCACGGCGTCCAAAGCCTCTTGTACCCCGGCGGACAAGCCGCCTTTGCGTGGCTCCAGCACCTCTCTTGCGGTGAACTGGCTGGAGGAGGACGATTTCCGCTCGGAGCGGACCTCCCGGATGAGGTTGCGATAAATGGCGTTCTCTTCTTCAGTTAAGCTGCTGAAAACCCTGTCCCGCTGGTACTTCTGCATTTACCTCCCTTTTGCCTTGTAGTTCAGGCCGGGACTAATTGTCCCGGCCTGCTATTAGTTGGGGAACATTTTATGCCGCTTATAGCCGATTCACAACCCACAACGAGGATGTGATCCAGGTCCAGGTGTCGTTAAAGGCCGGCATCGGCACGCAGAGCGTCGGCTTTGTCGGTGCGTTCCCAGGTGAGGTCCAAGTCATCCCTGCCGAAGTGGCCATAAGCGGCGACAGGCTTGTATATGGGGCGGCGCAGGTCCAGGTCTTGGATGATTGCCGCCGGACGTAGATCGAAGTGCTTGCTTACCAGGGCGTCGATCTTGTCACTGTCTATCCGGTTGGTGTCGAAGGTTTCCACCGCAACCGAGATGGGGGTGGACATACCGATGGCATAGGACACGAGAACCTCGGCTCTGTCGGCGATTCCGGAAGCTACTAGATTCTTGGCAACGTACCGGGCGGCATAGGCGGCGGACCGGTCTACTTTCGTCGGATCCTTCCCTGAGAAAGCTCCGCCGCCATGACGAGCGATTCCACCGTAGGTATCTACCAGAATCTTCCGGCCGGTCAATCCCGAGTCTCCCGCCGGGCCGCCGGTGACGAACCGGCCGCTGGGGTTAACGTAGATGTTGGTGTTTTCATCCAGCAGGTTAGCCGGCACGATTTTCTTGATTACCTGCTCGGTAATATCTTTCTCTATCTGTTCGTTGGAAACATCCGGGCTATGCTGGGCGCTGATGACCACCGTGTCCACCCGGTAGGGCACGCCATAGCGGTACTCCACGGTCACTTGGGACTTTCCGTCTGGCCGCAAGTAGGGCAAGGCGCCTTCTTTGCGGACCAAGGCCAGTTGGCGAACCAACTGTTGAGACAGGCTCACTGTCAGAGGCATCAACTCAGGGGTTTCGTTACAGGCGAACCCCACCATCATGCCCTGGTCGCCAGCGCCGATCTTGTCCAAGTCTTCCTCGCTAAGGCCGCCCTGGGCGCCACCTCGAGTCTCCAATGCGGTGCTGACGCCGGCGCTGATATCCGGGGACTGCTCCTGGATGGAAACGCTAACGCCGCAGCTCTTGGCGTCGATACCGTAGTCGGCATTAGTGTAACCGGCGTTACGCAGCGTCTCCCGGACGATGCCGGGTACGTCCACATAGGCCGTAGTCGTTATCTCCCCCATAACCACCACCAAACCGTTGGTGGTGGCGGTCTCGCAGGCCACCCGGCCCATGGGGTCATCCTTGAGCACCGCGTCCAGCACCGCGTCGGAGATCTGGTCGCACAGCTTGTCGGGGTGCCCTTCTGTCACCGACTCGGAAGTCAGTAGATATTTGGGGGATTCATGAAACAATAAAGGCATGTGATCTACTCCTGAAAGATCTAATTTAATTGGCTCGGGTGATTAAGCTCACCCTTCCCAGCTCTCCAGATATTTTTGTTGTTCGTCTGTGAGGGTGTCGATGCTAACTCCCAACGCTTGGAGCTTCAAGCGTCCCACCTCTCGGTCTAACTCGAGAGGGACCACGTAAACGCCCGGATCCATAGTCGCATGGTTCTTGACCATATGCTCGGCGCTAAGAGCCTGGTTGGCGAAGCTCATGTCCATCACCGCTGAGGGATGCCCTTCGGCGGCGGCAAGGTTAACCAGCCGCCCTTCGGCCAGTAAGTAGATAAGACGTCCATCACGCATGGTCCATTCTTGTACGAACGGACGAACTTCCCGGTTACTGGTGGACAACTCGTCCAAAGATGCGATGTCAATCTCCACGTTGAAGTGGCCGCTGTTGCTCAAAATCGCCCCGGAAGGCATGAGCTCTATCTGCTCCCGGCCGATGGCGTGCATGCCGCCGGTAGCGGTGATAAATACCTCGCCAACCTTGGCCGCTTCCAGCTTGTCCATGACCTGGAAGCCGTCCATGACGGCTTCCAGTGCCCGTATGGGGTTCACTTCGGTGACGATGACATGGGAGCCCATGCCCTTGGCCCGCGAAGCGATACCCCGGCCACACCAACCGTAGCCGGAAACCACTACCCGGCGTCCGGCCCATAGTATGTTGGTGGCCCTGGTGATTCCGTCCAAGGTGCTCTGGCCGGTGCCGTAGCGGTTGTCGAAGAAGTGCTTGGTTTCCGCATCGTTGACCGCGATGATCGGGTAGGCTAGCCGCCCTTCTTTGGCCATGGCGGTAAGCCTGATTACTCCGGTGGTGGTCTCTTCGGTTCCGCCAATCACTTCCGGCAACAACTCTGAACGTTCCCGGTGCAGCATCGCCACCAGGTCGGCGCCGTCGTCCATAGTGATTTGGGGTTTGGCGTCTATCGCCGCGGAAAGGTGCCGTTTATAGGTCTCTTCGTCTTCGCCCTTTATGGCGAAGGTGGGAATACCGTACTCCCGGATCAGAGCAGCGGCGGTTTCGTCCTGGGTGCTCAAGGGGTTGCTAGCGCACATCGTCAATTCCGCGCCACCGTCCCTGAGCGTGAGAGCCAAGTTGGCCGTTTCAGTGGTCACGTGCAGGCAAGCTGCCATGCGGACCCCGGCCAGGGGCTTCTCCCGTAGGAAACGCTCCCTGATGATGTTGAGCACCGGCATCTCCCGTCCGGCCCACTCGATGCGGTCTACTCCAGTCTTAGATAGTGAAAGGTCCCGAACGTCTCCGTTCGCATGTGGTGAAGTCAATGGTCACTCCTTGGGAAGACCTGGCCGGTCATCCGCCGGCTGCCTTCGTTATAGAATCTTAATGAGTCTTGTACTCGTTCTAAATCGAGTTGATGCGTCGCCTAGCACCCCATCCTAACCTTCCCGCGTAGAGGGGGAAGGGATCAGTCTCCCGATTACATCGGGATTAGAGTGGGGGTGAAACGGCACCCATCGAACTCATGTTGTCAAAGACGCTACGGGGCGTCCCCGTAGTTTGTCGGAAAGCCGCCTTCGATCCATGCCGGGGTGCCGTCTTCGATGTTGTACAGGTTCTCCGAGTCATACCCCATGGACGCGGCGATCTCGCAAGCCAATCCACTCCGCACTCCCGCAGCGCAGATGAAAAGCAACTTCTTGTCCTGGGGCACCCGGTCCATGTTGCTTGGAAGATCATCGATATTTATGTGGACGGCCCCAGAAACGTGGCCGGTCACCCACTCATCGTCACGCCGCACGTCTATCACAACGATGTCCCCCGAGGAGTCCGCCGCCAGCATGCCGGCGGCTTCCGGGGAGTCTACCCGGTAATATGGTTCACCAGGGTCTTGCCTGGCCATTGTCGAGCCTCCTTGATCCTTTTATCGCATTCTCAGGATAGATACCGGCCCGTGATGGGCGCCAGCTTTCGCTTTAGATCCTCGGGCACACGGTCCTGGGGGGTGATTATCGCGTCCTTCAACGCCGTGGCGCAGGGACAATCCCGGGTACCGTCCAATCTGGGTATTAAATCACGCAGCAGGTCCTTGGACGCGGCCACGTTCTGCAATAGGTTTCCGATTATCATCTCGACAGTTACGGTTTCGCCGCCTTGGCGCCAGCAATCATAGTCGGTGACCCAAGCCATGGTCGCATAGCAAATCTCCGCCTCCCGGGCCAGCTTGGCCTCGGGCAGGGCGGTCATACCGATGAGATCGGCCCCCCAAGAACGGTACATGAATGACTCGGCCCTGGTGGAAAAAGCGGGTCCTTCCATGACCACCATTGTGCCGCCCGGGTGAACGTTGACCCCCAATTCTTGGGCGGAATGGACCACCATATGGCTGGTATGGGCGCAGAAAGGGTCGGCGAAGGCAACGTGAACCACCATGTCGTGCTCGAAAAAGGTGTTTGACCGCTGACGGGTGCGGTCGATGAGTTGGTTCGGAACCACCAGATGCAACGGCTCGAACTCCTCTTTCAAACTTCCCACGGCGCTGACGGAGATGATCCTTTCCACTCCCAGGATTTTCAGAGCGTATATGTTGGCCTGAACCGGGATGTGTGTTGGATTGAAGCGATGCCCCTGACCATGACGGGGCAGGAACGCCACCCGCGTCTCTTCCAGCGTGCCCACGGTTATGGCGTCGCTGGGACGGCCAAAAGGGGTGTCGATGTCCACGGATTCCACATCGGTAAGCCCCTCCATCTCGTAGAGGCCGCTACCCCCGATTATCGCTATCGTCGCCGCGTTACGCTGCATAATCATGGTCTACACACCGGAAGCGCCGGACCCGACCGCAAGCTTCAAACTTTCCAGGTAAGGCGAACGGGAAACCCCGCCTTCCGAGACGATGCCGCTGATGTAACGGTGAGGAGTTACGTCAAAAGCCGGATTGACCGCCGGAACTCCTTCCGGCGCGGTGGGCGTTCCCTGGAAGTGGGTCACCTCCTGGGACGGCCTTTCCTCGATATCTATGTCGTCGCCGGTGGCCAGGTCCAGATCAATTGTGCTGGTTGGGGCCGCGATGTAGAAAGGAATGCCGTTCTCTTTGGCCAGAACCGCCAGGGAATAAGTCCCCACTTTGTTGGCGGTATCCCCATTGGCCGCGATGCGGTCCGCGCCGGTGATGACGCAATCGATCTCGCCGCTTCGCATCAGCATGCCAGCTGCCGAGTCCACAATCAGAGTGGCCGGTATCCCTAGCTGTTGAAACTCCCAGGACGTAAGCCTGGCGCCTTGCAACCAGGGGCGGGTTTCCGTGTTATAGACCTGGAACCGCTTGCCGGCTTCCCACCCGGCGCGGATGACTCCCAGGGCCGTACCGAAACCGGTAGTGGCCAATGCGCCGGTGTTGCAGTGAGTCAGCACCGCGCCGCCGTCGGGCAACAGGTCTTTTCCCAGGCCGCCCATCTTCCGGTTGATCTCCTCGTCTTCCTGGTACATGCGTTGGGCTTCAGCCAGCAGACGTTCCGGCATGCCCAAGGGGTCCGGCTCGCTTTTCGCCAGGCTCACCATCCGCTGCACTGCCCAGAAAAGGTTGACTGCCGTAGGCCGGGCGGCGGCGATGCGAGAGGCCGCGTCTTCCAGTTCAGACATGTACTCGCCAGAAGACGTGGCGTTGATCTCCCGGGCGGCCATGGCCATGGCATAACCCGCTGTTACGCCGATGGCCGGCGCGCCACGGACCTGCATATCGCGAATGGCGTCGATCGCCTGCTGGTAGCGGTCCAACTCCAGAGTGATTTCCTCCAGAGGAAGACGAGTCTGATCCAATAGCCAAAGCTTGCCATCGGACCACTGTATTGGGCGGATCTCGTTCACCGAAGATTCACTCCCGAAACGTACTCAACTAGAACTATGTTTACGCAACAAAAAAGCTTCTCACATAGAGAAGCTTAATAAGTCACCAAACCCCTCATCTTTCGTCCTTCCCAGGTCTCTGGGAAGGACGCCGGAATTAGCACCGTATCCCGCTTCCCTAGAATGCTAGGACCGGTTGCTAGGCTTCATCGGGCCGTGCCCTCTGCCGTTCTGGATAAAGGGTTCGAGTTAAGTATTCGTTTGTTAACGTGCATTATGTTACCCACCAGGGGCCGCCATGTCAAGAATTCTTTCCGGCGTTGGTTACACCATTCACACGCATCTACTATATTTTATCGAGTAATGCCGGCACTGTGTTTACGTTTTGCGTAACCTAATGCCTTTCTCGCCCCGCATATCGGCCTCCGGTGTAACGTCCAATCCAGCCCGGCGCTCGGCAAGCAGACCGCGCCGGTCTCGGTTGACAGGTCCCGAGAGGGGCCAACATAATGAGACCCTGCTTCCGGGCGCCCTTCGTTACCCCTTGCCCATACCTCAGAAGCGGGAAATCAGACTGGGGGATCAGGTTGATGGACAACTCCCACGATCCCCTCCCACCGGGACAGACCGGCCTCTTCACCGACCTCTACGAGCTGACCATGGCCCAGGCCTTCTTCCGCCAGAAGATGTTTGCTCCCGCCACGTTCAGCCTCTTCGTCCGCAACTACCCGCCAAACCGGGGCTACCTAGTGTCCGCCGGCCTTGAGGACGTGCTGGACCACCTGGAAGGTTTCCGTTTCAGCCAGGCCGACCTAACCTATCTCCGCTCCACCGAAATCTTCACTGGGGATTTTTTGGATTACTTAGAAGAGCTGCACTTTACTGGGAGCGTGCGGGCCATCCCGGAAGGACGCCTGTACTTCGCCAACGAGCCCGTGCTGGAGGTGACCGGGCCGATAATCGAGGCTCAGATGGTCGAGACCTTCATCATCAACCAGGTCAACCTCCAGACGCTCCTGGCCACTAAAGCCGCCCGCTGTGTTTGGGCCGCCCAGGGCCGGGGGATGAGCGACTTCTCAGCTCGCCGGACCCAGGGAACCGATGCCGCGTTGAAGATGGCCCGGTGCAGCTACATCGGCGGGTTCCAGTCCACCAGCAACGTTCTGGCGGCCCGGCGCTACGGGATTCCGCCCGCCGGTACCATGGCCCACTCCTTCATCTCCAGTTTCCCCGACGAGCTCTCGGCCTTCCGGGCTTACGCCGATACGTTCCCCCAGCGAACCATCCTACTGCTGGACACCTACGACACCATCCAAGGCACTTGGAACGCGGTCCAGGTTGCCAAGGAGTTGGAGGAGGCGGGAAACCGGCTCCTGGCGGTGCGCCTGGACTCAGGAGACTTCGACTCGCTGAGCCGCCAAGTCCGGCGCATCCTCGACGAATCCAACCTGGATTACGTGACGATCTTGGCGTCCGGAGGTCTTGACGAGTACGAGGTCGACCGCTTGGTCCGGAACGACGCGCCCATCGACCTCTTCGGCGTGGGCACCAAAGCGGGGGTGTCGGCCGACGCGCCTTGGTCTGACATGGCCTACAAACTGGTATGCTATGACGGTCGGCCGTTGATGAAGCTTAGTCCGGACAAAGTCAGCCCACCCGGCGCCAAAAAGGTTTTCCGGTTCCAGGACAAAGGGGTGTGGTCCCACGATGTCCTGGGCTTGAGCGACGAATCCGTAACCGGAGCCGAGGAGATTCTGGTGGAAGTGATGGCCGGTGGCGCACTGTCCGCCGCCAAACCCAGTCTGCCGGAGATCAGAGAGCGGCTTGAGGCGGATATGCATCGGCTGGACCCCAGGTTCAAAGCATTGCACCGTCCGCCTTTGTACCCAGTACAGATCAGCCCCAAATTGCAGCGGTTGACCGCTCGGGTTCAGGAACAGCTTGCCGAACCTGAATAGGGTCTCAGTCTATCGGTTGCCACTGTCAGCGTATGAAGAGTATTTTCCGTCACACCGCCGGAGGCCGGTATACTGGAACGAGGCTGGTCCAACCGTATCATGGATTCCGGCCTTCACCGGAATGACGGGGACGGCTGGGGTACGCAGCTTTAAGGCCACCACTTCCTGCAAACGGAGTCCTAGTCGATACGCCAAGCACCCTTTTGCGAGGAGATCTACTTCGGATGCGTCCACACCGTCGTTCCGGCGCAGGCCGGAACCCAGAACGCGTGCCCTGTGTATACCTCCTGGCAAGTAGGCGCAACGGCACATTGTACGTGGGAGTGACCTCTGCCCTCATCCGCCGGGTCTGGGAGCATAAGAATGATTTGGCCGCAGGGTTTACCAAACGGTACCAAGTGCACACCCTGGTCTGGTACGAGGTGCACGATACGATGGAGAGCGCTATCTCGCGGGAAAATGCCATCATGGGATGGAGGCGGGCTTGGAAGATTGGGTTGATAGAGAAGTCGAATGATCAATGGCGGAACTTGTATGCAGAGATAAGCTGACTGGATTCCGGCCTCCGCCGGAATGACGAAAACCCAACCGACGCCCTACCAAATGGGCAATCTAGCCGCCACGGACTAACATGGTGATGATGGTGAAATTCTAGCTAAACGACTCCGGTCTATTTTAAAAGATTAGAGCCAAAAAAGGTTAGTGGATGAAGATTGTCGTTTGCGTCAAGTATGTCCCGGTAGTCGCTCGTATCCAATTCGACTACGAGAACAAGACCATCATCAGAGAGGGAGTGCCCTCGGAGGTAAACCCCTTCGACATGCTCGGCCTGGTGCGGGCAGTGGAGTTGAAAAGCGCGCCGGACGACCAGGTTGTAGTCCTGTGCATGGGGCCGCCCCAGGCTCGTGACGGATTGCTCGAATGCCTTGCGTTAGGCGCGGACCGGGCGATCCTGCTCACCGACCGGGCGCTGGCTGGGTCCGACACTTTGGCCACTGCTAGAGCATTATCCCTGGCGTTGAAGAAAGAGGCCCCGGACTTGATTATCTGCGGCCGCAACAGCGCCGACTCGGAAACCGGGCAGGTCGGTCCCGAGACCGCCGAGCTGATGGATATTCCCCACGTCGGCCAAGTAAGCAAGCTGGACTTAAACGCAGACTCCAACACCATCGTCACAGAACGCCTCACCGACGAAGGCTACCAGGTCATTGAGTGCCCCCTTCCCGCCCTGGTTTGCGTCACTGAAGGAGTGGCCGAGGAAACCTTCCCCAATCGAGAGCAGTTGGCGGAGGCCGAAACGAAACCGCTG
>Ga0207963_1001541_pt1 | contig 12099 bp, 7 predicted proteins | sample Knorr_S15_td_NAD_FD_185604 | JGI IMG/M metagenome (GOLD analysis project Ga0207963, IMG submission 185604) | Marine microbial communities from Southern Atlantic Ocean transect - Knorr_S15_td_NADW_ad_2500m_LV_A (SPAdes) (version 2) | ecosystem: Environmental > Aquatic > Marine > Oceanic | place...
AGGGAGCGAAGGGGCGCTATGGCGATCCACTCCCGCAAGAAGCTCAGACAAGACTCGATTACGAGATTGGAGTGATTAAGGGCACGGGTTACGCCGGTTACTTTCTGATCACCCAGGATTTCATCCAGTGGGCTCGTGACCAAAACATCCCAGTCGGTCCAGGTCGAGGGTCAGCTGCGGGATCCCTCGTGGCCTATGCTTTGGGTATCACTAACCTCGACCCCCTAGAGTTCGGATTACTCTTCGAGCGGTTCCTGAATCCGGAACGGATCTCGATGCCAGATATAGACATCGACTTCTGCTACGAGCGTAGGGGTGAGGTCATTGAGTACACCCGGCAGAAATACGGAGAGAGAGCGGTCGGTCAGATTATCACTTTCGGAACAATGAAGAGCCGCGCTGTGGTTCGTGATGTGGGGCGCACACTTGGGTTTGAGCCTTCGGAAACTGACCGTATTGCGAAGCTAATTCCCAACCAACCCGGAAGAGCTTTCACGGTTCAGGAGGCAGTCGACAACCTGAAAGAGGTTAAGGAGTTATACGAGTCCGACAACCGGCATCGGCAGCTCTTCGACTACTCGATCACCCTGGAGGGGCTCGCCCGTCACGCGTCGGTCCATGCTGCTGGGGTCGTGATCGCGCCGGGCCCACTTGACGACTATGTCCCGGTCAGTGTCCCACCGGGAAAGAATGGGAACGACGACAGTGCCATGCCGGTCACCCAGTATGACATGACAGGCCTAGAAGAGGTTGGGATGCTCAAGATGGACTTCCTGGGCCTCAAGACACTCACGGTTATTCATGACGCTGTAGAAATGGTGAGAGCGAGATACGGGAAGCTCGAAAATCCTGATACTGAGGAAGTTTACGAGACAGTAGACGACATTCCCCTAAATGATCGTGCAGTCTACGAAATGCTGGCTCGGGGTGGTACCGCCGGTGTCTTCCAATTCGAGTCCAACCTCGCCAATGAGAAGCTCCGGGCAATGAAGTGTGACCGTTTCGAGGACTTGGTCGCAACAAATGCTTTGATCCGTCCAGGCCCACTCGACTCCGGTATGACCGACGTCTATATCGATCGCAAGACAGGAAGGAAGGAAGTCACATATCCGCATCCGGACCTAGAGAACATTCTCGAGTCGACCCACGGAGTGATTGTCTATCAAGAACAGCTGATGCGGATCGCGTCGGAACTCGCGGGCTTCACGCTCGGAGAAGCAGATGTACTCCGTAAGGCTGTCGGCAAGAAGATTAGCTCTCTCATCAAGGAAGAACTCACGAAATTTGTCGACCGTTGCGTGGAAAGGGGCGTTGACAAGCTGATCGCGATTGAGCTTGGGACTCAAATTGAGACTTTTGGTCGTTACGGTTTCAACCGAAGTCACAGCGCGGCTTACTCACTGATCTCTTACCACACGGCTTGGCTCAAGGCGCACTACCCGGCACAGTTCATGGCGGCGCTCTTGTCGTCGGCGATCGACAATACCGACAGCGTCGTAAAGTATATTGGCGCATGCAGGGACCTGCCCCGCTACGTGCCCGGTCTTGCAGAGTCCCTCGAGGTCCTTCCTCCGGACCTAAACGAGTCAGGTTGGAAATTTACCGTCACAGAGAGCGGACAGATCCGATTCGGGCTGGGCGCGGTCCGAGGGGTTGGACAAGCGGCAGTCCGGTCAGTACTGGATGCGCGTGGAAACGGGAGGTTCACTTCACTCTTTGAATTCCTTGAGCGCATCGACATCCGTTCCCTTAACAAACGGGCGTGTGAGGCATTGATCGCTGCCGGCTCAATGGACGAGTTCGGAGCCCGGGCACAATTATTAGAAGGCCTCGATACCGCATACGGTGAAGTACAAGCTCGTCAGTTAGAGATTGAATCGGGACAAGGATCGCTGTTCGGAGACACCTCGTCTCTTCCGCGGGCCGAACCGCCTCTCCCGGAGGTCCCCGAGTGGGCGGAGCAGGACCGGCTCGCTCATGAAAAGGAAGCACTCGGCTTTTTCATCTCAGGACATCCGCTGGATCGGTACCGAGATGTAGTACAGGCCTTCGAGCCCGTGTCAAGCAACACTCTAGCTGAGCATGCAGGACACATTGTCGACTTGCCTTGTGTCGTCACGGCAGTTGTGAGGCAAATCACCCGACGTGACAACTCAGAGTGGGGCAAGATCACGGTAGAGGACTTCCATGGAACCGCGACGGTCCTTGCTTTCCGGGATGTGTGGCAAGAACACAAGGACGTACTCCAACAAGACGCTGTCGTTCTGCTATCGGGCAAGGTGAGCTCACGAGAACGTGATGAGGAAGACCCCCCCATCTTCCTAGATTCAGCGCGACCGCTTGAGGAGCTTACGGGTAGCGGAGAACTATCTGTGCAGATCGAGCTGGACTTCGGTTCGGACGTGACAGAAGAAGCGTTTGAGAAAGCCAAACGAGTGCTCGCCACCCACCCAGGGCCATCGCCCGTGTTGGTCCAAGTGGGGTTAGGCAACGGTGTCTCAGCCCCACACTTTCGATCGCGCTCGCTTCGTGTCAGTGCTAACATTGAAACCCTTCAAGAACTCCGCCAACTCTTTGGTCACGGCAAAGTCAGGCTAGTTAGAACGACAGAACCAACCTCAGAATTCGGGGCAGGTCGGTAAGAACAACGGGCGTGCCCATATACGGCCGCCACCCTTCCAATCAGCACTGATCCCTGGGAAGTTATGATCCTACCCAGATAGAGAGTGGAACAAGCAACCCTAGGCGGGCCAGCCAGCATGAGCCAGACCGGAAACACTCATGTTACAGAAATAGCGCGACAGATCCTAGAGGAACTCGATGTCGAGGATGTCAACTTCGGCGGATTCGGGGGCGCTTGGATTGGATCAGGTCCCGCTCTTGACGTCTACTCCCCTATAGACGGATCTCGCCTCGCCACTGTGACACAGGTCACCGAGGATGAATACGACCAGGTTGTAGACAGAGCTCAGGAAGCATTCCTGGATTGGCGTAAGGTACCGGCACCGAAGCGCGGTGAGGTTGTCCGCCAACTTGGGAATCGCCTTCGCGAGAAGAAAAGTTCTCTTGGTGCGCTGGTCACCCTAGAGATGGGGAAAATCAAAACTGAGGGCGAAGGTGAGGTCCAGGAGATGATTGACATCTGTGATTTTGCGGTAGGACTCTCCCGCCAGCTTTACGGTCTAACCATGGTGAGCGAACGACCGGACCATCACATGCGAGAGCAGTGGCACCCTCTCGGTATCGTCGGCGTGATCACAGCTTTCAATTTCCCCGTGGCGGTGTGGAGCTGGAATGCCGCAATTGCCGCAGTTTGCGGTGATGCTACTGTCTGGAAACCAGCTTCAGGTACACCACTAACCGCAGTGGCTGTAACAAAAATTGCTGCAGACGTCTGCGTCGAGAACAAGGTGGATCCAGCGATTTTTTCTCTCGTGGTTGGCAAGGGGTCCACTGTGGGTGATCGCCTACTACATGATAAGCGCCTCCAACTCGTGTCTGCCACAGGATCCTGCCGGGTCGGCGAGCGCGTCGCTGAGGTCGTTGGAAAACGCCTCGGTCGGACCATACTAGAGCTCGGAGGGAACAACGCTATCATCGTGACACCGAGTGCGAACATGGAGTTGGCTATCCCGAGCATTTTGTTTGGTGCGGTTGGAACGGCGGGACAGAGGTGCACGACCACCCGCCGCATCATTGCGCATCGGACCATTCAGGATGAACTCGTTGCACGGCTGGTAAACGCCTACGCCGGGATAAGGATCGGGGACCCAATGGATGACGAGACACTCATGGGTCCGCTTGTGAACCAACTGGCAGTAGACGAACTCCTTGAAGCGCGGAGGAGACTCCTAGAAGAAGGTGGGGAGATCATCTATGGTGGGACGCAACTCGCCGGTGACAGCTACCCAGGAGGCCTCTATGTCACACCATGTATCGCTGGAGCTGAGAACCACTATGAGATAGTGCAGAAGGAGACTTTCGCACCGATCCTGTACATCATCGGTTATGGCTCCGCTAACGCCGGGCCAGCTCAAGCGATCGATGAAATCCAGGAGGCCATCAAACTCCATAACGATGTCCCGCAAGGGCTCTCTTCAGCGATCTTCACCGAGAACTTCCGTGAGGCGGAGCACTTCTTATCTCACCGAGGATCAGATTGCGGGATTGCTAACGTGAACATCGGCACATCAGGCGCTGAAATCGGTGGTGCCTTTGGAGGAGAAAAAGAGACGGGAGGTGGCCGAGAATCAGGCTCGGACGCCTGGAAAGCCTATATGCGTCGCCAAACTAACACTGTGAACTGGAGCACCGAACTTCCCCTAGCTCAGGGCCTCTCTTTCGAGGTGGACCAATAGAGAGATCTGGATCCTTGGCTAACAACTCCCTCTGCATCGCTCTAATCACAGAGGTCTTCTTCGATGATCCCACCGGAGAGCGACTTCGACGGGCACTAGTCGATGCACGGTCCCAGGGTGCGGACCTCGCACTCTTACCTGAGATCCCCTTGAATCGATGGTCTCCCGCATCCAAGCAAGTAAGCGATGCCGATGCCGAAGAGTTAGACGGATGGCGCCAGCTCCTTATGGCGGAAGCAGCTGAATCAGTTGGGATCGGCCTCGTGGGAGGAGCAATTATTCGAGATCCGGATACTGAGATCCGTCACAACACTGCTCTTCTCTATGATGGTGGGGGCGCTTGCCTTACCCGTTACCGCAAAATCCACCTACCTGAGGAAGAGGGATACTGGGAAACGAGCCACTACAAGCCTGGCACGGAACCGCCGAAGGCTATCACCGGCGCTTTCTCTCTCGTAGTCGGGCTACAGATATGCTCTGACGTGAACCGGCCACAAGGGTTCCAGATCTTGTCATCCGGAGGGGCCGAGGTTGTCTTCGCACCCAGAGCGACTCCGCCTGAAACATACGAACGTTGGCTGCTCATTCTCCGCGCAAATGCAATCATGAGTGGCACGTACGTGGTTTCAACTAACCGCCCACGCCCGGAGGGTGGAGCGCCTATCGGTGGCCCATCTGTCGTGATCGACCCATTCGGACATGTGATGATGGAGACTACTGATCCCATTGCAGTGGTAAGACTCAAGCGTAGCGTCGTCGAAAAAGCCCGCAGGGAGTACCCAGGTTACCTGGAGCGCTTCCCAGATGTCTATGCCAAAGGATGGCGGAAGCTCACAGAGTAACGCCACTGCCACACCACCTCGTGCCAAAATCAGAATCTTTTCTCTCACTATCGACATCTAATAGCGCGGATGCCGGACTTCTAAGAACTCGGCTCCATGTTCTCCAATTTGGGTGCTATACGTTCTACCCTGTAAGAACCGATCCTATAAATGACCTCGTCACCCGCGGAACGTGCCCATCGATCTGATTCTCCGGAGCCAATCGTCACCTCCGCGAGTATGTTACCGCTCTCGTCGTAGGCAGTTGTGACACCTCCTTGATTCATAGCTACGAGTGAGTCTCCCGCCTCGAGGAATCCAACGGCCAAGAGGCTTGCCAACTCCGACATTACACCCGTCATGGTGGTGGAACTTGTCTCACTCCCATTCTCGAAAGTCCAGACGCTGTCCCCCCTGACCAAAACGTATTCGTCAGCGTCACGCTGGATCTCCACACGCGCAACCGCAGTTGTGTCGATCCTCACCACAATCTTACTGCGCCATTCGTTAGGTAGTCTACGGACGTGGGTTCGCAGATCACCCTCAAGGACATAGACCTCATCTTCGTCCGGAAGCCTCACGTAGGTGGTTGAAAACCGCGGCCCCGCTTCACCCACCAACATTGTCTTGGTCCCACCCTCCACATCGAACTCAATTGACCATCTGGTGTCCGCTGATAGGCCCATACGATCGTGGTTATCGGGGTTGGAAGCTGCTAGATCACCAACTTCAAGCGTCAATATCGCAGCCCAGAACCGAAAAACGGTCGCGGAGTCGGCTTTGTCCCCGTTCACAGTCCAGTTATCAAGTCCACCAGCCAATTCTGAGTCACGATCCGGACCGCTCATACGGACCGCCCTTACCGTTACCTCTGAGATATCGTCAAAGAATGTGGCAATCTCCCCCACAGCGTTCCTTCCCCCATCCCCCTGACCCGAGAACAGTGTGACGATAACCCAAAGCCCAGCCACAACTACCAGAGCACCCACCAGCTTCTTAAGCGTTCTTTCACTCATGTCACCACTTCCTTCCATCGTGACTGGGCGCGGCGTTTTCGACCGGTGACCCGGTAAACCCCTATCAACACGAACAAGAGAGGGATCCCGACTAAGTTCCCCCACTTTAGCATCACCTTACGGTAGTCAGAAGCGAACACAAAAGTGGGTGGTGTCCGGTCTTGCGAACGAATACGAATCAAGGACTCGTCCTGGGCCAACCAGTCGATTGTGTTGGCGAGAAAGATCAAGTTGGAGGGATTCCCCTGCACGAATTGACCTTCTGTGAACGTCGCATCACCGACAATGACCATCCTACCCTGGGTGTCGCCTTCATCTGGGGTAACCGCAACCGCCAGGGTGTGAACACTGAGTTGATCCGGTGGCACATCCCACTCTTGATCCGGAATGATTGACTCCATCGGAGCACGCGTGATACCGGCTGGCGTAGTTTGCCAAAGGGGTGTTACCCGAGCCGTATCCGTCACATTCAACTCAGCGGCCCACGCGAGGGTGACCGAGTTCAAGCTCGACGTGATCGCGTGATCTGAAGCTGGAATCGCTATAGGCCACAGGGGATACGGCGCAATTACGTTGAAGAGTCCACGACGCCCTAGTGACACGCGCTCGTTGGATTGAAGATCCGCAACCAAGCTCCCAGAGAACTCCACCCCACGGTCGCTCAGCATCGATTCTAGGCCAGATCGCACCGGAAGTGGATACGGGGATTGTGGGTTAAGTAGAATTGGCTCCATCAGTAGAAGGGCGGCCCCACCCTGATCCACATATTCTTCGATACGCTGCACCGCCAAGCTGTCCAGAGTGGATGTCGCACCCCCCACAATAAGTACTTCCGTCGAATCACCTGAGATGTCCGAGCCCGAGTCACCCGAGATGTCTATCGAACCGATCTCGTAGCGGTCACCCAAGCTCTCGCGAAGGCCAGGAATGTCAGCCAATCCTTTCGCGTCGAAACCCTGAACGAAGTTGACATGTGGACGGGTTTCTGTCGTCATGCGATAAATCGCTGATGCTAAACGAAACTCCAGATCGTCAGTCCTCTCAATAAGTGGCATGACTTCCTGGTCGTCTGCATAAGTCAACGCAAGACCGTAGTAACCTCTACGGATCTGGAATTCGTCATCCCTCAGGATATTGAATTCGATTGGGAAGATACCGAAAGCAGACGCTTCACCCGCTGCATCTTCGTCATCGTCGGGATCCAGTTCACTCACCAAGAGGCTCCCACCAGAAGCTCCTCGCATGTCCGCAAGCAGATCCCTCACGTCCCTGAGTTGAATCTGAATCTCGGGGGGCAATTCTGCTGAAGCGTACAACTTGATCTGGACGATATCGTCGAGCTCACCAAGCAAATCTTCGGTCCCCTCGGAGAGGGTATAGAGATTCTCGGCAGTCAGATCAAGTCGGCCTCGCACATAGCTACCAAGCAGATTGGCCATGAGCACTAGGACGATGAAAACCGCAGAACCTGCCCGTAATCGCCTGAACTCAGGCCGGATATTGCTTAGTCGGTCGCGACTCACCGCGCCAACAGCTAATACTAAGAATAAAGCAGCCGTAGACACAAAGTAGAGGACGTCACGAAGGTCGATGACGCCCCGCGCAACATTTTCGAAGTGACTCACTAGCGAGAGTCGTGCGAGTGCACCCGAGAGTACCGGGGGCAGCCCAATCTGAACAACGGGCAAGCCGATCAAGAAGAGGACAAAGCTTAGCGCGGCAGCAACGATGAATGCCGTGATCTGGTTACGAGTCATGCTGGAGGCCCAGGTACCGAGCGCTACGAGTTGGCATGCCAAGAGTGCGGCACCTACATACTGAGCAATCACGATCCCAGGGTCAGCCTCTGATGCCATCAGCATTCCGAGCGCTGTTGGCACAGTGCCAGCAAGTGTTATGAGAACAAAAAGCCAATTACCTAAGAACTTCCCAGCAATAACCTCGACCTCGGAAAGGGGTTGGGCCATCAGCCATTCCAGGGTCCCCCCCCGCCGCTCTTCTGCAAGCGTACGCATGGTTGCAGCTGGAATAAAGACTGCAAACAGGACAGGTAGCAGATCGAATAGAGGCCTCATCGAGGCGAGGTTCGACGCATACATGTTCCGGAAACTGAGAAAGAGAGAGATTCCCAGAAACGCTACGATCAAAACATATGCAGTGGGTTGATCGAAGTATCCACGTACCTCCTGCCGAGCAACAGTCCAGATTCCTCGCATCATGAATCCTCGTCCACTCGGTACCCTTCAACCGCTGAAGCTTCCTGCGAAACCACCACCTGAGTGTCTTCTTCCTCGAGACCCTCTGAAGTGAGATCACGGAACACTTGTTCGAGACTGGCTCGCTCGCGATGCAGCTCCCATAGCACCCAACTGTTATCACGGGCAACCGCGAAAATTTTCGGCCTAAGGTCCTCTTTAGTCATTGCCTCAAGCACGACGCGGATACGCCCTTCGACCTCCTCGACTGTGTGACCCGAGACACCAGAGAGACCAGATAGAGTTTCTGTGATGCCCGTACCCTGAGCCTCGACGACATAACGGGCTGTTCCACCATGGTTCGCCAGAAGCTCTTGAACACTTCCGATCGCGGCGAGTGCTCCACGACTCAGGATCACCACACGCGAGCATGTCGCTTCGACTTCCTGCATGACATGCGTACTCAGCAAAACAGTGCGCTCACGCCCGAGGCTGCTCACAAGCCGACGAATCTCGACGCGCTGGTTAGGATCTAGCCCCTCAGTAGGTTCATCCAAGATGAGCACTTCCGGGTGATGTAGGATCGCCGCAGCCAGCCCAACCCTTTGGCGATAGCCCTTCGAGCATTCACCTATAGGTCGATAGAATACAGCACCGAGGGCTGTTTCCTCCACCGCACTTGCGATGCCCAAACGGGTATCGGTTACAGACAAACCCCGTAGGTCAGCCACGTGCTGCAGATAGTCAGCGACCAGCATCTCATCGTACAAAGGGTTCGCTTCCGGCAAATATCCGACTCGACGCTTTGCTGCCGTGAGGTTCTCAGTGATCGGTGTTCCATCAAAGAGGACCTCGCCTTTATCTGGCTGAAGGGTACCAGTGATCATTCTCATTATCGTCGTCTTACCGGCTCCGTTTGGTCCAAGGAACCCGACGACTTCACCACGGTCGACCGTAAAACTCAAATCGTCGACTGCAGTCACAGAGCCATAGCGCTTGCTTACGCCTTCAACTGCGATCATTTGCACTCCTAAGGCAGTAGAGCCACGTCCCAATCGTAGTCTACGCCGAACGTCTCTTCTTGAGCGATCTTCGCGGTTTACGCCCACTATTCGGGTGGCTGAGGTGTTTCCAGGTCTGACCTCGGCGCAGCATGTAGATCGTACTCGCCGATACTCCAAGCTCCCGGGCCCAATCGGTTCCGGGTATCTGCCACCGATCGGCTTCCTCGTCCCAATCGTCCAAGACCTTTCGAGCAGCCTCTTCGGTCAGTTCTGAGTGGGGAGAATTCTCTCCTCTCAGCCAGACATTGGAACCGTACCAGCGATCCACTCGCTGAATTGGCCCAGGGATCTTCCGCCCGGTGTGTCCCAAACAGTAGTGTCGAACTTGGTCGACTGAGAAACCTGGGTACAGCCTAGCGATCTCGGCATATAAGTAACCCTCTTCAGCTAAGTCTCTCCACTCTTTGACAAGGGCGACTTCGGGCTTTGGCATTCGTGCATTCTCCGTGGGATCGATCCATTTTATTGTGGTTTCAGTCTGCCTTATACCGTCAAGAACGATGAAGTTCCACATGCTCCCCAGCGCTTCTGGTATCTCGGAATAAACCTCACTCCAGAGACGAAGGACTCCGAAGGAATTCCGTGCACACGACTTCAGAACTGCTACGCGGGAGGCATGACCTGATGAACGAAACGCTCCCGGAACTTTGCAACCTTCGGCGCAATCACGACCTGGCAGTACGGCTGCTCGCCGTTCCGCTCAAAGTACTGGTCATGATATTCTTCCGCTGGATGGAAGGCCTCGAGCGGTGCAACCTCCGTCACGATGGGGTCAACCCATGGTCCATCCTGGTCGAGTTTCTCGACGAGATCCAACGCGGTTTCTCGCTGGCCGTCAGTATGGTGGAATATCGCTGACCGGTACTGTGTACCAACATCGTTTCCCTGTCTGTTGAGCGTCGTTGGATCATGAACGACAAAAAAGATCTCAAGAAGCTCTCGAAATGAGATTATATCGGGATTGAAGTCGATTTGAACGACCTCAGCATGTCCGGTAGTACCCTTACAAACCTGCTTATAACTCGGGTTAACCGCACTCCCACCAGTATATCCGGATTTAACACGGCTTACCCCTAAGACCATCTCGAAAACAGCCTCTAGACACCAGAAACAGCCACCTCCAAGGGTGGTTGCATCGGTCTCGGACATCATATCACTCCGATCATGAGACCACCTTCTTCTTGTCCTTTTCCGGCCGTTCCCAAGGCATCCATTCAATATCCCTCACGTATTTCTGGATCCATCGGATCTCTTCGACATCTCGAGTACGTTGATGACGCGGTTCTCGGAACCCGTGAGGCTCACGAGGAAAGCGAATGTAGCGTGTAACCTTGCCCTGATCCTTGAGGGCTTGGAAGAACATCATGCTCTGGGACTCAGTATCCGTTCTGTCATTGATGCCGTGTAGGACCAGAGTCGGCGTAGTCACATTAGCTATATGGGTCAACGCAGAGCGTTCTCTCCATTCGTCCGCATTGTCCCACGGAGTGCCGCCGATATACCACAGCCGGACGTCGTGGTTGAACCCGGGCCCGTACTCCGACGTCCAATCGGACACCATGGCACCCACCGATGCTCCCCTGAACCGATCCGTTTGTGTGACGGTCCAGCCGCCAAGGATGCCACCGTAGCTCCATCCACGTAAGCCCAACTTGCTAGCATCCGCGATACCGCGTGCTATCACTTCGTCGACGCCAGTCATGAGGTCCTCATAGTCTCCACCCCCGATGTCGCGAAGATTTCCTCTAAGGAGATCATCGTCGTAACCCGAACTCCCCCTCACATTCGGGAATAGTTGCGCGTAACCGAGGCCAGCCCAGACGTGGTTTGACGACGAAAAAGAGTTCCGGAAAACGCCAGCAGGGCCACCATGAATGTGAAGCAGCAGAGGGAGCGCACCAGATTGGTACTCGGCAGGTAGCATCAAAATGCCCTCGATCTCCGTCCCGTCTTTACTCTCCCAGCGGATCACCTCACCCCAGCCTAATGCGATTTCCTCAGCGATGGTCGGATTCGCATCGGTCAAACGCACGGTACCTGTTCCATCAGTCAGCCCGAACCAAATGTCCGCGGGAGTATCAAAGTCCTGAAGCACGTACGCCATCCTCATCCGATCTCGCGAGAATGAAGAAGGTGCCAGCGAACCAACGCTCGAAGTGACCTGTTCGACCCCGCCCGAGCCCAGGTCGATCCGGTATAGATTGTTGTTTGTGCCGTGCAGACCGCTGAATAGGATCTCAGAAGCATCAGGTGTCCACACAAAATTTCCGACATTTCCATCGAATGCTCCCGAAACGATGCGCCGGACACCGGTCTCATGATCCATTACCCAGATCTTGTCGAGAAGCAACTCCCATTCACCGTCAGTGCGAGCCGTATAAGCGAACAGGCGTCCATCCGGCGCCCACGACAATCGGCCTTCCGGAGCATTATTGTCCGTAAGCTGCCGGATCGCCCCCGTCTCAATTTCCAGAAGCCGGATCTCGGTTAGGTTCTGTTGATTGCGTCGGTTCTCTGAGCGCGACGTAAAAACGATCCGATCTGCGTTCGGAGCAACCGAGAAAGATCCGATCCGATGATCGCTATCAGTGAGCCGTTCTTCCTCACCCGACTCCACTTCTATGAGCCAGAGGTTATTCCAGTTA
>Ga0207963_1001545_pt1 | contig 12092 bp, 10 predicted proteins | sample Knorr_S15_td_NAD_FD_185604 | JGI IMG/M metagenome (GOLD analysis project Ga0207963, IMG submission 185604) | Marine microbial communities from Southern Atlantic Ocean transect - Knorr_S15_td_NADW_ad_2500m_LV_A (SPAdes) (version 2) | ecosystem: Environmental > Aquatic > Marine > Oceanic | place...
GGAAGGACGTCGGATACAAAAGTTTAAGTATCTAGGTATGCAATAGATTCAAACAGGGGCTGCTGCATGTCATCCTCGGGTCAGCCCTGTTTCAGTTTACCGGTTTCGCGAATATTATCGAGGTTGAGTATTTAGCGCCCACATTAAGTAAAAACAAAATATTCACCTATCTTGAATCACGTAGAATTAATTGTATTTTCAGTTTGGCTGGCGTTATGATGAGACAGTGTCTTTACTAGTGGCCACTCGCAAAAAAGTGGCGAATAACAATAAGATATCGAACATATAGTCTTACAAGTAAGCCAGAAATACAGGCTCGGGGAGTAACTAATGAAAACAACACGTCGTGGATTTGTAGGAACCATTGCTGTAGGCGCCGCCGCAGGTGTACTTTCGGGTACTACGTTTATGAGCAAAGGCGCGAGCGCTCAAACACGGGAGGCTTTAAAAACTGGTATCCATGATGGTGGCATCATGCAACTTGGCTCCAACGAGAGTGCGCGTGGCCCGGGCCCGAAAACTATGGAGGCCCTGCATTCCCACATCACCAAGCGGGTCGGAATGGGTTACGCGCCGGACCATGTCAATGAACTGAGAGACGGCATCGCCAATTATTACAAGCTGACAACCGCCAATGTGCAACTGGCAACCGGCTCCACGCCCTTGTTACAGGGATCCGTAAGAGCTTTCTGTTCTGCCGATAAAAAGTTTGTGACACCAATGCCTACCTATTCAACCAGTTTGAATACGGCACGCCAAATTAATGCAGCAACAGTAGAGCTTCCTCTTGATAGCTCGATGGGAGTCAATCTGAGGGATCTGGCGGACCATGCCGATGGTGCAGGGCTCCTATATCTTTGTAACCCGAATAACCCTACCGGCACAGTCCATAGCCCGCAAGCGGTCGAGGATTTTGTCCGTCGAGTAATGCGGGAGAATCCTAATACCATGATTCACATCGACGAGGCCTACATCAACTACACCAAGGCCGGCGCGATGGAAACGGCGGTGCCGCTGGCGATGGAGTTTGAAAATGTTTTCATTACCCGCTCGTTCTCCAAGGCCCATGGATTAGCGGGCCTGCGTATCGGTTATGCACTGGGGCAGGAACAGACCCTGGCCAAAATCCGCAACGCTTGGGGCATGGGAGATGTGAACATGCTGGGGGCGGTTGCCGCATTGACAGCGCTGGAGGACAAAGAGCATCTAGCATGGGAAGCACAGGAGAACGGTGAAATTCGTGACATGGTTGTCGGAGCTTTTCGTGAGATGGGCTTCGAAGTTGGCGATTCCCACACCAACCATATTTTTGTGAATCTCAGGCGTCCGGCGCAAGAGTTCCGCGAAGCCTGTCTGCAACACAAGATACTGGTAGGCCGGGACTTCCCGCCAATGGAAAAAACCCACTGCCGCATTTCTCTCGGCAGCAGAGAACAGATGGAAACAGCAGTAGAGGTATTTAGAAAAGTTTTAGCTTGAGACTAACAACAGCGGAGCCAGCTTTGTCGCGCTCAGAGCAAAACCTGGCACTTCGTTGGAATCACAATGAGTGAGATACCCAAAGGGGATAACGATGCCAAAGATCGTCGGAATGAATAGAAGAACCTTTATCAGGAATGCCAGCATGACTGCGTTGGCCGGCGCTGCGGGAACCGTTGCCACGGTCTCCAGCACTGCCTCCGCCCAGAGCTCGAGCAGTATTCCAAGACTCGCCGGCGGCAGATACGACTTCGACACGCCCTACAATCGTGTTGGTACGGATTGCTCCCGCTGGGATAGCCCCGCGCTTAGATACGCGGACGGTGCATTCAAGTACGGCATGGGTGTGGCATCCATGGATTTCGAATGTGCGCCCTGTATTACCGAAGCGCTAGCGGAACGCGTTAAACATCACAACTGGGGCTATCTGAGTACCACCGAGCCGCTGAGAGACGGCATCGTCAAGTGGAACGGCGAACGCCACGGCGTCGATCTCGATCCGGCATCAATCACACTCTCCGACGGCGTCTACCCAGGTATTATCGCGGCGTTGCGATCATTCGTCCCGATTGGCAATAAAGTATTGATGATTTCACCTGTCTATTCCGGTTTCTACTCCATGGCCAGGGCCGCGCGGGTGGAAACGGTGGATAGTCCGATGATCCACAAAAACGGTCGCTACGAAATCGATTGGGAGGATCTGGAGTCGAAGATGACTGCAGATGTGAGAGCGATGCTTGTCTGCAACCCGCAGAATCCGACCGGTAATGTGTGGACCAGGGAAGAACTATTGCGGATTGGGCGTCTCTGCCTGGAGCACAAGATTGTGGTGTTGTCCGATGAGATTCATTCCGACGTGATTCGTGCTGGACACAAGTATGTGCCATTCGGCAGCCTGGCGGATGAAGCCGTCGTCAATAATTCCTTGTCCTTCAATGCCATCAGCAAGACCTTCAATCTGGCAGCGATGAAGAATGCCTACTTTTATTCCAAGAATCCCACGCTGTTGGCACAAGTAAATCAGTTCCATCGCGCCGAACTCAGCACGCTGGGTGTAGTGGCCAACACGGCGGCTTATCAAGACGGCGGCGAGTGGTTCGACCAGGCCAACGCCTATATGGATGAGAATCATAACTTAGTTGAAAACTACATCAAGGAGCACATGCCCAACGTCGGCTACACCCGTAACGAAGGGACGTTTATGACCTTTCTGAATTTCAGCAAGGTGCTTGAAGCCGTGGGTGCAGAAGAAATGGCTAAGGCTCACGGCAAAAATACCGCGGAAGCTTACTTTCAGGATTGGATGGTCGAGAAATCCGGCATCTACCTGAATCCGGGCACCATTTACGGTACTGGCGGTGAAGGACATATGCGCATGAACATCGCCTCGTCACGACACGTGTTGCAAGAAGTGCTTGATGCGATGGCGGCTGCTGTCCGCAACGTCTAGTGGTTCTGTAGAGAAAAGGGTAGAGAGAAAAGGGGACGGAGGGATTAAACTAAATCCCTCCGTCCCTTTTTCGTTCCCTTTTACTTTTACTTTTTCCTTTTTATACGCGGGTGGCTGTCCCATGATAAAAATCGACTCTAGCGCTTGTCGCTGCAAACCAATAAGCATGAAGAAGCTAATCAGGGCCTGCATTGGTAGCCTGCTCCTTGCCACCATGTTTGCGCCGGTTTCCGTATTCGCCCAGCTAGCCGGCGTGGAACAGGGAGAATGGCGATACCTAGGGGGCGATGCCGGGCACACCCGTTCATCACCACATCTAAATCAAATCAACGCAGCAAACTTTTCCGATCTGGAGACCGCATGGATCTGGCGCGGTGATAATTTTGGACCGAATATCGAATATACGGCCAGGTCCACGCCGGTCTTCGTGGATGGCATTCTTTACACCGTGTCGGGCCAGCGGCGCCAGGTGGTGGCGATCGCCGCCGCCACCGGTGAAACCCTGTGGACGTTTCGCGAACCGGAAACCATGCGTTATCTGCGCTCACCGCGAACCGATTTCGGCAAGGGCGTCGCCTATGCAGAAGTCGATGGCAGGGGCGTGGTTTTCATCACGTCGCCGGCCTATTTCCTGTGGGCACTAGATGCCAAGAGCGGACGTCCCCTGGAAAATTGGGGTGCCGCTACCGGGGTGAACAGTTTTTCGGACACCGGCGTCGTGGATCTCATCCCTGATCTGGTGAGTGACTGGCAGCGCTGGTTAGAGCGGGAAGGTCCATATGATCCGGACCATGGCATTCCCCGGCGGCTGGGCATGGTCACGGCTTCGTCGCCACCGATCGTGGTGAACGGCGTTGTGGTTGTGCTTGTAGGTCATGAACCCAGCTATGACCAGACCCGCATCGAGAACGTGCCAGGGGACATCATGGGCTACGACGCCAGGACCGGACAACGACTGTGGAAGTTTCATGTTATCCCCCGCCCTGGCGAATTCGGTCATGAAACCTGGGAGAACGATGCCTGGCGCTTCTCCGGTGACATGTCATCCTGGGCTCCCGCTGCGGCTGACCCCGAGTTGGGTCTGGTGTACATCGTGACCAATGCCTCCACCGTGCAGTCCTATGCCGGCCATCGACCCGGGCATAATCTCTTCGGCGGCAGCGTGCTGGCACTAGACGTAGCGACCGGTGAACGCCGCTGGCATTTCCAGATTCATCACAGTGACCAGTGGAACTACGATATTCCCACTGCGCCGATCCTGCTGGACTTGACCGTAGATGACAGACAAATTCCTGCGCTGATTCAGAACACCAAGCAAGGGCTCATCTTTGCCTTTAACCGGAAGACCGGTGAGCCAATCTGGCCGATCGAAGAACGCCCGGTGATTCAGACCCAGGTGCCGGGCAACTACACCGCCGCTACCCAGCCCTACCCCACAAGACCGGAACCGCTGGACTCGATCGTCCTCGAAGGCATCACCGATGAGTTCATAATTGACTACACCCCCGAGTTGAAACAGCAGGCCCGGGAGATCCTGGCTGAATTTCGCGTCGGTGGGCTCTATGTGCCGCCGCTGCCCTATCCCCACGACAACCCCTACCGCAATGTCGTCGGCTGTGTCGGCGGACTCAACATCTACCACCCACCGGTCGCAGATCCCACTACGGGAATTATGTACGCCTCCCACCGACGCACCTGTAGTGCCCCGGCTTTCATGGAAGCCACCAATGGTGTCGATGAGGAGAGGGGCCTGCCGGGTCAGTCCGCAGAAGCCTGGCGTGGGCGGGAACGGCACACACCCACGACCGGAACTACGGTCGCCGCCTGGGCCCCGGGTCGATCCCGTGAATTCCTGCCACTGATCAATCGCCTGCCGGTCTACAAACCGCTATTTCAAGGCCTGGCGGCCTATGATATGAACACCGGCGAAAAACTCTGGGATATTCCCATTGGACAGACTCCCGCAAATATCAGGAACCACCCGCTGCTGCAAGGAATCGATACCTCTGACACCGGAGGGTCCGCCCACTCCATTCAGATGATAATGGGAGATCTTCTGGTGCAGACCACCGAAGACCTCAGAGGTGAAACCGACCTGAATGAGAATGGCATGCCGATGTTGCACGCTCGGGATAAGCGCAGCGGGCGGATCCTGGCCAGCGTCGAGATACCGATACCCGGTCAGTACGGCATGATGACTTACATGCATGAGGGCGTGCAGTACATCGTGGTGCAGTCGGGGAGTGTGCGGCGCGGACAGCCCGGGGCACTGGTGGCGCTGAGACTGCCATAGAGTAAGAGTCAGGTCTCACAGCGCTCAAGCTCCCCCTACTGCACAGCACCGGTGTTGAAACGTGCGTATTCAGACCCGGCGCCGCAAACAAAAAAGGGCCAGGCTAACAATTTAGCCTGGCCCTTTCGTTCAAAGATCAAACTTACTAGTACTCGTCGTAGCCTTCAGTGAATTCGATGCGAACCCCTCGCGGATCAATGATGTAAGCAATATTCAAGTCGATCGCAGGGATCTCACGGTAAGCGACCTGAAACTCGATACCTTTGGCTTCCAGTCTACGGCAAAACTCCTCGAGTCCGTCGATCTCGAAGCCGATGTGGTCGATGGCGGTACCCTGAGTCGCTGCGCGTTCCGCCTCACTGCCTCCAAAGCTCAGGTTCATGCCGGGAACGTTGGTGGTAGTACCGATTCGGCCTCGCGGTCTAACCTCTAAATCAAAAATGTCGGTATACCACGCGAGCAGGTCCTCGTGACCAGGTGTATTAAAGTGAATATGGTAGCCAGTGACTTCCTCTTGCAATCCCTGGTCTTCCTGGAGCTCTACTCGTGCCCCCCCGGGCAGATCCACGAAGGCATTAATCTGGCCCTCGGCACCGAGGAAGGTTCTACCGCCGAAGCCGGCAGCTTCGGTGCTAACATCGAGTCCGTCGGCTTCCCATTTCGCCAGAAAAGTATCCATGTTTCGCACCTTGAAACCGAAGTGATCCATCACTGTCTCATTCGACGGCATGCTCGGATCACTGGGTGAAAGTGCCACCAGCATGTTGTTTAGCACGATGGCAGTCAGCAAGGGTCTGCCCTCGGCATTCCTGCCTTTTTCAACCAGCCTGCCACCAAAATGGTTAACCCAAATGTCTTTGTGTCGTTCCATGTCGGAGACATTGAGGTGTACGTGGCCATAGGTAAGACCGCCAGAATTGAAAGATGCCAGCTGCTGGCCATAAGATGTAACCGGCAGCAGGCAGAGCAGGAGTAGTGCTGAGAAAAATCGCATGGGGTAAACCTCCGTTATTATTGGTGTTATTTGTAGCCGCTGTCAGCATAATGCCATTGTGAGCAGGAGTCTATGGGGCCAGGTTCCAATTGCGCATGCTCCCTTATGCCCAGCACTAATATTGAAATGTGCAGATGGAGACCTGACCCCACAAGGAGAATTGAATGAGCAAGACATGGCGAATCGCAGGCATCGACTTCGAACACATGCACATGGGGGATAATCTGCGGATGGCGTTCGAGCATCCGAACGTGGAAATCGTCGGTATCTGCGACCCGAATCCGGAGAAAATGACGCAGAGTATAGACAACTTCGGACTTTCTGCCGACGCTGTATTCACAGACTATCGTAGCTGCATGGAATCCACCAGGCCCGATATTGTGCTGCTGTGTCCGGCCACCGGACGCCACGCCGAGGCCGTCGAACAGATCGCGCCCTTCGGACCCCACATCATCATGGAAAAACCTTTCGCTTCGAGCCTCTCCGAGGCGGACCGAATGACCGCCGCGATGGGCGACGAACAACGTCTGGCCATCAACTGGCCGCTGGCATGGTTTCCGCCCCATATCACCGCGAAGCGACTCGTCGACGCAGGTCGCATCGGTGACGTCCTCGAGGTTCACTTCTATGACGGCAATCGGGGGCCGCTGTGGCACCTCGCAGACAAGGTCGAAACCACCGCCGCAGAAGTGGATGCGAGAAAGCCCGATAGCTGGTTCTATGACCCGGCACTCGGCGGCGGTTCTCTGCTGGACTATCTCGGCTATGGCACCACCTTAGGCACCTGGTTTCAGGGCGGACGGGTACCACTGGAAGTCACTTCGATGATGCATATCGCCGCAGGACTGGAGGTGGATGAGCACAGCATCACCATCGCGCGCTATGCCCATGGCTTGTCAAAATTTGAAACGCGATGGGGCACATTCACCGACCCGTGGACGCATCAGCCCCAGCCCAAATGCGGATTCGTCATCGTCGGCTCCGAAGGAACCATCGCCAACTACGACTACGAGTCGACCATTCGGTTGCAGTCGCGCCAGCATCCCGAGGGCGTCGAGCTGGCGGTTGACCCCCTCGACGCACCATTCCAGAACCCGGTCCAATACCTGGTGCATTGCCTGGAGAATGATCTGCCAATCGAAGGTCCTCTCGATCCAGCGATCTGTCGCGTGGGACAGCAGATCGTCGATACCGCCTTTCAGAGCGCGAAGCAAGGTCGCAGCTTGCCGCTGCTTCCCTGATCAAACCTATCGAGGAATATCTCCATGAGATTGCGTAATTTCACCTTCAGCATCACATTGATGCTATGCGGTCCAGGGGGTGGTGCTCAGGATACCGAACCCGAATTAATCATTGCGAACCCAAATGCCACATTCCTGGCCCAGCAAAGGGCCTTGCCGGCAGCGGAAGTGATCGCCAGGGGGGAGACTCTGTACCAGGTTAATTGCCGCGCCTGTCATGGCACCGATTTACGTGGTGGCGATCAGGGTGGGCCCAACCTGTTACGTTCCGGAATTGTCCTGAACGACATCAATGGCGAAGTCATCGGCCAGGTAATATCGCAAGGACTGGGCAGAATGCCTGGCTTCAGCAATTTAAATGAAGACGATATCGAAGCCGTTGCCGGCTTTATACATTCCATACTGGCCACCTCAGAAACCCAGGGCAGCACACCTCCCGTGGACTACGATCTCGATATCCTGGTCGGAGATGCGGCTGTCGGTGAACGCTATTTTAATCAGGAATGCGTTGCCTGCCATTCTGTCACTGGGGATTTGATGGGCATTTCCAGCCGCATCTCCGATCCATACGACCTGCAAAACAGATGGGTCGCAGGAGGGCTCGGTAGCCGTGGCGGACTAACTGGAACCACGACGACGGCTACGGTGACGCTGGCAAATGGCGATCAAGTAAGTGGCAGGCTTCTCCGTTACGATGATTTCTTCCTGAGTCTACGGACACCGGCAGGGGCCTATCGAAGTTTTACCAGAAACGGTGATTCACCCGGAATCGTAATAGATGACCCGCTGACCAGGCACAAGGAACTACTGGCCGTGCTTGAGGATGAAACTATCCATGACGTCACTGCCTATCTGGAGACATTAAAATGAAGCATTTATCGTTAATCGCAATCCTGGTGTCTCTGCTGCCATTGCAATTACCGGCACAGGATGAAGTCGTGTTAGCTCCCATGGAAATATTAAATGACCTCGATGGGGATTGGCGTACCTACTCTGGTGACTATAGTGGCAGACGCTATAGTCGTCTCACACAGATTAATAAAGAGACGGTAAAAAACCTGACTCTGGCCTGGACTTCGGAGATGAACTTCAATGTTCGAAGGGGTAATAACCCTTTTGGGGCAGCCGGTAATATAGTCACCCAACTTGGCGGCGAAGGCAGAGGAGATATCGATATTAGAGGCGGGTCAATTAAGGGCTCCATTTTAGAAGTTAACGGCATCCTCTATGTCACCTCGCCCGATCACACCTGGGCATTGGATGCCCGTGATGGCAGTGAAATCTGGCACTACCACTGGGAAACCCGTGGCGGAACCCATATCGGTAGTCGTGGCTCAGCTATCTGGAACGATTCCTTATTTTTCGAAACGCCAGATAACTACCTCGTATCTGTAAATATTCACACCGGTGCCGAAAACTGGCACGTAGAAATTTCCAGTTTTGAACTGCAATATTTCTCTACCATGGCACCTGTTGTCATCGGGGATCGCGTCATCGTTGGTACCGGTAACGATCTGGATCAGCCCGGCTTCACTCAGGCATTCGATGCGGCAAGCGGCGAATTACTCTGGAAACTTTATTCGGTACCGATGAGAGAGGGTGACCCCGGTTTGGAGACCTGGCCCAATCTTGATGCTGCCAGTCATGGCGGCGGCAATGCCTGGGTCCCCGGTGTTTACGACCCGGAGACCGACCTATACATCTTCGGCACTGGCAATCCTACGCCGGCTTATACCGGCGTGTCGCGACCGGGCGATAACCTGTTCACCTGTTCATTGATAGCGGTGAATGTCACCAGCGGAAAAATGGAATGGTATTTTCAGACCTCGCCTCACGATACCCACGACTGGGACTCGGCACAGACGCCGATATTGATCGATGGCATCATCGATGGCGAACCCAGAAAACTGGTGTCCACGGCTTCTAGAAACGGCTTTTTCTTCACCGTGGATCGCGTCACCGGCGAACACATCGTCACCAGGCAATACAGTGCCACGGCGAACTGGTCATCGCGGATTCGTGAGAGCGGCTCGCCCGAGCCCGACCCGGCGAAGGAAGCGATTATCCCTGGGGCATTGGTATCGCCGGTGGAAGGGGGCGTTGCCAATTGGCAACCCCCTGCCTATAACCCCGACACCGGTTTGTTTTATACCCAGGAGAACAATGGCTATAACATGCTTTATCTGACCGATCCTGATCCTCGTGGTTCGATGGGCTTGGGAGGTAAACTACGTTCCGATATCGGTTCCGTAGAGAGCGCTTTCCAGGCCATCGATTACAGAACCGGCGAAGCGGTCTGGCGCCATGAATGGCCAGGCGGCGGCGGTGTCGCTGCCGGCGTGCTGACGACGGCGACCGGACTGGTATTTACTGGCGATGGCAGGAACAACATGGTTGCCTTCGATGGGTCTAACGGAGATCTGCTCTGGCATACGCGTATTGGCAACATGACGAATCCTCCTCAGACTTTTATGGTCGACGACAGGCAGTATCTGCTGGTGGCAGTTGGAGAGAGACTGTTTTCTTTTGTCATGTATTAATTGAGTAACAAGGGGAAACGTGGTCTGTCCCTATTTTCTGCGAAACGAGTATGTTCCGATGCGAAATGTAATACTGATTTCTGTTCTGCTTGCGATTTACCTCAGTGGATGTGCGAATACCAATAGTCCGCTGAGACCGGAGCTTGAGACTTTTCAGCGTAGTGACGACTACGACTATGGCCTTTCTGATCTGGCAGGCGCCAGCAACCATAGCCTCACACTGACAGCAGATGGTTTTCGGTGGCCTGCAATTGCTGCGGGTGTCGATACGGCGCTGCTGGAGATCTCCTTGCAGCGTACCAGCGGACAGAATCCCGCGATTGAAGTCGATGCGGGCGGCGTCACACTCATTCAGTACTTCGAGCAGGGTGGACGGGGACGGCGCTATCTCGATCTTAGCCCATTGCTGAAAGTGGACATCGAAGCAGGGGATTTTATCGACTTTAGCGGCCGCGGAACTCGATGGAATTCACAGCCAGCGACTCTCGTCACATTTGCCAACCCCCCTCTCGAAGGACGTAGAGTCCTGGTTATAGCCCCGCATCCGGATGATGCCGAGATCGCTGCCTTCGGGGTCTACCAAGCATCGGTCGCTGACGTCGTAACTGTCACCGCCGGCGACGCCGGTGCTGCTAACTTCGAGTCCCTGTGGGCTAGTGCAGGTGAACAGTACCGGGCCAAGGGTCGGATCAGGACCCTCGACAGTCTTACGGTGCCCTTTCTGGGTGGCTTGCGACCGGAAGCGGTACGCAATTTGGGTTACTACGATGCCACCCTTCGACAACTCTGGCTGCAGCGTCCGCATCAGGTTGAGCCGCCCCTGGCTGAGCTCGAAGATCCCGCATACTACCGGCGCTTCAATTTTGATCCTGAGCTACGGGATCGAGAATTCGAATCAAGCTGGCAAGCGCTGGTTGCTGACTTGCTCAAGGAGCTTGAAAGAGTGCAGCCGCAGACTGTCGTCACGCCCCATCCCCTGCTCGATCGTCACCGTGATCATCAGTTTGCGTCCATCGCGCTATTCGAAGCGCTCGCACAGTGGGGTAGGGAATGCGATATCTTGCTTTATACGAATCATGCGATCGGCAACGAAGCTTTTCCGCTGGGACCCCGTAATGGCTTGACTGGTTTACCCCCGTTCAATGGAGAAGGCTTGCACCTGCGTCGCATATTTTCTCACCAGTTAACGGACGAGGATCAGCGTCGTAAGCTGATAGCTCTGGAGGCAATGCACGACCTTCGTCCTTTCGATCTGCGTGATGGCAGTGATATCATATCTGCGCCGCCTATCTATGATTACTTCCGCCGCGGCGCTCGACCGAATGAGATCTTTTTTGCCACTAACCTGGACGGTGTGCGCGCAATTTATGAGGAATTCCTCGACAAAAACAAATGATTGTTCGAATTAGAAAACGCTATTCCTCTTTTATCCAGCCCCAACACCAATTTGCATTTTGTTGTTGCAATGCAATCTTTCATCGAGAGCACAAGTAGGTAATCCGATATGTCTGTCCTCGCGCATTACAAAATCCTGACTAGTACGCTAATTGCGATGTTCGGGTTGCTTGCACTTTGCAACGCTGCTTTAGCTGCTGAAGATACCGCTGAGGAGAATGAACCAGAAAATGAAGCTGTGATAACGCTTGAACAAATAATTGTAACTGGGCAGCGCTCATTATTTCTGCTTCGTGCGCAAATAGAATCTGCCAGAGAATCATTGTATTCAAGTTACAATGATTTCAATGTTGACGATGAATTCGATGTAAATTGTCAACGAGTTACGTGGACGGGCACACATATCCCAGAATAGCAATGTTGGCCTGCATTTTTCGAAAGGCTTGTGGCTGAAAATTCGCAGGATTCTCTAATAGGCATTGGATTCCTAATTCCTGCCGGCGAACTCGGCAACCTATACGCTGAAAGATTTGATGAGCTACGGGTGAATCTGGAGAAAGTTGCACGTGACCCCCCCCGGTTGCAGATGCGATGATGGAACTGGGAAAATTGGAACAAGCGCTGGCATTAAAAAGAGAAGAGTGTATGCGAAAGCCTGCGTTTTTATTGATATTTCGGCGCTGCAATTAGGAGACGAGGG
>Ga0207963_1001546_pt1 | contig 12085 bp, 13 predicted proteins | sample Knorr_S15_td_NAD_FD_185604 | JGI IMG/M metagenome (GOLD analysis project Ga0207963, IMG submission 185604) | Marine microbial communities from Southern Atlantic Ocean transect - Knorr_S15_td_NADW_ad_2500m_LV_A (SPAdes) (version 2) | ecosystem: Environmental > Aquatic > Marine > Oceanic | place...
GCGTATAAATGCTTGTGAGGCTTCACTTTCCAACTAAGCTGGCGGAGGGATTCGAACCCCCGACCTGCTGATTACAAATCAGCTGCTCTACCAGTTGAGCTACGCCAGCGCGGGTTCGAAACCTATTAGTCAGCGACCCATCGTCCAGAGCAACACACCGATCGCTCCGGCCACCAGCACGAAGACGGCCCAAAGCTTGACCGGACCCGATCTGTAGGTCGGGTCGGCGGTTGCGTCTTCTGGCGTCTTCTCAATGCCCTCAGGCGAAAACATCGTAGGTCCACGCCACCACGATCGCGACCGGGAAGCCCAGCACTGCGACACCTAATACGGCACGGACGGCCAGGTCAGTGGCACCGAGGCCGGGTAGCCACAATTCGACTGCCTGGACTACGGCGAAAGCGGCGACCGAGTACGCCACAGCCACCCGAACCACGCGACGGCGCTCGAGCTCCTCCCATGCGCCGACGGGTCCCTCCGGGTCTCGTCTCATCCCACCTTCCACCGCGTCCCGTCCGGACCATCCTCCAGGACGATTCCCTTTCCCGTCAGCTCGTCACGGATCGCGTCCGAGGTCGCGAAGTCCCTGTTGGCCCTTGCCTCGCTACGCTCCTGGATCTTCTGCTCGACGTACGCGGCCAGGTCGTCGTCGACCACGCGGGAGGCACTGGCTACTTCCAGTAGCCCGAGCACCTCGTCCATGGAGTGGAGCGCAGCGAGCGCGGCATCACGATCTGCGGCAATGACCGCCGGGTGCGCATCCAATGCGGCGTTTACCGAACTGACGAACCCAAATACGACCGCGAGTGCATCAGCCGAGTTGAAGTCGTTGTCCATGGCGCCACGAAACGACTCCACCGCCTCGCTGGCAATCGTCGCAAGGCCTGACGGATCGGCTCCAGCGTCCACCGCCAACCCCTTCAAGCGACTTTCGAAGTCGAGCAGCCGCTGCAACGCGGAGCCCGACGCCTCCAGCCCCTGCCGGGTGAAGTTCAGGTCCCCGCGGTAGTGGGAGGAGATAAGCAGATGGCGGATCGCCGCGGGATCGTGACCCTCGTCGAGCAGTTCGCGGAGCGTGATGAAGTTGCCGAGGGACTTCGCCATCTTCTTGCCCTCGACGAACAGGTGCCTGCCATGCATCCAATGGCGAACAAACGGACGCCCAGTCACGGCCTCCGACTGGGCGATCTCGTTCTCGTGATGGGGGAAGACGAGGTCCTCACCACCGAGATGCATGTCGAGCGTTTCGCCCAGCTCGGCGATGCTCATTACCGAGCACTCGAGATGCCAACCCGGCCGACCACGGCCCCAGGGAGAGTCCCACGCGGCTTCGACCTGCTCGTCCTCAGCCGTTGCTGCCTTCCAGAGCGCGAAGTCGCGCGCGTCCTCCTTGTCGTACTGGTCGTGCGAAACGCGTGCGCCCACCTTGAGCGTCGAGGTATCGATGCCCTTCAGCCTTCCGTACTCGGCAAAGCTGGCGATGGAGAAATACACAGCTCCGTCGTCCGCCGGATAGGCGTGCCCACCATCGACCAACCGCTGTACGAAATCGACCATCGCGCCAATGTAGTCGGTCGCCCTAGGGTAGCTCTCTGCGGGGCGGATGCCGAGCGTGCTCGAGTCTGCGAGAAAGGCCTCGCCAAACGGCGTGGTCTTCTCGGTGATGGTTATTCCGGACTCGACCGCGGACTCGATGACCTTGTCGTCAACGTCCGTGAGGTTCATGACGAAGCGCACTTCGTAGCCACTCCAATCCAAGTACCGGTGCACGAGGTCGAAGAACAGAAACGTCCGGAAATTGCCGATGTGCGCGTGGTTGTAGATCGTGGGGCCGCAACCGTAGACACGTACGATACCCGCTTCGAGCGGCTCGAAGGCCTGGAGCGATCGCGTGGCGGTGTTGTGGACCTTGAGCGTCATGCGAATCCCGGTTTGTGCTCGGGTGCGTCGAGAGTTTGGCTAATCATGCCTCGCTGGGGCCCCCTTCGCTCAACTCAGCGAGCAGGGCCGTCAGCGCCGCAACCGGGTCATCTGCCCTGGTAATGGGCCGCCCGATCACCAGATAGTCCGCGCCGGCGGAAACCGCGTCTGCCGGGGTGGCTACCCGCCTCTGATCCCCCGGGTCGGCCCCCTCGCGTCGAATTCCGGGTGTTACGACCAGGAAGTCGTGCTCGACACGGTTTCGTATCCACGAAGCCTCGAGAGCCGAAGCCACAACACCGTCGAGATCGCATGCGACGGCCAGATCGGTAAGCCGTCCGACCTCCTCGCGAATCGATCGGATCTCCCGTCCCCAGACGACTTCCAGCTCGTCCGGCGTGAGTGACGTGAGCAGCGTTACGCCGAGCACGCGCATTTGGCGCCCCGATGCGTCCGCTGCCGCCTCGAGCATGGCGGGGCCGCCAGCGGTGTGCACCGTGAGGAGGTCCACGCCCAATGCCGACGCCGAGCGCACAGCGCCCGCGACGGTATTGGGAATATCGTGCAACTTGAGATCGAGGAAGACGCGCTTGCCCAGCGTAGCCAATGACTCGACGAAGCTGGGACCACCACGAGTGTACAGCTCGAGTCCGACCTTGTAGAACGTCGCGGGTGGGCCGAGTCGCTCGACCATCGTGAGCGCCTCGTCCGCCGAGGGATAGTCCAGCGCCACGATTACGTCTGCCACGCATTCTCTCGGTCGGGGGATTCGGCAATCAGTTCCGTCCATGCGCCGACTCCATGTCGGCGTCCCCAACGCGCGAGGCCGGCCACGACTCTCTGCGCCCCACGAGGCGCCGCAAATGTGGCAGTCCCGATCTGAACGAGCGAGGCCCCGGCTCGGGCATAGGCGACGGCATCCTGCGCGGCCAGCACCCCGCCGACGCCCAGCAGAGGCAGGTTCGTGCCTTTACGAGCCTCCTGCACCGCTTTCAAGCCGACCGGTCTGAGCGCGGGACCGCTCACTCCCCCGGGCCCCGCTCCCAGCTCGGGCTCGCCCGATGCACCGCGTAGCAAGATCCCTGGTAGCGTGTTCACGAGCGTAAGGCCATCGGCACCCGAGTCGGTTGCTATGCGCGCGGTCTCGGCCAAATCCAAGTCGTTGGGAGCCAACTTGGCCAGAAGCGGCCGCTGGGTTCGAGCCCGGCACCCCGTGAGGATCTCCGCCACCGCCGCAACGTCGAGAGCAAAGGGCAGCCCTCCTAGCTTGGCATCGTTGGGGCAGGACAGGTTGAGCTCGAAGCCGAGAAAGCCATCTTCGCCGTCCAGGCCCTCGATCAGCTCGAAGTACTGCTCAACCGTGTGACCCGCGAGGCTCACCAGGACCTTTGCACGGCGCACGTTGCTACGCAGCCATGGCAGCTTGTCTCGCTTGGTACGCTCGAGGCCCGGATTCGTGAGGCCGATGGAGTTGAGCATCCCCCCACCGAACTCGGTCACGCGGGGGGGTGCGTTGCCGACACGCGGCTCGACCGTCACCGATTTGGTGACGAAGCCGCCAAGAGATTCGAGATCGAGCACCTCACTCAACTCTTGACCGAAACCGCAGGTACCCGCGGCCAGAAGTATCGGATTCTGGAATTGGACGCCAAACAGATCGGTCTCCAACCTCATCGGTTCTTGATCTCCATCAGGCGCAACGCCAAGCCCTCCTCGAGCGCTTCGAAGCCCGGCGCTGATGCGCCCCGGGCCGCCAAAACGTAAGGGCTCGCGGCATGCGTCTCCAAACGCCCCAGCAACCACGCCCGATCGGAGTCATCGGAAGCAACGGTGAGCGCCGCCAGCAGGGCTTTCGGCACCCAGGGATCGTCCGGATCGGCATCGGCGTAGGCCAGGAACAGGCCTCGGGCCAAGGGCAGCGCCTCCAGGTCGTCCCGGGCGATCTCAGCCGCTGCAAACCAGCCGAGCGGATCCGTGAGTCCCACGCTGGTGAAGTCCTCCAGAGTGCCCAACGCGTCGAGCAGCGGCGCCACACCCTGATGTTCTTCGGCGGGCAACAAGATCTCCTCCACGTGCTCGAGCTCTGCCAGGTCATAGGCCAACTCCAGGCGCCAGCGAGCGATTTGAACCCGCGCCTCCGCAGCTACCACGCCGACGCCACGCCCGACCTTCCAGGCTGTTGCGTTGGCCGCGGCGGTGTCCCCCGCTCGGTGGAACAAACGGGCCCTGCCGAGTGCGATGCGACCACGCCCGACCCTTCCCCAACGCGCGATATCCGCACCCGCCAGAAGCCTCGCGGCCTCGCCAGGACTCCATTGTTGCGCGGCTCGGTTGGCGAGCGCCACAACGGTATCAAGCCGCTGCCCGGCCTCGGAGTACGAGAGCAACTGTGTGAAGGCGTCTCCCGCACGCGCGCGCTCATCGTAATGGATCGCCCAACGCAGTTGGGTCAGGGCGGCCTCGACGCGAACGACCGCGTCCAACTCCTGCGCTCGATCCAGGTCGGCCCACCCGTTTCCTGCCGCCCCCTGAGAGAGCAAGATTTGACCGCGCAGCAGGTGAGCCTCCGCCAAGGCCGGACCGACGGTCAGTCCGCTCAGCGCACGCTCAATGAGGGGCAGCGCGGCCTCCGAGTTTCCAGACTCCACTTCGGCGAGCGCTAGGTAGACGAGAACCGCAAAGCGGGTGTCCGCGCGCTCAGACCGCTCGGCCGCCTCCTTTAGCGCCGCACGCGCCGCCCTGATCTCGCCCAGGCGAAGGCGCGCTCTTCCCAGCAGGAAGAGCGCATCATCCCCCCACTCCCCTTCAGGGTCCCTGCGGTACCCACGCGCGGCCTTCCGGACCACATCGCGATAGCTTTGGCTCGCGAGCGAGTCGCGACCGGCTCGGCGATGCGCTTCCGCTTCGTCGTAGGACCGCTCCGCGTTGTAGATGACGTTGTAGTACGCACACCCACTTGCGAACAGCATGACGCCGAGAAGGCCGGCACCGCGCCGGCTCACGTTCCGTCTCCCGGTCCTCCGGTTCCGCTGCCTGGAGGGTACCGCTCGAAGAACCTCACGACCGCGCGCGCGATCGATCTCGCGGCTTCGTCCTGGAATGTGGCTTGCCCGAGCAGCGGACCTTCATCCTCGTTCGACAGGTAGCCGACTTCGACCAGGACGGAGGGCATCAGCGCGTTGGTCAGCACCGCGAGCACGCCTTGCTTCACGCCACGGTTCGGGCCCGGATGGAATTTGGCCATTTCCCCTTGGACCATCTCGGCAAGCATCGCAGACCAGTGCTGATGATCGAGGGCCTTCAACTCGCGAAGGATGAACCCGAGGTCGGGTTCCGCTTCCGGGTCGACGGACTGGCCCCCGGCGCTCAGGGGTGCGTTCTCGATTGCCGAGACCCTACGCTCGTGATCGTTCCTGGCTTCGGCCAAAAAATAGGTCTCGAATCCGCGTGCCGAGCGGCGGCTCGGGAACGAGTTCGCGTGGATCGAAATGAAGACCGCAGGGCGGTCGCCTTTCCACGCGGTGGCGAGATCGCCGCGGTCCCAGATGGGCACAAACGTGTCGTCGTCTCTGGTGAGGTACACCTCGAAGTTGGGCTCGCGCTCGAGCAGCTCGGCGATCGCCCTGGCAATACGCAAAGCGACGTTCTTCTCGCGGACGCCTCTCAGGCCGAGGGCTCCTGGATCCCCTCCGCCGTGCCCGGCATCGACTACCACGACCCGCAGACCCTCATAGCGAGCGGCGGGGAGGTCCGCGTCCATCGGGAGTATTTCAACCGTCACCGGCGCCGCACCGGCCGTATCCGTAACTCCGACGATGGAGTCGACGCCCGCTGGCGCCTCGACGCCAGGACGCAACCGCACAACGGTCGTGCCGAGCCAATCCTCGGCTTGCGCGGCGCGTAGCGTCAGGCTAGGCCCGTCGAAGGAGTACAGCTCCGGCAAGCGCCTCGGCAGAAAATCCGCGAGCAGCTGGACCGGAACCAGGGTCTCTCCGGCGGTGCGATAGGGCACATCCGCGAGCTGAAGCACCTCGTCGTCCCAAGTGAAGAAGGGGGATCCGATGCTGAGCGAGATCGAGACCCCGTGCGGGCCGAGCATCGCGAGTGCACCCTCGACCTCCGCCACGACCCAACCGAGTTCCTCGAAGAGCGTCAGACGGACAGCGGCGAAGCCCCTTTCGAGATCGAGTGGGCGCGCGTCCACCGCACCCTCGTCACGCTCGATCCTCAACTCGGGGATCCCCTGAGCCGCGAGTGGGCGCGCCACGAGGGCGACAAGAAGCATCGCGGCGAACAGTCCCCTCCGTGCCATGACCGCGTATCGAGTCCTCACATGCTCATCGGCCGCTGAGACTGTGTTTGTCATCGAGACTGTATCGCGCGACGCGCCTCCAGATCCTGCTGGCTCCGCTTCAGATCCTCGCGCTTGTCGTACAATTTCTTTCCGCGGGCCAGCGCCAGGTTGACCTTGGCATACCCACGTGCAAAGTAGATCTCCAGGGGAACGATCGTCAGCCCTTTCTCCTTGATCTTGCCCACGAGACGCCTGATCTCATGACGGTGCAAGAGAAGTCGACGGGCCCGGACTGGGTCTACGTTGGATCGGTTGGCCTGTTCGTAGGGACTGATGTGGACGCTGTGCAGCCACAACTCCCCTCGCTGCACGCGCGCGTGTGCGTCTTGGAACGAGACATTCCCGGCTCGCAAGGACTTCACCTCGGGGCCCTTCAATTCGATACCGGCCTCGAACGTCTCGAGGATCTGGAACTCATGGCGTGCCTTTCGATTCCGTGCGACGACCTTTCTCCTCGAATCCGACGCTTCTCGGGCCATCCTCAGAAGACCAGGACCGGTGTGCCGACGTCGACCATATACATCAACGTACGCGCGGCTTCGTTCGTGAGCCGGATGCAGCCATGCGACACGCGCCGCGCCTCCGGATCGGGGTCGAGCAGCAACTCAGGCTGATTCGTCCCGTGGATCGCGATGCCGTCGCCGAGGTAGATCGCGGTATTGCCCATCACCCCCGGCATGAAGCGAGAAGGGTCGTTTTCGGGCGGAATCGGCACGCCTGCCTCGACGAAATGCCAGTCGGGTGCCTGCCAGAGAGGGTCCTTCTCCATGCGGCGGATGTGAAACAACCCGCGGGGCGTCGAGAACCTCCATTGATGTTGCTCGGTATCGAGTCGAAATCCGGTACCTGTGCCGGCTGGCGCCGACCAAAGGGAGCGAGCTCCTTCGAAGACGAAAACGCGATTCTCGGCCAGATGCACGACGACGTAGGGCCCGTCGTGGCGTAGAAGGGGGCGATCGGCCACGACCTCGCGTTCCACGGCATCCCAAGAAAACAAGAAGTCGGCGGCGTCGGAGTCGAATAGCTGGGCAACCGCGGGCCGCGGCATCACCGCAATGCACGCAGCGCACAAGATAGACCCTCTCACGGCCCGGCCTCGAAGCTCATCACTCCGGCTCGACTCGCCTTTCGCATGGTGTACACCTGGGCCACTTCGCCGCCCAAGATAAACACTATCGACCCGTAATAGATCCAGAAAAACAGTACCGCGACCGTGGCCAGATTCCCGAACGCGGAACTGTAGTCCGCGATCTCCGTCACGTACCAAGAGAATCCCCACTTGAGCGCTTCATGAACTAGCGCGGAGAACGTCGCAGCAACCCACGCGGTCCTCCAAGGTATTCGGCGGGCAGGTAGGTATCGATACGCGATGAGGAAGAGGGTCCAGATGGAGCCCAGCGCAAGCCCATGCCCGAGCAAGCGCTCAATGATCGAGAACGCGCTACCATCGACCCCGATGAGCCCAATGCCATAGTCCATCGTGGCTTCGAACGCCACGGTCACGCCCAGGTTCAACGTCAACAGCGAGACGCCGATCAGGACCGCCTGGATGTCGAACAGCTTGCCCATCAAGACTCCGCGCTGCCGTCCCAGGTCGAAAATCTCCCGCAGAGCGATGCGGAGGGTTGCCACCAGCCTGGTGCTGACCCAGACCAGGAACAGCGCGCCGAACACCGTGAAACCCGTGCGTCTTTCGACGAGGGAAGACACGGGCGCACGAAAGGCCTCGACGAGCGCGACGCCTTCCCCGGCCTGGGGAAGGTTGTCCGCTACCAACGCTAATATCGCGTCCGTCGGATCACCGAAACGAGCGCTGAGCACGAACCCGGTAAGCCCGATACCGAGGATCAAAAGCGGTACGAGCGCGATTAGCACGTTGAAGGCAATCGCCCCGGCCATGAAGAAGACTTCGTCCTCGACAGACTTCTGCCAGAGGCGGAGGAGGAACTCTGGCACGCGATAACCCAACCGGTGGTGCCGCGGCACCGCGCGCTTTTTGGTCACGAGACCGTGCGTCAGGCCTCTGCCTCCGCGTCTTCGTCATCCTCGGCGCCGTCTGCCACGGTTTCCCTAGCGGCGTCGACACCTGCGCGATACGCCGCCTTGGACGTCTCGAGCTTCTTCTCGAGCTCGCCGCGAGCCTCGCGTGCGGCCTCACGGCCGGCGTCCAGCGCGCTCTTGACCGACTCCACCCGCTCCTGCACGCCTTCCCGAGCGACATCCAACCGTTCTTCGAGCTGTTTCTGGGCCTCGCGCATCCGCTGCTCGGCTGAACCGCGCAAACGTCGCGCGTGCTCCTTCAAGTCTTCCTGCGTCTCCGCCCCAGACTTGGGGGCGAACAGCAACGCCAACCCCGCACCCACCAGCGCTCCTATCACGAAGGAGCCGACCTGGCTGCTGCTGTCTTTTTCGATGACGATGTAGGGAACCTCGTCGTTGTCACGCATGCCTGCCTCCCGCCACACTCAGCCGGGCTCGAAAATGAACCCGACTCTCGATTCGAATCTAACCGCGCCTGCACAAGCTATCTACCAGTCCGACCATGAGTTGCAAGAGCTCAAAGCACCCAACGCGGGTCGACCTCGGCAATCTCCGGGGCTGGAACACCCTCCCGTCCCATGAGCCCATAGGTGAGCTGCTTGCCTAGCTCGACGCCAGGCTGGTCCAGCGGATCCACGCCGTAGAGTGGGGCCGCAAGCACCGTGGCAATCTCCAGCAGCATGATGAGCTGGCCTAGCGCGTGGGCATCGACCGCCGGAAGATGGATCGTCGCATTTGGACGCCCCGCGCGCCGCAGAGCCTCAGCCGTCGCGATGTGCTCAGAGGCCAACAACCCGCCCAGAGAGTGCCCACCGAGATAGGAGAGCGCGTCGATTTCCGAGTGCCGCTGCGGGATGGGCACGTCAGCTCCAGGATCGTCCACCGCGATGAACAGCACGACCTTGTCGGCGGGACCCTCCATCAGCAACTGCAGCAGCGAATGCTGATCGGTGGCGCCGAGCGCAGCGAGGGGCGTCGGACCGGTGGGTCTATCTTCGCCGGAGTGGCTCGTCGTCTTTCCCAGGCTCTCCGCCCAAAGCTGTTGGAACCAGAGGGCGGTCGAGCGCAGCCGGTCCGCATAAGGCATCATCACATGGATCGTCCGACCTTGTCCGGTATCCGCGTGATGCAGCAGAGCGGCGAGCGTCCCTGCAGGGTTCGAGTCCAGAGCGTCGCCGCGGCAGCGGGACTCCATCTCGGCCGCTCCCGAGAGCAGTGCCCCGATGTCAGCGCCGCACGCCGCGGCCGGGAGCAGCCCGACCGGCGAGAGGACCGAAAAGCGTCCGCCCACGTTGTCCGGCAAGGGCAACATCGCCAACCCTTCCGCTTCGCCGATCTGGCGCAGCGCCCCGTTGGCGGCATCGGTGGTGAAAAGGAAATGGCTCGGCGCATGGTCCGGCCCCACCGCTTCGTCCAGGTGCTCACGCACGACCAGGTACTGGGCCATGGTCTCCGCGGTGGCGCCCGACTTGCTGACCACGTTGAACAGCGTCCGCGCGGGGTCGATCTGGTTCATCAATGCCCGGTATGTGTGCGGGTCCGGATTGTCCAGGACGTGGAGCCGGGGAAAGTGGTCGCGCTGCCCCGCCGACTGCTGATTCCAGAACGGTCCCAGGAGGGCGTCTCTCAATGCGATGGCACCTAAGCTCGAACCGCCGATCCCGAGCACTACAATGTCGTCGAACGACTCACGATACCGGCCCGCGAGTTCTGCGACCCGTGCGACGCTATCGCTTGCGTACGGAAGATCCAGAAAGCCCAGGCGGCCTTGCTCTCGCCAGGCGGACACCACGGAAAGCGCGCTCTCGAACGCCGGGGCCAAGAGAGTGGACAGCTCGGTCGGCTCGACACCGCCGGGCAGACGCGGCGCCATGAAGTTGCCGTAATCGAGCCGGATCGCTTTCACAACTCGAGCTCCACCGTCAACCCGTCGTACGCCGGGAACACACCGTCCGGTAGACGCTCTTCGAGTTCCGCATGCGTCACCCTGTGCGTGAGATGGGTCAGATAAGTCCTCGCCGCGCCGACCTCGCGTGCGGCGTCGATCGCTTCTTCGACATTGAAGTGCGAAGGATGAGGGTGCCCGTACCAGAGCGCGTTCAAGACCAGCACATCGACACCCTCGAGCGCCGCCAGCGTCTCTGGTGGCAGGCTCTTGCCATCGGTGATGTACCCGAGACCACCGACGCGGAAGCCGTATACCGAGCTCGGGCCGTGAGGCACCTTCAAGGGCATGAAATCCTGACCGATGATCTCGACCGACCGGCCTGCCTGGATCTCCTTCAGCTGCACTCGTGGTTTCGAACTGCCCGTCGGCGGTTCGATCGTGTCATCGAAGATGTACTGGAAGTACCGCGAGATCAGCGGCCGGTATTCGGATGCCACATAGGCGGGAAGATCACCGCGACCGCGAGCCGTGAAGATGCGCACGTCGTCGATGCCGTGCACATGGTCCGCGTGCATGTGCGTGAACCAGACGGCCTCTATGTCCGATATACCGGAGGCGAGCAACTGTAGACGGAGCTCGGGCGGCGTATCGACGAGCAGCCGCCGTCCGTCGATCTCGACGACCGCGCCGTGGCGTGTGCGCCGGTCCCGCGAATCATCCGAAGTGCATGCGCTGCAGTCGCACCCTACGACCGGAACGCCGAAAGAGGTGCCGGTACCCAAAAAGGTCAGCTTCAAGAGAGGTCTGGCAGAGGGTCCAAAGGACTAGAGGCGCTCGAGGCGCATCGTGTTGGTGGATCCGGACTCGTGGAATGGGAAGCCGGCGGTAACCACGACCGATGCGCCCGGTTCTCCGACACCGCTATCCAGCACGCATTGGCGTCCGTACTCCGCCTGGCGCTCATAGCTCATCTCGAGTCGCTCGGCCAGCACGGGACGCACCCCCCATACTCCGGCCAATTGCCGATACGTGAGCGGATCGGGTGTGACCGCGAAAACCGGCACGGTCGGCCGGTACGATGTCACCAGGCGAGCCGAAAAGCCCGACTTGGTGAGCACGATGATCGCCGGAGCATTGACCCGGCGCACTGCATCCACGGTCGCGGCCGCGACTGCGTGCTCGCGCGGTGAAGCGCCCCCCCGCGAGTGTAGCCCCGGGTGGGCCAGGTAACGGGGTCCGCGCTCCAGGAACCCACTGCGCTCGATCTCGGTGCCAATACTCACGAGCGCCTGAAGCGCATTCAGCGGGTACTTCCCCACCGCCGTCTCTCCGGACAGCATAATGGCGTCTGTCCCATCTAGGATGGCATTCGCCACGTCTGAGGCCTCTGCCCGTGTAGGACGCGGACTTTCGATCATGGACTCGAGCATTTGTGTCGCCGTGATCACTGGGCGGGCGTGGGCGTTGGCGATCCGGACGATGCGCTTCTGGGCCAGGGGCACCTGCTCGAACGGGAGCTCGACGCCGAGGTCACCCCGGGCCACCATGACCGCATCGGCTGCGGCGATGATAGCGTCGAGAGCGTCCAGCGCTCGGGCCTTCTCGATCTTGGCGACGACGAGGGCCTGCTGGCCCACCCTCTTCTTGAGATCTTCGACGTCGGCACCCCTTCGGACGAACGAGAGGCCTACGTATTCGACCCCCTGGCTCAACGCGAAATCGAGATCGACCAGGTCCTTCTCCGTGAGAGACGGGACCTGCACGTCGACGCCAGGCATATTGAGGCCTTTACTGCTCGTCAGCACACCCCCCCGCACCACCACGAACGAGGCCCTGGGCCCCAGGATCTCGACACATTCGAGCTCGAGGAGCCCGTCGTCCAG
>Ga0207963_1001548_pt1 | contig 12063 bp, 4 predicted proteins | sample Knorr_S15_td_NAD_FD_185604 | JGI IMG/M metagenome (GOLD analysis project Ga0207963, IMG submission 185604) | Marine microbial communities from Southern Atlantic Ocean transect - Knorr_S15_td_NADW_ad_2500m_LV_A (SPAdes) (version 2) | ecosystem: Environmental > Aquatic > Marine > Oceanic | place...
CGTTCACAGGCTGAAAAAGACCACGTATATGGCCAATTCGACTCAGCCCGTGACGTATACCGTCAACTTAAGGCCGAAGCCGGAGGTAACTGAGGATCGTCTGACATAGCCAGCTAGGCTGGAGCCAAGTTCTTGTCTGCCCAGATCTCCACCTTAAAGCTGCCTATGCTGGGTCAACGATCTCCAGAAGCTCGATCTCAAAGATCAGCGTCGCGTTCGGACCAATCGGGCCACCGGTCCCCTGCGGTCCATAGCCTATCTCGGAGGGAATCACAACCCGGAAGTGACTTCCCACAGACATGAGCTGTAAGGTTTCTGAGAAACCCGGAATGACGCCACCAACCCCAAATTGAGCCGGCTCTTCTCTTTCGTACGAGCTATCAAACTCACTACCGTCGATCAGGGTCCCACGATAGTGCAACTGTACCTGGTCTTCCGGTCCAGGCATCGGTCCATCACCCTGCCTGAGCACCTCATACTGCAGACCACTCTCAGTCGTCATCACTCCCTCTCTGGATCCGTTCTCTGCCAGGTACGCATCACCGGCTACAGAATTCTCCGCGGCTAGACGATCAAAGTCTTGCTGGGCAGCATTCTGAATCTCCTCGGCAAAAGTCTGGAGCATGACCTGGAGTTCATCGGAGGGTACCGCCGATTCATTGCCTTGAAGCGCGTCTTCAACCCCCCGCAGGAAAGCTGGTCTATCAAGGCGATCCTTAGTCTCAGTAAGCTGACTGCCGATATTTAAGCCAATACCGTAGGAGGCTTTCTGGTTAGGTGTTTCGAGGTCTGCAGAATCCATGGCGACCTGACCCTTACAGCCCATAAGGGCGACAGTCGCGAATGCCGCACAGAAAAGCGCAATCCTTGGTTGAAGCCGCATCATCAATCCTCTTAAGAAAGGGAGATCGAAGCTAACGCATGGCCTAGAATGGCCCAACGTAGGGTTAAATGTCCCGGCATGGCTGCTCGCCTATCCAGAACGCCCTCCGGAATGCACTTTGTTGGGCCCCGGGCCAGTTTCGGGGCTTCGGATGTTGACATAGTTGGAGGCAGAAAAATGAATAGAGTCCATCGTCGAATCTTATTCGGTGCCTCGCCACTATTGGTGAGCCTACTTCTCGGACCAAGTGCACTAGTAGCTCAAGATACGCGGGATCCCGAGGCGATCCTTGCCGCAAAAGAGTGGGTGACACCACCGCCTGAGATCGCAGAAGCAGCCATGGCGCCTCGCTACCTGAACGTGACGCTCAACAGCGTGAGTCCCGACAAACAATGGTTCATCCATGAAATCGGTGACGGTCCCGTCAGAATGGATCGGTTCTCCAGGCCCTTTGATGAGCTTGGCGGACTCTTCATCGACGATGCAGCCAACCGGGTGCGGAACCTTACGATCCGCACAAACATCGGTATCAACGTCATATCTTCGGCGGATGGTTCTGAGGTCCAAGTGGACGTGCCCCGAGGATCACGAATCTCGAACACAAGCTGGTCACCAGATGGATCTCACCTAGCCTTCTTTGTGCACACGGACCAAGCCACGCACATCTACGTGGCCGATCCGGCAAGTGGCAACTCCCGGCAAGTGACTCGTTCACCAGTATTAGCAACCCTGGTCACAACCTTCGAATGGACCGCGGACGGAGAAGAGATCGCCACAATCCTGGTCCCCTCAGAACGGTCAGGGCGACCGGTGCTGATAGGAGCCCCCACTGGGCCTCAGGTAAAACAGACCGAGGACGGAGAGAACATGCTCCGCACATATGCAAGCCTGATGGCGACACCGCAGGATGAGATGTTGCTTGAATGGCATGCGACCGGGCAACTCGCGACGATCGATGTAGAGAGTCGGGAAGTCACTGAGATCGGTGACCCGGCAATGATCTACAGCTTCGACTTTTCACCAACCGGTGAGCATACGAGAACCGTACTCCTTCAAAAGCCATTCAGCTATATCGTTCCGGTCCGAAGCTTTGGACGGGTCGAGCAGATCTGGGACCGAGAAGGAACAGTACTCGCAGAGCTAGATGTGACTGAGATGAATACCGGCCTGGGTGACAACCGACCTGCAGCCCCAGGCGTGTCTGGAAGCGATGGGGATCCGGACAAACGACAGGTCGCTTGGAGAGAGGACGGGGCAGGTCTGACCTTTCTCCAGCAGGAGGAGAGTGAGGGTGATGAAGAGGAAGATGCCGATTCTGATGAAAGCGCAGAATCTTCTGACCATGTGATGCTCTGGGCCCCTCCATTCAACGAAGACAGCCAGTACTCCTTGTACTCGCATGAGTCACGTATCCAGAGCCACCGGTTTTCTGCTGACTATGGAATACTCTTCTTTAGGACAAGCCAGAGAGGAAACGTGGGGGAATACGCAGTCGAGCTGAGTGATCCCGATACACGCTACACTCTCATCGAATACGACTCTGATGACTTCTATGCAAATCCAGGTTCGCTGGTCATGGCAGGTGGGCGTATAGGTGGCGGCGGACGCGGTGGTGGAGGTGGTGGTGGCTCTGCCGGTGTGGTAGAGACATCCTCCGACGGTGCGAACGTCTTCTTGTACGGCACGAGCTACAACGAAGATCCAGCTGCCGAAGGGCCTACGACTTTTCTTGATAAAATCGAGATCCGGACGGGTGAAAAACAACGGATTTATGAGAGTGACAATAACAATCAGTATGAGCGGATTTCGGCTATCTTGGACGTTGACGCAGAACGCTTTGTCGTATCCCGCGAGAGTCCGACTGAGATCGCACAGTCGCACTTGATTACTGGTGCGCAACGGACGCAACTCACTGACAATATCGACTATACGCCCGATCTAACGAACGCCCCTCGGCAACGCTTCGTTGTTGAACGACCGGATGGGTTCCGTTTCTTGGTAAACGTGACACTGCCACTTGGCTATACGCCCGGCGAGCGGCTGCCTGCCATGTTCTGGTTCTATCCGCGGGAATACGAAGATCAAGAGAGCTACGACGAGCGAGGCCGCACCTATAACATCAATGCCCACCCGAACTTCGGAACTCGTTCCATTGAATACCTAGTTCGGCTAGGCTACGCGGTCGTTGAGCCCGATGCTCCGATCGTAGGCAAGGCCGGGCAGATGAATAACAATTATCAGCACGACCTTAGAAATAACCTCGCGGCGGTAATCGATGAACTCGATGAACGAGGGATTATCGACCGTAAACGGCTAGGCCTAGGAGGGCACTCTTACGGAGCGTTTGGAACAGCCAACGCCATGGTGCACACCCCGTTCTTCAAGGCCGGGATTGCCGGTGATGGTAACTATAACCGCACATTCACACCGCTCTCGTTCCAGAGTGAGAGGCGAATATTCTGGGATGCTAAAGATGTGTATCTCGGAATGTCACCGTTCGTATATGCGAACAACCTTACCGGAGCCCTCCTCATGTACCACGGACTCCATGACCAGAACGTGGGTACAGCGCCTGATCACTCACCACGCCTCTTCCACGCGTTGAATGGGCTGGGCAAGAAGGCAGCGATGTACCTATACCCGTTCGAGGACCACGGTCCAGCCACGGAAGAGACGATACTTGATTTATGGGCACGCTGGACTGCTTGGCTTGATGTTCACCTGGCAGATGAAGATCTCACAATCACGGAACAGCAGGACGGACGTTAAGCCTTAGCCCGAACGTGGTACCGGGAATACTCAGGAGAGAGGGGGGCCGGGGCACCGGCCCCCCTCATTTTTTCAGGAACTTGATTGAGACCAATAAATAACTGGACAGAAAAATGAGCTTCTTGAGCCAAGTACGACCGAGCATATTCATTTTGGCTGCTATCCCCAGCGTAATGTACGCCCAGGTCCCAATTGACGTGTCAGTGCGTGTGGATGAGATCTTCGCACCCTGGACGTCAGTATCCTCACCTGGATGTGCGGTGGGCGTAGCCCTAGATGGCCTAACCGTCTTGGAGCGAGCATACGGAATGGCTGATCTGGAGCATGGGATTCCCAATAAGCCGGAAACAATCTTCGAAGGCGGCTCTGTCTCCAAACAATTTACAGCTGCAGCGATCATGCTTCTTGCTCTCGACGGCCAGCTGTCTCTAGGGGACGATATCCGGGAATACGTGCCGGAAGTTCCGAACTATGGTCCTACTATCACACTTCGTCATCTCATGACACACACGAGTGGACTGAGAGATTGGGGTAGCGTAGCGGGGATCTCAGGATGGGGTCGCGAGCAAAGAAGTCACACCCATGAACATGTACTCGACATCGTTAGTCGACAGAGTGCAGCCAATTTCGACCCAGGTCACGAATACTCATATTCGAATACAGGGTACAATCTGCTTGCCATCGTTGTGGATCGCCTGGCTGGCATGTCGTTCGCGGACTTCTCCAAGGAACGAATATTCGAGCCCTTGGGAATGAACAGCACCCAGTGGAGAGACGACTACCGTCGTCTCGTGCCAGGCCGCAGCTCAGCCTATGCAGCAAGGCCCGGGGGAAACTGGGTGATCAACCGACCTATCGAATATGTCCATGGGAATGGAGGCATCCTAACGACCGTTGGGGATTTAATGATCTGGAATGAGGCACTCACCGACGGACGGCTCGGAGGTCCGGAGTTTGTGCGGATGATGCATGATGAGAGGGGCAGGCTATCTAATGGTGCCGAGATCATCTACGCAGGAGGACTACAACATGGAACGATGGGTGGCGTGCGCTCAGTAACCCACACAGGATCTACTGCAGGATATAGGGCATTCCTTGGACGTTATCCCGACCACAAACTATCAGTCGCAATGCTTTGTAATGCGTCGAACGTGTCCACCGGGGGCACTGGCTCAAGCGTCGCAAGGGCCTTCCTAGGTGATTTGGTTACCGAAACCATCCCTCCAGAACCAGCTTCTGTGTCAGCTATGGTCTTAGAACGTTACGTCGGCCTCTACAGAGATCCCGTAACTGGCAACACGCGAACCTTAAGGCTCGCAGGTGGCGAACTCAGAGATGGAAATACAACACTTATTCCGCTTAGTGAGACCCATTTCCAGGCTGGAACGGCAGATCGCATCTACCGGTTCCAACTCAACCAGGGCCAGCGCGCCCAGTTTAAGATTGAAGCTTGGCAATACACAAACCAAGTGTTCGAACCCATAGAAGCTTGGTCGCCAAGCCCAGATGAGCTCGTATCATTCGAGGGCACATACACTAGCTACGATGCGGAAACCACGTTCTTGGTAGAAGTGACTGACGGTGTGCTCACGCTGTCGCAGCGCCCAGGTCGCACCCGTATGCTCACCCCGATCTATTCAAACGCCTTTAGCGCAGGGGGACAAATCATACGGTTCAAGAGTGACTTGAGCGGAGAAATAACCGAGCTAAGCCTCAGTCTTGGAAGGGTTTACGACATGCGGTTCCAAAGGACCGGAAACTGAGTGCCAGACTAAAGCGCTACATTCGTAACGTTCCCTGAATCGCTATCGCCTCCCAGGTAAGCCCTCTGCTGTCACACGCTCTCCTTGTACAAGCTTGCGGTCTAGGAAGTCATCCGACGCCTCAAAGGCTTCAACCCAACGTCTGAACAGCAAGGTCGAGTGTACGTCATCCGGCCAGACCATCAGTTCGTACTCTACACCGTGCGCTCGCAACAGTTGGACGAGGCCAACTGTTTGGGAAAAATCGACGTTTCGGTCGTCATCCCCATGAATCAATAACACTGGGGATGTCCAGTTCTCGATCTCTGAGATTGATGACGCCTGCCAGGAGACACTTTCCGGATCAAGCGAGTCGCCCCAGAGGTGCACACCAGCGATGTCAACACCAGCTGCGAACACGTCCGAATCCCGAGCCAAGCCTTGAGCTGTGAGAATACCACCGTAGGAGAGTCCCCAAATACCAACCCGGCTTGCATCAACGTCGTCCCGGGATTGCAAATATTTCCCAGCGGCCAACACATCTCTGTACTCAGTATTACCCTGCCCTCCACGTCCGGGAGAATTTCGAAATTCTTTTCCGTATCCAATCCCGCTTCGGTAATTGACCGACAACACCACATAACCGCGCGATGCAAAATATTGGTTCATAGCGTACGCCATGTGGTAGAAACCGCGATGATGATACCCCAGCAGCATCTGCCGCCTTGATCCACCGTGAATAAAAATGAGAGCCGGCCTCTGCTCTCCTTCTTGGAGATCAGAGGGTAGAAAAAGTTGGTTGTTAAACTCAAGACCATCTTCTGCGGTCAAGGTCACGTTCTCAGGAATCACATGTGCACCTCGCGGGAATCGATCCGGAAGCGATGTAATCACACGTACTTGTCCGCTGTTCGCTGGAACAATGGCAACGGATTGGGCCTGTCGGGCGTCCGCGAAAAGGATTGCGACGTCATCACCCGATGAAAGAGTTGCTGGGTATGTTTCGATCCCATTCCCCCGGGTCATCATCTCAGGCCGCCCACCTCCCACCGGCACACGCCACAAGTCTCGCCGATCTATACCACTATGGTTTGAGGAGTAGAATAGCGTTCGTCCATCAGCGGAGAAGGCCGTTTGCATCACGAACCCATCGCCCGGTGTCAATTCAACCAGCGCGGGCTCCTCAACCGAAATCGAGTACCAGTGTCGCCAGTTTCCGGGCTCTGCCTCAAACACGATATGTTCACCTTGCCACTGGATCTGACTGATCTCATTGAGCCCATCCTCCTCTGCCGGCGCGCTCCAAAGAAGCCTCCCCGCGCCAGTGGACGTGTCAGCAATCCAGATCTCAAGTGTGTGCCCGCCAACGAATGCCGAGGAGATCAAGCCGTCAGGAAAATCTGATGCTTCGAGCCCTTCGGGACGCTCCGCGCTCGAACCAAACGGCAGGCCTGGGCGGCGAATGAACGCAACCCGCGAGCCATCTGGAGACCAAGTTGGTGAGGAATCCCGATCAACGCCGGGAGAGAGATAGGTGATCGAAGGACTTCGCTGGTCGTAAACTCCAATATAGCTGTGATCACCACGCTCACTAACAAAGGCCACGTGACTTCCATCAGGTGACCAAACAGGATCTCTATTCTGACCGTAATTAGTGATGAAGGGTGTGCCTCCGTCCTCCACAGCCCGTAACCCGGAGTTGACCGGAGCTCGGTAGATCTGACCCGAATCCACATACAGTACCCAGCGACCATCCGGTGAAAGCTCATAGCCTCGCATCGCTACCACGCGCCATGGGCTACCACCACTGGTACCCATCGCCCATACGACTCTCTCCCCCCCTCGTGGATTACTGGTTGGGTTTGCGACCCATCCTTCCCGATTAGGTGCATGACCACGAATAAAAGTCACAATCTTACCATCGTCAGAAATTTGCAGGCCGGTGAGGTCGATACCGTCATCTTCCAAATAATTCGTGAGCCGAACTGGATCATATTCAGGAGGGGTAGCGGTGTAGACGTTCCTCATGCCCCGCTCATTCTCAATCCAAGCAATCCGGTCTGCATGTCTCGCTGAGACTAGGTTGGATGGAAATCCAGGGCTGAGAATATCCTCAATACTGAAGTTTCCCTGATCCTGTCCTAGCCCGCCCGAAGCTGACAGCAAGAAGAGGGACAAAACGGTAATCGAAGTGCGAATCATGAGTACCTCCTACGCAGCGGCTTGCTACCCGTGTCTTAGTTCTCTGCGAATCATGAGGGGTTGGCAGGTTCCAGAAAAGTAGAACACCATCTGTTTCAACTAGTATGGACCCGGGAAAGAACCCACAAGCTTGCGCTTCTGTCATGCTTGTAGCTACCGGAGACGGCCCCTAGGTTCGCTTTCCAAACCAGCCTTGATGCACCTGCGCTACCCCGGTACCCGGAGTGGAACCATGCGCTATATCCCGATCCTCGTTACCACAGCCCTAATCCTGAACAGTTCTGCAACGACGGCCGTGTCCGCTCAAACTCAGGCAGCAGTAATGGACCTGGCCACACTATACGATCTCGGTAATCTCGTGGTCGACACCAACGCAGATAGTGTGCCAGACCTGGTGAATGCGTCTCTCATCTTAGGTGAGACACCTACCATCACTGAGACGGCGGCGGCAGCAGAGATCTCAGCTCGTCTCGGTTTTGAGACGATGGCAATGAACCTCCCGATCCAGCGCGGAATTGCAGCCGAAGGGATTCTGATCGCTATCGGGCGGAGTGGCTTAGCCGCTTCGGGCCTTAGCTCACCGGGTATTGATCCAACCTCACTCGACGCTGGAGAGGGCTCGGTAGTCATTCGAAATGTGGATGACCGCACTTGGGTGCTCGTTGTGGGTGGTGACGATGAAGGGCTCATGGCGGCTGCCCGTCTCTTTTCCGGTGTACTTCCTCATACAAGGACACTCTCAACAGAGAAACTGGGCGCAGTCGCTGAAGATATCTCCGATGCGCTGGCGAATGCAGGAGTTGTGGATGGGGAAGTCCGGTTGACTCAGGCACGTGCCAGAATAGATAGAGATGGCGTGTCCCGAGTCGTTGCCGATATCACAGTCGATCCTGTCGACATTGATTCAGCAGCAACAGCGATGCGTCGTCTCCGGGACCTAGAGCCTGGTGACGAAGACTCTAGGCCAGAAGAATCTGCTGAAATTTCCGAGCAAGAAACGGATTCGGTCACAACTCAGGGCGATGATCAGGAGTACAACCGCATTCCCTTGTCCTATCCTGGCCTCGGTTCGGTAGAGGCAAGAATTACCGACGGGCCCGTAATCCGTCTACAGGGTCGAGCGGAACCCGACCCTCCAGGACCCATCTCAGGGAGACCGGGCGGCGGCGCAAAAAACGACCTAGACCTCTCAAGCCTATACACGACAGACGGATTCTTAGGTGGAGGACCTATCCCTGATCGTATCGATGTGGTGCTTGTCCCAGGGTCCTCAGGCATAGAAGGGTTACCCGATCTAGCTGGAAGACTTGGTCTTGAATCGACTGGATTTGTTGTGCCACTCGTCCGACCAGCTGAGACCTTCGACAACCCTGGATCACAGCCTACGCTGGTCTTGGTCGGCACTGGCAACCGGTTCACGGACCAACTCGCTGATAGTGGCCTAATCAATACCTCCGCCCTGGGGCCTGGGGAGGGCCTAATCCAGATTGTTCCGGACGCGTTCGGATCGAAATCTTCACTCGTTGTGACTGGTAGTGACAACTCCGGCGCCCTGAGAGCCTTGGAACAAGTCGCTTTGACCTTTCCGTATCTCGATGAACGTGGGAAAGACCGACCAACCGTGGATGACGTTGAGCAGGAAGTATGGGATGCACTCTCTGGGTACTCGCCCGTAGGACAAGCAGCAATTGGCTTGTACAAGCTTGATCGCATAGCAGAAAAACTTTCTGATGTCACAGTCTCTTCTGCTCGTGTGCTCATGTCGGTTGAGAAAGCGGAAGATGGCCTGGGCGAGTACGTGCGGGCGAGAGCTTCCTCCAGCCTGGGAACGGACAATCTCGAAGTCTTAATCGACGATCGAGATGTCCAACAAGCCGGCACAATCTTCGAAGAGACGAAGACACTTCCGTCCGAGGTTGACCGCTTTTGGTCTCTCTTCCGAGAAACAATCATCCCGGCAGCGACAGCAGGTCAGCCGATTCGGGTAGAAGCTCGTTTGAGTGAACCCCCTGAGCTTCGTGCCCAAATCGCTAGTGAAGCCCAGCAAACATTGATTGATGCGGGGGCTGACCCTGCCAACACGGAAGTGCGTATCCTCTCCGCGTTCAAACAGGGCTATTCCTGGCTCGAAGAAGTGATCGCGCCAAGACTCCAAGGCCACACCTTGGGAGAGATCCTCATCAGTTTTCGGAGAAATGACCCTCCAGAGGACTGGCCACAACAAGCGATTAATACACCAGTCCGATGGCTGCACGAGATCTTTCCGATTGACGAGGTATTCGCGCGCGATCTTGGTCTTGAACTCGAACAGATAAGGTTTGAGCAAGTGACCGAAGGTCCTACGTACGAAGTACGCGTAACGGACACGTCGGGCTCGGTCATTCTCAACGAGAGCTTTGATCCAAAATGGGTCCTTCGCCCATACTTCGACCGATTCCGAGACTACGAGCAGGTCAAGGTGACCACTGGTTGGCTGCAGGCTACTGCTGATGGCCGAACCATCACAGATGAACGAATCGTGACCGATCCAGAGGCTTTTTGGGATTATTACCAAGCCGAGGTTCTGCCAGTCATTTATGACTACGTGATGGAACTGCACGAGGGGATACCGAACGGTGGCAGTGGGGATGCCCCCTATTTCGGATCACTGACAGTCGAGATGGCAATGAGTGAGCCCGATTACCGGCTGGGCATCGATAACGAAATCCATGCACCCATGGATGCCCTACACGAAGAAATCTACTTCGGCACAATCGAATTCTTCGACATCCTGGGCCGCAACTCACGCGGACAAGGACTGACGTTCCCAGGACGAGTGATACCTCGCATGCGGCCCAAGTCGGACGGGTCGGCTGCAACGGTTGAGGTCGTATTTACAGGCTTCGCCACCTCACGCCCAGCCGTCATCGTTGAATATCAGGACGACGAAGGAGGCACGGGTGAAGTGCGCCTCGACATTCCGAAAACAGGACTTGAGCGACCTTCTGCGAGACTAGCCAAGGTTCATGAAGATGAGCCTGGGCTCAGACATCTAGGTCTGAGGGTGCGTGTCGACACGGATCTAGACACACGTGACAGTCTCATCACTCTCTCTGCTCCGGAAGCCGTCGACCGAAGTATGGTCTCGGCCGCGCAGATTGAAGCAACGATTCAGGAAATTGAGTCACTACGGAGCCAGGGCCTCTATAGTACCGCGCTCTCCTACCACGGATTAGGCTCAATCGAGATCTGGGCGGAGTGGACTCACAAGCAGGATCCCAACTCCCGACGAACCGTGACACTCGACGGCAACGGATCGCCAAATCCACTCGCCGAATGGCGGAGCCTATTGCCTGAGAACTGGTCGTATCAGGGTGACCGCATTGTTCAGTGGGATACCCCGATCCCTCCTCCCGAGGGTCACCAGATGATTGCAAAAATGGCGGCTTCTTTTGACGAAGCCTCGATTTACAGAGTCGGTCACTCCTACCTCGGCAAAGAAATCTGGGCTATGGACCTTATGCCGTTGGTCTCCGCCACACACTGGTCGCACGTCAAGGCGACCACGTTCAAGCCGACGGTCGTTTACTCGGCAAGGCAGCACGCGAATGAGGTTTCATCGACTAGCCACGTGCTACGTCATGCGGAGCTGCTCCTAACTGATTCTCTACAGCGGGCGAAACTCAACCGGGTCAACGTGATCGTACATCCGTTCACGAACCCGGACGGTGCACAACTAGCGTACGACCTCTATAGAACAAATCCCGATTACATCCTCCACGCTGGATACCTTGGGTCTCTCGGGCAGGATGCGACTTCCGGTGGAAATGATGATCACGCGATCTACCCGGAATCAACTGTCAGAGGGAAACTCTGGGCTACCTGGCTCCCAGACATCTTCCTCAACCCGCACGGCTACCCGAGCCACCAGGTCGTGCAACTATTCAGCGAATACACCGGGCTCGTCAGACGTGGGCGAGTGACAGAACGTAACTGGGGCTTCAACAAAGGCTGGTTCATGCCCGGCTTTAGCTTCATAGACAATCCAAGTTTCCCCCGCCATAAGGAAGCCGCGTTCCAGATTCGAGACTACATCACGTCAGGCATCAACTCAAATCAAGAAGTTTTCGAGATGAACCAGCGTAACTACGCTCGATATAGGCGCTATGGCGTTGATTTCGACCCTGAGATCTTCCGGCTCCCAATGACCGACAGCGTCCTGATTCAGATGCCGCTCAAGGGCTCAAGCGGTGAAGGCGGAGGTGGCTACAACCCTCGCGTAACAATCTGGAGTGGTACAACGGAAGCTCCTGATGAAACCGCCTACGGTCCCTGGATGGAGCTAGTCGGAAAAGCAGGCCTGTCATGGGACCAAGCGATCCTCGACTACCTGAATGACGGAGATCACAAGGTCAACCGGTCCGGCTCACGCTTCTTCGGCGGCGTATCCCTTAGGATGAATCGACCACGACCTCCGGGAAATGAGGA
>Ga0207963_1001550_pt1:2500-12058 | contig 12058 bp, 10 predicted proteins | sample Knorr_S15_td_NAD_FD_185604 | JGI IMG/M metagenome (GOLD analysis project Ga0207963, IMG submission 185604) | Marine microbial communities from Southern Atlantic Ocean transect - Knorr_S15_td_NADW_ad_2500m_LV_A (SPAdes) (version 2) | ecosystem: Environmental > Aquatic > Marine >...
TCCTCTGATAGATCTAAACCTACACCAAATAATTTTGGGAAAAGTTTAATTAAAGATATTAGAATACATCCGGAACCTGTGCCTAAATCTAGAATGCTTTTGGCCTGTATTTTATTAATGAAAGAAACGGCTGTTTCAACTAAAATCTCAGTTTCAGGTCTAGGATCAAGGACTGAGGAATTAATTTTAAAATCACTTTCATAAAACTCTTTTTTGCCTTGTATTCTGCTTAATGGCTCGCCATTTTTTCTTCTCAACAAAACATCTGAGATTTTTTCTAAAATACGCTCATTAACCTCAAGGTCATATTTAATTAATAAGTCCTTATCACTTATATTAAGAATATCTTTAAGGATAGATCTGCTTTCTATTTCACTAGAAGAAGGATAATAAACTCTTAACTCTCTTTTTAAAGATTTATGTAATTCATATAATCTCATAACTTATTCTTCTTTTAGAAGATGGCGCGAATTATCTTCCGAAATTAAAGCCTCTACTAACCCTCCTAACTCTTGACCCTCTAATACTGATTCCAATTTATGCAAAGTTAGATTAATTCTATGATCAGTCACTCTTCCTTGGGGATAATTATATGTCCTAATTCTCTCAGATCTATCACCAGAACCGACCTGAAATCTCCTATCTGCAGCCCTTTCTTCTCGCTGTTTTTCTCTCTCAGATTCATATAATCTGGCCCGCAAGATTTTCATGGCTTTAGCTTTATTTTTATGTTGAGATTTTTCATCTTGTTGGCTGACAACTAAACCGCTTGGTAAATGTGTTATTCTTACTGCACTATCCGTTGTATTTACAGATTGGCCACCAGGTCCACTCGCTCTAAAAACATCTACCCTAATGTCCTTATCCTCTATGGCTATTTCGACATCCTCTGGTTCTGGTAAAACAGCTACTGTTGCAGCAGAAGTATGGACTCTTCCACTTGATTCTGTCGCTGGTACCCGTTGAACTCTATGAACTCCCGACTCAAATTTCAATTTTGAGAAAACGTTTTCTCCTGAAATTGAAAAAATTATTTCTTTATAACCCCCTACATCACCATCGGATAATGTCATGATTTGCGTTTTCCATTTATTAAGATCAGCAAATCTTTGATACATCCGGAATAAATTACCTGCAAAAATTGCGGCCTCATCCCCTCCAGTTCCTGCTCTGATTTCTAATATAACATCCTTTGAATCTGCCTTATCTTTCGGTAGCAAAAGAAGCTTTATATTTTCTTCGACTTTGGAAAGATGGTCTACAAGGTTCTCAAATTCTTCCTCAGCTAGTTCTTTCAGTTCTTTTTCAGTATTTTTTTCTTCTAATAAAATCTCTAAATCAGAAATTTCTTTCGATGTTTTCTTCCATTCACTTATTGCAGATACTAACGGCTGAATTTCAGAATATTCCTTAGAAAACTTAACATATTGATCAGATGTGAGTTCTTCATTTAATTGTTTCTCTAACTCCTCAGATCTTTTTAGGATGTCTTCAAATTTATCTAGAGAAAATGAGGTCACGGTAAATTTTTCTTAGAATTTGCTTTTTCTTGAATTTTTTCTTCTACATAACCCACGATAGTGTCAATCATATCATCATTCTTACACTTCATAAGCCTGTTGCCATCTATATATAACATTCCACTTTCTTTACCACCCCCAGTAAAGCCCACTTCTGTCATTAGCGCCTCTCCAGGACCATTTACTACGCAACCCATTACAGATAAGGTTACAGATTCCGTTATATGAGATAATTTTTTTTCAAGTTTCTGAACCGTTTCAATTACATCAAACCCTTGCCGCGCACATGATGGACAAGAGATAATTGTCACCCCCCTATGCCTCAGTCCCAAACTCTTTAATGTCCCAAACCCAACCTTAATTTCTTCTATAGGATCTGCCGATAAAGATACCCTTATTGTATCTCCAATCCCTTGAGAAAGTAATTGGCCGATACCTATTGAAGATTTTATAGTGCCATCAATCATTCCTCCGGCTTCAGTAATGCCCAGATGAAGTGGTGCTTTAGTCTTAAGTGCTAGTTTTTTATAAGCTTCAACTGTCAATAAAACATTCGACGCTTTTACCGATATTTTATAGTTATTAAAATCCAGATCTTTTAATATATTTTCATGCATTAAAGCACTCTCAACCATTGCTTCTGGACTTGGACTCTTATATTTCTCCAGTATCTTTTTTTCAAGGGACCCTGCATTCACCCCAATTCGGATTGAACAATCATTGTCTCTCGCTGCCTTCACAACTTCAAGAATCCTTTCGCGAGATCCTATATTACCTGGATTAAATCTAAGGCACGAAGCCCCCGACTCTGCTGCCTCAATCGCCCTTTTGTAATGAAAGTGTATATCTGCAATTATTGGCACCTTAGTTTCCGCTATAATATTCTTTAGAGCAAAAGACGATTCTTGATCAGGACAAGAAATCCTAACCAAATCTGCTCCGACATTTTCGAGATTTTTAACCTGATTAATTGTAGCTTTTAGGTCCGCAGTATTGGTATTTGTCATTGATTGAACAGTTATAGGGGAATCTCCACCCACAGGAATGTTTCCAACCATTATCTTATTACTTTTTCTTCTTTTAATTTCTTTCCAATAAGAATTTTTCATAATCAAACCTTAAAAAGTTATGCATCAAGTATATTTTCTAAAATAATATTATTTTGTTCAGCATAGAGCAAAAGATTGTCCTCAATAGTTAATAAATCTGTTTTTAATTGAGAATTCATAAATTTTTCTAAATCTTCGAGATGTAAAGACCGAACAATTTTTTTAATTGGCCCAATGTCAGCTGGTGTTAAGGAAAAAGACCTAAATCCCAATCCAAGTAACGCCAAGACATAAGAAAATTTTCCAGATATATCACCACAAATATGTATAGGTACTCTATACTCATTACATTTATTAACGGCTTGTTTAAGAAACTTCAACGCGCTTGGTTTTAAAATACTATACCTATCAGCTATTGCGGAATTACCCCTATCTGCTGCAAAGAGGAATTGCATTAAATCATTGGAGCCAACAGATATAAAATCAACCTCGGGAAGAAGGATATCGAATTGCCATATTAATGATGGAATTTCTAACATACTGCCAATACTAATTTTTTTAGGTAACAATTTATTAAACTTTTTCATTCTCGAGATTTCTTGCGATAGTAATTCTTTTGCCCGCATCAATTCGTCAAACTCAGCTATCATAGGAAACATTACGCTTAATTCACTATTTTCTGAGGCTTGAATTAAAGCACGTAATTGAAGTCTGAGTAAGCCTGGCCTGTCTAATGCTACACGGATTGCCCTCCAACCCATAGCTGGGTTTTCTTCTTTGGGGGCGGTCATATATGGTAGTATTTTATCCCCTCCAATATCAAGAGTTCTGAATATAACTTTTTTTCCTTTAGCGGCATCTAAAACTGAACGATAAAAATTTTTCTGCTCTTCCATCCTAGGGAGTGTTTCTGAAATTAAAAATTGTAATTCCGTTCTGAATAAGCCTATACCATCTGCTCCGGACTCTTCCAACTGGTTTAGTTCCATAACTAAACCCGCATTCATATTAAGTTCTATCCGTTTTCCATCGAGGGTAATGCCTTTTTTATCCTTAATACTCTTGTATTCAATCTTAAGAGCTTGGCTCATTTTCATTTTTATTGAATAAATATTTTGAATATCTTCAGTAGGTCTAATAAATATTTCTCCCTTCTCACCATCAATTATAACTGTTTCATTTTGTTTAACGCTCATTTCTTTCAAGAATTTTGTTCTTCCCATAAGAGGGATATTTAATGCTCGAGCTACAATTGTTGTGTGTGAGCTCCTGGAACCCTCCTCAAGGATTAAACCTTTTAACTTACTCTTGGGATAATTTAACAATTCTGTAGGACCAAGATTTCTTGCTAATAAAATTGTGTCTTTCGGAAGTTCTTTGAGAGAAGATGACAAAGCAGTTCCAGTTAAATGTCTTTCCAATCTATTAGACAGATCCTTTAAGTCATAAAGCCTTTCAGATAAATAAATATCATCAAATTTATTAAACTTTTCGTTCATTGATTCCTGAACACTTTCTACCGCAGCTTCAGCTGTTAAACCCTGCAAAACAGACTTATTTAACTTTCTGACCCAGCCCTCGTCAAGACTTAACATCTTATATGCTTCCAAAACATCCTTATAATCACTTGCACCAGAAAAGTCTGAACTTCTAAGCATTTTATCAATATCTTTTCTAAGATCGGTTAACGCTTTTTCTAGTCTTTGAAGTTCCTTAGAAGAATTTTTAGATTTAAATTTTAGTATCTCAACTCTTGGTTCATGAAAAATTATATGACCAATAGCTAGACCCGGTGCAAAAACAGCTCCTTTAAGGTTAACTGTCATTAAAGTCTCATCAACGATTTTTTTCATTTAGATTACTATCCTTGTTAAAAGAATTACTTATCTAGTTCAAAAAATTTGTGTAGCATTTTTGTAGCTTTTTCCGCTTCATTTTCATCAATAAGTACAGAAATCTTTATTTCTGAGGTCGAAATAACATTGATATTTATTCCGTTATCCGACAAAACATTAAACATCCCACTCGCCACGCCAGCATTGCTCCTCATACCAACTCCTACAACAGAAATCTTGGCAATTTTAATATCAATTATGATTCTTTCATAAGGAACAGACTCCTTAATTTCAGACATAATCTTTTCCGATTTATCTGCATCATTCTTTGGCACGGTAAAGGTAATATCTGTAGTGTTTCCACCTTCAGAAATATTTTGAACAATCATATCCACATTAATATTAGAATCAGCAAGCGACATGAAAATTTCTGCTGCAACACCGGGTTTATCTCTGACGCCAACCAGAGTGATTTTTGCATCGTTCAAACTAGATGTGATTCCTGTTACGACTCTTTTGTCTGTAATTTTGTCTTCATCGCATACCAGAGTGCCTTCTTTGAGGTTTTCTTTGGCGTCAAAACTTGAGAGGACTCTCAACAAAACTTCGTTGTTCATTGCTGTCTCCACAGAACGAGTTTGTAAGACCTTAGCTCCCAATGAAGACATTTCTAACATCTCTTCATATGATACTTTATCAAGACGTTTAGCATTAGAAATTTTGTTAGGGTCAGAAGTATAAACACCATCAACATCGGTATATATATCACAATAATTCGCTTTTATAGCAGAGGCGATTGCAACAGCGGATGTATCAGATCCTCCTCTTCCAAGAGTTGTTATCCTCCCTTCATTGCTTACACCTTGAAATCCAGGAATGACACATACTAAGCCTTTCTGTAATGAGTTTATTATAGTTTCCGATCTGATAGCTTCAATCCTTGATGATTTATGATTTGCATTTGTTACTATTGGTATTTGCCAAGCCATATAAGATCTAGCATTTATATCCATGTTGTTTAAGGCTGCAGATAATAAGCCAACACTTATTTGTTCTCCAGAAGACACTACAGTGTCATATTCCGCGGGAGTAAAAGAATCTGAGATTCCTTTAACAAGATGTACTAAACGATCAGTTTCTCCAGCCATTGCAGAAAGCACTACTACTACTTCGTTTCCTTGCACAACTTCATTTTTGACAATATTGGCTACTTCATTGATTCTCTCAACACTACCTACCGAAGTACCGCCAAATTTCATTACTAGCCGTAACATTTCATTCTCCAAATATTCAAAAACCCTTAGAAAATATGATAATCATAAAACTCGTAAAATTTTCTTATTGGGGTAAGGCTATAGATAGTGTATAGAAATTTAAGGTGCAAGTAGAAGTAGAAAAAGAAATTGTAAAATGAGTTCAACCATTGACCCCTCAGAAATCGAATTCTTCTCCAAAATGGCAGAAGAATGGTGGAATCCTGAAGGAAAATTCAAACCGATTCATAAATTGAACCCTTCTAGAATTGAATATATTAAGGAAAAAATAATTGATCATTATGGTCTTAATGCAAGCTCTTCAAAGCCATTTAAAAATTTAATTTTGCTAGATGTTGGTTGTGGTGGTGGTTTGTTATCAGAACCAATGGCTAAATTTGGAGCAATGGTAACTGGCATAGATGCTGCCGAAAAGAATATAAAAATTGCCTCTGCGCATGCAATGGCAAGTGGTTTGGGAATTAATTATAGACATTCCACAGCAGAACAACTTTTAAAAGAATTACGAACGGAAAATGATATTGGTTTTGATGTAATTCTAAATATGGAGGTTATTGAGCATGTATCCGACCTCAATTTGTTTATTGAGTCCTGTGCCATGCTTTTAAAAAAGGATGGAATGATGATATTTTCTACGTTAAATAGAACAGCAATTTCTTATTGTCTCGCTATCGTTGGCGCTGAATATATACTCGGTTGGCTACCAAAGGGAACTCATGATTGGAAAAAATTTGTTACACCATCAGAATTGAAAATTTCTTTTAGGTCAAACGATCTTAAGATAGAGGACCTTCATGGAATGAAATATAATCCAATATTTGATAGTTGGTCACTATCTGAAGACACAAATGTTAATTACATTGGAAAGGCCTTAAAGATTAATTCTTAGTTTTTTTATTGATTCCAGGAATAGGGTGAATATCAATTCCTTCTTCTATTAATTCTTTTGCCTCTTCGATAGAGGATTCTCCATAAATATCTTTTGATTCTTTTTCCTCGTAATGCATGGCACGTGCTTCTTCAGGAAATTTTTCTCCAACATATTCATAGTTTTTTTCCACATGCTTTCGGACTTTATTCATCATTACTTCAATTTTTTTAACATCATTATTAGTATGAGATTTATTACCTTTTTTTCCAATATTTGGAGACATAATATTTTTTTTAATTTCTCTAGAATCACATAAAGGACACAAAACAAGAGAATCTTGAACCTGATCTTCATAGGCTTTCGAGCTAGGAAACCAAGCCTCAAAGTTATGACCTTCTGAACATCTCAAACTATATTTGATCATGATTCCTCACTTTTAATAGAATATTTACTATCTTTATGTATTGAAGGAATCTTTATACGAGCTTGCTTGACTTCGTCAAGATTTATATCAAAATTAATAAATCCAACACCTTCTTCTTTTTGCGCGATAATTTCCCCCCATGGGTTGATTACTAAGGAGTGCCCATATGTTTCTCTTCCGTTTTCGTGTTTACCATATTGAGCAGGAGCTACAATATAAGAACCTGTTTCTATTGCTCTTGAGCAAAGTAAATTGTGCCAGTGAACCTTGCCCGTTTCGAATGTGAAAGCAGAAGGAACAAAAATTATATCAGCACCAGATTGAGCCAAATCCCTATAGAGATATGGGAATCTTAGATCGTAACATATTGAAAAACCTACATTACCAAACGGAGTTGCGCCTACTATTGCCTCCTTTCCACTTTCATAAGTTTTACTTTCCCTATATTTTTCTCCGCTAGGAAGGTCTACATCAAAAAGGTGTATCTTATTGTATCGATATCTTATAACTCCAGTATTATCTATCAGAAGGGATCTGTTAGAAACCTTGCCATTCTGATTTAGAACAACCCAGGACCCTAATAATAGCCAAATATTTCTTTTTTTAGTAACTTCTTTAATTTGCTCTAGGTATTCATCATCGTCTTCTAGAGTAATATTTTTGAAGAGTTCATTATTTCTAAGCTCCATAATATTAGTTGTTTCTGGAGTCGCTATAAATTCTGCACCTGAATCGGAAGCCTGAAGTATTTGATCCTTTAAAATGCTACACGATTCCTCTGGGTTCATACCTGTATTTAATTGGATTAGAGAAAATTTAGATTTCACAAAAATATCATCCTAAAATCTCATCTAATTCACCACTCTTATCTTTATCGTAAAGCTCATCGAAACCACCTAGGTGGGTATCGCCGCTCGTAGCTTTGACCTCTACAACCCCCTCACCTACTTCCAGAATTGAAATGTCAAAGGTTCCACCGCCGAAATCGAACACTGCAATCGTCTCGTCGGCCTTCTTATCCAACCCGTATGCCAGAGCGGCCGCCGTCGGTTCATTGACAATCCGCATCACCTCAAGACCAGCAATCTGGCCAGCATCTTTAGTGGCTTGTCGCTGGGCATCATTGAAATAAGCAGGTACCGTGATGACAGCCTGCGTGACCTGTTGTCCAAGATACGCCTCAGCCGCTTGTCGAAGTTTTTGAAGGATCATTGCTGATATTTGGGGTGGGGTATACGGTTCGTCTCGACCACTGATTTTGATACGCACGTCGCCATTGGATCCCGCAACAACCGAGTAAGGAACCATGGTCATCTCCTCGGTCACCTCGTCGGCTTTACGCCCCATAAATCTCTTGATCGAAAAAACCGTGTTTTCCGGATTCGTCACGGCCTGGCGTTTCGCGACCTGTCCACACAACCGCTCCCCAGTCGACGTGAAACCAACGACCGACGGCGTCGTACGGCCACCTTCGGGATTTGTGATAACCACAGGTTCGCCGCCCTCAATCACGGCGACAACCGAGTTGGTCGTGCCAAGGTCAATACCAATAATTTTGCTCATATCCGATACCCTTACTCTGCCCCGACGACGACAGGCCGATTATTCAAAACGGTCGAGAGTTAAATTAATCTATCTATATTAAAGATATTATATAATATGAGTCACTCATTGTCAACTATTTTCAATTTCAAATCGGCTTGATCTTCTTAATTACATGTAAAATAATAACTTGTACCTCACGTGTTATAATTTGTTTTAGAGCGCTGATGGCAATTTCAAGCCTTGGCAAGCTGTTTCTCTCAAGGGATTTCTGATTGCCTCGTTACCTCATTCGTATCACTCGCAGGGCTAGCCTAGTCGCTATATTTGTCGGCATAGCGATTTTGGGGACTGTCAGTGGCGTCCTGTTCGCATTCGCTGGCGATCTGCCTCAAATCACCGCACTGGACGATTACGCTCCAAGTGTCATCACGCGCGTGCACGCAGCCAACGGAGAAGTGGTGACCGAATTTGCCACGCAGCGAAGGGTCGTTATTGCCTATAAGGACATAACCCCACGCCTCCGAGAGGCAATCGTGGCCGCAGAGGACGGCAGTTTCAATAGTCACTTCGGAATTAGCATTCCCCGCCTCGCCATCACAATTGTCCGCGACATCTTGAACCAGCGTCTCTATGGCGCGAGCACGATCACACAGCAGCTAGCACGCAATCTATTCCTAACCCTAGACAAGACTTGGGAACGGAAAATCAAGGAACTCCTGCTTACCTTCCAGATCGAGAAGAGGTACACCAAGCGGGAAATTCTCACGATGTATTGCAACCAGATTCTCTTCGGACATGGCGCTTACGGCGTTGAAGCCGCATCCCAGATGTACTTCGATAAGTCAGCCGGTGAACTCGACCTTGCCGAAGCCTCACTCCTCGCTGGCATAATTCAATTACCAGCACGACAAAGTCCTTTCGTTAACCTCGAACTAGCAAGTTCGAGACGCAACTACGTTCTGGCAAGGATGGAAGATGACGGATATATAACACCTGAAGAGGCTGCCATTGCAAGGAAGACGCCCATCCAGGTCATCGAT
>Ga0207963_1001558_pt1 | contig 12036 bp, 8 predicted proteins | sample Knorr_S15_td_NAD_FD_185604 | JGI IMG/M metagenome (GOLD analysis project Ga0207963, IMG submission 185604) | Marine microbial communities from Southern Atlantic Ocean transect - Knorr_S15_td_NADW_ad_2500m_LV_A (SPAdes) (version 2) | ecosystem: Environmental > Aquatic > Marine > Oceanic | place...
CAGTCAGTCAGCTTACGAATCCGTACCGGCGCCCACAAGTTTCCGGGTGAACGTGGGGTCGACGTCGTGTGAACGCCGGGTGGACGATAGACGGACCTACGAGCCACGGGCTGGGCTTGTGAAGGTGCAGACCGATCCCATAAACTCGGGGCGCGGGAGGCATGCCGCCTCCCGTTGCGTGGTGCAGGAGACCCGAGCATGAAAAATCGTTTCGCGCCTCTTGGGGCAATCCTCTCGGTTCTCGGGCTCCTCGCGTGGCTGTTCTCCAGTTCCCAAAACAGGCGTAGCCCTATCGAGGTGGAGGGGCCAGTTGCCTCGTCGGTTCCCGCAGCCTCGAACGACGTGCCGGTTCTCAGGGAGCAAACGGGGGGTTCCGCAGTTCCTTGCGTGGTGCCGCTGGGGTGGCGCATCGCACGAGTCGACGACTCGTTCGGGTTGAGTCATGCGGACGCGAGGGCGGCGTTTGACAAGGCCGCCACCCTCTGGCAGGACGCCGCCGGCGTTGGCCTCTTTTCAAATGAGTCCGACGGGGCGCTTCCTGTCCGGTTCGTATATGATGACCCGCGGGAGAGGACCCCGGAGGGGAGCCAACTAGCCGGCATGTACCGGGAAGCCGTACACCTACAGGCAGGCGACGTGAGTTCGGTCACGCGGGAAATACGGATCTATCGCTTCGACGGCTTGGATGAACTTGTAAGCGTGGCCGCCCACGAGTTGGGCCATGCCGTGGGACTCGGCCACAGTACCGTCCCGGGCAGCGTGATGGGTGTGGAGTTCGTTCAGGCGGATTTGTCTCAAGCCACGCCCAGGGTCCAACCCGGCGATGTCGAAGCGCTTCGGTCGCTGTGCCCTGAGTTGTGGGACGTTTGATGGTTCGGTGCCAGGCTGCTACAATCTGCCACCGAATGGGAGGCTCTTGAATTCCACTAAGGAGACACGGATGCGAATCGCCCATGGAATGGCGCTTGTCACTGCCACTTTCATCGCACCTTTCGTTACGGCCGATGCGTCGGCCCAGATCACTCGCATCGATTTCCAGGTCGTGGAATCCCCGGCCTTTGGTGGACAAACGTTCGGAGACATTGGGCAGTACGAGCGACTCCGGGGCGTGGCCTACGGAGAGGTCGACCCCAACGATGTGCGGCATCGCGAAATTGTGAATATCAGGCTGGCTCCCTTCAACGATCGCGGGCTCGTCGAGTATAGCACCACGGTCGAGATGTACCGACCCATCGACCTGGACCGCTGGAACAAAGCGATCTACCACATCGTTCCGAACCGGGGCGGAGCTAGTGCGGGCGATGCTGTTTTTCGCGAAATGGGCTTCGCTATCGTTCAGGTGGGATGGCAGGGTGACCTCACGCCGACCGATAGGAACATCGTGTCGTCTCTGCCGATCGCTACATACGAGGACGGATCTTCGATCGTCGGCCCAGCGGTCGAAGAGTTCATTTTCAACGATGACGAGACGGTTTCGGAGGCCGGCCTGAGCTATGCCACGGCGGCACTCATGCCGGGGCTGGCCACGTTTACCGTACGCGCCAGCCAGGGATCTCTTCGTGTACCAATCGAAGACGGCACGTGGAGTTTTACGAACGAGCGCCGTATCCGTGTCAACCGCCCCGCGGGATTCGACGGCGGGGCGATCTACGACATGCTCTATCTCGCGAAAGATCCGATCGTCATGGGATTGGGTTTTGCGGCGACACGTGACGTGATTTCCTTTCTACGGTACGAGATAACAGACGGTGAAGGTAATCCGAATCCACTCATGTCCGTCGGCTTGCCGAACACCGCCATCTCCCTCGGGATATCCCAGAGTGGGCGATTCCTGAGGGACATGCTCTACCTGGGCTTCAACGAGGACGTCGGGGGTCGGATCGTCTTCGACGGCATGCACCCCAACATCGCCGGTTCACGGAAGACGTTCACGAATTATCAGTTCAGCCAACCGGGACGGTGGCAGAAGCAGCACGAGGACCACTTCTACCCCGGGGATCAATTCCCGTTTACCTATGGGACCGTGTACGATCCGATCAGCGATCGGGCAGACGGCCTGCTGGTGAGGTGCACGGCCTCTAGTACCTGCCCGCGGATCATCCACAGCGACGGGGAGGCCGAAATCTGGCAAGCCCGCTCATCCCTCATCGTGACCGACCCGTACGGGGAGCACGTCGATCTACCCGACAACGTTCGCGCCTACCTCATCGCGGGCACACGACACGGGGGCGGCCGCGGCGTTCATGTCGAGTCGCCGCGCCTGGGCATTTGCCAGAATCTCAACAGCCCCGTTCCCATGGCTCAGATTCGCCGTGCCCTTACCGTCGCCTTGCACGAGTGGGTCGTAGACGGAACCGAGCCACCGCCGAGTCGTTTTCCGACGGTCCCACTCGGAACGCTGGTGCCCCCCACGGCGGTTGGCTTTCCGATTATTCCCGATGTGACGTTCACCGGGAGCCACAACCCGCTTCGCCGAAACAATCACAATACGTTCCCGCCCCTCCAAGGCGACGGCTACGTTGTGCTCGCAGGCCGTGTCGATCTAGATGGAAATATGCTCGCGGGGATTCGGCATCCGGACCTGGCAGTCCCCATCGGTACGTTCACCGGCTGGAATCTGCGGCGGGAGGGTTATGCCGAGGGAGCACAGTGTGCCGGAGCCGGGTCGTTCATTCCTTTCGCCGCTGACGACGCGGAGCGGCAGGAATCGGGGGATCCACGTTTGTCGATTGAGGAGCGTTACCCGACGCACGACGCCTATGTGAGTTTGGTAACCCAGGCCTCCGACCGCCTCGTGCAGGAGCGGCTGCTCCTACAGCGAGACGCCGACGTGATCGTCGAACTCGCCGAGGGGAGCGCGATCGGCCAGTCGAACTGACCGGCCACCCGGTCCGTTGACCCGACGCACCGGTCACCCGCCACCGGTCCTTTGACCCAACCGATCGGCGGTCTGTCGCCGCTTACGGCCTGACCCGGACGTACTTCTGCACGTTTCGGGGGCGCGGTTCGCCGCCATACATGTTCCCGTAACGGTCAACGGCGACGAACTCTGCTCCGTTTCCGGACCTCGAGCGAGGATCTCCCGCAGGATAAAGGATGAAGTCCGTCACCCAACCGGAGAGGGCGTTACCGATCCTGATCCCCATCTCCCAACCCGGGTTCTCAATGTCGTCCGATTCGGAATCCGCCACATAAATCTGATCGTTGTCGTCGAAGAAGATGCCGCTCGGTCGACCGAACTGCGTCCATTGGGAGAGGAAATTACCCTCCTGGTCGAAAATCTGGATCCGATTGTTGGATCGGTCGGCCACGAACACCCGGCCTCTCTGGTCCAGGGCGATGGCGTGCAGTGTCCGGAATTCACCCGGTGCGTAACCCGTCCGTCCCCATTCCATGAGGTAGCTACCATCCGGTGCGAACTTGACGACTCGGTTGTTGTTACCTGCCCCGTGACCGTCGACCACGAATATGCTCCCATCTGGAGCCACAAGCATGTCGGATGGTTGGTTGAACGTGTCTTGTCCCGCGCCCGCCACGCCCGCTGTTCCCAGACTCATCAGCAGCTCACCCGTGGCGCTGAATTTGTGGACCTGATGGCCTTTATCTCCCGCGCCCGCCGCGTCAGCGACCCAGACGTTACCGTCCGGATCCACGTGCAGCCCGTGCGGCCAAACGATCATCCCAGCACCGAAGCTCCGGACCAGCTCTCCGTTAGGCGAAAAAAGCATTATCGGGTCCCAGTCCCCCTGCTGCATACAGGCGCCCTGGTTCCCGCCACACCGTTCACCTACCCAGACATTCATGCCGTCCGGGGCGATGTATACAGCGCTCGTCGATCCCCAAGTTCTACCCTGCCCCAGCTGTCCCCACACGCCCTCGACGGTACGGTACGGATTGGGCGCATGATTCTGGGCCAGTACCGGTCCGACGAGGGTTGTGAACACAGCTGCGACTGCCGCCAGCTCAAAACCTATTTGACGTATATGGGCCATCTTGTTTTCTCCTGTGGAACTGAGCAGGTGACGGGGACGGTGATTATGGGATGGGATTCCGCCCTGAGCCAGCACGACTAGGTCATCTGAATCGGAAGTTCGCGGATCCTCTGCCCTGTCAGAACGAACAGTGCATTGGTAACCGCAGGGGCTATCGGGGGCGTTCCAGGCTCTCCGACACCACCTGGTGCTTCACCGCTCGGTGCCAGCACTACCTCGATATCCGGCGCCTCTCGCATCCTCAGCATCTGATAGTCGTGGAAATTACTCTGCACAACGCGGCCACCCTGGATGTTGATCCGTCCGTGCAAGGCTGCAGTGAGCCCATAGACTATACCACTCTCCATTTGGGCGCTCACTATCGCCGGATTCACGACGACGCCGCAGTCGATTGCACACCAGACTTGGTGCACTCGCGGCTGGGCGTTCTCCACGGACACCTCCGCGACTTGGGCAACAAATGAGCCGAACGACTCCGCAACCGCGATTCCCCGCGCCCGACCCTCTGGAGCTGGTGATCCCCATTTGGAGGTTTCCGCCACAGCATCGAGAACCGCTCGGTGCCGAGGATGCCCCTTCAAGAGGTCTCTGCGGTACTCGTAGGGATCCCGCCCGGCGGCATGGGCCAACTCGTCGATGAACGACTCCACGACGAAGGCATTCGTGGAGTGACCCACGGAGCGCCAGAAGCCGACTGGAATCGGGAGATCGACCTTCGCGTACGACACATTGATGTTGGGCACGTGGTATGGCTGGTTGCGTGCCCCTTCCGTCGATGTGGGATCGCTGTTCCCCGCCCAGTTCGCCGCGAAGCCCGGGACCCAGCCCGGCACCATACGCTGCAAGATCGACTGGGACGCGATCCGGTGACGCCAAGCTTCGGGCATTCCGCTAGCGCTCAGCACCGCCGCGAACTCGTGGTACGACGCGGGGCGGTAGAAGTCGTGCTGCATGTCCTCTTCTCGCGACCAGACCACCTTGACCGGACCGTCGACCTTGCCGGCCAACTCAGCCGCTTCCCTGACGTAGTCCCGCTCGGCTCGGCGCCCGAAGCCACCACCCAAGAAGGTCGTGTGGACCTCAGTGCTGTCCGCTCCGACACCCGCAGCCTTGGCGGCTACCTGGCGCGCGCCCCCACCCACGATGTTCGGCGCGTTCTGGAACTGGGTCGGCGCCCACACGGTGCAACGGCCGTCACGCACCCACGCGGTGCAGTTCATCGGCTCCATCGTCGCGTGTGCGAGGTACGGCAGCGTGTACGTCGCCCTTATCAGCTCTCTGCCTGCGGCGAAGGCCGCATCAACGTCACCATCGTCTCGCGTAGACTTTCCACCCTCCCGCACTGCCGCCTCGAAGCGACCAAAGATCTCTGCGTCGTCCAAGTCATTCCACACACCCTCGTCCCACTCGATGGCGAGCGCATCCCGTCCAGCCTTCGCGGCGACATATCCGTCCGCGACGACCGCGACACCGCTCTCGAGCTCCACCACTTCGTCCACTCCAGCCACGGCGAGCGCAGGTGTCGGGTCGAAGGAGCGCAGCGTACCTCCGAAAACCGGCGAGCGAGCCACCACAGCAACTCGTGTGCCCGAAGGGCCCGCATCAATACCGAAAACAGCTTCTCCTGTCGTCTTGGCTGGGACGTCTAGGCGGGGCACGGACGTACCGATGATCCGAAAGTCGGCGGAATCCTTCAGCGGCACATCCTCCGGCACGTCAAGCAACGCTGCAGCCGAGGCAAGTTCGGCATACGTGAGCTCGGAGTTGTCGGCGTGGATCGCCTTCCCTTCACGCATCTGGATCTGATCGGCCGGAACGCCCCACCGCTGGGCCGCGGCTTCACGCAGCATCCACCGTGCCGTCGCGCCCGCCTCGCGTAGCGGCTGCCACGACTGCACTACGCTCGTGCTCCCGCCCGTTACTTGCATACCTATCCCAGTACCGTACGCCGGATGCGCGGGCGCGAACTGGAATGATACCTGTGAGAGAGGAACCTCAAGCTCCTCCGCGATAAGCTGGGGCAGTGCCGTCGCAACACCTTGACCCATCTCGGACTTCCCCACCATCACGGTGATCGATCCATCCGCGTCGATACGGAGGAACGCGTTCGGAGCGAAGGTCGCGTCCGTGGCGGGGACGCCGGGGCCCGCCATCACCTTGTAGGAGACACCGAGCGTGAGGCCTGCTCCTGCTACCACACCAATCTTCACGAAGGTGCGTCGTGAGAGCCCCTTACTACCGTTCTCGGCTCCGGTCGAGCCGTCGTGTCGCTCGCTCATCGGTCGCCTCCCGCTCCGGCACCGTCCGTCGCAATCGCCTCCGCTTGCAAGTCGGCCGCCCGGTGAATTGCCCGGCGGATTGCAGTGTACGTGCCACACCGACATACGTTACCGGACATTGCTCCGTCGATATCCTCATCCGTCGGATTTGGCTTCGCCGCCAACAGTGCGACAGCGGATACGATTTGGCCCGACTGACAGTACCCGCATTGTGGGACCTGCTCCTCAACCCAAGCCTGTTGGACCGGGTGTGTCCCGTGCCGCGAGAGTCCCTCTATCGTCATGACCTCAGCACCCTGGACGGCGCTGATCGGCATCTGGCATGACCTGGTCGGCTGGCCGTTCACGAGAACCATACACGCTCCACACTGCCCGATCCCACAACCGAATTTCGTACCTGTGAGTTCGAGTGACTCCCGAAGAACCCAAAGAAGCGGATTGGCGCTAGGAACGTCGAGTTCCCAGGGTTCGCCATTAAGCGTGAACTTCACCATCTCTTCTACCTATCTGAGTGAGTGTTCTGTGCATCTGATCATTATCTCTGGCAAATGGGTAGGTGAATTATGCCGCTAATTGCCTGTTTCGCGCTACACACGCACCCAAACAGGGGTGCATTAACGAGAGACATAAAGCACATAGGCAGTATAGGAGCGGAAGAAGGTGGCGAGAGTGGAGAAACGACCGTCAATTAGACCTTAGGGTTCCACACAAAAAGGGGCTGCGACCATGAGCCGAGTGCTCTTCAGAGCCTATATCAGACCTTACTCTTTTTTCGGGTCAGCGACCATCGCCCTGGTAGCGAGTATGGCTGCCTGCAGTGCCGACTACGATACGGTGATTCAAGGAGGACGGGTCATGGACCCGGAATCCGGACTGGACGCGGTGTTCAACGTCGGAATCCGAGCAGGGCGAGTAGAAGCCCTCTCAGCCGAGCACCTCGACGGGAACAGAGTCATCAACGCTACGGGATTGGTTGTCGCGCCCGGCTTTGTTGACCTCCACCGACATGGGCAGCGAGAGGAAGCTTACCGCCTACAGGTCCAGGATGGGGTCACAACTGGTCTCGAACTCGAGATCGGCACTGCAAACGCGGCAGCCTGGTACGATGAGAGAGAAGGTGGCCAGTTAGTAAATTACGGAGTCTCGATGGGCCATATCGGAGCAAGAGGTAGGGCCATGGGGGACTCTATTCTGGGTAGTGGTGGAGTGACGACGCGAGAGCCGGCCTCGCCGGATCAGGTCACTGAGACGGAGAGACTCATCCGTGAAGGGCTTGGCCAAGGTGCTATCGGAGTCGGCTTCGGGAGCGCGTACACGCCAGGCGCGACTATGGACGAGATTGAACGGATGTTCAACGTAGCAGCCGATGCCAGGGTAACTGCTTTTATCCACATGCGCGGCGGCTTGGAGGGGCTCGACTCAACACTGACGGCTGCACAAAACGCAGAAGCATCACTTCACATTGTGCATGCCAATTCAAGTGGAGGGGAGGACATCCTCGAGTTTCTGGAGATGATTAAAGAGGCACAGGATGAAGGACAGGATGTAACAACGGAAGCTTACCCCTACGGGGCTTCGCAAACTGGTATCCAATCCGCACTCTTCGACAACTGGGAAAGCTGGGACGAGGAACGATTCGGACGATACCAGTGGGTTAGGACAGGAGAGCGCCTAACCCGTGAGACCTTTGGTAAGTATAGGACAGAAGGTGGTTCTGTAATCATCCACGGACGAACAGAGGAGATGACGCTTGCCGCCGTCACGAGTCCGCTCACGATCGTCGCTAGTGACGGAGGAACAGGACACCCTCGGGGGGCCGGGACATTTGCAAGAATCCTCGGTCGCTACGTGCGTGAGCAGGGCGCTCTTGAACTGATGGACGCTCTCGCCCGCATGACGATCCGCCCAGCTCAGAGGCTTGAGGCATTCGTACCCGCGATGGAGAACAAGGGACGGATTCGTGTGGGGGCGGATGCCGACATAACAGTCTTCGATCCAGAAACTGTGATGGACCAAGCTACTTACATGGAAGGATCACTCACATCTGAGGGGATCGAATACGTTTTAGTGAATGGCGTTCCCGTAGTGTATGAGGGTGAAGTTGTTGAAGGTGTGCGGCCTGGAAGGGCAATTAAGACTGGAAACAATTAGCCTCCATCAGTTCAGGAGTCATTGTTTTGGGACACAGGCAAGGGCCTTAAGAGAGCCCGGAAGAAGTGATTCAAGCCGTGTTCTTTCTTGTGAGCCCGGAAGAACACCCTGGACGGCACCTTCGGATCCTGGCACGGATCGCCAAGCGCGTGGAAGACGAAAGCTTTATTCCAGAGTGGTTGCAGGCCCAAACAGATCAAGAGCTTAAGGAAGCACTCTTCCATGAAGAGCTCATGTTCGCGATACGACTTGAACCTGGGCGATCCGGGGAGAATTTGATTGGCAGTCCGATTCGAGGACTCCCCCTCCCCGAAGGCACCCTGGTTGCCATGATCAGACGCTCTGGCGAGCTAATCATCCCCCGCGGTGATACAGAGTTACTCGACGGGGACCGGCTCACTCTCATCGGGGGAGTAGAGGGGATCGACCAACTCCGTGAACTATACGGTGTCAGCGGTATACGGTGTCAGCGGCACAAACTAGGGGGACTCGCGCGCCACTCGTTCATGCCCCCTATTCAGCGCCTGGAATGATTTGCGGGGAGGCTAGAAAGCATGAAGGCTAGGTACATAGCGTGCTCGACGATAGCAACTGTTTCGCTCACCTCCGTACTCGTCACCGAAGCAGCTGCACAGGTACTGTACACCGCGGAACAAGCAGTAGCAGGAGGTGTCGCGTACGAGCAGCATTGCGCTGAATGCCATCTACAGACGCTCGTGGGTTCGTTCGAGGCTCCCGAACTTGCCGGACAAAACTTCCTTAGCTATTGGGGGGGGCGGTCGGTCGAAGAGCTCATGGAAGCGGCGATATCGATGCCGCCGGGTGAAGAGGGTTCGCTCGATGGGGCCGTCTACGCAAACATCGTGGCTTATCTGCTGGAGAGAAACGGGTTCCCGGCCGGCACTGCGGAACTCATAGCTGATGCAACCGGCACGCTTGAAGGTTCGACGGGACCGCGAGACACACCTGCTCCCCCGACCCGAGCTGCCGGACCGGCGAGCACACCTAATGCAGGATTCGGTGGACGTGGCGGTACCTCCGCCGGTGGCACCTCTACATTCAATGCGGTTATAGACTTCCGTCCAGTAACCGACGAAGAGCTGACGAGTCCTGATCCCGGCGACTGGCTGATGTACAGGAGAACTCTGGACGGGCAAGGATATAGCCCACTCGACCAGGTCAACCGTGAGAACGTAAGCGACCTTAGGCTGGCCTGGGTCTGGGCCATGGACGATGGGTTCAACCAACCCACACCGCTCGTGCGTGGTGGGGTTATGTACCTCACACACCCCATGAACACTATACAAGCGCTCGACGCGGCAACTGGTGAGCTGCTCTGGGAGTACCGCAGAACTTTCCCTGAGGGCTATCGTGCAGGCTTCTCCCAACTCCGCTCGATTGCAATATACGAGGACAAGATTTTCGTCCCCACCAAAGACGCTTGGTTAGTCGCCTTGGATGCAAGAACTGGTGAGATAGCATGGGAAACGCAGATAGCTGATTATCAACAGGGCTATACGAATGTTGCGGGACCAATCATAGCTCGCGGAAAGGTGATCAACGGTATCAACGGTTGCGGGCGATTCTTCGAAGAATCGTGCTTCATTACTGCGCACGATGCGGTGACTGGTGAGGAACTCTGGAGGACTTTCACAATCGCCCGGCCGGGCGAATTCGGTGACGACACGTGGGGAGAAATCCCTTTCGAACTTCGTGGTGGTGGGGATGCTTGGATTACAGGCAGCTACGATCCCGAGCTAGATCTGATCTACTGGGGAACAGCCCAGGCAAAACCTTGGGTGCCCGCCAGCCGCGGCATGACTACAGCGGATGCTGCTCTTTACACGAACTCCACACTCGCCATCGACCCGGAGGATGGCCGGATTGTATGGTATCGGCAGCACGTGCCGGGAGAAGCGCTCGATCTCGATGAGACATTCGAACAGGTGCTGATCGATCATGATGGCGAGAAACTCCTCTTCACTATTGGAAAGCACGGAATCCTCTGGAAGCTGGACCGTATGTCCGGAGAGTTTTTTGGGTACAAAGAGACTGTGTACCAGAATGCCTTCGATATCATCGATCCCAACACGGGCGCAGTCACCTACCGAAGAGATATCCAGGAAGCGAAGGTGGGCGAATTTATCTCAGTATGTCCGAGCACCGCGGGGGGACACAACTGGCCAGCAATGGGCTACAGTCCTGAAGTCAATGCGCTCATTATCCCGCTGAGCCAGACCTGCCTGAACATCTCTGGGCGTGAAATTGCTCTCGAAGTCGGCTCCGGTGGAACGGGCGCCGCTCGTAGCTGGGAAGAGATGCCTGGCACGAACGGGAACCTCGGTAAACTTGCCGCTTACGACATCGACACTCTCGAAGAACTTTGGAGTGTAGAGCAACGTGCTGCTTTCCTGACCGCCGCCCTTCCGACTGCAGGAGGGGTAGTGTTCGCGGGAGATCTAGATCGCTACTTCCGAGCATATGATGTGAGAACCGGTAGTGTTCTGTGGCAAACCAGGCTAGGTACCTCTGTCCAGGGATTCCCGGTCACCTACAGCGTAAACGGCGAGCAGTATATAGCAGTATCAACGGGCCTAGGAGGAGGCAGCCCGAGAGAGGTCCCACGTCGGGTATCACCAGAAATCAGACACCCTCGGACAGGTAATGCTCTCTATGTCTTCAAGCTCCCTTCCGGGTGAGAGAACGCACAGTCGATAAAGCCATGCTGTTCTCCAACGCATTTAACCAGTATCTCGCATGGTCGTTATCTGAGCAGCTCGTAGGGTATCTGAAACGTCCACAAATCATGAAGCTTTCCATAGCCCTTGCTGGCTTGCTCTATGTACTGCCGGCACAAGCTAACGCCCAGATAGAAGTCGCTGAGGCGTCGATCGCTGAACTCCAGGAGGCGATGGAATCTGGGGTTGTGACATCAGCTCAGATCACCGGCATGTACCTCTCGCGGATCCGGGCTTACGACAAGGCTGGCCCAAACCTGAACGCGATGATTTGGGTGAACTGGGATGCGACTGCTGAGGCCAAGATGCTTGACCGGGAGCGTGCCACAACTGGTCCGAGAGGACCCTTACACGGCATCCCTATCATCCTTAAGGACAACTACGACACTTTCGACTTACCTACGAGCGCCGGGACACTCGCACTAGCTGGAAATATTCCACCAGATGATGCCCTGCAAGTTCATAAGCTCAGAGAGGCCGGAGCAATTATCCTCGGTAAGTCGAACATGCATGAGTTGGCAAGCGGCATTACAACCATCGGATCACTGGGTGGCCAAACGCTCAACCCGTACGACCTACGAAGGAATCCGGGGGGCTCAAGTGGCGGGACTGGGGCTGCTATCGCTGCGAGCTTCGCCGCAGTCGGCTGGGGTAGCGATACATGCGGCTCGATTCGCATTCCTTCATCGCACAACAACCTCGTCGGCCTGCGACCCACCAAGGGGCTGTCGAGCATTGATGGGATCATTCCTCTGTCTCATACGCAGGATGTGGGGGGGCCACTCGCTCGGAGCCTAGAGGACCTAGCCGTCGCACTCGATGCAACCATCGGAGCCGATCCTAGCGACCCTGCGACCGCAGTACTTGAAGGAAGAG
>Ga0207963_1001565_pt1 | contig 12001 bp, 10 predicted proteins | sample Knorr_S15_td_NAD_FD_185604 | JGI IMG/M metagenome (GOLD analysis project Ga0207963, IMG submission 185604) | Marine microbial communities from Southern Atlantic Ocean transect - Knorr_S15_td_NADW_ad_2500m_LV_A (SPAdes) (version 2) | ecosystem: Environmental > Aquatic > Marine > Oceanic | place...
CAACTCGGGCACTTCACTCGTCATCCCCCCCGTCAAGGCGTGACGGCCCGGACGGCCCGGGAGTCAGCGCGTTGAACAGCATCGGCCACGTGGCGACGGTCTGGCCTCGGTAGTTGGGCTGGAAACCGAACAACACCACCGAGCCCTCGCCTACAGACGTCTCAACGACAGCCGGTTTTCCAGCCACATGCTCTGGACCGAGCAGCCAGCCTGACCGCAGGGGGTTACCGTCACTGAATCGGGCTGTAACACGAACCGAAGGATCTGAGACATCGAACGCCCTACTGGCTCTCGAAAACCAGGCTCCCACCGATTCGGGAAGCCCCACGTTGAGGGCGTGGCCAGGTTCCGGACGCATCTCGAGGATCGAGCCGGGTATATAAAAATCCGACGCGTTGAGCCGCTCCACCGCGCTCGAGACACCGAGGTCGAAGATTTCCGCCACGTAGTCGGTCGCGGCCTCGATGGCCACAATACGCCCCCCCTCACGCACGAAACGGTCCAGAGCCCGCTCTCCCTCGGAACCCACGCCGCCCGCATACGCCTCGGGGACCGTTCCTCTCCGAAATCCCGAGCTTATCGAGTTAGGGTCTTGCCCCTGGAAGAGAATCACGTCGTAATCCCGGCGAAGATCACCAGCCCGAACACGTGCATTCTTGAGCGTGTCGTAGGCGAGCTCGTGCTGGTCGAAGACCCAGCGGGTCCAGCCAGCCTCCATGGGCTCTCGCCAGGACTTATAGATAGCGATTCGCGGCGCGCGCTCACCCTGGAGGGCTTCGGGTAACTCAAAAACGAATCCTGGCGTGTCGATCGGCGTGGGCTCGATCACCGCAGCCACATCAGGATCTAGCTCCTCCACCGAAACGGCCGCCACGTTCATGAGCAGCGGCAACGTGTGGGCCGTCACATCGTACGGCCGGCGTGGCGGACCGCCGGGGTACTCGCGCAGATCCGGATACTGTTGCACCTCGAGGAGCGTCTGGGCGAAAGACGCGTAGGGCTGGTTCATAGGAACCACATACGTGCCGAGCGGGAACGCTTCGCCATCGGCCTCGAATGCCTCCGAAGCGCGATACACCTCTACGTCGCCCATGCGCAAGATCCGCAGCACATAGGCCAAGCCGGTCTCGTTGTCCTGGTCAGCGGGAATGACCCACGCGGCGGGCCATTCGTCCCACCCATTCACGGCACGCTCGTTGATCCGGTAGAAGTTTTCCAGCCAAAATCTTCGGTTCTTGGCGGCGTTGCTGAGCAAAGCCAACGCGCCCGCGTCCATGTAGTCCACGATGTCCGGAAGACCCCACGGGCCGCCGGTCCAGGGATTCGGGTAGTTGGCTGACGCGGTCGCGGCGTCGTACCCTCGCCCACCTCCGATCCTGGCGGGGGACACGTTCACAGAGGTGGCGAGCTCCGCCGAGGCGGTTTCGGACAGAATTCGGGCTCCTCCGTGATAGTGCTGGTAGGCACGGGCCGGCGTAAAACCATCGTAGATGGCACTGGTCACGACGCCGGACTTGCCCGAGGCAGTGAGTTCGGCGGCCATCGCCGTACCCAGCATGTTCACGGCAGACACGATGGCCGGATCTACATTGTGCTCGATGGGATCCATATAGGGCGGAAAGAAGATACGAGCGCCCCCACCACCCATCTGATGGATGTCGTGCACGATCTGTGGGTGCCAGGCGTTATGAGCTCCGAGCACGGTGTGCTGCGTCTCGCTCTGCGTGAACGCGTACCAGTCCCGGTTGTTGTCGTGCCCAACGTAGTAGTGATAGAGCCAGGGCAGGGACGAAGCCTCGTATTCCGTGCCGACCCACTCGTTGTACCAGTCCGCGACCCACTCCGTCCCGTCCGGGTTCAGCGATGGAATGTCGAGCAGAATGACGTTGTCCAGAATTTCCCGGACTCGCTCTTCGTTCGAAGATGCCAAACGGTACAGCAACCGCGCCGCGGCCTGCGACCCGCCTACCTCCGTCGAGTGGATCCCATGTGTGATGAGCACGACCGTGCGCCCCGCCGCAATGAGCTCTTGAAGCTCCTCGTCGCCGGACACCCGGCGAGGATCCGCGAGCCGCATCTGGATATCGTGAAGCTCGGATAGACGAGCTTGGTTTTCCTCGCTCGTGACGGTCACCATCACGAAAGGTCGGCCCATCGTCGTGAGGCCGAGCGTATCGACCTTCACGCGCTCGCTCGTCTGCGCGAGCACCTCGTAGTAAGTGGTGAGTTCCGTCCAATTAGCCAGGTTCTGCTCCGAACCGATCTCGTAGCCGAAATGGGATTCCGGCGTCGGAACGTCCTGGGCCGAGAGGAGGCCGACGGCGACGAGCGTGAGGCTCGGACCCGCCAGGACCCTATGCAGCATGCGTTTACCTCCAACAAGTGTTGAACGGAAGAGCATGAAGATCGTACCCATGAGCAGTACCCAGGACAACCTCAGGCGTTGCCCTCGTCCCATCGTCGCCCCGCCGTGGCCCTCACGGCGGAGGTTGCGCCTTCAGCGGCCCCCTTGCCGATCACCCTTCAGAGGCCAGTGGGCATATCGACGAATTCTTGCGAAAGGTCGAATCGCTCTTCCAGATGAATCCCAAGCGCCCTCACGCCCCACGTCTCCGTAGCGTAATGGCCAGCGTACAAAGCGTTTACGCCGTACTCCATGGCGTGGTGGTAGGTGTGATGGGCTCCCTCCCCTGTGATGAACGCATCGAGACCGAGCCGGGACGCTTCGGGGATGAGGCTGGCGGCCCCACCGGTGACCAACCCAACCCGATAGACGTGATCCGGCCCGCCGGGAATAAGCCTCACCGGACCACCCACCACCTCTCCGACATGGTCCACGAGCGCGTCTCGCTCGTAGTCGACTTCACACGACCACCCGATGTCATGGCCTTGATGGGCTCCGAACCGCTCCTCCGGGCTCCACCCGAGCGCCCGGCAGAGAACCGCGCAGTTGCCAACCTCTGCGTGCGCATCCAGGGGTAGGTGGGCAGAGTAGAGAGCGACCTTACCTTCGATCAGGGCTCGGATCTTTCGAAAACGTGGACCGACGATTTTGGCCAGCCCATCCCAAAAAAGCCCGTGATGCACGATCAGGATATCCACGTCTCGGGACGCGGCCTCTCGGATCACCGCCTCACTGCTGTCCACCGCCACCGCTACACGCCTTACCTCGGTAGGTCCCTCCACCTGAAGGCCGTTGTAGGCGTGCGAATAGTCGGGGAACCCCTCGATTGAGAGATACTCATCCAGGTATTGGACCAGCGACTCGGTGTTCACCTTGTCGTCGAGCGGGTGTGTGGAAAAGTGCCCAGAAAACGACCGTGAGCCGGTGTATCGCCCCATTCACAAAACATGTAACTCATTGTCAAACCACGAATTGAGGCGATTGTCCACGCCTGTGGATAACTCGAAGGCTGTCTTAGTCCCCGGAAAGTTGCTGCTGTCTCTGATCCAACTCCGACCCTGTCTGCCGCCCCTCTGACGTCTGTCGCTCTGCCTCTTCCTCGGGCTCCGGTTCCGTCTCCAGATCATCGGCCTTTCCGCGGCCATCGAACTGCTTCTGTTCCGTTTGGCGCTCAGTTTTTCTTCCGCCACCTACCTTCTCTGTCTGCGCGCCCTTGGAAGGGGACTTCATATCCGGCGCACCGACAGCCACTTGGCCTTGGACCTTGGCGCCTTCCTCGACCTGCATCCGAGGAGCCACGATTTCGCCCGACACCTCGCTGGTCGCTTGGAGCTCGAGGCGGGATTCCGCATGAATTCCGCCCGAAACCTTACCGGCGACCACCGCGTCTTGGGTGAAGACACTCCCGTCCACCAGTCCGTCCCTGCCGACCACCACAGATTTTCCAGCCCGAACACTGCCGCGGATCGTACCCTCGATGCGTAGCGAACCGTCCGTGTCTGTGTCCCCTACCAGGGTCATGCCCGCCCCGATGATCGAAATCACGGCCTCAGGAGGGGTCGTTGGAGGAGGAATATTCTTCGCCATATCGTCTGAATCCTTGCGATTTATGGTTGTGTTACCAACTCGAGCGGATCGACCGTTTCTCCCTCGAGCAGAATCTCGAAGTGCAAGTGCGGCGCAGTCGATTCGCCGGTGGACCCACTCAGCGCGATCACCTCACTTTTCCGTACTTCCTCGCCGAGCTGGACCGAGGTGTGCGAGGCATGGGCGTACAAAGTCACGTACCCATTTTCATGATCGATCCGCACATACTTTCCGAATATGGAATCGGCCTCCCCAACTTCTACGACTCGGCCCGCGGCCGCGGCCCGAATATACGAGCCGGTGGGTATTGCGATGTCCAGGCCCGGGTGGGCTTGTTCACCATCCGCGAGCAGTCTACGTGTTATGAATCCAGGCTCCGTGAGCGGCCAGCCATCGGGCTGGCCGTCGCGCCCCTCATCGGTACCCGACGAGCGGTTGAGCGCACCCGGAGGCGGGAGCCACAGTTCAGAGGGCGCCCCTGAACCGTCGGCGTCGAAAAGGTTTCGGATGTCCGCGTACTGGCTTTCGACGGTACCCAGCCGGCGAAGAAGGGCCGGAATGCGCTCTTGCTCAGCACGCATGAGCGCGACCTGCGCCTCGAGCTCGAGCATGTGGGAATGACGTGAGACCATGTACGCATACGTCGCGATCATAAACGCTGCTACGGTACCGACCACTACCCCCAAGCCGCGGAGCAGACGTAGGCGACGGTACGACACCTCGTACGTTCGGCTTTGTTTCGTGGCCGGAACAACAACGATCCGCAAGACCGGGTCTGTCACGACAGCACCTCCGAGGCCTCTCGGCCAGTGATCAGGAGGAAGACTCGTTCGAAATCCTCGTGGTTACGGAACGGTACCTCGATCACACCTGAGCCGCCCCTGCGAAGGCGGACGCTGGCCTTGGTCGCAAGCACCTCCCGGAGATTCTCCTCCAGAGCCCGAGCGACAGGATCCCGGGGTCTGGACGGATGGCTCTTCGATTTCTTCGTTTTCTTGGCCGAATCTACCCCGGCGTGACTCTCCATCTCACGGACAGACCAGCCCTCCGCAATGGCCTTGCGGGCGAGCTCCTCCATGTTCCTCTGATCGTTGAGGGCGAGCAACGCCCTCGCATGTCCAATCGTGAGGGATCCCGCAGCCAGATGCGCCCGGACCGAGCCCGGTAGCTGTAGCAGGCGGACCATATTCGCCACCGTGGAGCGGCTCTTCCCGACGGACCGCCCGATTCCCGCGTGACTGAGGCCGTGCTTGTCCATGAGGGTCTGGTACCCCTCCGCCTCTTCGAGGGGGTTCAGGGCCTCACGCTGAAGGTTTTCAACGAGCGCAAGCACAAGGAGCGTGTCATCGTCGACCTCGCGGGTGACCGCCGGGACCTCCGTCCAACCAAGCTTCCGGACGGCGCGCAAGCGGCGCTCTCCGGTTACCAACTCGTACTTGCCAAGAAGCTTCGGAGCTGGGCGGAGCAAGAGCGGCTGCAGCAGACCATTCTCTTCGATGGATTGGGCCAGCTCCGCTAGTTCTTCGTCCGAGAAGGCTTTTCTGGGCTGTTGGGGATTCGGCCCGATCATTTCCACATTGATGAGTTGCGCCTCACCTCGTGGAGTATCGTCCGCATACTCACCGAGCAAAGCGCCAAGCCCCTTGCCGAGACGAATGTTCTTCGCTGGTGGATTCACTCGCCTACATTCTCCGGATAACGGGAGGGGGCGCCCACATCAGACCACCGTCTCCGTCGGTCCCCGGCCCACCATGAGCTCCCTGGCGAGTGCCAGATAGCTCTGGGCTCCGTTCGACAGAACGTCGTAGCGGAGGATCGGCTGTCCGAACGACGGGGCCTCCGCCAAGCGCACATTTCGTGGAATCGAGGTCTTGTAAACGCGATCGCCGAAGTACTCCCTCGCCTCGGCAGCCACCTGCCTCGCCAGGTTGAGCCGCTTGTCGTACATCGTGAGAAGCACTCCCTCGATTTCGAGTTGCGGATTGAGCGCACGTTGGACCAGCCGTACGGTGTTGAGCAGTTGACTGAGGCCTTCCAGGGCATAGAACTCACACTGGATGGGGATCAACAGCGAGTCGGAGGCCGTAAGAGCGTTCAGCGTCAGCAGCCCCAGCGAGGGCGGACAGTCCAGGAGGATGAATTCGTAGTCGGACCGGATGGACTCCAACGCCCGGCGAAGAATTGTCTCCCGGCTCATCTCGCCAACGAGTTCGACCTCCGCACCCACCAGGTCAGGTGTACTCGGCAGAACGTCGAGAAGGGGGAACTGAATGGATGTACGCACCGCCGCCTTGGTATCCGCCCCGCTCATTAGCACGTCATAAATCGTGGCCCCGTCGTCCTCGTCCCGCGCGAGCCCGAGTCCACTCGAGGCGTTCCCCTGGGGATCCAGATCGACGACCAATGTTCGAGCCTCGGCAACCGCCATAGCGGCGCCCAGGTTGATGGCGGTTGTGGTCTTACCCACCCCGCCTTTTTGGTTGGCGATGGCGATGACGCGGGACATGAAAACGAAACCGTTGCGATAAACGTTCATGGTGTGGCTGGTAGGATAAGCGGTTGTCCAAGGCGAGGCAAAATGCAAGGACATCTACGGCCGCCTCTTGCCCTCGTTCGGTCGCTCGTCGAGAATCAGACGAGGCGGAGCGATCCTAGCCTCGTCGACCTTCGTCTTTTTTCCCCATCCAGTACATCCTCATGGGTCCCAGACATCCTTTTCCTACAACAGTTTATGCGGGAAATCGGCCCCGACTTCTCGCGGTCATTTTCGTGGTTCTGGTTGGCGTCATCGGATGCGGAAATGACCCCGTGGATTCAGCGTTCAACCCGAATTTCATGGTGGGAGATTGGTTAGCCCAGTCACAGGTGGTGACCAGCGTGGCGGATCCACAGGTGCTCGCTGACCTGACAGCTCTCGGAGCGGTGTACACACTTTCGGTCCAACCCTCTGGGCGTTACACGGCGATTTCGGAGGGATTCGGGCCGGCCATCGCCGAATTCGGGAACCTCACCGTTGATGGTCCAAACGTCGTCTTCACCCCTCAGTTCGGAGAGCAGTCGCTGGCGCTGTGGGAACAGGTGGGCGACTCAATCATCCTGGTGAGTGAGATCGATTTCGACGTCAACCTCGACGGAACGCCAGAGGCGGCCACGCTCAGGCGGGTGCTGATTCCCAAGTAACCTCCCTCGGGGATCGAGGGCCCAACTCGAGGAGCCGGAACCGGACCCAGGGTGTTTCACGTGAAACGGTCGCTCCGGAAAAGCAGAGGAGCGCCAAACCATGTTTCACGTGAAACAAGCCTCTTTGCGGCGCCACCGCCGGACTTCGAGGATCAGGCTCTGCAGGTCCGCCGGGGACACGCCGGGTATCCTTCCGGCTTGCGCCAGGGTGGAGGGGCGCACCCGCGCCATCTTTTCTCTCGCCTCGGAGGAAATGCTCAGCAGTTCTTCGTAGGGAAGATCGTCGGGGAGCTCGAAGTCGGCCTGCCGCCGGAGGCTTCTCGCACGCTCCGCCTCACGCCTGACATATCCTTCGTACTTGATCTCAATCTCGACTGCGGCCACGGCGTCGGTATCGGTGGCAGGGTCGAACATGGCTCCCCCGGCATGCGCGAGCCCGCTCGCCGGCACCTCTGGACGTTTCAACAGTTCGGATGCGCGGACGGACTGGCGTACCGGGCTACTCCCGCACTGCCGCAGCAGCGGGTTTGCGTCCGCGGGTTCGATCACGGTCTCAACGAACCACCGTCGGACGCGCAGGTCTCGCTCTTCAAGTATCTCCAGCGCCTCATTTTGCCTTTCAGTCAGTAGACCGATCTCTCGCGCCCGAGGGCCGAGGCGCCGGCTCGCATTGTCCTGTCGAAGGAGGAGCCTGAACTCGGCTCGGGAGGTGAACAAGCGGTAGGGCTCGTCTGTCCCCTTGGTGATCAGGTCGTCGATCAAGACCCCGATGTAGGCCTCGTCCCGCTCCAGCACGAACGGCGACCGACCGAGGACCCTCAGGGCCGCGTTCGCGCCAGCCATCAGACCCTGACCTGCCGCCTCCTCGTAACCGGTCGTCCCGTTTATCTGGCCCGCGAAATAGAGGCCCGGAAAGGCCCTCACCTCCAGCGTATGCCTCAGTTGATGGGGCGGGAAGTAGTCGTATTCGATCGCGTACCCAACCCTGGTCACCTCGACCCGTTCGAGGCCGGGAACGGTGTGGAGGAACTCCACTTGAACCTCAGCGGGCAACGAAGTCGACAGGCCGTTCACGTAAAGCTCCGTGCTCTCCAGCCCCTCCGGCTCCAGGAAGACCTGATGGCGGGCCGCGTCCGGAAAACGAATGATCTTGTCCTCGATCGAGGGACAGTAGCGCGGGCCTCGCCCGGAGATCTCGCCGCCGAACAGCGCGCTCCGGTCGAGATTCCGCTCAACAACCTCACGAAGCCCCTCACCGGTCCACGTGATCCAGCAAGGGCGTTGCTCCGGAATGCTCTCCCTCACGTAGGAGGAAAAACGGAAGTCCTGCGGATCGCCGTCTTGCCTCTCGGTGCGAGTGAAGTCCACGCTCCGACCGTCGATGCGCGGAGGCGTGCCCGTCTTGAACCGAGCGATTTCGAGACCACGTGCCTCAAGTTCCTGGGCCAACTCGACCGAGGGCGCCTCTCCAACCCGGCCCGCCCCCACACTCGCATCACCCCCGATGTGGATCCGGCCCCGCAGGAACGTCCCGGCGGTCACTACGACAGCCTCCGCGCGGAACTCCCCGCCGTCCGTCCGAACGCCGGTGACCCGACCGTCTTGCATGAGCAGGCCTGTCACCATGTCTTCCTGGAGGAACAGGCCGGGCACCTCATCGAGCGCCCTCCGCACCCCGAGGGGGTAGAGTTCCCGGTCACACTGGGCCCGGGGACTCCAGACCGCCGGCCCCTTCGAGCGGTTCAACATCCGGAACTGAATCCGCGCCGCATCGGTCGCACGGCCCATGATTCCACCGAGAGCATCCACTTCGCGTGCCACCACCCCTTTCGCTATGCCTCCGATCGCAGGGTTGCAGCTCATCTGCCCGACCCGGGCGAGATCGGGGGTGATCAACAAGGTTCGAGCCCCGAGACGGGCGGCCGCAGCAGCGGCCTCCGACCCGGCATGGCCGCCCCCCACGATGATCACGTCGTACGTGCGATCAGAACTCATGATGCTCACCGTCATCCCTCGCTAAATGATCTCGAAACCGTTCGGGAGACTCCCGTCCGACTCGAAGCCATCGACACCCTCGACCCGCGCACTCGGTGGACCGACCTCCAGTTCGGCGGCGAACGCCTCCAGCGTCTCGGGCTCCCCGGCCGCGTGCACCTCGACCGTGCCGTCCGGCCGGTTCTGGACGGTACCCCGCAAGCCGAGATCCGCGGCCCTGCGGCGCGTCCACCACCTGAAGTAGACTCCCTGCACTCGTCCACGGATCCTAAAGCCCTGCTGGTGCCACTCCGATTCGGAATCGTTCATGCTCTGTCCGTCTGCCGCAAGTCTTGGTACCGGACCTCGAGTCTACTTGCCAATACAAAACTCGCGAAAGACCCGGTCCAGAATCTCGTCGGTCGAAATCAATCCCAGCAACTCCTCCAAAGCCGTCTCTGCTGGCCGAAGCAGCGCCGACGCCACCGCAACCGGTGTCCCCTCATCCAAGGCCTCTATGAACGCCACCACCTGATCGCGGGCCTTTTGGACGGCCTCGGACTGCCGCGCCCGGGTCAAGGCGGGTACAGACGTGCCAGTCCGGACCAGCCCCCCATAAACCAGCTCCGGAAGAATCTCCTTAAGGCGTCCCAGGCCTGTCCCGTCGACCACCGACAGATCCACGCTCTCCCGCACGTCGGCGGCATTCACTCGATGGTCGTCGTCTAGACCTTCGGATGCCAGACCCTCGGACGTCAGAAGCCCGGACACCCGATCCCGCGGCGTCAGGTCGACTTTGGTCCTGAGCAAAACCGTCGGCACGTCTCCCAGCCCGGCAAGGAATTCCAGCTCGGCCGACCCGAGATCCGCCTGAGATTCCACACAAAACAGCACCAGATCCGCGCGATCGAGATACCGGCGCGCCACCTCGACGCCCAACGCCTCCACCTGGTCGTCCGAATCACGGAGCCCGGCCGTATCTACCAAACGGAACGGGAAACCCCCGATCGAGATCACGGCCTCGAGGGCGTCCCTGGTCGTTCCGGGCATGTCGGTCACGATGGCCCGCTCCTCCCCCAGTAAAGCGTTGTAGAGGCTGGACTTTCCACTGTTCGGTGGCCCGGCTAGCACCGTCACGGCACCCTCCCGAAGGAGCTCTCCCTCCGGCGCCGTCTCCAGGAGTTCCTCTAGAGCGTCCCGCAGCGCCTCGGCCGCATCTGCGACCCGATCCACGGTTACAGGCGCTTCGTCTTCCTCCGGGAAGTCGATGTGATGAGCCAGATAGGCCTCGACGGTGACGAGTTGCTCCCGTAGCTCCCCTATCCTTCGGCTCAAGCCTCGCTCCACCTGGAACAGAGCCGCATCATGCTGCGCTTTGCTCCGGCCCTCGATCAGATCGAGCACGGCCTCGGCCTGCACCAGGTCCATCTTCCCGTGCAGGACCGCCCTGCGGGTGAACTCACCGGGCTCCGCCAGGCGAGCGCCCGTGGCGACGCACGCGTCCAGGATCATCCGGGGCACAAGCCAGCCGCCATGGCACGAGATTTCGACCATGTCCTCGCCTGTGTAACTCTCCGGCCGCGGGAAGGAGGTTACAAGCGCCCGGTCCAAGAGGTCTCCGCCCTCCCCTTTCGTTAGCGAACGTAGGGTCGCCGTCCGCGGCGCAGGATCATCTTCACCGGGCGTGAGCGCCCGGAGAACTTCGAAGGCCTCAGGCCCGGACATGCGCACCAGAGCGATCGCGCCCACCCCGGGGGACGTAGCCAACGCCGCGATGGTGTCTACCGCCAGCCCGGGAAGCCGGCTGGAGGCTTCGTCAGTCACCGCTCTTGTGGGGCTGCACGATAGGCCCCTTGTCCCTGAGCTGCTGACGCTCCCTGGCGATCAATAACTGCTGCGGGATCGTCGCCAGATTGGAGACCGCGTAGTATAGGTTGAGGCCCGACGCAAATCTGAAGAAGATGACGGCCATAAAGATCGGCATGATCCACCTCATCATCTTCATCTGCGGGTTGGGCTCAGGCATGGCTCGGGCGCTAATAGACATCAGCAGGAACATCGACAGGCCTAGCAGAACCGGAAGGATGTAGAGCGGGTCGGCAGCCGCCAGGTTCGGCAGCCACAGAAAGCTCTCCCCCCTCAACTGAATCGTGTTGCGGAACACAAAGAACAGCGTGATCAGTACGGGGAACGGGAGAAGCATCGGTAGGCACCCGCCCAGGGGATTGAAGCCGTGGTCCTTGTGGAGCTTCAGCATCTCCTTCTGGAGCTTCTCGGGCTGGTCCTTGTACTTCGTCTGGATCTCCTTAAGCAGCGGCTGGATCGCCATGTTCCGCATCTGAGCCCGCATCGCCTTCTGGTTCAGCGGCCAGAGCAGGACCCGCATCATGACGCCGAATATGATGAGGACCCAGCCGTACCCGACGTTCAGAACGTCATGAAGAAAGTTCAGGATCGACAAGGCAACGGACACTACAGGCCGGACGATCGGCCGCATCCAACGATACCCGTATGGGTTCGCCTCTTCCAGGTCGTTCTCGAACGCCATCAGGACCTCCCGCTCTTGCGGCCCCAGGTAGACCCGATAGTCCAACACGCCACTGGCGCCCAAAGACTGCGTGACCGTGATCGCCGCTTGGTCGTCACCTTCGGCAGGGCGTGCGATCACCCCTCCTAGATACTGCTCGCCGCCTTCCCGGCCAGGGATCAACGCAAAGATGAAGTATTTACTCTTGAGCGCCGCCCAACGATGGGGCCCTTCCTGGATGCGCTCGCAGTCCACCTGGGCGAGCCGCTCGTCGTCGACCCCATCACGGACGTGGTTCCACGCGTACCCCATCACAGTCGACTCTTCGT
>Ga0207963_1001584_pt1 | contig 11929 bp, 6 predicted proteins | sample Knorr_S15_td_NAD_FD_185604 | JGI IMG/M metagenome (GOLD analysis project Ga0207963, IMG submission 185604) | Marine microbial communities from Southern Atlantic Ocean transect - Knorr_S15_td_NADW_ad_2500m_LV_A (SPAdes) (version 2) | ecosystem: Environmental > Aquatic > Marine > Oceanic | place...
CCCTCTAAGGCCATTCAAGCGCCTTTTTCGTGTCCTCGGTGGGGTCCGAAAACCCCAAATTTCTCACATGCTCACAGGCATCACGGGGTTTAAACCATGATGCCAATCCCTTGAAAAAAAGTCATAATCAAGGATCAATCAATAATGGCCTCCCGGCCGTAACCTAGTTGCCCGGAGGCCAGAAAACCCAATTTTTTTCCAAATCGCATAGGCGGCTGCGTCTAGACCGGACAGCCTACCACCAGCCCCTGCGGAGTGGCCGGAATATAGTGACGAGCCCATATCCCGTCAAGCACTAAAAGGGCTGATTTTCATAGGGTTTCCGGCCGCCCGGAAGAATCCGGACCGGCCGCAAAAAAAGCCCTTGATTCGATTCTTATTTGGCTCCTTCCGCGGGCGCTTCTTCGACCACCGATTCGGCATTTTCGATTTCGAAATCAGCCTGTTCTTCGGTCTGCAAAGCAGATAATACCTTGTCCCGCTCGGCGGCGATTTCGCGGAAACCATTCATGATGCTGCCCGTTCCGGCCGGAATGGGGCGCCCGACAATGACATTTTCCTTAAGCCCGATCAGATTATCGACCCGGCCCGAAACGGCGGCTTCGGTGAGAACGCGCGTGGTTTCCTGGAAAGAGGCGGCGGAAATGAATGATCGTGTCTGCAGGCTGGCTTTGGTAATACCCTGCAGAACCGGCAGGAACTGTGCCTGCTTGCCGCCCTCTTCCTTGGTCTTGGCGTTGACTGCGTCGAATTCCACACGATCCACCAGTTCGCCAACCAGGTAGGTGGTGTCGCCGCCATTGGAAACCTCCACCTTCTGCAGCATCTGACGGACGATGACCTCGATGTGCTTGTCGTTAATTTTCACGCCCTGCAGCCGGTAAACGTCCTGAATCTCGTTGATCAGGTATTTGGCCAAAGCTTCGACGCCCAGCACCCGCAGGATGTCATGGGAAACCGCATTGCCGTCCATGAGGCTGTCGCCGATTTCCACATAATCGCCTTCCTGAACGGAAATGTGTTTGCCTTTCGGAACCAAGTATTCCATCGGTTCGCCCTTACCATCACTGGGAACGACGACGATGCGGCGCTTGTTCTTATAATCCTTGCCGAATTCGACCCGTCCCACGGATTCGGAAATGATCGCATAATCCTTGGGCTTGCGGGCCTCGAAGAGCTCCGCGACGCGGGGCAAGCCACCGGTGATATCGCGGGTCTTGGCTGATTCACGGGGAATCCTCGCCAGCACGTCGCCGGCATGGACCTGCTGTCCGGATTCGACGGAAAGGATTGCATCCACGGACATGAAATACCGGGCCTCAAGCCCGTTATCGAGGGTGATGATCTTGTTTTTCTTGTCGCGCAGCGTAATCCGGGGCTTGAGATCCGCCCCCTTGGGCTGCTGCTTCCAGTCAATCACCACTTTCGATGCGATGCCGGTCGCTTCGTCCATCTTCTCCATAATCGACAGGCCTTCGACCATGTCCATGTAATTGGCGATGCCTTCCTTCTCGGTGATGAGGGGAAGCGTATAGGGATCCCATTCGGCAATCTTGTCGCCGCGGCTGGCTTTGGCCTTGTCCTTGACCAGAAGCCGGGCCCCGTAAGGAAGCCGGTGGCGGGCCCTGTCGCGGCCCTGGGAATCGACCAACGTCAATTCCGCATTGCGGGACATGATGATCTGAACCCCTTGGCTGTTTTTGACCAAGGAACAGTTCTTAAGTCGCACCTTGCCATCGACGTTTGCCTCGACTCGGGATTGAGCGGCGCCGCGCTGTACAGCGCCGCCGATGTGGAAGGTCCGCATCGTTAGCTGGGTGCCGGGTTCGCCGATCGACTGCGCGGCAATGACGCCGACGGCCTCGCCGATGTTGACCGGTGTGCCGCGAGCCAAATCGCGCCCGTAGCACCTGCCGCAGACCCCTTCCTTCAAGGTGCAGGTCAGGACGCTGCGGATGCGGATGGATTCGAATTCGGCGGCTTCTATCTCAACGCAGGCTTCCTCTTCGATCATTATTCCCGCTTTGACCAGGGTTTTGCCCGTTTCCGGGTGTTTGATGTCTTCGGCGGCGCAACGGCCAAGAACCTGGTCGGTCAACGAAGAGACGACATCGCCGCCATCGACCACGGCGCTGACGGTGATGCCGGCCTTGGTCTTGCAGTTTTCGGCGACGATGATGCAGTCCTGGGCGACGTCGACCAGGCGCCGGGTCAGATACCCCGAATTAGCGGTCTTTAGCGCCGTATCGGCCAAGCCCTTGCGGGCGCCGTGGGTGGAGTTGAAATACTCCAGAACCGTCAGGCCTTCCTTGAAGTTCGAAATGATCGGGGTTTCGATGATTTCCCCGGACGGCTTGGCCATCAGGCCGCGCATGCCGGCCAACTGTTTCATCTGGGCCGCCGAACCCCGGGCCCCCGAATGGGCCATCATATAAACCGAATTCACGGGTTTCCCGGGCTCTTCGGACGAAATGATCTTCATCATCTCGTCGGCGACACGGTCCGTGCAATGAGACCAGGCATCGACAACCTTGTTGTATTTTTCACCCTGGGTAATCAGGCCGTCCAGGTATTGCTGCTCATATTCCTTGACCATGACCTCGGTCTCGGCGACAAGCCGTTCCTTGGCGTCGGGAACCACAAGGTCGTCCTTGCCGAAGGAAATGCCGGCCATGCAGGCATAATGGAAGCCAATGCTCATCAGGTGGTCGGCGAAGATCACCGTCACTTTCTGGCCCGCGTGGCGGTAGACCTCGTCGATGATGGTGGTGACTTCCTTCTTGGTCAACAACCGGTTGATCAGGCTAAAAGGGATGTTCTTGTTGCGCGGCAGAATCTCGCTCAATAGCATCCGTCCCGGTGTCGTCTCGAGGCGTGTAACGGTTTCGTTGCCTTCCTCGTCAATGCCTTGATAGCGCGCCTGAATCCTCGAATGCAGGGTAACAACACCGGCGTCCAGGGCCTGCTGAATCTCACCGACGTCAACGAAGGCCATGCCTTCGCCGGGTTCGCCCTCGCGGCACATGGTCAGGTAATAGAGTCCGAGAACGATATCCTGACTGGGAACGATGATCGGCTTGCCGTTGGCCGGGCTGAGGATGTTGTTGGTCGACATCATCAGGACCCGGGCCTCCAACTGGGCCTCCAGGGACAGCGGCACGTGCACGGCCATCTGGTCGCCGTCGAAGTCGGCGTTGAAGGCAGCGCAGACTAGGGGATGAAGCTGTATAGCCTTGCCCTCGATCAGGAGCGGCTCGAATGCCTGAATGCCGAGCCGGTGCAAGGTCGGCGCCCGGTTTAAAAGCACCGGGTGTTCGCGGATGACTTCTTCAAGGATGTCCCAGACTTCAGGCCGTTCCTTTTCCAGCATTCGCTTCGCCGCTTTGATGGTGGTCGCCATGCCGTACAGTTCAAGCTTGGCGTAGATGAAGGGCTTGAAAAGCTCCAATGCCATTTTTTTCGGCAACCCGCACTGATGCAGCATCAGTTCGGGCCCGACCACGATCACCGAGCGGCCGGAATAATCGACGCGCTTGCCGAGCAGGTTCTGGCGGAACCGGCCCTGTTTGCCCTTCAACATGTCGGAAAGGGATTTCAGGGGCCGTTTGTTGGCGCCGGTGATGGCGCGGCCGCGACGACCGTTGTCGAACAGGGCATCAACGGATTCCTGAAGCATCCGCTTTTCGTTGCGGACGATGATTTCAGGGGCCCGCAGCTCGATCAGCCTTTTCAAACGGTTGTTGCGGTTGATTACGCGCCGGTAGAGGTCGTTCAGATCCGAGGTCGCAAAGCGCCCGCCGTCCAGCGGCACCAGGGGGCGCAGTTCCGGCGGGATAACGGGGATCACCTCGAGGATCATCCATTCCGGGCGGGTGCCGGAATGAATGAAGGATTCAACCAGCTTCAGGCGCTTGACCAGTTTCTTGCGTTTGGCTTCGGAATTGGTTTCCTTGAGGTCGATGCGAAGGTTTTCCATCTCTTCCTCGAGGTCTATGGCCGCCAACATTTCGCGCAACGCTTCGGCGCCGATGCCGACGGAGAAACCGTCCTCGCCATATTCCTCAACGGCGGTTTGGTATTCATCTTCGGTGAGAGGTTGATGGATACTCAATTCCGTCAATCCCGGCTCGATGACCACATAGGTTTCGAAATAAAGAACGCGCTCGAGGCTTTTCAGCGTCATATCGAGCAACAGACCGATCCGCGACGGCAGCGACTTCATGAACCAGATATGGGCCACCGGCGAGGCAAGCTCGATGTGGCCCATGCGTTCGCGCCGGGCCTTTTGCAGAGTTACCTCGACACCGCATTTCTCGCAAGTAATGCCCTTATATTTCATACGCTTGTATTTTCCGCACAGGCATTCGTAATCCTTTGTCGGACCGAATATGCGGGCGCAGAATAGGCCGTCCCTTTCCGGTTTGAAGGTCCGGTAGTTGATGGTTTCGGGCTTTTTGATTTCGCCGAATGACCAGGAACGGATACGATCTGGCGAAGCAATGGAAATGCGGATGTGGTCGAACAGCTGGGTGCTCCCCACTTGGCCGAAAACTTTAGTCAATTCATTCATCTGTCCGTCTCCTAATGCAATTTTCGGCTAACCGAGTTCAACGTTGAGGCCAAGGGAGTGCAGTTCACTGACCAGGACGTTGAACGATTCAGGAATCCCGGCCTCGAAGGTGTCATCGCCGCGGACGAGGGCCTCGTAGACCTTGGTACGGCCGGAAATGTCATCCGATTTGACCGTCAACATTTCCTGCAGGGTATAAGCGGCGCCGTAGGCTTCCAGGGCCCAGACCTCCATTTCGCCGAACCTTTGTCCGCCGAATTGGGCCTTGCCGCCCAGCGGTTGCTGGGTCACCAGGCTGTAGGGGCCGATGGACCGAGCATGGATCTTGTCGTCCACCAGATGGTGCAGCTTCAACATATAGATATATCCGACGGTCACCTGCCGGTGGAAAGGCTCGCCGGTGCGCCCATCTACCAGGGTCACCTGGCCGGAATTGTCGAGGCCCGCCATCTCAAGCATATCGACGATATCGGCCTCATTGGCGCCGTCGAAAACGGGAGAAGCTATCGGAACGCCGCTTTTGAGGTTTTCGCCGAGTTCGAGAATCTCTTCGTCGTTTAGGCCGGCAATGTCGTCCCGGTAGGCCCGGGGGCCATAGATGTCCTTGAGCTTTGCCTTGAGATTCTTGGCGACGTTGGATGAATCATTGGCCTCCAAAATCTCGCCGATCTGGCGGCCCAGGCCGGCACATGCCCACCCCAGATGGGTTTCAAGGATCTGGCCGACATTCATTCTTGACGGAACGCCTAGCGGATTAAGCACAATATCGACAGGCGTGCCGTCCTCCAGATAAGGGATATCCTCGATCGGCACGATCTTCGAGATCACGCCCTTGTTGCCGTGGCGGCCAGCCATCTTGTCGCCGGGTTGCAGCTTGCGTTTAACGGCGACGAAGACCTTGACCATCTTCATGACGCCGGGGCTCAAATCATCGCCGCGCTGCAACTTGTCGACCTTGTTTTCAAACCGTTCCTGAAGCTTGGCGATATCGGCTTCGAAATGTCCCTTAAGGGATTCGATATCCTTCATCACCCGGTCGTTGGCAATCACGATTTGCGAACATTGGCCGGCGGTGAAGCTGTCAAGCACCTCATCGGTGATCTTGGTGCCGGATTTAAGATCCTTCGGGCCGCCCGCGGTTTTCTTATTCAACAACAAGGCCTTGAGGCGGGTCAGGAAACTGCGTTCCAGGATCGCCCGTTCGTCGTCCCGGTCCTTGGCCAATTTTTCTACTTCAGCCCGCTCGATGGCCAGCGCGCGTTCGTCCTTGACGACGCCGCGGCGTGAAAACACCCTCACCTCGACCACCGTACCGGAAATTCCAGGCGGCAGCTTCAGCGAGGAATCGCGGACATCTGAGGCTTTTTCGCCGAAGATCGCGCGAAGCAGCTTTTCCTCCGGCGTCATGGGGCTTTCGCCCTTCGGCGTCACCTTGCCAACCAGGATGTCGCTTGGCTTGACCTCAGCCCCGATGTAAACGATGCCGGCTTCGTCCAGGTTCTTCAGCGCCTCTTCGCCGACGTTGGGGATGTCGCGGGTGATTTCCTCCTGACCCAGCTTGGTATCTCTGGCCATGACTTCCAATTCCTCGATGTGGATAGAGGTAAAAACATCGTCGCGGACGATGCGTTCCGAGATCAGGATGGAATCCTCGAAGTTGTAGCCCTGCCAAGGCATGAAGGCGACCAGCACATTGCGGCCAAGGGCCAATTCGCCCAGATCCGTTGACGGGCCGTCGGCAATGGTATCGCCGGCCTTGACGCGGTCCCCGACTTTCACCAGCGGCCGTTGATGCAGATAGGTGTTCTGGTTGGAACGTTGAAATTTCAGAAGATTGAAAATATCGACGCCGGTTACGGAATGGGATGTTTCCTCGGTGGCGCTGACGACGATACGGGTGGCGTCGACCTGATCGACGATGCCGGACCGCTTGGCGATGATGGTGGCGCCTGAATCGCGGGCAACGGCGGCCTCCATGCCGGTGCCGACTAACGGCGCCTCGGTCTGAATCAGGGGCACCGCCTGGCGCTGCATGTTGGAACCCATCAAAGCCCGGTTGGCGTCGTCGTTTTCCAGGAACGGAATCAAGGCCGTGGCGACCGACACCAACTGTTTCGGCGATACGTCGATGAAATCAATGTCTTCGGGTCGGGACATGATAAAGTTGCCGCCCTTGCGGCAACTGACCAGGTCTTCGGTGAATTTTCCTTTTTCGTCGGTTTCGGCGTTAGCCTGGGCGATGGTGTAGCGGCCTTCCTCCATGGCCGAGAGGTACACCACCTCCTTACCGACCGTGCTGTTGATCACCCGGCGGTACGGAGTTTCGATGAAGCCGTACTTGTTGACCCGGGCATAGGTGGCAAGACTGTTGATGAGGCCGATGTTGGGCCCTTCCGGGGTCTCGATCGGGCAGATGCGCCCGTAATGGGTCGGATGCACGTCGCGGACTTCGAATCCGGCCCGTTCGCGGGTCAGACCCCCCGGCCCCAGGGCCGAAAGACGCCGCTTGTGGGTGATTTCCGACAGCGGATTGGTTTGATCCATGAACTGGCTGAGTTGCGAAGAGCCGAAGAATTCGCGAACCGCCGCCGCCGCGGGCTTGGCGTTGATCAGATCGTGCGGCATCACGGTGTCAATATCGACCGAGCTCATGCGTTCGCGGATCGCGCGTTCCATGCGCAACAGGCCGATCCGGTACTGGTTTTCCATCAGTTCGCCGACGGAGCGGACGCGGCGGTTACCAAGATGGTCGATATCGTCGATTTCGCCTCGGCCGTCCTTGAGCTCGACCATGGTCCGGACCACTTCGAGGATGTCTACCTTGCGCAGAACCCGCACTGAATCTTCGGTTTCGAAACCGAGGCGCGAGTTCATCTTGACCCGGCCGACAGCCGAAAGGTCGTAGCGATCGGAATCGAAGAACAGGCTGCCGAAGAGTGTCTCGGCGGTTTCTAGGGTCGGCGGTTCGCCCGGACGCATGACCCGGTAAATATCAATCAACGCTTCCTCGCGGTTGGTATTTTTATCGACCGCCAGGGTATTGCGGATATACGGGCCGACATTGACGTGGTCGATGGCGAGGGTGACGATTTCGTTGATTTTCGCGTTATCCAGGACTTCCATCGTTTCTTCGGTGATCTCGCCACCGGCCTCGATGTAGATTTCGCCGGTTTTCGGATTGATCAGGTCGACGGCCATGTAGCTGCCGATCAGATCTTCCGTCGTCACCAGTTGTTCCTTCAGCCCTTTTTGTTCCAGGTCGCGTATCACCCGCGGCGTCATCTTGGTGCCGGCCTTGGCGGCGACGCGGTTGGTTTTGGCGTTGATCAGGTCTATGACAAGCTTCACGCCCCTGAAGCGGTCGCCAATAAATCCGGTTTTCCATCCCTTCTTTTTCACCCGTATGAAGGTGATTTTTTTATAGAAGTAATCGAGGATATCCTCGGGTGTCATGCCGGTGGCTTCATTCGGGGCCACGGTTTTGCCCGCGCTGGCGCGCTGGGGCCGGAGCTTTTCCGTTTCCTCGTTATCCAAAGCCATCAGGAGCGTCGTCACCGGCAGCTTGCGGCGGCGATCGATGCGCACGAACACCAGGTCCTTGGCGTCGAATTCGAAGTCGAGCCACGAACCGCGGTAGGGAATGATGCGCGCCGTGAACAGAAATTTGCCTGACGAATGGGTCTTGCCCTTGTCGTGGTCGAAAAACACCCCCGGCGAACGGTGCATCTGGGAAACGATGACCCGCTCCGTGCCGTTGATGACGAAGGTACCATTGTCGGTCATCAGCGGCATTTCACCCATGAAAACGTCCTGTTCCTTGACGTCGCGGATGGAGCGGGATTGGGTTTCCTCGTCGATGTCCCAAACGACGAGACGCAAGGTCACCTTAAGCGGCGCCCCGTAGGTCATGCCCCGCTGCTGGCATTCCTCGACGTCGTATTTCGGCAGTTCGAACTCGTATTTGACGAATTCCAGGGTGCCCCGTTCAGAAAAGTCCTTGATCGGGAAAACCGACTTGAAAACCGCTTGCAGGCCGCTGTCGGTGCGGTTGTTGGAGTCCGTTTCCCGTTGCAGGAATTGCTCGTATGACGTCTTCTGTATTTCGATCAAATTGGGCATTTCGACGGCAGATTCCAAACGGCCGAAATATTTGCGCACACGCTTGCGGGCCGTGAAGGATTTTTCCATTATCGTTCCTCACGCTTCATTGTTTATCCGGTCTCCCCGGCGTCCGGCCACCGCTGCCGGATGGGAAAGACCCCGTATCAGGTGTCCAGGCACCGCTTGAAAAGAGGCTCAAAAGAACCCGTCAGCGGCGGCCCGGTGGGGCAAGCGCATCCACTTTACCGGCCCGCGGTAGGGCCAATTCAGGCGAATGCGTGTTCCAATCGGAGCCGGCGGCGGCTCACGGAAACCCGGACAACCGCCTGCTCCTATATCAAATCCTCGTGCAACCTCGGACCGATGGTCCGGCGGGGCAACGCTATTTCAATTCGACCGTGGCCCCGGCATCTTCCAGCTTCTTCTTAATTCCCTCGGCCTCTTCCTTCAGGACGCCTTCCTTGATCGGCGACGGCGCCGATTCGACCAGGTCTTTGGCCTCTTTCAGGCCGAGCTGGGTCAACGCGCGTACTTCCTTGATGACGTTGATCTTCTTGTCGCCGAAGGAAGCCAGGATGACGTCGAATTCGTTCTTTTCCTCGGCCGCGGCGCCGTCGGCATCGACGGGCCCGGCGGCGGCAACGGCCACCGGCGCGGCGGCGGAAACGCCCCACTTTTCCTCAAGCAACTTGGAAAGCTCGGCGGCCTCCATAACGGTTAGGCTCGAAAGGTCGTCGGCGATTTTTTCTAGATTAGCCATTACTTATTACTCCTTGGGCTTGAACTCTTTGATACTGGGACTTCGGCGTTCACGTGGCTTCTTCCGAAGCACCACGGGCACCGAGAACCCGGGCGACCTGCCCGGCGGGTGCCTGCAACACGACGGCAATACGGGTCGCCGGGGTGCTGATCATGCAAACGATTTTCGCTCTCAATTCTTCCAACGACGGCAGGCTCGCCAGGGATTTGACGGCGTTGACGTCCAGTTGCTCATCGCCGAGGGCGCCGCCAAGGACAATCAGCTTGTTGTTGGTTTTGGAGAAATTAACAGCCGCCTTGGCCGCCGCCACCGGATCTTCCGAATAGGCAATGGCCGTCGGTCCGGTGAACATTTCTTCCAAAGACTGGTATTTCGTCCCTTCGAGAGCGCGACGTGTGAGCCGATTTTTCGTCACTTTGAAGACCGCGCCCGCCTCGCGCATCTGATCGCGGAGTTCGCCCATCTCGGCCACCGTCAACCCGGAATAATGGGTGACGACGACAATGGACACATCCTCGAACGTTTGATGCAGCGAAGCGACCATGGATTCTTTTTCTGCTCGGTCCACTCTATCGTCTCCAGTTCGTGACGGCCGCCCGATAGGCAACCCGGGCCGCGCCGCCGTTGCACTTTGATCCCCAGGCGGGCCCAAACGAGCCAATCCTCGAAGATCGGTTCGCCTGTCCAGTGCAACAGTTCAAGCCGCTCGCAAACGCCGATGATAAAGCGCCTGAAAACGGACCTCACACCGTCTCGGCAGGCGGGAAAAACCCCTTAAACCGACGCCATCAAAGACGCCGGCACCTGCTGTCTCGGACAGGTTGGAAGCGGTCGATTATTCGCTTCCACCTCCGCCTTGGCCGACCAATGCGGCCGCGGCGGCGATTCTTAAAACCTCCTCCCGGCAATGCCGGGATCCAACCCTCCGGCGAAGTCAGCCAGAAAGACTGGCGACATCAAGCTTGATCCCCGGCCCCATGGTCGAGGTCAAGCTGACGCGCTTTAAATACGTGCCTTTGACGCCGCTCGGTTTCGCCTTGACGATGGTGTCGACGAACGCGGCGACGTTTTCCACCAATTGATCGGCCGAAAAGCTGGCCTTGCCGACGCCGGCATGGACGATGCCTTCTTTTTCGACGCAAAATTGGATCTGCCCCGCCTTCGCCGCCTTGATGGCGTTGGTGACGTCCTGAGTCACGGTGCCGAGTTTGGGGTTGGGCATCAGCCCCTTGGGACCTAGGATCTTGCCCAATTTTCCCACCACCGCCATCATGTCGGGCGTGGCGATGCAGCGGTCGAAGCCGGTTTCACCGTTTTGAATTTTTTCCGCCAGGTCTTCGGCGCCGACAAAATCCGCACCCGCGGCCTCGGCCTCCTTGGCTTTGTCGCCCTTGGCGAAAACCGCGACCTTCAGGGCCTTGCCGGTGCCGTGGGGCAAGGACACGGCGCCGCGCACCATCTGGTCGGCATGCTTGGGATTGACGTCCAGGTTAATGGCGACCTCCACCGTTTCGTCGAACTTGGATGTCGCCGAATCCTTGATGATCCTGACCGCCTCGGCGATTCCGTAGCCGGTTTCGCGATCTATGGCCTCATAGGTCTTTCTCAGGCGTTTGCCGTGTTTTGCCATGGCCCTACTCCTGAACCTCGATGCCCATGGACCGGGCCGATCCGGCGATCATCCGGCAGGCCGCCTCAATATCCTTGGTGTTGAGATCGACCATCTTCTTTTCGGCGATTTCACGGACTTGTTTCATGGTCACCACGCCGACGATCTCGCGGCCTGGTTCGCCGGAAGCCTTTTCCAGCTTCGCCGCCTTTCTAAGGAAATAGCTGGCCGGCGGCGTTTTGGTGATGAAGCTGAAGCTGCGGTCTTGATAGGCCGAGATCACCACCGGGATCGGTATTCCCGGTTCGATGTTCTGGGTCTCGGCATTGAACACCTTGCAGAATTCCATGATGTTCAAGCCCGCCTGGCCCAGAGCCGGGCCGATGGGCGGCGACGGATTGGCCTGCCCCGCTGGCACCTGCAGCCTGATGTAACCGGTTATTTTTTTCGCCATTTCAAATCCTCAGTTGTTCTTTTTTTACCGAGTCGCGTGGTCCAGCCATGGCGGGCCTATCACACAAAAAATTAAAGTTTCGCCACCTGGGCGTATTCCAATTCCACCGGCGTCGCGCGGCCGAAGATGGAGACCGCGACCTTGAGCCTTGCCCTCTCCTCATCCACTTCCTCAACCAAGCCGTTGAACGAGTTGAAAGGTCCGTCACAGACCCGCACCTGTTCGCCGACCTCGAAGGTGATGGAAGGCTTGGGACGCTCAATCCCTTCCTGCACCTGATGCAGGATGTGATCGGCCTCGCTGTCGGCAATCGGTGTCGGACGCCCCTTGCCGCCGAGGAAGTCCGTGACCTTGGGTGTATTCTTCACCAGGTGCCAGGTCTCGTCCGTCATTTCCATCTGCGCCAGCACGTAGCCAGGAAAGAACTTGCGTTCG
>Ga0207963_1001587_pt1 | contig 11921 bp, 9 predicted proteins | sample Knorr_S15_td_NAD_FD_185604 | JGI IMG/M metagenome (GOLD analysis project Ga0207963, IMG submission 185604) | Marine microbial communities from Southern Atlantic Ocean transect - Knorr_S15_td_NADW_ad_2500m_LV_A (SPAdes) (version 2) | ecosystem: Environmental > Aquatic > Marine > Oceanic | place...
GGGAACGACCCCATGTTTCTTCACCAGGTTCACGAACATATCCCACTGGCCTGCGTCCTCAATGGGCGCTGACATCAGGTACTGCACGACCCTGTCGTCCACCGGGCTGTCAGCTGTCTCGATGATGGATTCCAGAACGAAATTTGCCCGTTCCACCTTGTCCCAAAACATCATATAGGACTGACTGAACTCAAACTGTTTGATGTTCATTTCCTGCATCGTGTCCACCCGGCACAGGTTGAGGCCGGAGAACAGCCAACACCGCCCCGATGCCCCCTGATGAGTCGGATTCCAATCGTCAAGAGTTGTCGAGTAGACGTGATTGGCGTCGGTGACGATTTGTCGGTCAAGCGCAATCTCATCAACGTTGTGCAGGGTGACCGCATTTTGCATCAGACGATTTCGAGGGTCCGCGTCGTAGTCAGCCCGCATTGCGTCAAATTCTTCGATGGGCAATGTGTCTGTGTAATTGGCTGTAGCCATATTTCACTCTCCACAGATTCAGGTTTGAGACTGCTGAGTTGTCAGTCTATTTTCACCAGTTTCTGCATTGATCGCAGTTCTCGAGGCGGGTCCATGCGGCTTCCATAGTCGCTCCAGGAAACTTCCGCAACGTATATATCGCCGCGGGAGTCTACTGTGATGCCGTGAGGCGAGTAAAACCTGCCCGCTTCGTCGCCAAAGGATTCGTGGCCCGCGCGACCCAGGAGTTCACCTTTGGTGTCAAATATGCTCACCCGTGGGCCAAGATCAGTTCCGATGTCATTGGGGCCGATGCCGCAGAAGTATTCTCCGACATACACTCGCTCATCGTCGCCACGAGAGTCGATGTAGATGGCCGCAGCCCTAGAGAGGTTGCCCCACTGCGTTTCGTATTTGCCTTCAGGGCTGAACACCTGAACCCGATGATTCTCGCGGTCGGCGATGTAAACCCAGCCGTCTTTGTCGGTCTCGACGTTGTGGACGATGTTAAACTGGCCTTCGCCCGTCCCCGACTCGCCCCATGAAAACTGGTACGTGCCATCGGGCGAGTACTTGTGAACCCTAGCGTTTGAGTAACCATCGGCGACGTAGAAATCGCCGTTTCGCTTGTCAATCGCGACGTGGGCTGGCACGCTGAACGGCTTGCCCGACATCTTCGGCGAGGGCTTGTGAGCCTCACCCAACGTCATTAGAAGTTTGCCGTCAGCCGTGAATTTGCGAACTGTGCTGTCGCCGTTATCGACGCAGAACACCTCGTCGTCCGGGCCGATAGTGACACCGTGAGGATTGGCGAACACGCCATCGCCCCAATAGCTGTCGACGTTCCCTTCGCGGTCGAATATTATCATCGGGTGAGTGCCGCGATTGAACACGTAAATCTGGTCTTTGGAGTTCACTGCGACGGATGTGGCCTCTTTGTAATACCATCCGTCGGGCAGCGTGCCCCAATTCGTCCCAGACAATTCGTACTTGAAATCACCCTCGCCGAGTACCACAGGGCCTGTTATTGCTGCGGCCTGACGGTCCACGTCCAGAGCGAATTCCCAATCTCCATTATTTATCTGCCCAGTCATCTAAATCTCCTATTTTCTGCGTTCAAATTCAATCGTTATGCCGGCGGAACGAATGTCAGTGCCGAAGCTGGATTGTCAACAAGAATCTTATTGATGGCTTCTTCGCTAAAACCTCTATCGCGCATCAATGGAACGATGTGCTTCAGGATATAGAAATACCCGTGTCCGCCATATCTGACGAGGCGATGATTGGTGCAAATGTCATGGGCTATCGTGATCTTGTCGCCATACCCTTCGGAAATAAGCCATGATATATGCTGGAGTTTTGTGGCGTCGTTGGGGTGGTCAATCGCTGGGTTCGCCTTGTAAGACGAGCTTTCGTTGCCAAACAAGTCCCACTCGAAATAACATCCCCTTTGCCCTATCTTGCTCAAAGTTTCGCGCTCGAACACCGTCCGATCCAGGTGGCCCATAATGGTTCGACTCAAATCGGCGCCCGCATCGTCTAGAATCTCGATTATCTGGAGAGGCGATGTTTCATCGCGCCCAGGGTGAATAAGGATCGGAGCGCCGGTGGCCCGCTGGGCTTGGGCCGATGCTCTAACGACTTTGCGTTCCGATTCAGTGAGAGGCCAAGAGCATCCAACCTCGCCGATTACTCCCGAACGAATGCCAGTCCCGTCCACCCCCTCGCTCACATCCCGTATTATCTGGGCGGCTAGTTCGTCTTCTGTTGATGTGGCGACGTAATCGGGATGGGCAGGATTCACATAGAAGGACGCGCCCATGATGACGTTAACGCCTGTGGCGCTGGAGATACGAGCCAGGCCGAGCGGGTCGCGGGCGATTCCGATACTTGTGGCGTCCACAAGCGACTTTCCGCCATATTGCTTGTATAGCCCGGCTTCGTCGATTGCGGTTTCGATATTTAACACCTGGTAGTTAGCGTAGTTGACTTCGCCATAATGGCGCACCTTTCCCAGTGATTCAGGAGTCATTGGAGCGAAATATTGCTGCCGCGCAGTGGATTCAATTGGCGGCGTGAGAATCGCGGTGAGGTCAATCAGCAAGTGTTCGTGGGTCAACGTAACTCCCAAGTCATCTGGCTCGATGAGACCCAACACGGTCTGAATTTTTCCGACAGCGTTCCAACTCGGCATCTCCGCTCCTGGTGGGAAGGTGACTACTCGGCAGTGCAACCTGTTTTGTACATCATTTGACATCCGCGGTCAATCGATGTCTTCAACCGTAATCCAGCCAAGCGTATCTTCGACTCACCCGTGGATGGTTGCACATCCCGACCTGCCTGACCGAGATGAGGCAAATGTTACAAGATTCTCAGAGTTCCCAATGATTCGGACGGTATCAATAATTGAAACTTTCTCGATTTCGCAATTGTCAAAATCGCCCTGCGGGCCAAGCCTTGCGTTTATTTGGCGATTGTCCTGATTAGCATGTCTGCGGTCGGATTAATGGCCTGCTCTGGATCGCCCTCTTTTGAACTCACCGCCAGCGGATCTGGGGACCAGATTCCGCTGACCGTTACGTTCACGCCCTCCGAAACAGACGTTGACGAGTTGCGTTGGGACTTCGGTGACGACGAGACATTGACGTCAAGCGTGGAGGATGGTTCGGTCAGTCACACATATTCGACGATCGGATCTTATATTGTCACGGTTGTGGCCCAAAATAGGGACAACGGCGAACCCGGAGAGTCCGCGTCCTTAAACGCAATTGCCACCGCCGGCATGTTGAATCATATCTCGCTCTCGCCTGATTCGCTAACGGTTCTGCCAGAGGGCAAGGCCACGTTCAGTATTTCCCCATTCGACCAATTCGGCAACGAATTGGCTGACCCGGAGACGACCTACGCAGTTTCTAGTTCCGCTGGGACGATTGACCAACAAGGCAGATCCACAGCGAGCCAGAACGCGGGCGCTTACCCTAACCCTCTGACTGTTACCGTGTCCTCGTATGGCCTCGACATCAACACCGAGGCCACGATAGTCATTCGACCCGGATCGTTGTCGCAGATAATATTGGAGCCTCAATCCGTCTCAACCTCACCATCGGAACAACTCAGCTTCAGCGTGCTTGCGATTGACGAATTTGGCAACCCGTTAACCAACATAGTGACGACATTCAAAGCAGACATCTCCGCCTGCCAAATTGACGCCTTTGGCAGGTTCACGGCAGGGGCAGGAGCCGGAGCTTACGTCAACGTCGTTGTGGCCGAAGCAACTGATGGATCCATATTGACAAATGCAGCAGTCCACGTGAGAATCGACCTTGGCCCCCTAAAACAACTCCTTTTGTTGCCAGAAACCGCCACGGTTCAGGAAGACGGAGAAGTGACCTTCACCGCCTCTGCGTTGGATGGTTGGGGCGATGCTGTTGATGACGGGATAATCGTATTTGATAGAGCATCCGACGCCGGTCGAATCGACCCGAAGGGCCATTTCGTCGCGGCAGTCCTTGCCGGTGTGTTTCGAGGCGCCGTGAAAGTTGTGGCCTCCTCGAGTGACGCAAGTATTGCCGCCGCATCTGATGTGAACGTCACCCACGGCGCCATCGACCATGTGCCCATCGAGCCATCCGCCACAGAATTGAGAGCCACGGAAACCATCGGCTTCACCACGCGGGCCTCTGATGCATTCGACAACCGGATCGAGGGCGCCAGAATAACCTGGGAAGCGTCTGGAAGCAAAGGAACAATCGGGCTGGAGGGTATTCTGACCGCCGGAGGGCGCGCAGGATTCTACGCCGACGCGGTGATTGTCGCAGCTGAGCTTGGCGGTATCTCGGTTGAAAGTTCCGCTTCTATTCGCGTAACTCCCGGCCCACTATCTCATGCAACACCAGCCCCTGGATTGATTCAGCTCACCCCTGGGTCCATCATCCAGCTAGAATTTCCGCAAGGCTTCGACCGTCACGGAAATCCAGTCGAAGGCGCTGTCGTTATCTGGTCCGTGGCGGACGAAACCGCTGGAGAAGTCATCCGGCCTATTTGCCGACGGCCAATCCCCAGGTGACTACCCAACCGCGTTATTCAAAAAAGGCTCAACGCGCACAACGTCCGTCTCTGTGACGAACCTTCCCTAGCGCTCTGACCCGCTAACCGCGATATACTGGTGCCAACGCAAAATCAGAGGTTTGTATGATCCCCGTAAGGCTCAGTGTCAAAAATTTCCTCAGTTACCGGGACAATGCCCCCATTTTGAATCTCGAAAGCATCCACATCGCCTGCCTATGCGGAGAGAATGGTCACGGAAAGTCCGCTCTGTTGGATGCCATGACTTGGGCGTTGTGGGGCCAGGCGCGAGCGCGCCGACAAGAAGACCTGATACACAAGGGCCAGACAGACATGGCGGTCGAGTTGGATTTTCTCGCCCGTGATGATCTATACCGTGTGAGCAGACGATATTCGGTTTCAGCAGGGCGAGGAGCGGGCCATCCGGTCCTTGAGCTTCAAATCGCATCTGACGACGATTCCACATTCCGCCCCATCACCGGGAACACGATGAGCGACACTCAGGCACGAATCGTCGAAATACTGCACATGGACTACGACACGTTCATCAACACCGCGTTTTTGCGACAGGGCGATGCCGATCGTTTCACCAACGCTCGGCCGACGGAGCGCAAAGCGATCCTGACTGAGGTGCTGGACCTTTCGTATTACGAAGGTTTGGAGACCAAAGCCAAAGCGCGAGTTGCAGGTATCTCAACTCGTCTCCAAGAAACAGAAGTCCGCATATCTCTTCATCAACAGGAATTGGATAAGAAACCTGAGCACGAAGCGCATCTCTCGGAAGTCCAACAAGCTGTCGAGACGCTACAAAACCAGAGTTTAACGGCGAGCGCTGACGTTGAGTCCGCCTCTCAGCGGGTCGAATCTCTCAACGCCCAGAAAGCCGAATTGGAGAGGTTCACTCCCCAGTTAGACAACCTCAGGTCTCGCATTCGGGATCTCGAACTCCGAACTCGGAACCATCTGGAGGCAGTGACACGATATCAGGCGCTGTTGAACCGAAAAGGTGAAATCGAAGAGGCGCACACTCGTCTTACGGAAGCGGAGGCCCAACGGGACAGATTCGCCCGCGCATTGTCAGAGAAAAGCCCTCTCGACCAACAATTGGCGGAGTTGACCCGAACAATCTCTGTGGCGCATGAAAGACTGGCCGGTCAAGTCCGCCAATCCCAGCATCGAATTGATGTCGACCTAGAACCCAAAGCGTCCCGAATTCAGGAATATGAACAAGCCTTCGATGCGTTAGAACCGCAGCGTCAAGAGCTAGTAATCGCTTCAACTCGAATGGAGCAGGATCGCGTCGAACTAGGAAATCTGTCTCAGGAATTAGACACTCTGAACGCAGCCTCAGAAACGATGAACTCCTTGGAGCGCCAGAGAGCGGAACTCCAGCAAATCATCGACTTGGAGCAAGCCAATATCAAGAACGCCGCCGACAACATCAATGTTGCAATTGAGCGAGAATTGAGACCAAATTCGGAAAGGTTGACGAGCCTCGAAGCCGAACGTCAGAAATTGGGCGCCGAACGCGAAAACCTGCAACTGGTTTCGAGTCAGAATGCTGACGCAAGAGCGGAGCTAGACAAGGTTGAAGCGAATATCGTCATTCTGGGGCAGGAAAGCGATAATCTGGTTCAAAAAATGAAGGACACGCGACAGAAGTTCGACATTCTGGAGCAAGGGGATGCCCTCTGTCCGGTCTGCAAACAGCCCCTCGGTGATGAAGGCCAGTCACATTTGCGATCAGAGTACGAAAAAGAAGGCCGCGAAAGTCGCCGCCAACATACCGAGAACAAGGCGGAACAAGAGAAAACCAAGTCACAACGTCAGCTATTGACCGACGCCCTCCTGAACATGGAGTCGGCTTTCGACGTCCGCACGCGCAACCTGGAATCGGCCAGCGGAAGGCTCAACGTTGAGATCGAAAATTCCAAGAGAGCCGCTGGCGAATTGGCAGTCCAGTTGCCGAAACTCAACGAGTTTCGAGCGGGGCTTGCCTCAAAGGATTTTTGCCATAAAGAACGCCAAAAATTGGCCGAGCTGAATACAGAAACTCGATCTCTGAACTTCGATCCAACGCGTCGAGAACAAGTTCAGGCCGAGCGACGCGACAAAGGCCAAAGCATCTCGAACCTCGAAATTCGGGTCAACCAGGGATTGCTGGAATTGCAACGCGATTCTGACAATTTTGAGCGTAATCTGAAGGATGCCCGAACCGCGAAATCCAACCTTGGCCCTGCGAGAGAAGAACTGAGCGCGCTCCAGAACCGAGTGGACTCCGAAGACTACGCCCAGAAGACTCGCGTCCGGGCCGCCGAGCTTGAGGCCGTCATCGCGGAACTTGGATACGATGCTGAGGAACACGCCTCGGTCGATGCGCTAGCGTCTCGACTGGGCGAATATGCAGAAATGCACCGTTCCCTGACGGACGCCAGCGAACGTCTTCCCTCGGAACAGGCGTTGTTGTCTGGGGCCTCAATCGAGCTATCGGAATTATCGGATGAGTTATCTTCTGCTCAATCTAAACAGTCAGATATCGAAACAGCGCTGCTCGCATTGCCATCCTCAAAGTCAGCCCTGAAAAGCGCCCATGGTACACTGTCAGGCTTGGAGTCGACTCTGGACGACCATCGTGTGCGTATAGGCGTGCTGGAAACCCAGTTACAGCGTTGCGTCGAAGTTGAGGGCATCGTAAAAGGTCTGGAGAAACATCGAACGTCGATGGTCAACGAGCGCGGTCTTTACAGCGAACTCGTGCTGGCATTCGGAAAAAACGGAATCCAGGCGTTGATTATCGAAGACGCGATACCACAGTTAGAGGCCGACGCCAACGAACTTTTGGCCAAACTCACGGACAACCGTATGACGCTCCGGCTGGAACTAAAAGAAGGTCGTCGAGTTCGGGGCACCGATGCCCTTTCCGAGGAGTTGGACCTCAGTATCAGCGACGAACTCGGCACGCGGGGTTACGAGACATTCAGTGGCGGCGAGACGTTCCGAATAAATTTCGCGTTGCGTATTGCTCTTTCGCGTTTGTTGGCGCGAAGGTCAGGGGCTCCACTTCGCATCCTGTTCATAGATGAAGGATTCGGTTCACAGGACGCCACCGGCCAGGAAAGGCTCACAGAGGCTATTCAATCTATTCAGGACGATTTCGAGAAAATCATCGTCATTACTCATATAGACCACGTCAAAGAAGCGTTTCCTGTGCGAATCGAAGTCACCAAGACCGAGCTGGGCTCGACGTTCGAGATCGTGTAGAGCCTAATCTTTATCTAGCCCAGGCACATCATCTGAGGAAAACCCAGATTAAGACGATCTCAAAACTTATTCTTGAGCATTTCAGGATAAACGCTCACGTCGTGCATTTCATCTCTGGCAAGAAATCTGGCATCGGAAATCAACAATGTGAAAGGCGAAATTTCGGAGTTGTCGCCCGCCGCAGGTTTGCCGCAAAAACTCTTCACGAGGATGAAAAGTTCGACGTGATGATAGTCAAGTTCCGTGTCCACCCATTGCTTCACGTAGCTCACACGGTCTCGGTCAACATCCACTCCTGTTTCCTCCATGACCTCCCGTTTGGCGCAAACGAAGAGCGACTCTTCGCGCTCAACTCCACCACCCGGAGGTATCCAGAACATTTCCCTTACTCGGGGATATCGTGCCTGACCATCAGCAGTTTTCCTGCGTCAACGGCGATGGCCGCAGCCCTGATCCGATGATTCATTTCTCACCGCTTTCAGCGTTAAAACATCTAAAAATACAGTTGCAGGCGCTAGTTGATTCTCACCAGGAAACAAATTATTCATGATCCGCACACATGTCGTTACAGGCGCATTCGGATACACAGGGAAGTACATAGCCCGGAGATTGCTGGAAGCCGGTTCCAAGGTCACGACGCTGACCGGACACCCTAAGAGTCCAAATCAGTTCGGCGAGCGGCTTACCACTTCTCCATTCAACTTCGATAATCCTGCCGCTCTGGCCCGCACCCTGGAAGGGGCCGACACATTATTCAACACTTATTGGATACGGTTTGCTCATGGTGGAATCAATCATGACACGGCCGTCGAAAATCTCATGACCCTAATCTCTGCAGCGGAAGACGCGGGCGTCCGGCGCATCGTCCATCTCAGTATCACCAATGCCACCCTTGATTCTTCGCTTCCCTACTTTAGAGGCAAAGCTCAAGTGGAAGACGCAATCTGCCAATCTTCCATGTCCCACGCGATTTTGAGACCAACCGTGATATTCGGTCGAGACAATTTTACTAAATAACATCGCCTGGATGTTGAGAAAGTTCCCTTTCCATCCGATATTCGGCGATGGCGATTACCAGGTCCAACCGATATTTGTCGATGATCTGGCTGCTCTCGCAGTCGAGTTAGGACACAGTCGCGAAAACGTCGCGTTGGATGCTGTCGGCCCAGAGGTCCACACCTATCGCGAAATGGTCAGCTTGATCTTGGACAAAATTGGCGCAAATTCCCGGCTGATTCGCGTAAATCCTAAAGTGGCGCTGATCGTCTCACGCATCATGGGCGTTATTCTTCGTGATGTCCTGCTCACGCGAGATGAGATCGACGGATTGATGTCCGACTTGTTGGTGTCCAAATCCGGCGAACTAGCGCCCGGATCGACGCTGTTCAGCGATTGGCTAACCGAAAACGCTCATTTGCTTGGTCAAGGGTACGTCTCGGAGTTGGATCGACACTATCGGTAGGTCAAGTTTCCTCGGTGGGGTTCGTCCACGCTGAAATTTTTATCAAAGGTCGATTTCAGACAATTTTGGCGAAATTTTCAGTGTAGGCTCAGTGAGCGTCTGAACATCCTTCGCCTCCCACTCTGGAGCGACTTCGAGAAGCGTGAGTTCGTTTTTCGCCACAGCAATCACAGCGATGTCAGTCACAATCATGCTGACGCATCCCTTGCCGGTCAGCGGGAACGAACACTGATTGACGATTTTAGGATTGTCATTTCGGTCTGTATGCTCCATCGCGACAATGATGCGCTTGGCTCCCGCCGCCAGGTCCATCGCCCCGCCGACGTTGCCCACCCCTCGCTGCGGCAGCATCCAGTTTGCGAGATCGCCGTTCTCGGCGACCTGAAACGCGCCTAGCACCGCGACATCGATATGTCCTCCACGAATCATGGCAAAGGCTTCGGCGGAATTGAAAAAAGACATCCCAGGGTTCGGAGCCAGGAACTGACCTCCGGCGTTGATAAGGTCGATATCTTCCTCGCCCGGCGCAGCCATCGGGCCGTAGCCCAGAACGCCGGATTCGCTATGGTAAATGACCGTTCGACCTTCGGGAACGAACTGAGAGCATAGAGTCGGAATCCCGATTCCCAGGTTAACGACGTCTCCGTCCTGCAGTTCGCGGGCGACCCGCATGGCGATAATCTCTCTATCTAATCGAGGCTTGACCATATGTTGCCTTTCGGTCTCGTGCTGGCATTTCAATGAATCCGGGCATCAGCGTTTCAAGAAATCTTCACTATCCGATTTACGTACAGCGCAGGAGTGTGAATCACCGCGCTGTCCAGCCCTCCAGGCTCAACGATCTCGTCCACCTCGATAATCGTCACACTCGCGGCTGTGGCCATCACGCCGTTGAAATTCTGAGATGTCCCTCGGTATGTCGTGTTGCCCAGAGTGTCGGCCACGTTCGCCCGAAGCAACGCGAAGTCTGCCTTAAGAGAACGCTCCATCGCGTACTCCCGGCCATCGAATTCTCTGATTTCTTTGCCTTCGGCGATCTGAGTTCCGACGCCGGTTGGCGTGTAGAACGCGGGGATTCCCGCGCCTCCAGCGCGTATTCTCTCTGCCAACGTGCCTTGAGGTACAACTTCAAGTTCGACCTTCCCTTCAAGATACGCCCGCTCGAACGACGTTGGACGGGACGGCGAAGGCGACACAGGAAAGGACGCAATCACTTGCTTGACCTGCTCATTGTCCACCAGTATGCCTATGTCGATGGGACGGTCTCCAGGTAGAGTCCCGAATCCCATGACGCTGGCGAGCCCCGCTGTGTTGCTGATGATGGTCAGGTCTCTGGCTCCGTGGTCGCGCAGGGCGCGGATCAGATTTTGGGCAGTGCCGCCTGGCCCCGCGAAACCATCAATCATCAGCATCGCGCCATCCGGTATGTCGGACACAGCTTCATCAAAATTCGGAACGATTTTGTTCAATTGTGGGGTCTCCAATTTTCAATATCATGAACCGTCGCATGAACGGACTGTCAAAAGACATCCAAGCCACACGCAGTTAGTCGTGTCACGCCTGCGAGCGGCGAGCTGGGGCGAACACTACTAGGATGTTCATGTCCTCAGTGATCGTGTGAAATCGGTGTTCCACACGGGCGGCGACGAAAACAACGCTCCCAGGCTCAAGGGGCCTGTCTTCGCCATCAACGCTCATCGTGCACCGGCCCGACACGATGTAATATATCTCGTCCTCGGTGTGCGGCTGTTGGGTGTCGACGCCTCCTGCCGGCAGGGAATATACTCCGAGGCTCATGGCCGGGACGGCCAAAAACTCCAGGTACCGTTCGCCTGACTGGCCTTGTTGGTTCACCAGTTCAGAAAACTCAAACGCGTCCATATATATCGTCCTTCTCTTTCGTCGGAATCATTCGGCGTCTAAATTTCCTGTTAATCTTCGATGAACCGATGCAAGCGTGACCTTGGCTTCTCTCCTCAACCCGCCCCGCCTGCCTCTCCGCAGATAACCCAGTCTTCTCCGCGCCTTTGAAGAGAGCGTTTTTGTGTCTTCGTGGGAAAACCCAAGAAACCTGGACGCAGCCAAGCCTGCGAGTCGGCCAGACTCAATTGCCGTCGCGCCGCTCTCGACACCGGATGTGTCGCCGCAGACGAAAAGTCCATTGACGAGTGTAACAAAGTTCAGGTCGTGGATTGGCATTATTCCGCCGAGAATTTCGATCTCCAGTGTTGGGCATCCGGCATCAACCGCCAAATGCGAGTCTGGCTCTCTCGGCCATGCCACACATAGGGTGTCGGCTTCGATATCACGAGTCGCTACGCCTGAATACTCCAATTGCTGAACACGCACGCGCTCCAATTTGCCGTCGCCGACAGCCTCTATCAACGGAGTCGATGTCAGAACCTCAACTCCAGCCTGTCGAAGCGGAGATGCGTTGACCTCTCGGCCTTCGACTTTGGAGCCTTTCTCTAGAACAGCGACAATCTCGGCCCCGGCGTCCAACAAATTCTGAGCGATCAACAGCCCGGAATTGTCCGATCCAGCCATCACTATTCGCCGCCCCACCAGTTGCGCCCGCACATTCAGAGCCACCTGCGCTGCGCCCGAACGCATGACCCCGTGCAGATTAGAACCAGGAAAGTCTGGTTCGGGTTCCTCAGAACCAGTGGCT
>Ga0207963_1001588_pt1 | contig 11918 bp, 10 predicted proteins | sample Knorr_S15_td_NAD_FD_185604 | JGI IMG/M metagenome (GOLD analysis project Ga0207963, IMG submission 185604) | Marine microbial communities from Southern Atlantic Ocean transect - Knorr_S15_td_NADW_ad_2500m_LV_A (SPAdes) (version 2) | ecosystem: Environmental > Aquatic > Marine > Oceanic | place...
CGGCCTGCAAAGCCGGCGGCAGCCCCAAGGAAAACATCGCCGCCTGGGTCGAACTGCTCAATAAAGACGCGGCCGCCTGGGACGCCGAACTACGGGCCAAGGCCGACGGCCAAGACCCGATGCATCCTTTGGATGTCTATACCAACCTAGAGCAACACATAGATGAGGACACGGTCTTGGTGATGGACGGCGGCGACTACGTGCAGTGGGGCCGGTCGTTCTTGAAGGCCCGCAAGCCGGGCCGGTTCCAGAGGTTGGGGCCATTGAGTCATCTGGGCGCAGCCGTGCCCTACGCCATGGCAGCCAAGTTGGCCTACCCCGAGAGCAAGGTTGTTGCATTCTCCGGAGACGGGGCCTTCGGTTTCTATTCTATGGAATACGACACCTGCATCCGGCACAACATCAACATCACCACCGTCTTGGGCAACGACCATACCTGGGGCATCGATAAGACCTTCCAGGTGGCCTACTACAACCGGGCGGTAGGGACAGACCTGCGGCCGATACGCTACGACAAAGTGGTTGAGGCCATCGGCGGTTACACGGAGCATGTGGACAAACCCTCGGAAGTTGGTCCGGCGGTGGGAAGAGCCCTCGCATCGGGTCGTCCTTCCCTAGTTGATGTGGCAATTCGATCTGGGGCCAGCCCATTGGCCGACGCAATGATCGCCCGCCGGACAGGCGGCTAAGGCCGATATCACCAATATTCGTAGAGATTACTGTAAGAGATGATCAATTATCGTTACAATTTTTACGACACTCGTTAATATCAAAAAATAATTTGCAAGCTATTCGAGATTCGAATACTGTATTGCCTAGGAAATAGGGTTGACAAATAATTAGACCGCCGCTAATGTGTGGATTAAGGCTAAAACCCGAGCCCAGGGATACATATATTTGGGAGGGACAGGCATGTTAAAGATTGGCCATGAGGTCGTTAGGCCTGGCAAATACCAGGGCGATGACTCTGTAACCATTACGATTCCTGAGGAATTGGAGACGGTTGCTGGCATCCCCTTGGAGCACCGCGAAGTTGACTGGTACGCACGTGAGTATCCTCTGGAAACCATGAACATCACAGAGAGAGCTTCCCGTGACTGGGCCAACGGCATCCGCGACAACCACGTAGAGATGCGTGAGATCCGGAAGGAACACGACAACCTGAACCGGCCATTGATTATGGCCGCCCGGTTGACCGGCGACCAAGAGCCCACGGCTGAGGCCACCGGCGAAGATGTCACCGAAGTCATCAAGGCCAAATGCCGCGAGCTCGGTTACATCGAAGTAGGCTTCACCGCCTATGACCACCGGTACACCTACCAATCGAAGAAGGACTGGGTGAAATTCCCCCATGCCCTCTGCCTAGCTTACGAGCAGGACTTCGAGCCCACACAGACGATTCCCAGCGTTGACGCCGAGATCGTCCACTCCAGCACCTACCGCACCGAAGGCGCCGCAGGTCTGGAAGTTGCCAAGTTCATCCAGAGCCTGGGCTACCGCGCCCAGGTCCACAGCCCGAACGACAACACCGGCCCCTACATCCCCATGTTTGTAGAAGCTGGTCTTGGTTCCTTGGGCGCATGCGGCTACCTGCTGACCCCTCATGTCGGCTCCCGCTGCCGCATCATGATTATCACAACCGACGCCAATGTCACCCATGACTCCCCGGTAGACTACGGCATCCACGCTTTCTGCCAGGTCTGTCAGGTATGTGTGAACCGCTGCCCCGGCCGCGCCCTGATGCGCGACAAGGTGTGGTGGAGAGGCATCGAGAAGCACAAGCTCTACTTCAAGCGCTGCCGCCCTGTCATGGCCCGCTACTTGGGCTGCGGTGTCTGCATGAAGGTCTGCCCCATCCAGAAGTACGGCATGTCCACGGTCATGTCGCACTACGCGGAGACCGGACAGGTACTGGGTAAGGGTACCCACGACCTAGAAGGCTACGAGCTTGAGGGCAAAGGCTACTTCGGACCTGGCGAACTGCCAGTGTTCGAGCGCGAATTCTTCAACTCCATGCCCAGTGGCGACACTGAGAACTGGGCGTTCGAGGCTCTGAAGAAGAAGGCCACCGAAGCCGGTGGTTCCGTCACTGATGAGATGCTTGCCGAGTTCCGGACAGAACTGGAAACCGGTTTAGGTCAGAGTCGTGACAACATCGCGATGATGGAGATGGAAGACTACATCTAGAAGTCATCCAAACCCACCTGTACGAAGGTAAAAAAGAGGCTGGCGTGTTCGCCGGCCTCTTTTTTATTTAATTTTGCGGGTTGGACCATGCGATCATGACTTAGGAAACGTTCGGCACTGCGATAGGTAGACTATTGCCGCCAATTCTGTAATAGTGTGGGCAATCTAATATGTGATTGAGTGCTGTTGGTGAGATAGAATCTCACTACGGCCAAACATAGGTCCAAGGGAGGCCCGACATGGCAGGTTCTGTACAAGAAAGACCGGAAGCCGGCACTGGACAGACGGATGCTATCGAAAATTTCGATGTGGTTGTCATCGGGGCCGGAGTCACAGGGCTGTACGCGTTGTACCGCCTGCGGGGACTTGGACTCTCGGTGCGGGTACTCGATGAAGCCAGTGGGGTCGGAGGAACTTGGTACTGGAACCGATATCCGGGCTGTCGTTTCGACTCCGAGAGCTATTCCTATGGTTATTCGTTTTCAGAGGAACTGCTGCAGGAATGGGACTGGAAGGAGCATTACTCCGGCCAACCGGAGACCGAGCGCTACTTGAATTACGTGGCGGACAAGTTTGACCTGCGTCGTGACATCCAGTTCAACACCCGCATCGCATCCGCGACCTACGATGAAAACGAGAACCTCTGGCGAGTCGAGACGAAAGACGGCCAACTGATCAACGGCCAATTCTTAATCACAGCGGTTGGTCTTCTATCAGCAGGTTACATACCTGATTTCAAAGGTATCAACAGCTTCAAGGGAGCTTGGTGTCACACAGGTAGATGGCCCAAAGAAGGGATGGACCTGGCAGGCAAGAGAGTGGGTGTTATCGGCACTGGAGCAACCGCCGTCCAACTCATTCCAATGATCGCCCCGGAAGTTGCCCACCTGACCGTATTCCAGCGGACGGCGAATTATTGCGCACCGCTTCGGAATGGACCGATCGACGACGAGACCCAACTCGAGATCAAAACAAATTATCCGGAGATCTTCCGGGCCTGCAACGAGACGGCGGGCTCGTTCATGCACGAATTTGACCCGCGGTCAGCTATGGATGTCTCTCCAGAAGAGCGGTTGGAGCAGTACGAAAGGCTATGGCAGAAGTCAGGTTTCGCCAAGTGGCTGTCCAATTTCCGTGACGTCATGCTCCCAGGAGAAGCCAACGAGGACTACGCTGAATTTGTCCGTAACAAGATCCGTGAGCGTGTCCATGACCCGGTGGTGGCAGAGATGCTGGTGCCCAAAGATCACACGTTCGGTTCCAAACGAGTCCCATGCGAGACCGGGTATTACGATGCTTATAACCGGGACAATGTTTTGCTGGTTGACGTACGCAAAGCCCCAATTGAGTGCATAACTCCCAACGGCGTGAAGACGGCGGACGCCGAGTACGACCTGGACATCATCATCTACGCCACGGGATATGACGCAGTGACCGGGGCGTTGCTCGCCATAGATATCTATGGCGAGGGTGGAGAAAAATTGAAAGACAAATACGTCAACGGCCCTCGCACCTACATGGGCATCTCAAGCGTAGGTTACCCCAATCTTTTTACCGTCAACTCAGCCTCGGTTGGAAACTTTGTGAGAGCTGCTGAGCCGCTCATAGATTGGGTGGCCGAATGCATCAGCTATGTTCACGATAACGGGTATACGCGCATTGCTCCTACCACGGAGGCAGAAAATGCCTGGGTAGACCACGTCAACGAAGACGGAGAGAAGATACTTCGCACCAAGGCCGCTAATTGGTTCGTGGGAGCGAATATCCCAGGGAAAGCGCGCGCCCTGCTCACGGCCCCGGACACTGCCCCGGCCATGCGGGCCAAGCGAGCCGAGGTAGCGGCCAACGGCTACGAAGGGTTTGTGCTTAAGTAAATCTTCTACAACGACTCATAAGAACGCAAAGAGGTCAACGAATTCGCCGGCCTCTCGTTTTGCGCCCTAAGAACTAGCCATTAACCCAGAATAGTGTAACTTTCTCTCGCGTCGGCGCTGATGGCTTTCGCCACAAACTCCTTGATCACGTGAGACGGAACAGCCATCCCAACTTCCAGGCCGGCCCAAGGTACTCATGCCGATCAGTTTGCCCGGGTGGCCCATTGGTGGACCACCCGAATACCCAGGGCGAAGAGCCAGGTCCACGGCGATCCGTTCTCTTTCTGCGCCGGGCGATTCCGGGAGGTCTGAGCCTCCTTCAATCACGATGCCGCCCGCCGCTTCGGCAACGCTCCATGGCTACCCCATGGCGATCACCCACTGACCCGACCTAACCGCCCTTGAGTCTCCGATGGCAATAGGGATCAGGTCCGGCAGCTTCCCATTATCCGGTTCGAGCTGGATTAAGGCGACGTCAAGTTGTTCGTCCTTGGCGATCAATCGCGCAGTCGAGGATTCTCCGCTCGGCAAGGTTATCCGCGGCCCAGTACCGCCACGGTGTCTCCCGTTCCCCGAGACTACGTGAGCGTTGCTGACAACCAGTTTATCAGCGGAGATCATCACGCCCGAGCCAGAGCCGCCACGCCCTACCGATACCTGCACCAGGCTTTTACGGACCCGGCCAGCCAGTTCACCAAGATCGGAATTTATTGAGGTAATAGAGTAGTCATCACCACCACCTATGGGTGCACGGTAGGAGATACTGTCAGCTCAACCAACTGCCCTCCCCTGATGATTTGGACGGCAAGAGGCTTGCCGATGCGCTCGCTGTCTAGGTCGTTGAAAAGATCATCCATCTGGCGCACTGGCGATTCGCCCAACGAAACCAGAGTGTCGACCAGGAACAGTCCGCCCTTCTCCGCTGCGCTGGCAGGCTCTACGGAGACCAACAACAACCCGATCTCCTGGCCCAACTCTTTAGCCAAAGCGTCGGGAAGGCGGGTCGGCTGGGCGCCACGCCCAGATAGGCGCGGCGGACGCTCCCATGCTCCAGCAATTCCCCTACCACGCGGCTCAGAGTGGGCGCCGGCACGGTAATCGAAACTCCGCGCAACAATGCGAAGTTGTTTAGCCCTACGAACCTGCCCCGGGCATCCACCAGCGGTCCGCCGAAGCAACCGGGGTACATCACGGTATCGACCTGGAGGTAACGGTCCACGGCCCCTCCGGCTGGGGTGCGCCAGGGCTTGCCCAACACCGAAACGATTCCCATGGTTGGCTCGGACGCTCTTTCCGGGACGCACCAGAGCCAGCGCTAGGTGGCCAACTTGAAGACCTTCGGGTTATAGGGCCCAAGAGGGTACGGCAAAGCCTCGAGTGGGCGTTCGCAGTAACGCTACGTCGGTGCTAGGGTCCCGTCCGACAAGCTCGGCGCCGACCGATTCGCCGTCTTGGAACCCTACATCGATGTTCTCGTCCCGTTCCAATCCGTAATGAAATGTCACGATAAGGCCAGCGGCATCCCAAACGATGCCGCTGGCCGTCAGACGCTCACGCCCTTCTACCCTTACGATGCTTACCGCCGCCGAAGCAACGGCCCCGACCAAGGCTTCTGAAAAATCGAGCAATGCTGTAGACATGTTTAGCTCCTGATTCCCGGCTTGTGTTGAAGCCGAGGAAGATAATGCTCGGATGCGAACTTATTCCACTGCATGTATACAGGCTACCAATGGGGAACGGACGGGCATCCCGATTTTGGCTAGGAAAGGACCTAGAACAACGGGTAGGATGACCTACTGGAAGAAAGGGCGGTTTACACGGGAAGAAGCCCGAGGCGGGTGGCCACGGTAACCGCCTGAGTGCGGCTTTAGGCGTTGAGCTTGCCCATGATGGAATTTACGTGGAACTTGACGGTATACTGGCTCACGTTTAGTTGAGAAGCGACAATTTTCTTGGACAGGCCTTCGCCCAGAAGCCGCAGGACTTCGTTCTCTCTGGGGGTTAGCGAAAAGGTTGGGGCGGTCGCATTAGAGCTTGGACTCAAAGCCGGATCAGTGACCTCCAACCCGTGGCTCAATGCGGTCAGCGCGGCAGCTAGTGCATCTGGGGGAGCGTTGCGGTTCATCAGCCCTTGAGCGCCCGCCCCCAGGCATGTTCTTGGGTGACAACCAAAGCAAGTCCGGGTGGAGAGCCTTCGGGAAGAAGTCCTAGAAAATACGTTGCAACCGCTGTATCCAGTGAAACATCCCATACGATGAGGTCTGGTTGGTAGATTTCAGCGGGCAAGAACGAGTCTTCATCTCAGGAAACTTGTCCAACCACAGTCAAACCTGCCCGAGACAGGCGGTCGAGGGAGACAACGAGCACCCGGAGCTGCGCCGACGCATCTCGTTTTCTCCCGGAAATTTTTTTCTCCAAACCCGATTCGCCCATCTTTTTCAACTTTGTCTCGATATACTGGCAGTAAACCCGTTAGGTCTCTCCATTCGTTATAGACCGCGTGATTCTCATAAGCGTGAAATGCAACAAAAAGGGCCGGAGAATCATCTCCGGCCCTTTGGTCTGCGCTATGGTTGGTTTGTCTAGAGCTGGTCCACGCTGATGTCCGATTTCGGGATACCATCACTGGCAGGTTGGTCTTGCTTTAGGGCCTCGGCCAGGCGTTCCACCTCTTTCTGGTATGTTTCACGGTCATCTTTCTGACCGGCTAGATTGAAGACAACATGCTCAGTGGAGAGGTTTCTGGCGGTCCGCACTTTTGGATCAGTGAGGGTGTCGTCGACCGCTCCCAGAAACAGACTCCAAGTCTCGGTGGAAAGCTGCATCTGCTTAGCATGGGTTAGGTCGTTAAGTATCGCCTCGGCTTCTAAAGAGGCAGCCGAACCCAGCACCACCATCTTGTCGTAGTCCCTTAACCAGCGTTCGATCTCTTCTTGGTCGGAAGCGCTATGGCGGTCCACAAGCGCGTTGCCTCGCACCTCTTCAGAGAAGACCCAGCAACGCACGCTCTGAGCTCTGAGGTCATCACGCAGCGTCTTGGCAAATTCCTGATCTTCATCGATGCAGGCGATGAAAACCTCCCGCAAGCTGGTGGCGTCGTCTTTGGCAGCACCCAGGAACCCGGCGGCCGCGGAGGGCAAGCCGGCGCCCATCAAGAACGACTCCGGAATCTGACCTTGGGAACGGAACAGTGTGTCCAAGCCAATGGTGGTCGGCGCGTCATGCCGGACCAGGTCCAGGCCCTTAGCGCCGCTGAGGTCGCAGTCTTGAAGAATGGAATAACCGAACAAACTGCCGGTCAAGTCGGTGCCCGATAGGTCCACACCCCAGAACTGAGTCTGAAAGAAGTCGCTATTGGTGCATTTTGCATTGGTCATGTTGGCGCGAACCAGCGAAGCTCCGGCAAAACTTGCTCCCGTCAGGTCGGCGTCGGTCAGGTTCGCGCCGGCCAGACTGGCCCGGGAGAGGTTTGCGTTGACCAACTTCGCCCCGGATAGGTTGGCTTCAGAAAGGACCGCGCGGTCCAAGTCGGCTCCCGACAGGTCCGCGCCGCGAAGGTCTGCACCGCGCAGATTGGCGCCGTTCATCCTAGCACGGGTAAGGTTGGCCTCCCTAAGATTGGCGTGGTAGAGATGGCATGGGTTCAAAAAACAACCCGACAGGTTGGCCCGTTGCAACACCGCGCCCATCAGATCAGAGTCCCGGACGTCGGCGCCGCTGATGTCTACTTGGGGCGCTCGAACGTAGCTCATGTAAGCCGCGTTCAAGTCCAGGTTTTCGTCGGGATTGGCTTCTCGCCAGCGGGCTACGTGGTCGCGACCCCGCTTAACGAGTTGAACATGCTCCATATTCGCCATGGTATTTGCTCCAGACTAGATTCAGTTGGGGCCAAGTTGGCCCGGGAACCGGCGCCTCAGCCGCCGGTCTTAATGATCGCCCGTTTGTGGGTACCGTCACCAATCTTGCGGTCGGCGTCGTAAGCCTCAACCTGGAAGGTCAATCGGTTGCGGTCAATCTCTATCAGCTCCGCGTGGGCGACGATGGTCGCACCGATGTCGGAGGCCGCCAGATGACGTATGTTGACTTCGATGCCCACCGAGACTTCACTCTCTTCCAGATTGCCGTTCACTACAGCGGAGGCAGCCTGTTCCATGAGCTGAATCATCGCGGGGGTACTGAACTTCTTCACATGGGGCGCAACGTTGTGCTCACAGACCAATGTCTCTTGTTGGCCTTTCATGCCTAGGCTGATACCGGGGCTAGCCATGGTGTCTGCCCTCCGTTTCACTCTTGAGGTGGACTATTTTTGCTCGCGGCCGCTTAAGGCTTAGAGCCTGCGCCAACACATGATAGCAGATAGAGCGCCAGGCGCAATCCACGCCTTGGCCCATGCTCATTCCCACGCCGATCAGCACACCGGTTTTAACCCTCAGCCGCAACGCCTATAATATTAATGGCACTCCGCAAACCCATGGACCTTTCATGCCCGCCAAACGAGATTTTCTTTCAGTTACCGACATCACTCCGGATGAGACTTTGGACCTGCTCAATAAGGCCAGGGAAACCAAGTCGTTGTCCAATGGCAGGGACTCCGGCAAGCCCTTATCCGGAAAATCGGTGGCTCTCTTGTTCGACAAGCCGTCCCTCCGAACCAGGGTTAGCTTCCAGGTGGGCATCCAAGAATTGGGCGGGTACTCAGTGTTTCTGGGCAAGGAAGAGGTGGGGCTAGGCGGCCGGGAGCCGGTTTCAGACGTTGCCAAGGTGCTCTCCGGTTACGTGGACTGTATCGTGGCCCGGATATCCGACCACAAGCTTCTGCAGGCTTTGGCAAAGCATGCCAGCGTGCCAGTGGTTAACGCACTCTCCGACCTTGAGCACCCCTGCCAGATCATGGCCGACCTGCTCACGATTTACGAGCATAAAGAAGCCCTAGATGGCCTGAGCCTAGCGTATGTGGGCGACGGTAATAACGTGGCCCGAAGTCTGTGTTTGGCCCTGCCAGCCGTGGGCATGAGTTTCACCAGCGCCTCGCCCCAGGGTTATAATCTTGATGAGGCTTCGGTGAAAACGGCCCGAGGCCGCGCCACCAGCCCATCGGTACAGGTCCGGACTCTAAAGGACCCGGCGGAAGCGGTGGCCGGAGCCGATGTGGTGTATACGGACGTCTGGGCTAGTATGGGTCAGGAAGGAGAAGCCGAGGCCCGAAAGTCGGTCTTCGATGGCTACACCGTGGACCCACCATTGATGGAACAGGCTAACACCGGAGCGCTGTTCATGCACGACATGCCCGCCCATTACGGCGAAGAAGTAACCGAAGGCATGCTTGATCATCCCCAGTCGGTGGCCTTCCCTCAGGCACACAACCGTCTGCACGCACAAAAAACAATCTTGGAATTTCTACTCTCCGGGAACTGAGTCCAGCCTACCGCAGGACCCAGACCTCAGAATGGTTTTGGTGTTGAATTGGCAATTCCCATAGTCGCAATCATCGGCCGGCCCAACGTCGGCAAATCGTCCCTGTTCAACCGGATCGTTGGACGCAGGCAAGCTATCGTCAGCGAAGTTGCGGGGACCACCCGTGACCGGTTGATGGCAGATGCTTGGTGGGACGATTATCATTTCATCCTGCTGGACACCGGCGGACTGGAGTCTAACCCCGAAGGGGTAATTAGGCAGCTGGTCCAAGAGCAAGCCGAGATGGCGGTGGCCGACTCCGATGTAATCATCCTCATGACGGACGTTGTCGATGGCATGACTCCCTCGGATGTAGAGGCCGCCGAGATGTTGCGGTTCACCAAGAAACCGGTAGTGCTAGCTGTTAACAAGGTGGACAACGACACTCGGGAGTTTGGCGCACCAGAGTTCTATGGCCTGGGCATGGGCGACCCAGAGCCCATCAGCGCCTTCCACAACTATGGCATCCACAGCCTGATGGAACGGGTCACCGCCAACATGGAGCGCGACCCAACGGCCATGGACGAGGAACTTGAGCAGCTTGATGGCACCGCTCCTGTCTTCCAGCATGGGGCGCTGAACCTGGCCATCGTAGGCCGGACCAACGTGGGCAAATCCAGCCTGTTGAATGCCATCTTGGGGCAAGAACGGTCCATCGTCAGCGACGTGGCCGGCACCACCAGAGACGCCCTGGACACCGAAATCACTTACAACGGACGGGATGTTGTAGTGATCGACACCGCCGGCATCCGCCGCCCCGGCCAGGTATCCAAAGGAATCGAGAAATACAGCGTGATCCGGGCCGTTGGCGCGGTGAACCGCAGCGATATTACGGTCTTGGTGACCGACGCCTCTGAGCAGGCCACTGCCCAAGACGCCCACATCGCCGGCCTGGCCTGGGAGATCTGCCGCGGGCTGATCGTGGTGATCAACAAATGGGACCTGTTTGCCGATGAAGGCGTCGGCGCACGTTACCGCGCTGCGGCCACCGTGCGGGAGCGGCTCCATTTCATGCCCTATGTGCCCATCCTCTTCACATCTGCACTAGAGGGCGAGGGCATCAAAACCCTGATGGACACCGCCCAAGACCTCTGGACCGAACGCATGAGACTGATACGCTCGCGAGACCTGCAGTTCATGCTGGCCGACGCCCTGGCCGACCACGCCCCACCGGTGGTCAGGAAGCACCGGGGGCAGCGGGTCCAGATCAACCGGCTACAGCAGGTTGGCATAAATCCGCCCACCTTCCTTTTTACGGTCAACGACCCTCAACTGGTACACTACACGTACCAACGCTATCTCGAAAACAAGATACGCGACACCTTCGGTTTCGACCGCACCCATCTGAAACTAGTGTTCCGGACCAGATAGCCCCCAGCCAGCGGCCTGGTCCCGACATTCATAGCACAATGAACAGACACCCCAAATCAATCATCATTCAAACGATAGCCATACCATTGATCGTCGCTGGAGTGATCGTCGTCCCCTTAACCATGGACGGCCAATCAGAATCAGCCCAATACAGCGTCGTGATGCCGCTTGCCTATCTACTTGGGTCCATCTCCTGGGGCTACATGCTGCTGCAATTGAAGATGGGCTTGGATGTGAGGGAATACGGAAGCGGGCGCACCGGAATGTCCAACGTCCTGCGCACCGGCGGAGTCAAATCGGCCGCCGTTGTTTTAACCCTGGACATCGCGAAGGGTGTTGTTGCGGTATTCATCGCCAGGTCCGTGATAGACACCACCGCCGCCGAAGTATCCGCCGGGCTGATCGTTTTGGTGGGCCACAATTGGCCGGTGTTCCTGCAGTTCAAGGGAGGGCGGGGCATACTCACCGCACTGGGAGGCTTGGCGTTGATGGTCCCGGTTGCCGCGCTGATCGCAACCGCCACGTTCCTGACCGTCACCGCCGTGAGCCGGTACATCTCTCTGGGCTCGGTGATCGGCGTGATAATCGGGGCGGTGACCATCCTGGCCCTGGCGTTGGCCGACGTAAACTCCAACACCTACATGATCTATGGATTCATCGCCTGCGCTATGATCGTCTGGCAACACCGGGACAACCTGCAGCGGATTCGCGACGGCAATGAGCGCCGGTTGGGCCAATCCGCGACCAAAGTGGAGTAATCCACTAACGCCCCGCCTCGACTCCTCCATTTTTTCCCAATAGACTAACGATGTTCGATTTTGGGCTATTCTGCAGATTTCTCTGGCGGTTTCTAATTGATCGGTCAAGCGGCAATCATCGGCGCAACCACCTGGGGTACGACTCTGGGCATCTTATTGGCCCAGAACGGAGTTCCGGTCTCCCTGTTAACCCGCTCGGAGCCGGAAGCCCAGACCCTCACTTCCCAAGGGCGCAATGCCCGGTTCCTTCCGGACGCTCCATTCCCAGATAGCT
>Ga0207963_1001589_pt1 | contig 11915 bp, 9 predicted proteins | sample Knorr_S15_td_NAD_FD_185604 | JGI IMG/M metagenome (GOLD analysis project Ga0207963, IMG submission 185604) | Marine microbial communities from Southern Atlantic Ocean transect - Knorr_S15_td_NADW_ad_2500m_LV_A (SPAdes) (version 2) | ecosystem: Environmental > Aquatic > Marine > Oceanic | place...
CCCAGCAGGGACGGCAATACTAGGAACAGAGCGATGCTCTTGTCAAATATTTGTCCGCACATGAGACTAGCTCAGCGTCCTTGAGTACTGTCAGACTTCGGCGGGAAATGGTAAGGGCTTACCGGATTATGCGCTGATCGCAGGGCTCGCAATGAAGGATTTTTCAGCACAGATCTGCCGTTCCCCAGGCTATGACAAAACATTGTCAAAATTGCGGTGATAGCCACAAGTTTTATTGTATTAGAGCAGCTATAAGAATATAATTTATACGCTGGAAAATCCCCAAATAGTGTAATTATTTCAATCAGTTTGCGCATTCCAAGCTTGACTCCTGGAGGATGTGGAATGGCTAACGCAATAGGCAAAAAGTGAAAGACAACAGACCTGTAAACATCGATTTAACCACATTCAAGTATCCACTAACGGCAATCACATCCATCCTGCATCGGATATCGGGTATAGTGATATTTGCCGGGGTTGCTCTACTGTTGTATCTGTTGCAGTTGTCCCTCGAATCAGCCGCGGGCTTTGCCGAGGTGACGGCACTACTCGACAATATGCTGATCAAATTTCTCAGTTGGTCGGTGCTGGCGGCTTTGTTATTCCACCTGATTGCCGGAGTTAAGCACCTGCTCATGGACATGGGCATAGGTGAGAGCCTGGCCGGAGGCGTGCTGGCGGCGAAGCTCACCCTGATATTCTCATTCATCGCAATAATCGCGGCAGGGTTCTGGCTATGGTAAGCAGGGTGACGAATCTGGGGCGCTCGGGGCTGTTCCACTGGTTAGTTCAGCGCTTTAGCGCGGTGATTCTCGGTGCTTACATGCTCTGTATTCTCGGCAGCACGCTGCTGAGTCCCGAAATGGACTACGCACACTGGAAAGCAGTATTCGATTCCAACCTCATGCGCATGTTCAGCTTAATCACCTTGCTGGCTCTCTGCGCCCACGCTTGGATCGGCATGTGGACAGTTTCAACCGATTACCTGACCGATCTCCAACTCGGCACCCGCGCCACCTTCATTCGATTACTATTCCAGGCGGGCTGCGCATTGTTGATAGCAGTGTATATGCTATGGGGCATCCAGATTTTTTGGAGTATCTAGATGAAGGGGATGCGTAGCTTGGATTTTGATGCGGTGATAGTGGGAGGCGGTGGCGCTGGCCTGCGCGCGTCCTTGCAACTGACGCAATCGGGTTATAAAACCGCAGTGATTTCCAAGGTTTTCCCGACCCGATCACACACAGTTTCGGCCCAGGGCGGCATCACCTGTGCCATCGGCAGCGACGATCCGAACGATGATTGGCGCTGGCATATGTACGATACCGTGAAAGGCTCCGACTACATCGGTGATCAGGATGCCATCGAATATATGTGCAGCGAAGGTCCGCAAACCGTGTTCGAACTAGAGCATATGGGTCTGCCGTTTTCTCGTACCGAAACTGGACGAATTTATCAGCGAGCATTCGGCGGCCAATCCAAGGATTATGGTAAGGGTGGTCAGGCGGTCCGGACTTGTGCCGCTGCCGATAGAACCGGCCACGCCTTGTTGCATACGCTTTACCAGGCCAACCTGAAAAACAATACCGTCTTCCTCAACGAATGGTATGGCACCGACCTGGTAAAGAATCAAGATGGTGTCGTGGTGGGGCTTATTGTGATCTGTATCGAGACCGGTGAAACCGTATTCGTGAATTCCAGGGCCACGGTGTTCGCAACCGGTGGCGCCGGCAGAATCTTCGCGTCCACGACCAATGCTCTGATCAATACCGGTGATGGCTTGGGCATGGCCCTGCGAGCCGGCCTTCCGGTACAGGATATAGAGATGTGGCAATTCCATCCCACTGGCATCTACGGGGCCGGCACCCTAGTCACCGAAGGCTCTCGCGGCGAGGGCGGCTACTTAATCAACAAGGACGGCGAGCGCTTTATGGAGCGTTACGCACCCAATGCAAAAGATCTAGCCGGCAGAGATGTGGTAGCACGGTCCATGGTGTTGGAAATCCTGGAAGGTCGAGGCTGTGGCGAGCATGGCGATCATGTGCTGCTGAAACTGGATCATTTGGGCGAGGCGGTTTTGAATTCTAAGCTTCCGGGGATTCTTGAATTGTCACGCACCTTCGCTCACGTCGATCCGGTAACAGATCCGATTCCGGTTGTGCCCACCTGCCACTACATGATGGGAGGGATTCCCACCAATATCAACGGCCAGGCCATTAACCAGAATCAAGACGGTGAAGATGAAATCGTCGAAGGGTTCTTTGCCGTGGGAGAGACGGCCTGTGTGTCGGTCCACGGCGCCAATCGGCTGGGTGGCAACAGCTTGCTGGACCTGGTGGTGTTTGGGCGCGCCACTGGCAAGTATATACAACAGGAATTGCGCCAGGGAATGGAACGACGCCGGGCGACCGAATCTGACATTGAACAGGCGATGACGCGGCTGACACGCCTAAACGAATCCGGCAGCGGTGAGAACGTAGCCGCATTACGCAGCGAGTTACAGAATGTAATGCAAAATCACTTTGGTGTATTTCGCAAGGGCGAATTCATGCAGGAGGGCATCGAGAAACTCGATGCCTTGAGAGGCCGAATCGCCAAGGTCCAATTAGAGGACAAGAGCCAGATCTTCAACACCGCCCGCATTGAGGCCCTGGAATTGGAAAACCTTTTCGAGGTGGCTGAGGCCACTGCGATCGCCGCTGAAGCCAGAACCGAGAGTCGTGGCGCCCACGCGCGCGATGACTATCGCGAGCGCGATGACGAAAACTGGTTATGTCACTCCATGTATTTCCCCGAGGATAAACGCGTCGGCAAACGGGCCGTGAATTTTTCTCCCAAAACACTTGAAACATTTGAGCCACAAATTCGTACTTATTGATGAGCTTGCTAAAGCCACAAGGTGAACCGTGTTAGTCAGCATCTATCGCTACAATCCGCAGACCGATGACAAGCCAGTTATGCGGGATATCGAAGTGGAGATCCCAGGGGGCAAAGACCTGATGATCCTGGATGTGCTGGAACTGGCGAAGCGCAAAGATTCCAGCATCGCCTACCGACGTTCCTGCCGTGAAGGAGTTTGTGGCTCCGACGGTATGAATATGAACGGCCGCAATGGGCTCGCCTGCATCACGCCGTTGTCCGATACGGTTAAACCGGGCCAGAAGCTGGTACTGCGGCCGTTGCCGGGACTACCGGTTATTCGCGATCTGGTCGTGGACATGTCTATCTTCTACAAGCAGTACGAAAAAGTTAAACCCTATTTGATCAATGACGAGCCGCCGCCAGCGATCGAACGTTTGCAGTCGCCGGAGGATCGGGCACAACTGGATGGGCTCTATGAATGTATCCTGTGTGCATGCTGTAGCACGAGTTGCCCATCCTTTTGGTGGAACCCGGACAAATTCATCGGGCCGGCCGGTCTACTGCAGGCCTATCGATTCCTGGCAGACAGCAGAGATACCGCCACGGCGGAGCGCTTAGCCGGGCTCAATGATCCGTTTAGCGTGTTTCGTTGTCGCGGCGTCATGAGCTGCGTGGCGGTTTGCCCCAAGGGTCTAAACCCGACCCGAGCCATCGGCCATATTAGAGCCATGCTGATACGGCAGGGGACCTAGTGGGCGTGGCGCGACATCAGCCTGTATAAACAAAGAGAAAGCAAACCCCGGCCCCGGTGCCTGAGGAAAGGCAATTTATATGCAAGACAGCATGATGGAAGTATTGTGGAGTAGTGGGCATCTGTCTGGCTCCAATGCCAGCTACGTCGAAGACCTCTATGAAGGTTTTCTCAGTGATCCGGATTCCACCCCACAACAGTGGCGAGACTTCTTCGAGTCTCTGCCCGCTGCTACTGGCGATACCCGCAAAGATATTTCACATGCCGAGATCCGCAATGATTTCAGGGCACTTGGCAAGGTTAGTCGCTACCAACAGGTTCTCAGTAATGACGCGGTAGTAAATTCCGAACACGAAGGCAAGCAGGTACAGGTGCTGCTGTTGATCAGTTCCTACCGCGTGCGCGGGCATCAAAAAGCTTTACTCGATCCGCTGTCCATCATGCCCCGGCAGCGAGTACCCGATCTCGAACTGGAATTTCATGACCTCTCCCCAATCGATTATTCAACCATATTCCAGACAGGTTCACTCTTTATAAGCAAGGCCAGGGCACAGCTACGGGAGATTGTTGACACTCTCGAGCGCATCTATTGCAACTCCATCGGTTACGAATTCATGCATATCGTGAATCTGGAGGAGAAGCAATGGATACAGCAACGCATCGAAAGCAAAGACGGCAAACCGATATTCGAGCTCGATGTAAAACGGCATCTGCTGGAGAGATTAACTGCGGCGGAAGGGATAGAAAAGCATCTGGACGCAAAGTATCCGGGCACCAAGCGGTTTGGACTGGAAGGATGCGAGAGTCTGATTCCTGCCCTGGACGAGTTGATTCAGCGGGCCGGAAGCTACGGCGCCAAGGAAATAGTTCTCGGCATGGCGCATCGCGGCAGGCTCAATGTGTTAGTGAATATACTTGGGAAAAACCCCGCCGATTTGTTCGATGAATTTGAAGGCAAGGCGACCTATGAGAAATCCGGTGACGTAAAGTACCATCAGGGATTCTCGTCGAACATCATGACTGCCGGCGGTGAACTACATATGGCGCTGGCGTTTAATCCTTCCCATCTGGAAATAGTTGCCCCGGTCGTGGCAGGGTCCGTCAGGGCCCGACAATCGAGGAGGAAAGACAAAAAGGGGTGTCTGGTACTTCCTATCATCATTCACGGAGATGCGGCATTTGCCGGCCAGGGTGTAGTCATGGAGACTTTTCAGATGTCCCAGACCCGTGCCTATACAACCGGTGGAACCGTCCACGTCATTGTCAATAATCAAGTTGGGTTTACCACCAGTCGTCAGGACGATGCGCGCTCCACCGAATACTGTACTGATGTGGCTAAAATGGTGCAGGCGCCAATTTTTCATGTCAATGCCGATGACCCCGAAGCTGTTCTGTTTGTTACTCAACTGGCCATGGATTTTCGTTATCAATTTCACAAGGATGTCGTAATCGACCTCGTCTGCTACCGTCGCAGAGGTCACAACGAGACCGACGAGCCTTCTGCGACTCAACCCCTGATGTATGCAGCAGTCAGGAAGCATAAGTCTACGCGGGTACTCTACGCGGAAAAGCTGGCGGCAGAAAACCAGATATCCAGCTCGGAATCGGATGAGATCAACGTGGCCTATCGCACTGCGCTGGATACGGGCGAGCATGTTGCCAAGAGTCTGGTAAAAGAACCTTCTGTGGAACTGTTTGTAGACTGGAGTCCTTATATCGGTCATGACTGGAGTGCTCACTTCAATACCTCCATGCCGATAACCAGCCTGCGTGCGCTGGCAAGAAAACTGGTAGAAATACCCAAAGATTTTGTACTGCAACGGCAGGTGCAGAAACTTTTCGACGATCGTGCCGGCATGGCTGCAGAAGAAATTCCCGTGGATTGGGGATTCGCCGAGCTACTGGCCTATGCAACTATATTAACTAGCGGTAACAAGGTTAGATTCACCGGTCAGGATGTGAGGCGTGGCACTTTCTCTCACCGACATGCAGTGGTTTTTGATCAGCGCAGCGGGGAACCACATGTGCCTCTGCAGGAATTGGAAAAAGATCAGGGAAGTTTCTCTATCTATGATTCTTTGCTGTCAGAAGTTGCCGTGCTTGCCTTCGAATATGGTTACTCGACTACAACTCCGAACGCCCTGGTCATATGGGAAGCCCAATTCGGTGATTTTGCGAATTCAGCCCAGGTCGTTATCGATCAATTTATTGCCAGTGGCGAACACAAGTGGGGACGACTCTGCGGCTTGACCTTGCTGCTTCCCCATGGTTATGAAGGCCAGGGCCCGGAACACTCCTCTGCACGACTAGAGCGCTTTCTGCAGCTTAGTGCGGAACACAATATTCAAGTGTGTCTGCCGACAACGTCTGCCCAGGTCTTTCATATGTTGCGCAAACAAGTGCTCTGCCCGCTGCGTAAACCACTGATTGTGATGTCACCCAAGAGCCTGCTCCGGCATCGGGAAGCCGCATCCTCTTTACAGGAATTAGCAGACGGAAGTTTTCAGGTTCTCATCGATGAAACCGATGGCTTGGAAGCAGACAAAGTTCGTAAGTTGCTGATCTGTAGTGGCAAGGTTTATTACGATCTGCGCACGGAACGTCGTCAGCGAGAGATAGACGATATCGCAATTATTCGCCTGGAACAGCTATACCCTTTCCCACAGGATGACTTCGCCCAGTGTTTGCATCGCTACCAGAATCTCAAGGCAATTGTCTGGTGCCAGGAAGAGCCGATGAACCAGGGTGCCTGGTATTCCAGCCAACACCATCTGCGCCGTTCTATATCTGAGCAATATCCCGACATCTATCTGGAGCACGTCGGACGCGATGCATCGGCAGCGGCAGCGGCGGGTTATCCGTCCCTGCATAACAGCCAACAGGAAAAATTTGTCGATGAAGCTTTGAGTTAATGCGCATATTGAACTGGGTTTAGCGCAGAGAAATGGCAAGCAACAGGAATTACCATGACTATTGAAATTAAAGCACCTACATTACCTGAATCGGTCCCCGACGGGACTATCGCAACCTGGTATAAAGACGTTGGCGATGCGGTGGCCCGTGATGAACTTCTGGTAGATATCGAAACCGATAAAGTAGTGATTGAGGTGGTATCCCCGGCCGATGGAATTCTGCAAGAGATACTAAAACCTGCCGGGGAAACCATAGTCAGCAATGAGTTAATTGCCAGTATTTCCTCTACACAGGGAGTGGCTCAGGACTCAGCTGCAGTGCTAACTGCTGCTGCCACAGGCGCAGACAGGAGTGACGCTGGCGCTGCCAAAGACGGGGTGATGATTAGCCCCGCCGCCAAGAAACTTATGGCGGAAAACCAGGTGGCTGCGGACGCAATTTCGGGCAGCGGCAAGGGCCATCGTATCACCAAGGAGGATGTCTTGAATTATTTGGCAACGGCCCCGCAGACGGAGGCTCCAGGCCCCGTTGTGGCGGCGTCTGAGTTGCCGTCGGCATTGAGTTCAGCCGAGGGCCGCCGCGAGGAACGGGTACCCATGAGTCGGCTACGGGCAAAGGTTGCCGAGCGCCTGTTACAAGCGAGTCAAACCACCGCCATGCTCACGACCTTTAATGAGATTAACATGTTGGCGATCATGGATATTCGGGCTCGCTACAAAGAAGAGTTCGAACACAGCCACGGCGGAGTGCGGTTGGGTTTCATGTCTTTTTTCGTCCGCAGTTGCACCGAGGCCTTGAAACGCTTTCCCGGGGTTAACGCTTCTCTCGATGGCAATGATATTGTCTATCACGGCTATCAGGACATTGGCGTCGCCGTGTCCTCACCACGGGGGCTCGTGGTGCCGGTGCTGAGGAATACAGACAACATGGGTCTGGCACAAATAGAAAACGAAATTCGTGAATTTGGGGGCAAGGCCAAAGACGGAAAACTGGCCATCGAAGACTTGTCCGGCGGTACCTTTACCATCTCCAACGGCGGGGTGTTTGGGTCATTACTATCGACACCAATTCTTAATCCGCCGCAGACCGCTATTCTTGGTATGCATAAAATCCAGGATCGGCCGATGGCCGTCGCCGGGGAGGTTAAAATATTACCGATGATGTATCTTGCGCTTTCCTACGATCATAGGATCATCGACGGCAAGGAGGCAGTGCAGTTTTTGGTCACAATAAAGGAATTTCTCGAAGATCCGACCAGACTGCTGCTCGAGATTTGAACGTTAAAACGCCGGGATTAATCTATGGTTAAGCAATATGAAGTAGTAGTTATTGGCTCCGGGCCAGCCGGTTACGTTGCCGCAATTCGTTGTGCGCAGCTAGGGCTGAAAACCGCCTGTATCGAAAAGTGGCTGAATAAGAAAAACCAGTTGGTGTATGGTGGTACCTGCCTGAATGTCGGTTGTATTCCTTCCAAGGCCTTGCTTGATTCCACCCACAAATACCAGGAAACTCAGCAGCATCTCGAGGTGCATGGCATTAAGGTAGATAAAGTCTGCATGGATGTGCCTGCCATGATTGCGCGCAAAGACAAGATAGTCGGTCAGTTGACCCAGGGCATCAAAGGACTTTTCGCCGCTAACAAGGTAGATGGAATTTGCGGCACTGCCAGGATTGTCGCTGCCAATAAGGTACTTGTCACCGGTACCGGGGGCAAGCAGCAGGAACTGACGGCAGATAAAATTATTATCGCCGCAGGATCGGTCCCTATGGACATCCCGCCAACTCCTGTCGACGGCGAAACCATTGTCGATTCCACCGGTGCGCTAGAATTTCAGGAGATACCGAATTCCCTGGGCGTTATCGGTGCCGGCGTAATCGGTCTGGAGCTCGGCAGTGTCTGGGCCAGACTCGGGTCGGAAGTCACCGTGCTCGAAGCATTGGATGAATTCCTGCCTGCCGTCGATCGGCAATTGGCCAAAGACGCTCTGAAGATGCTGACCAAGCAGGGGCTGAATATCAAACTTGGCGCTCGGGTGACCGCTAGCAAACTGAGCAAGGGTGGCAATAAAACCGTAACCGTCGAATTCACGACTGCGGATGGCAAGCAGAAAGCACAATTTGATAAACTCATCGTTGCCGTCGGTCGCAGACCCTACACCGAAGGCTTGATGGACGATGCAGTAGGCATCGAACTGGACGAACACGGCTTCATCAAGGTAGATGATCAATGCGTTACTAATGTTGCAAATATCTATGCAGTGGGCGATGTGGTACGCGGGCCCATGCTGGCCCACAAGGGCATGGAAGAAGGCGTCATGGTAGCGGAGCGCCTTTTGGAGAAAAGGACCCAGGTTAATTACGCGCTGGTACCCTCGGTGATTTATACCCATCCCGAGATTGCCTGGGTTGGGAAAAACGAGGAACAGCTCAGGGCAGAAAATGTGGAATATAATGTCGGCAGCTTTCCCTTCGCAGCCAGCGGCAGGGCGCTGGCTGCTAATGACGCGGAAGGCATGGTCAAGATGCTTGCAGACGCCAGTACAGACCGTATCCTCGGCTGTCATATTATCGGGCCCAGTGCCGCCGACTTATTGCAACAGATTGTCATCGCCATGGAATTTAGTGCCAGTGCTGAAGACATTGGCCTGACCATGTTTTCTCATCCAGCCCTGTCAGAAGCTGTTCATGAAGCGGCGCTTGCCGCTAATGGCCACGCCATTCACATCGGTAATCGCCGCAATCGGAAATAACAAACTTCGGAACTGATGGAGCTTAAATGAATTTACACGAGTATCAGGCAAAACAGTTGTTTGCCGAATATGGTTTGCCTGTGTCGAAGGGAATCGCAGTGGATACGCCGACAGCGGCGGGCTTGGCCACCGCTGAAATAGGTGGCGATAAATGGGTGATCAAGGTGCAAGTGCATGCTGGCGGGCGCGGTAAAGCCGGCGGCGTCAAATTGGTCGACAGCGCCGCCGCAGCGGAAGAATTCGCGGATCAGTGGCTGGATAAGAACCTGGTGACTTATCAGACCGATGCCAGGGGTCAGCCTGTGCACAAGGTTCTTGTCGAAGCCTGTATAGAGATTTCCCAGGAGCTTTACCTTGGCGCTGTGATAGATCGATCGACGCGTCGGGTTGTCTTCATGGCTTCGGTGGAAGGCGGTGTTGAAATCGAAAAGGTGGCGCAGGAGACGCCGGAAAAAATTCTCAAGACCACGATCGATCCCCTCACTGGGGCTCAACCTTTTCAAGGTCGAGATCTGGCTTTCCGTCTCGGGCTGAGTGGCGTGCAGGTAAAACAATTCACCCAGCTGTTCCTTGGTCTGGCACGGCTGTTTCACGATCTGGACCTGGCGCTGCTGGAGATCAATCCCCTGGTAATCACCGCAGCTGGCAACCTGCATTGCCTTGACGGCAAAATAAATATCGATGGCAATGCCCTCTATCGTCAACCGAAACTACAAGAGATGCACGATCCCAGCCAGGAAGATGAACGCGAAGCGCGGGCCGCGAAGTGGGATCTCAACTACGTAGCCCTGGATGGCAATATCGGCTGCATGGTCAATGGTGCGGGCCTGGCCATGGGCACCATGGACATCGTCCAGTTGTACGGTGGTAGCCCGGCAAATTTTCTGGATGTCGGCGGCGGTACCACCAGAGAGCGCGTGGCCGAGGCATTCAAAATTATCCTGTCTGATGAGAATGTGAGCGCGGTTCTGGTTAATATTTTCGGTGGCATCGTTCGCTGCGACCTGATCGCGGAGGGTGTCGTCGGCGCCGTCCAGGAAATAGGCGTTGACGTGCCGGTGGTAGTGAGACTCGAGGGTAATAACGCCGAGCAGGGCAGAGCCGTACTGGAGAAGAGCGGTGTCAATATCATTGCCGCCGCTAGCCTGTCTGATGCGGCAGAGAAAGTTGTCGCTGCCGCCGGAGGTGCACAATGAGTATCCTGGTCGACAACAACACGCGGGTAATATGCCAGGGCTTCACCGGAAGCCAGGGCACTTTTCACTCCGAGCAAGCGCTAGCCTACGGCACCCAAATGGTGGGTGGGGTGACACCAGGTAAGGGTGGCCAGTTGCATCTTGGTCTGCCCGTATTCAACTCCGTACGGGAGGCTTGTGCCGAAACCGGGGCTGATGCCTCTGTCATCTATGTGCCGGCGGCTTTTTGCAAGGACTCCATACTCGAAGCGGCCGACACCGGGATAAAACTCATAGTCTGTATAACAGAAGGAATTCCCACTCTCGATATGTTGGTAGCGAAGGAAAAATGTGATCGTTCCGGTGTCCGTCTGGTGGGACCAAACTGCCCTGGAGTGATCACTCCGGGCCAATGCAAGATTGGTATCATGCCCGGACACATCCACCAGCCGGGGAAAGTCGGTATCGTTTCGAGATCGGGAACCCTGACCTATGAGGCAGTGAAGCAAACAACCGACTACGGCTTTGGTCAGTCATCTTGTGTCGGTATCGGTGGTGATCCCATACCGGGCTCAAATTTCATCGATATCCTCGGTCTGTTTGAGGCGGATGAGCAGACCGAAGCGATTGTCATGATTGGTGAAATTGGCGGCACCGCGGAAGAAGAGGCAGCCGCGTTTATTAAAACCAGCATCTCCAAACCGGTGCTGGCCTATATCGCTGGCGTCACCGCGCCAGCCGGCAAGCGTATGGGTCATGCCGGCGCGATTATCTCCGGTGGCAAGGGCACTGCGGATGAAAAATTCAGCGCGCTGCAAGATGCCGGCGTGAAGACGGTAAGAAGTCTTGCGGATATAGGCAGCGGTCTGAGCGAATTGACGGGTTGGTAGGATTCTGCTGATCCGGTTTTGCTGAATCATCAACTTAACTCTGGTCAATATTTTATCTTCTAAAAGGTGTTTAATCCCCGATGTAGTGTGGTAATCTTGTCCGCAATTTTGCGTCAAACGCTGAATTTAAAGGACTATCCACTATAATCGGATCATTGCTTCCCCAACGGCTCAATTTGAATAAATTTGAGTAGACTGGTGACTTGTGTTCGGTTTTCAGGGAAAATTGCCGCCATCGAGCGATATGAAAAATCACAGATTTCTCGGGCAATTTATTTTTAATCAAGGGACGAGTAAAATAAAAGTAAGTCGTATCCAATGAATAGTGCCTGAAATGGCCTGATGGTATTGGATTTGAAGAATTCATAAAACAAATAGGATGGAACATGAAAAACCGTCGAATTACTGATATGAGTATGATTGCACTGGCATTACTCATGTCCTGCACCCTGAGTGTTGCACAGGCTGCCGAAATACTGATAGATAGCAGCATTCTAGATCAGGCAATGGATGTCATTGCGGAGAAATACAGCGAATCTGCTGAAGTTCAACTGGAAATCAATCGTCTGGCAAA
>Ga0207963_1001590_pt1 | contig 11915 bp, 12 predicted proteins | sample Knorr_S15_td_NAD_FD_185604 | JGI IMG/M metagenome (GOLD analysis project Ga0207963, IMG submission 185604) | Marine microbial communities from Southern Atlantic Ocean transect - Knorr_S15_td_NADW_ad_2500m_LV_A (SPAdes) (version 2) | ecosystem: Environmental > Aquatic > Marine > Oceanic | place...
AAGCTGGGCTACGCCACTGAAAGCGGCGCCGCCTACGACAAATCGATAGTCAACCTGTGGGCCGGTTACTCGGTGGATTCACTCACCGTGGCGGCTGAATACAGCTCACTGGAGGATTACGGGGCAAGCGGTTCCGACGGCGACGCCTACATGCTGATGGCCAACTACGCCTTCACCGAAACGTTCAACACCACCCTGCGCTACGCCCATGTGGACGCCGACTGGGCGGAGATCGATGAGTTCACGATCAGCCCACGCTTCGTGATTTCCGACAGCGTGTCCGTCATCACCGAGTATCGCCACCGCGACTACGATGTTGGCGGCGCCGATGAGGATCTGCTGGCGGCACGGGTGCTGTACACGTTCTAAAAGTTAACCCTTAAAACAAAACAGTTTATGAAAAAGTATATAAAAACAATAGGTATATTGGCTCTGGCCGGCGTGTTCGGCTTAGCCAAGCCGAATGGCCAGGCGGCCGAAACGGTTAAGATTGGCATCCTGCATTCGCTCAGTGGAACGATGGCCATTTCCGAGACCTCCCTGCGGGACGTGGTGCTCATGGCCGCCGAGGAGATCAACAAAAAAGGCGGCGTGCTCGGCAAGCAGATCGAGCCGGTCGTGGTGGATCCCGCTTCGGACTGGCCGCTCTTTGCGGAGAAGGCCAAGGAGTTGATCAACCAGCACAAGGTTGCGGTGACCTTCGGCTGTTGGACCTCGGTGAGCCGCAAGTCGTGCCTGCCGGTGTTTGAGGAATACAACCAGTTGCTGTTTTACCCCGTCCAGTACGAGGGTGAGGAGCAGTCGCTGAACGTGTTCTACACGGCGGCGTCTCCAAATCAGCAGCTCATCCCGGCTGCGGAATACATGATGGGCGAGTTGGGCATGAAGAAGTTCTACCTGCTCGGCACCGACTATGTTTTCCCGCGCACGGCGAACAAGGTGCTCAAGGCGTTCCTGCTGACCAAGGGCGTGCCGGAGGCCAACATCATGGAGGAATACACGCCGTTCCATCATCAGGACTACCAGACGATTGTCGGGAAGATCAAGAAGTTCGCCGCCGCCGGTAACGCCTGCGTGCTCTCGACGATCAACGGCGACAGCAACGTGCCGTTCTACAAGGAGTTCGCCAATCAGGGTTTGTCATCGGACGACTGCCCGATCATGGCTTTCTCCGTTGCGGAGGATGAGTTGCGCGCGATGGACGTGCCGCCGCTGGTCGGTCACTTGGCTGCTTGGAATTATTTCCAGAGCGTGAAGTCATCGGGCAACCGGAAGTTTGTCCGCGCCTTCAGGAGCTACTGCAAAAAGAACAACCTGCCGGGCGGCTCGAAGCGTGTCACCGACGACCCGATCGAGGCGGCCTACTTCGGCGTGTACGTCTGGAAGGCAGCCGTGGAAAAGGCCGGCACGTTCGACGTGGACAAGGTTCGCCAGGCGGTTTACGGGCTGGAGTTCGACGCCCCAGGCGGCAAGAAGCGCATGCACGATTCCAACCAGCACACCCTCAAGCCGGTGTACGTTGGCGAGATCCTCAAGAACGGCCAGTTCAAGATCGTGTGGGAGAGTGACGGCCTGGTGTCGCCGGATTCCTACAGCCGCTACCTTCATCCGGACGGGAACTACCCGAAACCGACCGGAGGGCCGAAGAAAAAGGGATAATTAACCGGTTTTGGCGGTTCGCAGGTGGGCTTGAATTTTGGCTCATTGCTCTATAGGTCGATGATTCGACCCATCTGCTGAACCGCCTCTCGGCCGGCTTGTTTTCAAGCAGTTCCTCCTGAGACAGAATGAGATATAGCTTGGCCTTCTTCATGGCCGTCGCGATCGGTTGGACGTTTAGCCAACCCGTTGCGGCGGCCGATTCTTCTACTGACACGAGCAGCGACACAGCCCTGATCGAGCAGATGGCCAAGCTCGCCGGTGACGATGCCGCCGCGCGCAAGCAGGTGCTGTTCGACTTGGCCAAGAGTGGCGACTCTCGCCTCGAGGCGTTCCTCGAGAATTACCGCACCGGCAGCGTCTATCTCTGGAACGGGCAGATTGTCGTCTGCACGGAGACGGAGGAGGACGAGGACTTCAACGAACTGGCCCCGTTGACCCACCCGCTGACCGGCGAGCCGGTGTTGGGCGCCGACGGCAAACAAGCCAAGCCGGACATTCTGGATTTGGAGGACATGAGTCCGGACAGGGCCGGGCGCCTGGCCGCCCGCAACGCGTTGTTCCTGTTAAAGCTGTCATCGCCCAACGCGGAGTCGCGCCTGGTTGCCGTGAAGAAAAGCGGCACGCCGCCGTTCAACACCGAGGCGCTCCCGTTCCTCACCGACATGGCGGAGAACGACCCGGACGAAAAGATTCAACTTACCGCCAGGGAGAGCTTGCTGCTGATCCGATTGGGAACGGACGTCCCGCTTGGCCAAGCGCAGGAGCGCTGGGCCGCCGCCGGCCAGCTCGCCGGGATGAAGAGCCTGCGCGCGCTGCCGGTTCTCGAGGAGATGCTGCGAGACGAGGGATTTGTAAAGCACGGCCAGGCGGCCCGTGAGCAGTGCGAGAAGGCCGTCGCATCGATCAACAGCCATCAGTCGTTCGTGAACTGGGTGGGCTACGTGTTTCAGGGACTCTCGCTTGGCTCGATCCTCATCATCATGGCGCTTGGCCTCGCGATCACCTTCGGCCTGATGGGCGTCATCAACATGGCGCACGGCAAACTGATGATGGTCGGCGCGTTCACCACCTATGTCGTTCAGCAACTGTTCGTGAATTACCTGCCGCAGGGGATGTTCAATTGGTATTACGTCGCGGCACTGCCGTCGGCGTTTCTGGCGTCGGCGTTTGTCGGTTGGCTGATCGAACTTGCGGTGATCCGGCATCTGTATCGCCGCCCACTCGAGTCGCTCTTGGCGACTTGGGGTGTGAGCATCCTGCTGATCCAGACCGCCCGGCTGATCTTCGGCGACAACATCGGCGTGAACAGCCCGACTTGGCTTCGCGGAAACGTGGAGGTAGTGCAGGACGTCATCCTGCCGTTCAACCGGCTGTTCATCATCGCGTTGTGCGCGTTGTGCGTGGCGATGATTTACACGCTGATCAACCGAACCAAGCTTGGCCTCCGGATGCGCGCCACGATGCAAAACCGCGACATGGCGGACAGCCTCGGCGTCAACACGCGGCGCATCGACAGCTACACGTTCGCGTTCGGCTCCGGCTTGGCCGGCTTGGCCGGCTACGCGCTGACACTGATCGGCGGCGTGACGCCGGACATGGGGCAGAACTACATCGTAGAGTCGTTCCTCGTGGTGGTGACCGGTGGCGTGGGTGAGTTGCTCGGCGTGATCTGCTCAGGGCTTGGCCTCGGCGTGGCGACCAAGGTGATCGAGCCGATGCAGTTCGGCGATTTCACCGTCGAGGCGATTTGGGCCAAGGTCTTTGTGCTGGCCTGCGTGGTGGCGTTCATTCAATTCAAGCCGGCCGGTCTGTTCCCGCCGAAGGGAAGGCTGGCCGATGTTTAGCGGCAAGCCGAACCACGAGCGCTGTGTTTGGGCGCTGTTTTTGTTTGGGCTGATCGGCGTGCCGTCGCTGTATTTTTCCGGCACGATCTCGATCGACACGGTCAACATGCTCGGCCGCTACCTGGCGTTTGCCATCGCGGCGATCGGGCTGGATTTGATTTGGGGTTACTGCGGCGTGCTCAGCCTGTGCCAAGCGTTGTTCTTCGCGCTGGGCGGCTACGCGATGGGGATGTATTTGGCGCACCACGGTGGGCCTCCAGGCAGTGTTGATGTCAACGGTTGGAAAATCCCCGGCTGTCTTTTTGTCGTTTACCCGGCGGGCGTGGGGGAGACCGAAGCCCAGTGGACGGTGCCATGGTTCTGGAAACCGTTTTACAGCCTGACAGCCACCTTGGCGCTGGGCATGTTGCTCCCCGGTTTGGTTGCGGCGTTTATCGGCTACTTCGGTTTTCGCAGTCGTGTGCGCGGCGTCTATTTTGCAATTCTGACACAGGCGATCACGGTGGCGGCTTGGTTGGTGTTCTGCAAGAATGACATGAAATTGTGCGGCACCAACGGCCTGACAAATTTCGACACGGTCGCCGGTTATTCCCTGACAGATCCCGGGGTGAAGTTCAGCCTCTACATGCTGACGTTGGCTTGTTTGATCGCCGTGTTTTGTCTCTGCCGTTTCCTCGTGGACACGCGGCTTGGCCGGGTGCTGGTGGCCGTGCGCGACGACGAAACCAACTTGCGTTTCTTCGGCTACAAGCCGTACATGTTCAAGGTGTTCGTCTTCGCCTTGGCTGCGGCATTGGGCGGCTTGGGCGGGATGCTGTACACGCCGCAGATGGGCATCATCACTCCCGAGTACATGACGGCCAAGTGGTCGATCCTGTTTGTGATCTGGGTGGCGGTCGGTGGACGGGGCACGCTCTCCGGCGCGGTGATCGGTGCGCTTGGCGTGAACTTGGTTTACAATTTTCTCACCACCCGCGCACCCGAGGCTTGGCCGTTCGTGCAGGGGTTGCTGTTCGTCGGCGTGGTGTTGTTGTTTCCAAAAGGCATCGCCGGCCTGCTGGATTTGATCCGATTCAAGCGCTTGGCCAAGCGCACCGCCGAGGCATGAACACGACGGAACTCATCGCTGAATACCGGGAATTCAGCCCGCGGATCAACCGGATCGGCGCGCGCGATTTTCTCCTGTTCGTCGAGGACCTAACCGCCGTGTTCGACGGCTTCAAGGCGGTGGACATCGATGCTTGGGGCGTCAAGCGCAACGAGCTGCGCGTGGTCATCGGGCCGAACGGCGCCGGCAAAACCACGCTGTGCGACCTGGTCAGCGGCAAGACCCGCCCGACGACCGGCACAGTGTTTTTCGAGGGGGATGACATCACGCACGCGCTCGAGGCCGACATCGCCCTGCGCGGCATCGGCCGCAAATTCCAGACACCGCGCGTGTACGACAGCCTGACCACGTTCGAGAACATGGAGCTTGCCCTCCCCGGCAGCAGGCAGGTGCGGAAGTTTTTTCGGCGGTCGGTCAGGAGGGATGAGTGTGACAACATTCTGCAAATCCTCGAGCGCGTGCGATTGAAGGACGACCGTCACACGGAGGCCAAGCATCTCAGCCACGGCCAGCGCCAATGGCTCGCCATCAGCATGCTGATCCTCTCCAGCCCCAAGCTGCTGCTGGTGGACGAACCGGCGGCCGGGCTGACCGATCTTGAAACGGAACTCACCGCCGAGCTGCTGCTCGAGTTGAAGGACGAGCACACGATCATCGTGATCGAGCACGACATGGAATTTGTCCGCCAACTCGACAGCAAAGTCACCGTGCTCAACGAGGGCCGCATCCTCGCCGAGGGCGACATGGGCGAACTCACCGCCAACGAGGAGGTCATCGAGGCCTACCTCGGAAGATGACATGTTAAGCTTGAGCCACATCAGTTTTTCCTACGGCCTCGTCCAGATTCTGGACGACGTCAGCATTGAGGTGCCCAAGGCCAAGGTCGTCTGCGTGATGGGCCGCAACGGCGTCGGCAAAACCACGCTCATGCGAAACATCGTCGGCCTCGAGAAAGCCTCGAAAGGCACCGTCACCCTCGACGGCCGGGACATCACCAAGACACCGGCGAGGAAGCGTGCCCAATCCGGCCTCGCGCTGGTGCCGCAGGGGCGGATGATTTTTCCGCGGCTGTCGGTGAAGGAAAACCTGGAAGTCGGCCTTTCCGCCCGCACCGATGGGCGGCGCTCCATCCCGCAGGAAATCTACGACCTGTTCCCCGTGCTAAGTGACATGGGCGCCCGGCAGGGAGGCAACCTCTCCGGCGGGCAACAGCAGCAATTGGCCATCGGCCGCGCGCTGGTCGGCGAGCCGCGCGTGCTGCTGCTCGACGAACCGACTGAGGGCATCCAGCCCAACGTCATCCAGGCGATTGGCCAGGTTCTGCGGCGACTCGTCAGCGAGAAGGAAATGACCGTGGTCTTGGTCGAGCAGTACGTCGATTTCATCAAGGAATTCGGCGATCATTTTTACATCATGAACCGGGGCCGAGTGGTCGCCGACGGCGACACGCCGCAACTGAGCGAGGCCATCGTGCGCCAGCACCTCAGCGTTTGATCGAACGCAGCGGTTTTGGCTCGCGCGCCGTATGAACCGCCAATAGACTCCCCGACCGCTTGCCATGCATCTGACACCGCGCGAACAGGAAAAACTAATGGTTGTCGTGGCCGCCGACCTGGCCCGGCGACGGCAGGCCCGGGGGGTGAAACTCAACCATCCAGAGTCGATCGCCATCATCACTTACGAGATTTTCGAGGGCGCGCGCGACGGCAGGTCGGTGTCCGACTTGATGAGCCACGGCGCGACGATCCTAAAGCGCGACGACGTGATGGAGGGTGTCGCCGAGATGATTCACGAGGTACAGGTCGAGGCGACCTTCCCTGATGGCACGAAGCTGGTAACCGTTCACAATCCCATCAGATGATCCCCGGCGAAATCAGAGTTGCAGAGGCGGAGCCGCTCGCGGCAAACGAGAATCTCGAGACCCGGACGCTGCCGGTCTCCAACACCGGTGACCGGCCGATACAGGTCGGCAGCCACTTCCATTTTTACGAGGTCAACTCCGCGCTGGAGTTTGACCGTGACCAGGCGCTTGGCTTTCGCCTGAACATCCCGGCTGGCACGGCAGTTCGCTTCGAGCCGGGCATGGCGCGCGAAGTCGAGATCGTCGCCCTCGCCGGCAGCCGCGAAGTCCACGGCCTCAACGCCAAGGTCAACGGCCCGTTGCCGGCATAACCAGGAAGAGTACGACATGCCACTCACTCTCACACGACAGCAGTACGCGGAAATTTACGGGCCGACCACCGGCGACCAGGTGCGTCTGGGCGACACTGATTTGTTCATCGAGGTCGAGCGCGACCTCATCGCCGAGGGCGCCGGCTACGGCAACGAGGTCAAGTTCGGCGGCGGCAAGGTGATCCGCGACGGCATGGGCCAATCGCCCTTGGCCAGGGACGCCGAATCGCTTGACGTGGTCATCACCAACGCATTGATTCTAGACGCCAAGCTCGGCGTCATAAAGGCCGACATCGGCATCAAGGGCGGTCGCATTGTCGGCATTGGCCACGCGGGAAACCCCGGCATCCAGGACGGGCTTGGCTCCGTTTTTGCCGATCCCGAGACCGGCCAGCGCACCCCGATGACCATCGGCGCGGCGACCGAGGCGATCGCCGGCGAAGGCGCGATCCTCACGGCTGGCGGTTACGATTGTCACATCCATTTCATCTGCGCACAGCAGATCGACGAGGCGTTGGCCAGCGGCATCACGACGATGACCGGCGGCGGCACCGGCCCGGCCACCGGCACCAACGCCACCACCTGCACGCCGGGCATCTGGAACATCCACCGCATGCTCGAGGCTTCCGACGAGTACCCGATGAATCTCGGCTATCTCGGCAAGGGCAACTGCTCGACCGCCGAACCGCTGCGCGAACAGGTGCTCGCCGGCGCGATCGGTCTCAAGCTGCACGAGGACTGGGGCACGACACCGGCGGCGATCGATTGCTGCCTCGGCGTCGCTGACGAACTCGACGTGCAGGTCGCCATTCACACCGACACGCTGAACGAGTCCGGCTTTGTCGAGGACTCCATCGCGGCGTTCAAGGGGCGCACGATTCACACCTTCCACTCCGAGGGCGCGGGCGGCGGACACGCGCCGGACATCATCCGCGTCTGCGGCGAGGCCAACGTCCTGCCGTCCTCGACCAACCCCACGCGGCCGTTCACCGTCAACACCATCGAGGAGCATCTCGACATGCTGATGGTCTGTCATCACCTCGACTCGAAGATCCCCGAGGACGTCGCGTTCGCCGAGTCGCGCATCCGCCCCGAGACGATCGCGGCCGAGGATATCCTGCACGACATCGGCGCGTTCTCGATCATGTCAAGCGACAGCCAAGCGATGGGCCGCGTCGGCGAGGTGGTCATCCGCACGTGGCAGACGGCTCACAAAATGAAGCAGCAATTCGGCAAGCTCGACTCCGCCGACCACCCGGCCGCTGACAATTTCCGCGCGCTGCGCTACATCGCCAAGTACACCATCAACCCCGCCGTCGCGCACGGGATGTCGCACATGATCGGTTCGCTCGAGGTCGGCAAGTTGGCCGACTTGGTTTTGTGGAAACCGGCTTTTTTCGGCGTAAAACCGGAGTTGATCCTTAAGGGCGGCATGATCGCCTGCGCCAACATGGGCGACCCGAACGCCTCCATCCCGACGCCGCAGCCGACGTTTTACCGGCCGCAATTCGCGGCGCACGGCCGGGCCAAGTTTGAGACTTGCGTGACCTTCGTCAGCCAAGCGGCGATCGACGCCGGGTTGGCTGACCGCGTGCGCTTGGCCAAGCGCGTCGAGCCGGTGAGAAACACGCGAAACATCGGCAAGGCCGACATGGTGCACAACGACAAGCTGCCGAAAATCGAGGTTGATCCCGAGACATACACGGTCAAGGCCGACGGCGAACTGCTCACCTGCGAACCGGCGACGGAGCTGCCCCTGGCCCAGCGTTATTTCCTTTTTTGACATGCAGCTCATCAAGCAAGCCATCGAGCCAGGTGCCGCAGGGTTGCCCGAGGTCGAGTTGGTCGCTGACCGGTTCAAGTTGCAGAAGCGCCGTTGGCGCGGTGAGGCGAGTGACGGCGCGGATTTCGGTTTCGAGTTGGCCGAGCCGCTTGGCCATGGCGCGGTTTTTTTTGAGTCGGCGACGCATCGCTATCGCATCCGACAGACGCCCGAATCGGTGTTGGCCATCCGCTTGGCGGGCGACGCCACCGAGGCGGCCGAGACCGGCTGGCAGATCGGCAACCTCCACATGCCGGTGCAGGTCGCCGCGGGCGAGATCCGCGTCGGCGACGACCCGGCGGTGCGGCAACTGTTCACCAGCATGGGCATCGCGTTTGAAGTGAAGGACGAGATTTTTCAGCCGATGAAAGGCTCTATCGGCGCCGGGCACAGTCACGATCATTCGCACGATCACGGCGTCGGGCACAGTCACGACCACTCGCACGGCTGACCCAGTTCATCTCGTGAACACTTGGCTGCCACAACTGCTGCAACGCTCCGACTCGATGTTTCCGACCGGTGCCTACGCGCACTCGTTCGGGATGGAGGGCGCGGTGCAGGACGGGCTGATCGACGACGAAGCCGGCTTCCGCGCGTTCCTCAACGACATGATCATTCCCGGCCTCGAGAAACTCGAGCTGCCCACGGCCGCGGCGGCGTTTGCGGCGGCGCAGGACGCCGACTTGGCCAAGCTTTGCGAGCTTGATCAGCTTTACGGCGCGATGAAGCCGTCGCGCGAACTTCGCGAAGCCACCGCCCGCACCGGTCGCCAACGGCTGTCGCTGAATCTTGAGCTCACCGGCGAGCCGTTTTGGCGCGACATCGAGCAGGCCCGCCTGGCCAAGCGGCTCGAGGCATACGAGCCAATCGTGCTCGGCACGCAGGGCGCGCTTGGTCAAATGCCACTCGACGACACGCTTGGCCTCGCGTTTTACCACGGGCTCACGCCGTTCGTGAACGCCGCGCTCAAGCTCGTCCGCATGGGCCAGTTGGCCTGCCAAAAAATCCTTTCCGAGGCCTTGGGCCAAACCGGCGGAGTGGTCGAACGGGCCAAGCGGATTTCCATTGAAGAAATGGGCTGGCTGTGTCCCGCGCTCGACATCAGCAGCTCGCGGCACGAGACCGCTTTCAGCCGACTTTTTATCTCATGAGCAGCAACAAACGATTTGATCGGCCGGTGCGGATTGGGCTGGGTGGGCCGGTCGGCTCCGGCAAAACCATGCTCGCCCTGCGGCTCTGCGAGGCGCTCCGCGACGACTACAGCCTCGCCGTGATCACGAACGATATTTACACGCTCGAGGACGAGCAATTTCTCGTGAAGAACGGTGCGCTTGGCGCGGAGCGAATCGTCGGCGTCGAGACCGGCGGCTGTCCGCACACGGCGATCCGCGACGACACGACGATGAACAACCAGGCCATCGCGCAAATGGAGGAACGCCACGACGGCCTCGAGGTGATCCTCGTCGAGAGCGGCGGCGACAACCTGTCGGCGACCTTCTCGCCGGAACTGGTGGACGCGTTCATCTACATCATCGACGTTTCCGGCGGCGACAAAATTCCGCGCAAAGGCGGCCCGGCGATCCGGTTCAGCGACCTGATGATCGTCAACAAGACCGACCTCGCCCCGCACGTCGGTGCGGACTTGGGCGTGATGGAGCGCGACGCAAAAAAAATGCGCGGCGACCGGCCAACGCTGTTCTGCGATCTCAAGTCGCACAAGGGACTCGACGACGTGGTTGGGTGGATCAAGCGCGAATGCCTGTTCGAGGCGACGTGATGCCAACACTCGCCGGCCATCTCGACCTCACCTGCGCCCGCGACGCGAACGGCCGCAGCTACCTCAGCGAGCAGTCGTTCTCCGCGCCGTTTCACATCAGCAAACCGTATTGGGACGGCGACGCACTGCTGCTGCAACTCGCCAGCCCCACGCCCGGGCTGTTCGGTGGCGACCGGCTCACGAGCAGCGTCACCCTCGACGAGGGCGCGCGCCTGCGCATCATCACGCCGAGCGCCGGGCGCGCCCATACCATGAACGGCGATGGAGCGGAGCTGCGGCAGACCTTCCGCTTGGCCAAGGGCGCCCGGCTCGAGTTTTGCCCCGCGCCATTCATCCCGCAACGTCTCAGCTGCTACAGGCAGTCCGCCGACATCAGCATCGATGAGGGAGGCGAACTGCTGCTGCTCGAGACGATCGCGCCCGGACGCGTCGCCCACGGCGAGTCGTTTCGCTACAAGGCGATCGATTGGGAATGCAACGTCACCTACGCGGGCCGCTTGGTGTTGCGCGAGCGTTTCGTGCTCGAGCCGGACAGTCCCGCCTTCGCCGCGATGAAGCAGCCCTTCCCGCTTGGCCACTACGCCTCCGCGTGCGTCATCAGTGAAGCCGCGTGGGCGGACGACAGTTGGGTCGAGAAAATCAACGCCATTCAGTCGGATGACATTCGGATCGGCGCGAGCCGCCTGGTCGCCGCCGGCTGGAGCATCAAGCTGCTCGCCGCCGACAGCCTCGCCCTCCGGCGTGCCACCCACCAACTCCGCCAAGCCTTAACCAGATTCTTCCCCGCCCAGGATCACCAATCCCGCATCTTCGGCTTCAACCACTGACCGACAAAACTGGGGCCGACTTGAAATCTCTGGAAAATGAAAATCTTACTTTCAATGATCTCAGTCGCGCTGCTGGTAGGGTGTTCCAGTATCAGGCAACGTGCCCGGATTGAACACGTGCAGATGCCACCGCGTGGTGTCTGTGCGCATCGCGGCGCGAGTGACACACACCCGGAGAACACGATCGCCGCATTTCGTGAAGCCATCCGGTTGGGCGCGCAAATGATCGAGTTCGACGTGGCCACCACCAAGGATGGGAAACTCGTGCTCATGCACGATCGCACGATTGACCGAACAACCAACGGCAGCGGCCGGCCGGAGGAATGGCTGCTCGTTGACTTGAAAAAACTGGATGCCGGTTCCTGGAAAAACAGCCGGTTTGAGGGAGAGCAAATTCCAACGCTTGGGGAGGCACTCGATTTTATGCCAAGAAACATCTGGCTCAACGTCCACCTCAAGGGCGGGGTTGGCTTGGCCGAAAAAACAGCACGCCTCATCTCATCGAAAAACCGACTGCACCAGGCGTTCCTGGCATGTGGCGCCGACGCTGCAACTGCCGCCAAGGCAGCCGAGCCCCGCATAAAAATATGCAACATGGAGCGGCAGGCAAACACGCTTCAATACGTGCATGAAACGATCCAGGCAGGATGCGCATTCATCCAGCTTCTGGGAGGCGAGAGCGTTGATCCGATGCACACAAAAC
>Ga0207963_1001592_pt1 | contig 11905 bp, 8 predicted proteins | sample Knorr_S15_td_NAD_FD_185604 | JGI IMG/M metagenome (GOLD analysis project Ga0207963, IMG submission 185604) | Marine microbial communities from Southern Atlantic Ocean transect - Knorr_S15_td_NADW_ad_2500m_LV_A (SPAdes) (version 2) | ecosystem: Environmental > Aquatic > Marine > Oceanic | place...
ATAAAAAAGGCGGCTTCGAAGCCGCCTTTTTTTTAAAAGAAAGTCTAATTAGTCTTTAATTTTTGCCAACAACTGTTCATCAGTCTCAACCCTGTCAGGGTCAGGAAGACAGCAGTCTACTGGGCATACTTCGACACATTGTGGGGTATCAAAATGACCAACGCATTCTGTACACAGGTCGCCATCAATCTCATAGATTTCCTCGCCCATATATATTGCTTCATTCGGGCATTCTGGTACACAAACATCGCAATTAATGCATTCATCAGTAATTAATAAAGACACAACATCTCCAACTTAAATAATCATACTAACACAACTTTATAACAGTTGTGGCTATCCCATATCACAGCGACCTTATTTTAACTTATCAATACTACTATAATATTGATTTTGGGTATTATTACCGATTTTCTTTTTAAGGTTATCATGAGAGCACTTTTAACTATTTTCTCTTTATTGTTTTCTTCGCTCTCAATTGCCGCTCTTGATGATGGCATTTATGCCCACATAAAAACTAACAAAGGTGAGATTATTGTTGAATTAGCCTATGAAGAGGCGCCACTTACTGTCATTAACTTTATAGCGCTCTCGGAAGGTAGCAAGAAAAGTAACAAAGAGCCTGGCGTACCTTTTTATGATGGCATAACATTTCACCGAATTATCGATGACTTTATGATACAAGGTGGAGACCCACAGGGAGATGGCAGAGGTGGCCCAGGTTATCAGTTTGTTGACGAGTTTAGTGACTTGAAACATGATCAGCCCGGTGTCCTCTCTATGGCCAACTCAGGACCTAATACAAATGGTTCACAATTTTTTATTACCCATGTTCCAACACCTTGGCTGGATGGAAAACATAGTGTTTTTGGTCTTGTTGCTGAAGGCATGAGTGTTGTTAACTCAATTGAACAAGGTGATATTATTGAAAGCATATCAATTGAGCGTATTGGTGATCAAGCGAATCAATTTATTGCTGATGAAGCATCATTTCGTGAACAAATTAAAAAAGTTAATGCGAACTTAAAAGCAAAACAAGAGTTACGTCAAAAAGAATTTGAAAATTATGTCACTACTGCTTATCCTGGTATCAAGAAGAGTAACTTAGGTTACTTCACAACGATCAATAAATCAGGCAACGATAAGAAACTTAATGATGGGCAAGTTGTTTCTGTTGATGTATCATTTAAAGTTGATAATGGTCAAATCTTGCGTGAAGCTGGAAGTCCAATCGAGTTCATTCTCGGAAGTGGGCAAATAATCAGCTTTATTGACAATAACATTAAAGATATGTCAATTGGTGAAGTTCGAACAATAATTGTTACTTATGAGGCTGTATTTGGTGATAACCCTAGTGGTGACATACCACAAGACTCAATTCTTATTATTGAACTAGAACTTCTTTCTGCCAAGGATAACTAAGAATGTTTCTTGAATTAATTAGCTTTCTCTCTTCACTAGATCCTGGCTTTAATGTACTTAGCTATTTAACGGTAAGAGCTGTGTTTTCAATGATGACTGCACTTCTTATTTCCCTTTTCCTTGGAAAATGGATTATTTCCAAACTACAGCACTATCAAATCGGTCAAGTAATACGTGGAGATGGACCAGAATCACACCATGCTAAAGCCGGAACGCCTACAATGGGGGGACTACTTATCCTTTTCGCGTTTACCATCAGTATGATTATCTGGGGCGATTGGAGAAATCCTTATTTGTGGATAGTACTAACTACAGCTTTAATTTTTAGTGCAATCGGATTTTTTGATGACTATCTAAAACTTAAAAGACAAAGCTCAAATGGATTGAGTGGTAGACAAAAACTTGGAGCTCAATCGATCGGAGCAATCTTAATCGGAAGTTGGTTGATTGGTCTGGACTCTTCTGCCATAGCAACTCAACTTCTAATACCGTTCTTTAAAGATGGTGTCATTGAATTAGGGGTTGTAGGCTTTTTAATTTTGTGCTATTTCGTTATTGTTGGTAGTTCAAATGCCGTCAATCTCACTGATGGTTTAGATGGTTTGGCCATTATGCCTGTGATTCTCATTAGTGGTGGTTTGGCGATTTTTGCCTATATTGGCGGCAATTACAATTTTTCTGAATACCTTAACATGCCCTTTATGCCAGGCACAGGAGAGTTGTTTGTTATTTGTGCGGCACTGATAGGGTCTGGTCTTGCATTTCTATGGTTTAACAGCTATCCAGCGGAAATATTTATGGGTGATGTCGGTTCACTCTCACTGGGTGCTATTTTGGCCGTTATTGCAATCATCGTTAGACAAGAAATTTTGTTTTTCTTAATGGGTGGTGTTTTTGTTGCAGAAACTTTCTCGGTAATCATACAAGTTGGATACTACAGGCGTACCAAGAAAAGACTTTTCTTGATGGCACCTATACATCATCACTTTGAAAAAAAAGGCCTTTCAGAACCAAAAATCATTGTACGGTTCTGGATAATTACTTTGATTCTAATTCTAATTAGCTTAGCCAGCATCAAGATTCGATAACTCCGATAGTTTGGCACTGTAAAATGTCCGCCCATGAGCATAAAATCAGATAAATGGATTCGCCGAATGTCCCTTGAACAGGAGATGATTCAACCCTTTGAATCGAACCAACTTCGTCACGTTAATGATAAAAAAATTATTTCTTATGGAACTTCAAGTTACGGTTATGATGTTCGCTGTTCCACTGAATTCAAGATATTTACCAACATCAATCACAACATTGTCGATCCAAAAGATTTTGACGCAAAAAGTTTTGTCGAAATAGATGCCGATGAATGCATTATCCCACCCAACTCCTTTGCTCTAGCAAGAACCGTTGAGTATTTCAAAATACCTCGCTCTACGCTCGTTATCTGTCTAGGTAAGTCAACCTATGCGAGGTGTGGCATTATTGTCAATGTAACTCCCTTAGAGCCAGAATGGGAAGGTAATGTCACCCTTGAGTTCTCTAACACCACCCCTTTGCCTGCAAAAATATATGCCAACGAGGGTGTCGCTCAGATGCTCTTTTTTGAGTCAGATGAGGAGTGCGAAACCTCCTACAAAGATAGAGATGGCAAATACCAAGGACAGACTGGCGTCACTCTACCTAAGGCTTAATTCATATGTCAGAAATTTCAAAACGTCGCACCTTTGCGATCATTTCTCACCCTGATGCTGGAAAGACAACTGTCACCGAAAAACTATTACTTTATGGCGGCGCAATTAAAACTGCTGGAAGCGTCAAAGCAAGAAAAGCAAACAGTCACGCTATCAGTGACTGGATGGAAATGGAAAAAGAAAGGGGTATTTCTGTCACATCATCAGTTATGCAGTTTCCTTATGATGGTCATGTAATCAATCTTTTAGACACCCCTGGCCATGAAGATTTTTCTGAGGACACTTACCGGACCCTTACGGCTGTTGACTCTGCACTTATGGTTATCGATGTTGCCAAGGGTGTTGAACAGAGGACCATTAAATTGATGGAGGTTTGTCGACTTCGTGACACTCCAATCCTTACTTTCATCAATAAACTCGATCGTGAGGGTCGGGAGCCAATCGACTTATTAGATGAGGTTGAATCGGTATTAGATATTGAGTGCTCACCAATTACTTGGCCAATAGGAATGGGTAAGGAATTCAAAGGGGTGGTTCATTTACTAGAAAACAAAGTCTATCTATTCGAAAGCGGAAAAAATGCAAAAATTGGTGACAATACAGTTATTGAAGGCATCGACAACCCTGAACTTGATAAAGCTCTTGGAGTTGAGCTTTCTTTATCCATTAGAGAAGAGATTGAACTTATCCAAGGCACGACGAATCCTTTTCAACTAGAGAACTTTCTTGAAGGCAAGCAGACGCCTGTTTTTTTTGGTTCAGCCATTAATAACTTTGGGATAAAAAAACTACTTGAGGGTTTTATTCAATACGCACCAACCCCACAAGACCGTGAAAGTGACAATCGTAAGGTGTCTCCTTATGAAAATAAACTTACTGGCTTTGTGTTTAAAATTCAAGCAAATATGGATCCCAAGCACCACGACAGGTTAGCCTTTATGCGCATTGTTAGCGGTGAATACAAGAAAGGAATGAAAATCCTTCAAGTCTCTACCGGCAAGCAAATAAAAATTTCCAATGCTGTTACCTTTATGTCGCAAGAAAGGAGTTCCACAGAAACCGCTCATGCCGGAGATGTGATTGGTATTCATAACCATGGTGGAATCAGAATCGGTGATACCTTTACTCAAGGTGAGAAGCTTAACTTTCATGGTATACCAAATTTTGCACCGGAGATTTTTAGACGCGCACAACTCAAAGACCCACTCAAAGCAAAAGCCCTTCAAAAAGGCCTTGACCAGCTCTCTGAAGAAGGCGCAACGCAAGTATTTAGACCGATTTCAAATACTTCACAAATATTAGGAGCTGTAGGTATTTTGCAGTTCGATGTGGTCGCTCATCGGCTTAAATATGAATACGGCGTTGACTGTCAATTTGAAGCAATCAATGTGGCTACCGCAAGATGGGTTAACGGATCAGATAAAGATCTTGAACAACTTAAGATAAAAGCAGGCAACAATATCGCTATAGATAGTGCAGGAATGCTGTCTTACTTAGCACCCAGCATGGTCAATCTTCAACTAACAATGGAGCGCCACCCAAATTTAACTTTTAATGCTACCAGAGAGCATTAACTAGTCTTCAACCAATGGCTTAACCACTTCAGCAATATCTTTCTTGTTTAAGTAACCCACCTCTGCGCCAGTGGAATCTTGAACCACCGCACAATCAGCATTGGAGCGCAATATTTCGCACAAAACATTATCAATAGAGTCTTCTTCATTGACTACAATTTTTGCCGCTCCGTTGTCTGGTTTTTCATCCTTCATCACTGACTTGGCATGGAGTACATGGGAACGATTTACCTTTTTCACAAAGTCTCTCACATAGTCATCCGCAGGAGTCATAAGGATATCCTGAGAGGTTCCATGTTGCACCAATTCTCCGTCATTAAGAATAGCAATTCGATCACCAATCTTAAGTGCTTCATCTAAATCATGTGTAATAAATATAATGGTTTTATGGAGTTCTCTTTGAAGCTCCAAAAGTAGATCTTGCATATCACTTCGAATAAGAGGGTCAAGCGCACTGAATGCCTCATCCATCATTAAGATTTCTGTGTCACAGGTTAATGCCCTTGCCAATCCAACACGCTGCTGCATGCCACCTGATAACTGAGATGGATAGCGGTCTTCATAGCCAGTAAGACCTACACGATCGATCCATTTTTTTGCTCTCTGGGTAGCTTCATCACCCTTTACTCCTTGTAAATGAATTCCAAGGCATATGTTATCTGTCACCGTTTTATGGGGCAACAAAGCAAAGCTTTGAAAAACCATAGCCGTTTTTTGTTGCCTAAACAGTCTAAGCTTTTCCATTGACATCTGAATAACGTCCTCACCACCAATCATTACTGAACCAGTAGTAGGTTCAATAAGTCGATTAATGTGGCGAATTAGTGTGGACTTTCCAGAACCTGAAAGACCCATAATAACTTCAATATTCTTGTTTGCAAGGTCAAGATTTATATTACTCAAACCCAACACATGTTGGTGCTCTTTAAGGAGGTCATCCTTATTCATACCGTTATCAACATGCTTCAAAACGGACTTCGCCTTGGGTCCAAAAATCTTCGTCAAGTTTGAAATTTTGATTTTTATATCTTGACTCATAATACATCTCCAGAACGATGTTTTTGAATCCGGGTGCCAAACGCCTGAGAAACCCTATCAAATACAATTGCCAAGGCTACAATAGCTAGACCATATAGCACGCCCATTGATAAATATTGATTTTGAACAGCCTGCAATACTGGTAGTCCAAGGCCTGCCACTCCAATCATCGAGGCAATAACAACCATGGCCAATGCCATCATAATGGTCTGGTTAACTCCAGCAAAGATATTGGGTAGTGCAAGCGGAATTTGTACCATAAACAATCGCTGCCTGTAGGTAGCGCCAAACGCATCTGCAGCCTCCATAGCTTCCTTATCAACCAAACGTAAACCCAAATTTGTCAAGCGCACAATAGGCGGCATAGCATAGATACACACCGCAATTAATCCGGGTACCTTGCCGATTCCTAGCATCATAACAACAGGAATGAGGTATACAAAAGGCGGAATTGTTTGCATAATATCAAGTATAGGTGTAATCATTGATTGTGCCCTATCTGATCTTGACATCCATATTCCCAATGGTATTCCAAGCGCTAAGCACAGGAGTGTTGCCGCTGAAATCATAGTAACCGTTGAAATCATAGGATCCCACATATTAAGGAATCCAATTGCAAAGAATGCAAACATAACACCTATAGAGACTTTGATACTTCTAGAGCCTAGCCAAGCAAGAACGCCCGCAACAGCTAAAAAAATTGGCCAAGGCGTCGCTAATAATAATTTTTCAATGATAATTAGAAAGGACATCAATGGATCAAAAAATGATTCAATATTGTTTCCAAACTGTCTTGTGAAGTCTTTAAATGCTAAGTCAACACATTTACGTGAACTCATCATCACATCGCCAGGTATTGATATCACATTAGTAAAAAACAAACTAAAGTCCGAAGTGCTTACTGAGTCACTTACTCTTGTGAACAATGAACTAAAGTGTTCTGTTTGAGAAGCAGGGTCAACTGAGCGAATCGATTCAACACTAGATTCTATATTATTAGCTAAACCTTCTATAGTTTCGGCTAAGGCCTCAGGGTCAGTTGAGCGAATGGATTGATACTGCCTATCCAGTCTTTCAACTGTCTTATCAAGACTAGCCATTGCTCTGACTTTTATATCACCATAGTTTCCTGCCTCGTACTGTCCAGCTAATTCGATTACTTTTATACTTAGCTCATTTGTTTTATTAACTATAGGCATTAATACGTTTTCAACTGTACTAACTTCACCCCTTATAGAGGCCTCTTTGACCGCTCTAGAGAGAGCTTCAGAATCGTTTATTAAAGGCATTAAGTCTGATACAATCTCATGACTATCAGCCATGTCCTGAGCTTTTGCATGTGTTGAAATGCTTAAAGTATCTAAATTAAATACCATATCTCGAGCACCAGGAAAATTCTTATATATTGATGACGAAGCGTTAACTTGCTCTCTTATTTGTGAAAGTTGTTCTATATGAAATTGCAGAGCAGAGTTTGAGCTTATGGAGTCAATATTCCCTATAAGACCACTAATTTTTTGGTTCAATAATGCTATTTGTGAGCCCATATCACTCATAAATGCATCACTGTATTGCTCTGCTTTATCTGTATAGGCCGTTGCTAACTCTTCGACCTTTTCTACAAGATCTGATGCCTTTGAACTATTATTAATATAGCGAGCGTTTTCATCAATAGCTATAAATAAAGTTTTCAGATCAGTAAATACAGAAATGACTTCATTAGGCGAACTTATCGAATCAACCTTTTGACTCAGTTCTGAAATTGAATTTCCATAAGTCTCAAATAAAGAATTTTCATTTGAGCTATAAAGACTCGAAAGCTCTTGCGTTTTGTCTTCGAGAGTTTTGGCTAATAACTGAACTTTTTCAAGCAGCTCTGCAGAACTATTTACTCCAGTTAAAGGGTTCTCATCACTTGTTAAATCCTTCAGCGTTTGCGCTTTGACTTGAGCTCGTTCTGCAAGCTTTGTAAAGTTATCAGTAATGGTAACTAGCTGAGTGTAATCAGTAGCACTAAGGGTTTGTGATGTTAGATCATCCGCCCTTTTGACCATGGCTTGAATAAAATTCAAATCTTTATTAGCAATACGCAGCTCTGCAATTTCAGATGCAGGTGGTATGCATTCAATAATGCTTTGCTGCGGTATTGGTCTAATTGCCATAGTTAACTCCTTTTTAAACCTTTTTTTATCAAAGCAAGCTTAAAAAAAAATTTGAACAAACCGATCGAAAATATTAAATTTACATTATGAAATTTAGATCCTTAATCAGAAAAATTGCCCGCAATCATTAAATCTACGGGCAATTCATTATTTCTTACTAAATTAGCTAAAGAAATATATTAACTAATCACGTCGCTTGAATTATAGAGAAGCTTCAACAGAGGCAGCAACGTCAGCACTAACCCATGCTTTCCAAGTATCTCCTTGAGAAGATAGGAACTCAGTAGCAGCGTCTGCTCCTGTACCTCCAGTATCTTCCATCCATACAAGCATAGCGTTCATAACCGTACCAGGGTACGTACGTGCTTCAAAATAAGCCATAGCACCTGTTGGTCCGTTGTAGTACATGTTGTCACTCAATAAAGTGTTGACACGTGAAGCAGTCCAACTTGAAGCTTCACAACCTGCATTACCTAAAGCAACACAGCCATCCCAGTTATCAGCACCAGCCCATGAACCCATGTCAACTGCCCGCATGTCATACTTACCTATAATTGATGTTGGGTTCCAGTAGTAGCCGAACCAGTGTTCACCTTGCTCAGAATGCTTGGCAATTGAACCATCAAGACCAGCAGCTGAACCTGGATCAATTAAGTTCCAGCCTAAAGCATCCATACCAAATCCTTCATAAAGAGCTTGGTTTGCTAGTTGGCATCCCCAGCCTGCAGGACAGCCATGGAAAGCGCCTCTTGAAGGGTCTTCTTTGTCCGGAAATAAGTCAGGACGTGCAAGAATAGCTTCAGCAGTAGTTAGCTCAGGATGTTGATCAAGTGTATGAGGCAAAACCCACCAACCTTCACCAAGACCACTCATAGGTGCAGCGTTACCGATATGTAATCTACCAGCACCAACCGCACTGTCTACAAGGTCCTGAAAGGCATTAGCCCAAACTTCAGGGGCAACATCTGGGTCACCAGTTTCATTCATTGAGGTGAATGTAGGCATTGTTGAACCAGCAACAAGTTCTACTTCACAGCCCATAGCCGTCAAAATAGCTTTGTCGACATGAGCCATCAAAGAGGCTGAAGCCCAGTTCATGTCTGCAATGGTGATTTTGCCACAAGCAGCATTTGAGGTTGTGCTTAGCAAAAATGCAGCAGCAACAGCTCCGAACACTTTCGTGGAAAATTTAATATTCATATTTCTGTCTCCTAAAGATTATTTATATATATACAAGAATTCAGAGTGAGAATCATTCAATCAGAGTGAGAATCATTCAATCTGAAACCTGATTATAGCAACTCAAATATACTTATTTAATTTTTTTTGTACTTTTTTTTGCAATTAAATTAATTATATATCAATAAAAAATTATCGATTTGATTACTGCAATGGGTAGTTTTAGTTTTAGTTTTATTAGAAGAAAGTTAAAGAAGTTATGATTCTTCTGGTTGATTTTCTGCTTCCAACTCTTCATCAGATTCAGCAATCTTTGCCACCGAAACTAGCTCTTCATTTTTAGCGATATTGATTAGTGTGACACCCTGAGTATTTCGTCCAATAATTGAAACGTCAGCCGCTCTTGCTCTAACCAAAGTTCCTTTATTTGAAATAAGCATCATTTCATCATCGTCAGTGACCTGTATGGCGCCAACAACTTGCCCATTTCGATCAGAAGTCTTTATCGAAATAACACCGGAACCACCTCTTGCCTGGGTTCGATACTCATCAAGTTGCGTTCTCTTTCCATAACCCTTTTCAGTTGCAGTTAGAATGGGATCAGTAGACTCAGCAACAATTAAAGAAACTACTTTGTCATTAGTGGCTAACCTAATACCTCGAACACCGATTGCTGTCCTGCCAACTGAACGAACGTCGGACTCTTTAAAACGTATTGATTTACCTGCTGATGAGAACAACAAGATGTCGTGCTTACCAGCAGTAATTTCTACACCAACCAATTTATCATCATCTCTCAGCTCAATAGCAATAATGCCACCTCTTCTCGGACGAGAGAAGTTACTTAGTGAAGTTTTTTTACATGTACCACTACTGGTCACCATAAACACAAACTCCTCTTCACTAAACTCTTTGACTGGCAAGATTGCATTGATTGATTCATCTTTCTCCAGCGGCAGTAAGTTAATAATTGGTTTACCTCTTGATATGCGTGAAGCCATAGGAAGTTCATAGACTTTTAACCAATGAACTTTGCCGCTCGAAGAGAAGCACAGAACTGTGTCATGTGAGTTCGCTATAAATAGTTGGTCTACAAAATCTTCATCTTTCATTTTTGTAGCAGCTTTGCCTTTGCCGCCACGACGCTGGGCATGATAGTCACTCAGTGACTGAGCCTTAACATAGCCACCATGAGACAAGGTAACAACACGGTCTTCTTGTGCTATTAAGTCCTCTAATGTGAGATCTATCTTGCTTTCAATGATTTCAGTCATCCTAGTTGTACCATAATTATCTCGAATTTCTGTTAATTCTTTGCGGATAACTTGCATTAGTAAATCGGGAGTTTGAAGAATGTCAAGCAAGTTTTTTATTTGTTCCAGTAGTTCATTGAATTCATTAAATATTTTGTCTTTTTCTAGTCCAGTCAGTCTATGGAGTTTTAAATCAAGAATGGCTTGTGCTTGCTTCTCTGACAATTGATAGTCACCGTTCTTTTGCAGACCTAATCCTGGCTCTAAATCCTGAGGCTTGAATTGAGCCATATCTCTTTTACCAATCAACTCTTTTATCACTGAGCCTTGCCAAGTGCGAGAAATTAAACCTTCTTTAGCTTCAGTTGGATTGGCTGCCGCCTTGATGAGTTCGATAATGGCATCAATATTGAAAAGAGCAGCCGACAAACCCTCCAACAAATGAGCCCGATCTTTTGCCTTGTTGAGTTCAAAGATAGAACGCCGAGTGACCACCTCTCTTCTATGGGCAATAAAGGCATCCAAAATCGACCTAAGGTTCATTAATTTTGGCATTCCATGATCAATAGCGACCATGTTGATACCAAAAACAGTTTGCATTTCTGTTAGTTTGTATAGATTATTAAGCATCACTTCTGGTACTTCACCTCGACGTAGCTCGATAACCATACGCATACCATCCTTGTCTGATTCATCTCTGAGACCAGTAATGCCATCAATCTTCTTTTCCTTGACCAGCTCAGCAATCTTACCAATCAGTCTGGCTTTGTTGACTTGATAAGGTAATTCTGTGACAACAATGCTTTGTTTATCTTCTCCCTCAACATGTGACCTTGATCGTAAATAAATCTTTCCCTTGCCTGTTTCGTAAGCCTCACGAATACCATCGGCACCGTTGATTATTCCTGCAGTTGGAAAGTCTGGTCCAGGCAGTATTTCTAAAAGCTCATCAACTGTAACTTGATCGTTGTCGATGAATTGAAGACAGGCATCAACAACTTCCGTAAGGCTGTGAGTTGGTATATTGGTTGCCATACCAACGGCAATTCCTGAGGATCCATTAATTAATAAATTAGGTACGCGAGTTGGTAAAACAGACGGCTCACTTTCTGAGCCGTCATAGTTATCAATAAATTCAACTGTTTCTTTGTCTAAATCCTTAAGAAGTTCATGAGACAACTTAGTCATGCGAATTTCAGTGTAACGCATCGCCGCCGCGCGATCACCGTCTATGGAGCCAAAATTACCTTGACCATCAATAAGAGTGTTGCGCATCGAGAAAGGTTGCGCCATTCGCACTATCGTGTCATAAACTGCAGTATCTCCGTGAGGGTGATACTTACCAATCACATCACCGACAATTCGTGCAGATTTTTTGTAAGACTTGTTATAGTCATTTCCGAGCACATCCATGGCATAAAGGACACGCCGGTGGACAGGCTTCAAGCCATCTCTAACATCTGGCAATGCCCTACCAACAATGACACTCATTGCGTATTCCAAATAGGAACCACGCATTTCATCTTCTATCGTTACTATAGGGTATTTTGGTTCAAAAAGTTTTTGAGAATCGGCATTGTCAGACATAC
>Ga0207963_1001595_pt1 | contig 11893 bp, 7 predicted proteins | sample Knorr_S15_td_NAD_FD_185604 | JGI IMG/M metagenome (GOLD analysis project Ga0207963, IMG submission 185604) | Marine microbial communities from Southern Atlantic Ocean transect - Knorr_S15_td_NADW_ad_2500m_LV_A (SPAdes) (version 2) | ecosystem: Environmental > Aquatic > Marine > Oceanic | place...
TTAATTTTATTCTTCCTGAAATTTTCATTTCATTAGGTATAATGTTTTTGTTAATGCTAGGGGTCTTTAAAAAAAATAGCTCTGGTATAGTTTATACTTTATCTGTTGTTATATTATTAATTACTTTAGGATTGATTATTAATTTTCCATCTGGTCAAGAAATATATTTATTTAATAATAGTTATAAAATTGATCAGTTATCTACTTTCATGAAAATTATTACAATTATTTCAGGAATCTTTGTATTAATTAGTTCTTATAAATATATAAAGATAGAGAAAATTTTTAAGATTGAATATTTTATCTTAATACTATGTTCTATATTAGGAATGTTGGTAATGATCAGTTCGTATGATCTGATGGTTTTTTATATTGGTTTAGAACTTCAATCATTATCTTTGTACGTTTTAGCGGCATTCAACAGAAATCAAACAAAATCATCAGAAGCTGGCTTAAAATATTTTGTTCTTAGTGCATTATCATCTGGATTACTTTTATATGGATGTTCTTTAATTTACGGTTTTTCAGGATCAACAAATTTTTATTTAATTTCTGAAAACATTCTTTCTTCAGAATATGGAAATGTTTTTGGTATAGTTTTTATTTTAGTTGGACTTGCGTTTAAAATAGCTGTTGTTCCTTTTCATATGTGGGCACCTGATGTTTATGAGGGATCACCAACATCTGTAACTTTGTTTTTTGCTGTTGTACCAAAGATAGCTGCTTTAACGGTATTCATTAGATTTTTATATGTTCCTTTTGTTAATCTTATTGATCAATGGCAAATGATAATAATTTTTTTATCATTAGCATCGATGATATTTGGTGCTGTAGCTGCTATTGGTCAAAAAAATTTAAAAAGACTTATAGCTTATAGTTCTATTGGTCATATGGGTTACGCTCTTGCAGGTTTAGCAGTTGGAACAAATTCAGGAATACAAAGTTCAATTATTTATATTTCTATTTATTTAATTATGAATTTAGGGATTTTTTGCTGTTTATTTATGATGAAAAGAAAAGATAAATTTTTTGACAATTTAGAAGATTTAGCTGGTTTGTCAAAAAATCATCCAATAATATCTTTGTCATTATTAATATTATTATTTTCTTTAGCCGGAATTCCACCAATGGCAGGCTTTTTTGCAAAATTTTATATATTTATGTCAGTAATAGAACAATCAATGTATTTTTTAGCAATTGTAGGCCTTTTATCTACTGTTATATCAGCATTTTATTACCTAAGAATTATTAAAATAATTTATTTTGATCCTCCAAAAGAACAATATGATCAAGATCATAATTTTGGATTAAGAATTTCCCTGACTATAGCAACATTGTTAATATTATTTTATTTTGTTTATCCGAGTGGATTAATTAATTTAGTTTCAAAAATAAATTTAATTTAATGATAATTAAAAATTTTAATTATAAATGTGTTAATAGTACTAACGATATAGCTATTAATTTGATAAAACAAAAAAATATTAAAGCAGGCTTTGTATTAGCTGATAAACAAAAAAAGGGTAGAGGTCAAAGAGGAAAAAAATGGATCTCCTACAAAGGTAATCTTTTTGTTTCAATATTCTTTAGTTTAGATAAAATAAATTTAACTTTAAAGCAATTAACAAAATTTAATGCAGATTTAATTATAAAATTAATATCACATTATTATAAAAAAAAAATTAAGTTAAAATCACCTAATGACATATTGATTAATAGAAAAAAAATATGTGGCATTTTACAAGAAACAATTAAAAAAAATAATATTCAATATCTAATAGTAGGAATAGGTTTAAATTTAGTAAATAGTCCACAAACAAATAAATATCCAACTACTAATTTGTATGATTTAACTAACTCTAAAATAAGTGTAAATAAAATTTCTAAAGAACTTAAAGATATGTATAAAAATTTTTTGAAATCACACATGGGTTTTTGATGATATTAATTGGAGATATTGGAAATACAGATACAAAAATTTGTATAATTAATTCAAATTATAAAATTGTTAAAAGATTACTTTTACCTACAAAAAAAATTAACAATTCTTTGTTAGTTAAAAAATTAAATTTTATCATTAAAAAAAATATATTTATTAAAAAGTCTTTATTTTGTAGCGTTGTACCTAATCAATTCTTATTTATTAAATCTTTTTTACAAAAAAAATTAAAAATTAAATGTATTGAATTAAAAAAATTAAATTTAAACAAAATTATAAAAATAAAAGTAAACAGAAAACAAATAGGCTCTGATAGATTAGCGAATTCAATTGCTGTAATTTCAAAAAATAAAAATTTTATAATATTAGATTTTGGAACGGCCACAACATTTGATGTAGTAATTAACAATGTGTATCAAGGCGGTGTTATTGCACCTGGAGTTAATTTATCACTAAATACATTAGTAAAAAAAGCAACATTAATTCCTTCAATGAATTTAAAAAAAACAAATAAGGTTATTGGTAAAAATACTATTAATGCTGTTAGATCAGGTTTTTTTTGGGGTTATACTGGACTTATTGACAATATTATTGATTTAATTATGAAAGAAACCAAAAAAAAATTTAAAATAATTATTACAGGCGGATTTTCGAAATTGTTTATAAATTCTCTAAAATCTAAAGTTATTATTGATAAAGATATAACAATAAAAGGCCTCATTAGAACGGTAAAACTTATTAATTTTTAACAGATGCAAGAAGAATTGTTATTTTGTCCACTTGGTGGATCAGGTGAGATAGGCATGAATATGAATCTATTTGCTTATGGAAAACCTGATGATCAAAAATGGATAATGGTAGATATTGGAGTTACATTTGCAGATGATAGTTTGCCCGGGATAGATTTGATATATCCTGACCCAGGTTTTATTATTGATAAAAAGAATGATCTTCTTGGAATTGTCTTAACCCATGCGCATGAAGACCATATTGGAGCAATAGCTCATATATGGCCTCAAATAAAATGTAAAATTTTTGCTACTCCGTTCACTGCAGTTTTAATAAAAGAAAAATTTAAAGAGAAACGTATAGACATAGGCAGTAATTTAAAAATAGTAGATTTAAATGGTACGATTAATTTAGATCCTTTCAAAATAGAGTTTATAACTTTAACTCACTCTATATTAGAGCCCAATGGTTTAAGAATAGAAACGCCAGCTGGTGTCATATTACATACAGGCGATTGGAAAGTTGATCCAAATCCTTTAATAGGTGGAAAAATTAATTCCAACAGATTAAAAGAAATTGGTAATGAAGGTGTACTAGCAATGATATGTGACTCAACAAATGTTTTTAGCATTGGAAAATCAGGATCTGAGTTAGATGTTAGAAAAAATATACTGAATATTATGCAAAGACTTAATAAAAGAATTATAGTTACATCATTTGCTTCAAATGTAGCCCGTATGGAAACCATATTTTATTGTGCTAAAAAAACAGGTAGACAAATTTCATTAGTAGGAAGATCCATGCATAGAATATATAAAGCTGCCAAACAATGTGGCTACTTAAAAGATGTTATTAAACCAATTGACCCACGCGATGCTAAAAAAATTTCAAGAGAGAAAATTGTTTACCTTTGTACCGGTAGCCAAGGAGAACCCATGGGAGCAATGATGAGAATTTCTAGCTACGTTCATCCTGATGTTTTTATTGAAAAAGATGATACAGTAATTTTTTCATCAAAAATAATTCCTGGAAATGAAAGAAAATTATATAAACTTCATAATCAACTTATAAAAGATGGAATAGAAGTAATCTCTGAAGAAAGTGATTTTGTTCATGTATCGGGACATCCTAATAGAGATGATCTTAAAGATATGTATAATTGGGTTAAACCTCAATGCGTAATACCTGTTCACGGAGAACATAGACATATGATGGAACACATAAATTTTGCTAAAGAAATGCAAGTTCCTTATCCAGTTCAAGTGGAAAATGGAGATATTGTAAAAATTTATCCAGGAAAAAGTCCCGAAGTTTATGACAAAGCTCCAAGTGGAAGATTGTATGTTGATGGTAATATAGCAGTAGGAGAGGATTCTAAATCTATTAAGGAAAGAAAAAATTTAAGTAGTAATGGTTATATGGAAATTACAATATTGGTTACTCCCAAAGGCAATATTCATAAAAGACCAATATTATCATTTAAAGGACTTCCCATTATGGATAATGAAGAATTTCTTTATGGATTAGAGGAAGCAATAGAAACCATATCAAAAACTTTTTCTTTAAATAATGAAAAACAGAAAGGAAACTTGATAGATGCTCTGAAAATTGGCTGCAAAAAATATGCCAAAGAAAAAACTGGCAAAAAACCTTTTACAAATATTAATATAGTTAAAATTTAAAAGTATGAATTTTGTTTCAAGATAATATAATTAAAAAATGCTTGTATCTAAATCTTTGATTCCAATATTAAAAAACAATCCTACTGAGGCAAAAATAAAATCACATCAACTGATGTTAAGAGCGGGTATGATTAGACAATCTTCAGCAGGCATTTATTCATGGCTACCATTAGGTTTTAAGGTTATGAAAAAAATTGAAAAAATTGTTAGAGAGGAACAAGATAGGATTGGAGCTCAAGAATTATTAATGCCTACAATTCAATCAAGCGAAATTTGGAAAGAAAGTGGACGTTACGATGATTATGGCGAAGAAATGCTTCGTATAAAAGATCGTCAAGGAAGAGAAATGCTTTATGGCCCAACTAATGAAGAATTAATTACAGAAATATTTAGATCAAGCATTAAATCTTATAAATCACTTCCTCAACTTCTTTACCATATCCAGTGGAAGTTCCGTGATGAGTTAAGGCCCAGATTTGGCATAATGAGATGTAGAGAATTTTACATGAAAGATGCATACTCGTTTGATTTAAATGACGAAGAAGCAAAATTTTCGTATAACAAATTTTACTTATCATATTTAAAAACATTCAAAAGACTCGATCTTTCAGCAATTCCAATGGCCGCAGATACGGGACCTATTGGAGGAAATCTCTCACACGAATTTATTATTTTAGCTGATACTGGAGAGAGTAAGATTTTTACTGATAAAAGAATTTTTGAAGTTAATAGTGATGGTTACAAACTAGAAAAAAAATCTTTAGAAGAACTAAGAAAAAAATTTGAAACATATTATTCTGTTACTGATGAAAAATATAATAAGTCAGAATTTGAAAAAAATGTTCCTGAAGAACATAGACTTGTTACAAAAGGAATTGAGGTGGGGCATATTTTTTATTTTGGAGATAAGTATTCAAAACCTTTAAATGCGGCAGTCGATTTTCAAGCCGGAAAGAAAGATTTTGTTAAAATGGGTTCTTATGGCGTGGGAGTTTCAAGATTAGTAGGTGCGATTATAGAAGCAAAATATAATGACAAAGATGAAATTATGAAATGGCCGCTAGCAGTTTCCCCATATGATATTGCGATTATTCCTTTAGTTTCAAAAAACGAAACTTTAAATGTAGAAAAAGCAAATAGTATTTATAATTTCTTAAAAGAAAAAAATATTGATGTAATACTTGATGATACTGAAGAAAATTTTTCTTCAAAACTGAAAAAATTTAATTTGATTGGTATTCCATATCAAATTTTGATTGGAAAAAAATTTGATGGTAATCTACTTGAATTTAAAGAAATAGGTAAAGAAACACAACATTTGTCATTAAATCAAATTTCTGATTTAATTATTAAACAAAAAAGTAAAATTTGATATCTACATTAGAAAAAAAAATTACTTTTAGATATTTAAAGCCTAAAAAAAAGGAAGGCTTTTTAAATATTATATCAATCTTTTCGTTTATTGGAATAAGTTTGGGTGTTGCTGTATTAATTATTGTTATGTCAGTAATGAATGGTTTCAGGACAGAATTGGTAAATAAAATTTTAGGTTTTAATGCACATGTTATTATTGAACCTTACTCTAATCCAATAGTTGTTTCGAAATTTTCTAATAGCGATTTGGGAGATTTAGCTAAAGATTTAATATTAACTAACGATGGTGAGGGCGTTATAATTGGCAAAAATACTACTAAAGGTCTTGTTTTAAGAGGCTATAGTTCGGAGGATTTTTTAAAACTTCAGTTTATAAAAAAAGGAAATTTTATTGGCAATCCAAACAAGCTAATTGATAATGGTATTTCCATTGGTAGAAATTTAAGTTTGGATTATGGCTTAAAGATTGGTGACAAAGTTTCAATTATGTCAACAAGTGGAGTGCAGACTATTATTGGAACTTTACCCAAACAAGAAAATTATTTAATTACTTCAATCTATGATAGTGGACTTGCTGATTTTGATCGAAATATAGCATTTCTCAACATTAAGAGTCTAGAAAGTTTGTTTGATATAGATCCTTCTAAAAGAAGTTTAGAAGTTTATTTAAAAGACCCTTTAAAAATTGATTTAGCTAAAAGTAAAATACAAAAGATATTTAATGAAGAATTGATCTATTCTTGGGCTGATATGAATAGTTCTTTATTTTCAGCATTAAAAGTTGAGAGAAATGTTATGTTTATAATTTTATCTTTAATTATTGTAGTAGCTGCATTCAATATTATATCTGGTTTAACTATATTAGTTAAAAGTAAAACAAGAGATATTGCGATTTTAAAATCAATTGGTGTACAAAATAATTCAATAACTAAGATATTTTTCTTAGTGGGTTTTATTATTGGAACTACAGCAACTCTTTTTGGTATATTTTTAGGTGTTATATTTTCCATATATATAGAAAATATAAGGTCTTTTCTAAGCTCAATATTTAACATTAGCTTATTTCCAGAAGAAATTTATTTTTTAAGCAAAATGCCTTCGGAAATAAACGTAAATTCAATTTTTATAATAGCTCTATGTTCTATAATAGTTACTATTTTGGTTTCTATATATCCAGCTCGACAAGCAGCAAAACAAGATCCAATTAAATCTTTAAAATATGAGTAATTTAATAGAATTAAAAAATATTTCTAAACATTATATCGTTAACAAAAAAAGTATAATTTTAAGAAAAATTAATTTTAAATTTAAAAAAGGTTTAATTTACTCATTAGTTGGACCTTCAGGCTCAGGTAAATCTACATTATTAAATATTCTTTCATTAATAGATAGGCCATCTTCTGGAAAAATTTTAATAAATAATAATGTCATTAAATATAATAATATTTCAAAAAACGATCAATTAAGGGCTGATAAAATTGGAATTATTTATCAACAAAATAATTTATTGCCAGATTTTAACGCACTTGAAAATGTTTATTTAGCTCGTCTAGCAATTGATAACAATAAAGAAAAAGCAATTTATGAAGCAACAAAAATTATTAAGAGCTTTGGTTTGTCAAATCGACTAAATCATTTTCCATCTGAGTTATCAGGTGGTGAACTACAAAGAATTGCAATTTCAAGAGCATTAATTAACAAACCAGAAATAATATTAGCTGACGAGCCAACTGGTAGTATTGATCATTCTACAGCAAAGGAAGTTTTTAAAACATTGTATAAGTTGAAGAGCAAAAGTAGATTAATAATTTATGCAACTCATAATAGATTATTTGCTAATATGGCAGATTGTAAATTGGAAATAATTGATGGTAATATAAAACCATCTAATGCTAGAAAATAATAAAAATTCATTTAATCACCTAAAAATACATTCGCAATATTCAATTTGTGAAGGAGCTCTCAAAATTGAAAATTTAAAACAATACTGTAAAGAAAACAAAATACAATCTGTAGGCCTTTCCGATACTTCAAATTTATGTGGCGCCTTGGAATTTTCAGAAAATTTGTCAAAAGTAGGCACACAGCCAATCATTGGCACGCAAATAAATTTTAAATACAAAGAAACGATTGGACTGTTGCCTTTATTTGCAATGAATATGAGTGGTTATAAAAGAATAATAGAACTTTCTTCAAAATCATATTTAGAAAATGATGGACTATCAGTACCTCATTGTGATTTTTTTGAATTAACTAAAAACAATGATGGAATTGTGATTTTTTCTGGAACAATTGATGGACTTATTGGGCAATTATTTAATAAAGGAAAATACCAAGATATAATTAAAATTTATTCAAATCTATCCTCTGACTTTAAAGATCGATTTTATATAGAAATTCAAAGACATGGAGATCAAAATGAAATGGCTTTTGAAAAATATAACTTACAAAAATCTAACGATTTAAATATTCCAATTATTGCAACAAATGAAGTTTACTATTTAGACAAAAACATGCACGAGGCTCATGATGTATTAATTTGTATTGGTAACAAAACATATGTAAATGAAAAAAATAGAAAAAAATTTACAAATCAACACTATTTGAAAACAGACAAAGAGATGTCCGAACTATTTTCAGATATACCTGAAGCTTTAAATAATAATTATAACTTCCCATTTAGATGTAATTTTAAACCAGAATTTTCAAAACCTATTCTACCAAATATTAGTTCTGATAAAGGCGGCAATGCTGATGAAATATTAACAAAAGAATCTCTTGAAGGACTAAAAAATAAATTCTTAAATTATTTTAATATAGACCTCAAAAACATTATTTCAGATGATAATTATAAAAAATATAAAGAAAGATTAGATCATGAGTTAAATATTATTAAGGAAATGAAATATTCTAGTTATTTCTTGATAGTATCTGATTATATCAAATGGGCAAAAGATAATGATATTCCTGTAGGACCTGGTAGAGGTTCGGGAGCCGGATCGTTAGTTGCATGGTGCTTATCAATCACTGATATTGATCCAATAAAATTTAATTTAATATTTGAAAGATTTTTAAACCCTGATCGTATTTCTATGCCAGATTTTGATATAGATTTTTGTGAAGAAAAAAGAGATTTGGTTTTTCAATATCTTACAAAAAAATATAAAGACAGTGTTGCCCACATAATCACTTTTGGAAAACTAAAAGCAAGAATGGTAGTTCGAGATGTTGGTAGAGTAATAGGCTTACCCTATGGCTTTGTGGACAGTATTTCTAAAATGATTCCTTTTGATCCTTCTAGGCCTCTGAGTTTAAATGAATGTATTAATAGAGAACCCAGACTTCAAAAATTAATAAAAGAAGATCCACGAGTAAAAAAATTAACTGAGCTTTCATTAAAACTTGAAGGGTTAAATCGAAATTTTGCAACACATGCTGCAGGAGTCGTTATTTCTGATAAAAAATTAACCGAAATAGTTCCTCTGTATAAAGACAATTCTGCAGACTTACTGCTACCCTCAACACAATTTGATATGTATTCTGCAGAAAATGCTGGGTTATTAAAATTTGATTTTTTAGGACTTAAAACTCTTACTGTAATAAATAAAACACAAAAATTAATAAGAAAAATTAGCAAAGATTTTGATATAAAAAAAATTGATTTTGAAGATCAAAAAGTTTTTGAGCTGTTATCATCTGGCAAAACAGTTGGCTTGTTTCAACTTGAAAGTGCCGGAATGAGGGAAGCGTTAATTCAAATGAAGCCAAATCACTTAGAAGATATTATAGCTTTAGTTGCTCTTTATAGACCAGGACCAATGAGCAATATTCCAATTTATAATGATTGCAAGCATGGAAAAATTAAACCTGATTATTTACACCCAAATTTAGAAGAAATTTTAAAACCTACATATGGAGTAATTATTTATCAGGAACAAGTTATGCAAATTGCACAAAAGCTCTCAGGTTTTACTGCGGGTGAAGCGGATATTTTAAGAAGAGCAATGGGAAAAAAGAAAAGAGCAGAATTAGAAAAACAGAAACAAAGGTTTATTGAGGGTGCAGTAAAGAATGGAATTAGAAAAGACGTTGCTGCGAACATTTTTTTAAAAATCGAGCCTTTTGCCGAATATGGTTTTAATAAAAGTCATGCAGCAGCGTATGCAATTATTGCTTATCAGACTGCATATCTTAAAACTCACTTTTCAAACGAATTTTTTGCTGCATCCATGACAATGGATCTTTCAAACCAAAATAAATTAAGCGAGTTTTATGAAGAACTAAAAAGATTAAACATGAAAATAATTAGACCAGATATTAATAAATGTTATGCAAATTTCAGATCATCAAATAATAATTTTTATTATGCTCTTGGAGCTGTAAAAAATGTTGGTTTTGAAGCTGTAGCAAATATAATTAAAGAACGAGAAAAAAATGGCATTTTTAAATCAATAAACGATTTTATTAATAGAGTTAATCCGAAAGATATTAATAAACTTCAACTAGAAGGCTTAGTTAAAGCTGGAGCTTTTGACAAAATAACAAATAATAGACAATCTATTTACAATTCAATTCCAAACATAATACTTAAATCAAAAAATATTTTTGAAAACAAAGCAGCAAATCAGATAGATCTTTTTGAAGATAATAATGAGAAATCTGAAAATTTTTTAGAGAAAACTGACGACTGGCAATTTGAAGAAAGGCTTTCAAAAGAATTTGAGTCCGTTGGCTTTTTTATTTCAGGTCATCCATTAAATCAGTTCAAGGAAATTTTTGACGATTATAAAATTATAAGTTTTAGTGATTTTAATTTAAATAAAGATATTAATGATTCAAATGTTGCTGCTACTTTATTAAAGATCCAAGAAAAAAAAACACAAAAAGGCAACTCATATGCAATTATTAAATGTACAGACTTAAGTACTGTATTTGAATTATTTGTTTTTTCAGATACTTTGGAACTAAATAGAGAATTATTGGTAGAAGGAAATTCTTTATTAATAACTTTGAATAAAAGTTTAAACGATGAAATGAATAGATTTAGAAGAATAAATGTTAAAAAAATTGTAAATATGAAAAATTTGCTAAATAGTCCAATAAACCAAGTTAAATTTGATTTAAAAAATGTTAATAACTTAGAAGAACTTTCAAAAAAATTAATAAATAAAGATGGAAATTCAGATATTAAGATTGAACTTGACGATTTAGATAAAAAACTAATCTTTAAACTAAAAAATAAGCGTCAAATTGGCAGAAAATCTATTAATTTGATTAAAAACAAGGATATTTCTGCAATAATTAATTAAAAAAAACTTGTTTTAAGAAGAATTAATTTGTAAATAATCGACTAAATTAATAAATACGCACACAATTTTTGGTTTTATACCTCCGGTCCTTAAATGGAAATAATTGTGGTGGCATAACCGGGAAGAAATATGAAGATACCTACTATTACTATTCAACAATTGTTAGAAGCTGGCGTTCATCTCGGACATAAAACATTGAGATGGAACCCAAAAATGAAGAAATATATTTTTGGTAAAAGAGACTCTATACACATTATAGATCTTACCCAAACACTTGAACTGACCAATGTAGCTTTAGAAAAAGTTTACAATACCATTGTTAACAATGGTAAAATTCTTTTCATATCAACTAAAAAACAAGCTTCAGAATCTATAGCTGCTTTAGCAAAAGAAACCAATCAATATTATGTAAATTATAGGTGGTTGGGTGGAATGTTAACTAATTGGGGAACAATATCAAAATCAATAAAAAAACTTGAAAAACTTAATACTGATTTAGTAGCGGAAAATAGAGGTTTTACAAAAAAAGAATTGTTAAAAATGACAGTTCAAAGAGATAAGCTGCAAAGATCTCTAGGAGGTATATCTGAAATGAAAAAGATTCCAGATGTGGTATTTATTATAGATACTAATTATGAATCTTTATCTATAAAAGAATCTATTAAACTTAGAATTCCTATAATTGCAATACTAGATACAAATTCAGATCCCGATGGAATCGATTTTCCTATTCCTGGAAATGATGATGCAAGAAGAGCTATAGACTTGTACTGTAATTTAATAAAAGAAACTATACTGAACGCAAAAGATGAAGCTCCTAAAACTTCCATCATGGAAGAAAAAAAAGTTGTTCCAGAATC
>Ga0207963_1001596_pt1 | contig 11887 bp, 9 predicted proteins | sample Knorr_S15_td_NAD_FD_185604 | JGI IMG/M metagenome (GOLD analysis project Ga0207963, IMG submission 185604) | Marine microbial communities from Southern Atlantic Ocean transect - Knorr_S15_td_NADW_ad_2500m_LV_A (SPAdes) (version 2) | ecosystem: Environmental > Aquatic > Marine > Oceanic | place...
ATTGGAACAGCAAAACCGAGATCTCGAACACGAGAACGAACCAGGTCATAATCGTGAGGGGATCGAACAAAAGAAAGTGCAATCCAATCTGCACCATTTTTCAACGCCAACTCGAGATCCCGTTCATCCTGTTCTGTAAGGCTGGGAACGTCCAGAGCCACACCGGGGAAATTGACACCTTTGCGATTTTCCACAGTGCCGGGAATGATTGTTTGACATTCCAGTGTGGAATTTGAAATATGTTTTACAACCTCCAATGCAATGCGACCATCATTGATCAATATCTGTGCACCCGCAGCAACTTTTTGAAATTTTACACCTTTTGAAACGGGAATGACATTTTTTCCCATCTTTTCATTACTGATGGTAACAACATCCCCTTCTTTTAATTCACAATCGGTTTCGAGCCCACTCACTCGAATTTTGGGCCCTGCAAGATCCCCCAAGATTGCTGGACGACCCCCGGAAGGTAGATGGGTGGATTTAATCAGATCAAAATAGGATTGTTTATCTTCTGCGGTTCCATGAGACAGGTTTACACGAAAACAATTAACGCCTTGATCAACGAGTGATTGCACTATTTTCAATGTTGAACAGCTGGGTCCTACTGTAGAAATTATTTTTGTACGACTTATTTTCATGGGTTTAAATTACCGGTAATCATTATCGTTTTACACCTACTTCTATGAAACAATTATTTTCGATATTTATTATTTTATGTTTTATCTCCTGCGGTGGCCCAACGGGAAATTGGTCTGACCCCAGAGTGATACTTATTTCCATTGATGGACTACGCGGTGATATTTTAAACAACCCCACCTATACAAAAGATTTTCCAAACTTGACCCGGCTTATGGCAAGTGGAGAATATTGCACAAATGTTCAAACTGTGTTTCCTTCCTTAACATATCCATCCCATACATCTATGATAACCGGTGTTACGCCGGCTAAACACGGAATCGTAAACAATCGTCCTTTTATACCAAAGAATAATTTTGTCGATTGGTATTGGTATGCAGATTCCATAGAAGTGCCAACGCTCGTTACAAAAGCAAAGCAAAATGGCCTGGTCACCCTGGGTGTGAGTTGGCCCGTATCGGTTGGAGCAAAAATGGACTGGATGCTCCCGGAAATAAAATCAGTCAATGACACTATCTCAACAATCGACCTTGTACATAAACACGACCGCCCGGAATCGTTTTTGGAATCAGCCAAAGTACGTGGGGTAGTGCCAGAGAATGGCAATCCATCGGGATACAATAGAGATCTGTTACTTCACGAAATCTTCATGGATGCCTTTGTCCGCAAAGCACCTCATTTGAGTTTATACCACATGATTGAGACCGATCTTATCCAACATGAATTTGGGAAATCTTCGAATGAAGCTAAGGATGCATTTATGTTCATGGATTCATTGGTAGGAAATATAATCGCTTTTTTAGATGAAAACAAATTGTGGGAATCCACAACGCTCATAATCACAGGGGACCATGGATTTAGGGATTATGAAAAACAGGTGAGTTTAAATCGTTTATTTGAAAAAGAGGGCTGGCTCACATTAAATAATGGTTCTATTTCTGATTGGAAAGTAGTATTCCTCGGTTCTGGTGGGTCTGGTTTTGTGCGGCTTAAAGATCCTACTGATCAGAAATTTAAGAAAACAATTCGTTTATTATTGTCCAAGCAGGATGCATTTGAAATATTAGAACAACGCCATATGAATGGTGCACTTTGGGCATCGCGAAAAACAGATTTCGTCTTATTGGCCAATGATGGATACGGGTTTGTACGCAGCACTGATCAGCCCTTTATTGTGGAAAAGTCTGGCGGGTCTCATGGCGGGGATCCAAGACGTAAAATATTAAAAACGGGCTATATTGCTACTGGGCGCGGCGTCAAAAAAGGCTCAATTAAATCCATGTCTATTACAGATGTTGCCTTCAAAATATCTGATCTGCTTGGGCTTGGTTTAGAAAATTAATTCAAAACTTGGGGTGCCACCAATCGGAAAGGTTTGATAATTGCGTCAAATTCGTTTCCGGTGTCATCTATCATCCGAAAACTTCCTTCCATAAATCCCATTGGCGTTGGGAGAGGGCAAAAACTAGTGTACTCAAAAATTTCACCGGGGAGCAGCTTTGGCTGTTCACCTATCACACCGGGTCCATGGACATCTTCTGTGTTACCCTGCCCATCGGTGATATGCCAATAGCGACTCAAAAGCTGGACTTGCTTATCTCCCCTATTCAAGATGGTAATATGATAAGAAAAAAAATAGTATGAGCGAACTGGGTTTGATCTTTCAGGAACATAATTCGGTTTTACAGTAATTTTGACAGAATTTTTCATGGGAGAAAATTAATTCCTTTATCTTTGTCTTCCGATTTTTTCCTTAAATTTTAAATCGCTATGAATAAGAACACCAATTCACTTTACACATATATATTAATTGTAATCCTTGGTTTGGCCATGATAGGGATGAAAAATATCGGTACATACCAATCTGGATCTTCTCCATCTATCACTGAGAATGATATTATGGACCATATTCGGTATTTATCTCATAAAGATAGAGCAGGCCGCTATCCAGGAACCCGGGAATCTAAAGATGTAATCTCTTATCTAATTCGTCATTTCAAATCTTTTGGTGTAAAGCCCGGTGGGGAAAATGGGTCGTTTGTCCAACCTTTCAATATCACAGATGGGATTGAATTAGGTAAAAATAATTCTATGATTATTGATGGTGATAGTCTTGTGACTGGGCGTGATTATATGCCACTTTGGTTTTCTGGCAATGAGACTGTTTCTGCATCTGCTGTGTTTACGGGATATGGGTTTTCCATCGATGAAAAAAAATTAAAGTGGAATGATTATAGTGGGGTGGATGTAGTGGGGAAATGGGTCATTGTCATGCGGCACGGTCCAGAGAGAAAGAATCAACATTCTTTATACACATCACATTCGGGACTTCATAAAAAAATGCTGGTTGCTCGGGACAAAGGGGCTATAGGTATTATATATGTATCCCAAGTTGAAGATACTGATATATATCCATTAAAATACATTGCAGGGTATTCGAATGCCGGGATTCCGGCAATCCATCTCTCAAATGAAATGGCAGATGAGCTATTTAAAGCAGTTGGATGGACTCGTAAAAAAATCCAGAAAACTATGAATGAATCTTTGCAAACTGTCTCTTTAAAATTACCGATTACAATCAATGCTTCCGTGAATCTAAACCCTATTCAAATTCGAGGAGCCAATGTTGTGGGTCTAATTCAAAGCGGAAACCGGAAATATAGAAATGAATATGTTGTTATAGGTGCACACTTTGATCACCTTGGAAAGGGTGGAGCCGGCACTGGTTCACGCAAACCAGATACAACAGGTATACATATTGGCGCAGATGACAATGCATCAGGAACCGCCGGTCTTTTAGAATTAGCCCAAAAACTAGTTTCCCAAAAAAGCCGATTAAAGAGAAGCATTATTCTATTAGGAATTGACGCGGAAGAAAAAGGGTTGTTGGGTGCGAAATATTTTACAGAAAATCCATTGGTTGATCTTCAAAATATAGTAGCCATGATCAATTTGGATATGATAGGGCGAATGAAAGATTCCTCAATAACTGTAGGCGGGGTTGGTACATCTCCATTGTTTGAACCTCTGCTTAACGGGGAATCAATTGGGCGAAACTTTACCATAAATATGACTAAGCCTGGATACGGACCAAGTGATCATGCTGCTTTTTACACAAAAGACATTCCTGTACTTTTCTTTTTTACTGGTTTCCATAACGAATACCACACACCAGAAGACTCATGGAAACTCATTAATTTAAAAGGCGTAAAAGATATATTAGATCTTGTTTATGATGTCACATTTCAATTGTCTCGACTATCTGAAAGGCCCGTGTTTACTGAAGCTGGTCCAAAAGAAGGCCGGATGCAAAGAAATACAACATTCAAAGTTACATTCGGAATCGTCCCAGCATACGGAAGTACCGAGAAAGGATTAGAAGTGGATGGTATTTCAAAACCAGATGGCCCAGCAGCAAAAGCAGGAATTAGAAAAGGAGATGTGATAAAATCCATAGATGGAAAACCCATTAATGACATCTATGAATACATGGACAGATTAGAAGAATTAGAACCCGGAATTACCATTACGGTGTTAATTGATAGAAATGGCACTGAGCTAAAATTGCCTGTGACGTTTTAATAGTGATTAACCTTGTATAAGAACAAATTAAAAGTAGTTACTGGGCTTAATTCAAAATAATCTCAAATATTATTACATAGTCTATAGATACTGTTATCTTTATTCTATTTATTAAACACATTAAATATGGTAAGGAGAAGTAGAACAGGGACAAAAATGCGCTAGAACACCGACAGAATATAATTTTAGGTACATATATACGGTTAAATTGTAAAATTTGAAGAATAATTTTTTCTATGGGAAGTAAAAACATTATTACATAAATGTATTCGAAATTTATCCGTATTTATTTTGTTATCTCCCCTATTATCAATAACATATGTAATATATTATTATATTAATTATATTACGATTTACATGATCTGTTAAGCTTCAGAATATAATTTGTCACTTTTTGGTATAAGGTAACAAACATACAAAGATCAATCAAGTTTCGGGTATTATAATAAATACGAATAATATTTCTAAATAATCAAAGTTCAATAAATTTATTATAATTAATTATTAGCCATATACAATTATGTGTATAATTCTCTATCATAAATAATATTACAAAGTTCTTTTTAATGCGAAGAATTATAGCATTATTTATCATATTCTATTTTAATATTTTTACATAATTATGACATCTTTTATATCATAATCTATATATAATCATATACTTACAGGTCTTTTCTAATATATATAATTATATTTATTATTTTAATATTTTTGGCTGATAAATTACCTAATCAATTATCATAATAATTAATACTATTTTAGCCAATTAAATTTTCATGAATAACCTTAATGGTGCTATATTAAATAATTAAACTGAAAAAAGATAGATGGCTTGATTATACAACATTGAAGAACATATTATATACAATTGTAATACTTCCTTCCCTTGGTGCGCTCGCGTATAAAGAGAAAAGATGAAATTATTTGATCATTAATTATAATAGAAATAGTGTAGAATATATGGATTTTAATTATCTTATATTTATACTGTAAGTCCTATATAAACATAAACTAATAACTAGTGATAATTCGTTATTTTGTGCTAATATTTCTCATATTATTAAAAGCAATATCATCTAGGTTTAATAGCATTTATAATTATGAACTAATATTATATGATAACATATTAAAGACAATAATATTTTAAATAATATAATTTTAGTCAATCTGATTATTTTATATCAATTGCAGAAATTATTCCATTCATATCAAATAGATACTTAATAATTATAGCCAGAATATTTATAATTTATACACGGGTTTATGTACGATATATATTATATAATTATAAGTATAATTATCCATATATATACTATAAGTATATAATAATCAGTAACATACATATTTCATAGATTTCATATCTATACAAACAAATATTTGTATAACTATATTCAATCGGGTTCTTAAATATTCCTATAATATTTGTTTTAATGTTAGAATTGATACGGAATAAAACTTTAAATAAATGGAATAATTTACTTTACGTAATGTGTCTTTATTAACGTCACTAAGGGTTAATAATTTATATTATAAATCAATGCGCCCTTTATATTGAATCTTTGATGAGTTACTTTATAATGTATTATTTCTACTATATAAAACTCACTAGTTATAATCCGCTTAGCGCTATTAGCTATAGTATAATAATAACAGTTACTTAAATAACATTATATTGTCCGATAAACTAGGTATTATATTCAAATCAACATAATTTACATTCATTTTTAAATATTAAGAAGGTTCTATTATTTAATTATCCTTCAATTAATTTAAAAATCGATATTATTTCAAATATATTATTTTTCTTGATCTAGTTAAGCTGCCGCTTCTCATCACCAATAAGTAATTCCCCGACGGCACCTGGTTCCCCAGTGAATTTTTACCATTCCACCTAAGTTTATGTGTCCCCGGTAACATTTTCTTATCAACTATGTTTATAATCCACTTTCCAGATACATCATATATACTAATGCTCACATGTTCTAACTTTGTGATACCAAATTCAATTTGTGTAGAATTATTGAACGGGTTCGGAAAATTATTACTTAAATACGGTTCTTGGGGAATCACAGATTGATGTTCGTTCACCCCAACCTGAATGGCATCTTCATCCATAACTATATCAAAATTTCCATAAAGCCCCTCTATTCCTTCTTCTAAGGGAATCACTAGCCCTGGGTGGTTTTCAAGCCATGATTCGTCAACCTCTGGATCAATTAAAAAATAACACTGTGTCACCAGTTCAAGATTCTCTGGTGTTGTGATCTTATAATGAAAATGTCTTGGGCGCCCTGTATAGTATCCCGGCCAAATTGATTCAAAAGCATATTCACCGTTTTCATTCGTCAACATTTGTCCACGTAGATTATAAGGATCTTCATCGGTGTTCCCTGAGCCGCATTCTTGAAATATAGTATAACATCCATCATCATTGGCATGCCACACATCAACAATGGCATTTTGAATTGGAGTTTCGCAATTATTAGCTTTTACTGTTCCAGCAATATAGATACGTGTACCTGGTTCGTCTATATTGGCTAAAACCGCTCTGTAGGGATGATTTTCGACCCAATAGGGCCCCAGTATATCATTATTGGTTACATTGCAGTCCTGCCTGCTTAATAATGCTGTAGGCGCTATACTTACTACGGCTGTACCCATTAATCCTGTTTTAATAAAGTCTCTGCGCTTCATGGAAGAAACTTAATCACTTTAAGCTGAATTTCTAGAAGCATTAATATTTCCAAATAGAGACCGTATAATGATCTTTTCCAGTGTTTCTTTTTGTTCATCAGTTAAATCATATTCTCTCAATTTCATCAATGCGTATTGCTGAATAACGAGGAGCGGCAATACAGTTTCTTCCCTAAGAGCAATAGATTCTTTTATACTTTCGTTTTTTTCTAATAATTCATTTTGTCCAGAAATTTTCAAAATAAGTTTTTCTGTCAAATCATATTCTCTTTTAAGAATAGACCAAAACTCACCAAAAACTGGATCATTTTTCATATACTGTGTTAAGGGAAAATATGTTTTACACATACTTTGCATAGAGTTTTCAATTAATGCTCTAAAAAAACCTGACTCGTTATACAATGAACAAACATCATCTATTTTTCCTTGGTCATCCATTCTTTTTAAAGCGGTTCCTAACCCAAAATACCCTGGAATATTTTGTTTTAACTGAGACCATGCACCCACAAATGGGATGGCTCTTAACTGGCTCAGATCCAGTTCGTCTGAATTTGATCTTTTGTCTGGGCGTGAGCCAATATTAGTCCGGTTATAATATTTTAATGGTGACATTTCCATTAAAAAAGGTGTGAAGAGGTCATGGTTTTTTAATTCTGTATATGCCTCCAATGAATACCGACTCATGTCATTTAAAATGGTTTGTTCTCTGTCTTTAAGCTTTTTGTGTTCATCGTCAAAAATTAAGTTATCTAATCCGGCGGTCATGAGTTGTTCTAAATTCAATCGAGCGGATTCAATGGTTCCAAATTTGCTGGATATTGTTTGACCCTGGATGGTGATTTGTATTTCTGTTGAAGCAATTTTTGACCCCAAAGACACATAATAATTATGGGTATTCCCTCCTCCTCGGGCTGGTGGGCCTCCGCGCCCATCAAAGAAAACTATTTTAATACCATACTTTTCAGACAATGATGACAGTGACTCGCGCGCCTTATAAATATTCCAATTCGCACTTAAATAACCTCCGTCTTTTGTACCATCAGAAAAACCGAGCATAATTGTTTGTTTATTACTTCTTTGCGTTAAATGTTTTCTATAAATATTGTTTTCAAATAATGCGGTTACTATTTTTTCTGCGTTTTTTAAATCATCAATTGTTTCGAAAAGTGGAATAAAATCTATAGGAATCTTTTCACCTAGAAAGGCGGTTTGTTTCGCTAAAAAATAGGCGCTTGCAATATCCATTTCACCTTGGCAATTCGAAATAATAAACCGGTGGCAACCCTGTTCTCCGTTTGTTTCTTGAATCCTTTTTATAGTTTTAAACGTTTCAAGAGTATCGCCAATTCGATCATCCGTCGATGGTAAGATATCTATTGCTTTTTCATTATTAAATAGAGTATCTGCAGTAACGTCCTGTTCCAATAATGTCTCTAATAAAACATGTTGCAGTGTTTTTTCAATAACGCTTCTATCTTGTCGATAATCCAAGGCGGCAAAATAAAATCCGAATAATGTAATGCGATCAAGAAAATCTTCAAGGAGTTCTTTAAAAACACCTTTATGATGTGTGTTTAGGTCGTCTAAAATTGATTGAATTCCATTTTTAAAAGAATCGTAGTCCAATGATTCTTTTCCACGAATACTATCTAATAATTGTTGTTCAATCTCCAAGAGTTGCTCATAAACTCCTGCAAATGAAATGCGCCTTCGAATGGTCCTAATATCTGAATAATAACATTTTAAAATAGTTTCTTTTAAGCGTCGGGCAACACTGAGCGTTATGTCTGTATTTACAAAAGGGTTTCCATCGCGATCTCCTCCCGGCCAAAACCCCAGTTGAATTAATTGAAGACATCCCGGTTTTAAAGAAAGATTTTTTCTAAGCGATGAAATAATGTTTCCGGCGCTGTTGTAAAAAATATTTTGTAGATACCATGTTAAGTTCACCGCTTCGTCGTATGGAGTAGGTTTTTTTTTCTTGAAAAATGGCGTCATCCCGAGCTGCATTAAATAAGTATGAATCAAATCTGTTTTATTTCTTTTAATTGCATTTGTTAAATCGGTAATTATTGCCAATACACGACCAGGATAAAATTGTGTAGGGTGCGCAGTTAAAACGGGACGTATTGAAAAATTATTAATTTTTTCTAGCAGCGTATTTATCTTTTTTTCCTGCTTTGCCTGAATTAACAAGCTAGAAATCGAGCCAGGACCGTTCAAGTTATTTAAAGCTTCAAACGTTGCATCTTCTAATGCGTCTATTAATACCACCTGTCTTTCAACAAATTGAATGACGCGAAATAGAAAATCAAATTTCTCTATTTGGTCTTTTGTGTTTAGCTGTTCTGTTAAAAACTGCTCTATAATTTTCTTTGGTGTTTCGCCTTGCTGGAGTTTTGTCCGGCACGTTTCTGCCAAAATTGGGATCAGAATGCCCACATCTTTTACGCCACCCAGGGGGAGGGTTAAGAAGAGAGAATTATATAACTGATATTTTCGGACAACATGTTGATTGTATTCAGAGTTGGTGCCCCCGGGGGTTTGTTTCAATCTTTAGTAGTTCCTTCCGTTTGTGATTGATTTTTTATTTCATTTCTTAACTCTAAAACAGCCATGACATAATTGTCTGCATGATTATAGGCATAAATTGATTTCCAAATATCTCCATCTCTATCATAATTATTACTATTAGGATTGTAGCCATTTAGTCGCAGATAATTAGCAATGCTTGCTAATACATCTGGCCAGTCGTACGGCTGCCTTACACCATCTTCATTAAAGTCCACCGAAAAATTGTTAAAGCTGGATGGAATAAATTGTCCAAATCCAAATGCCCCTGCATATGAGCCACCAATTTCCTGGGGGTCCAAATGATCATTGTAACAATATTTTATAAATTCTGCTAATTCCTTTGATGCCCATTTTGCTCTTTTTGGCATGTCATGAATTTGAGAATATAATGAGTTAAAAACAGAATATTGGGAATGGTGGGAACCGTAATTGCTTTCGATGCCCGCAATGGTAACTATAATAAATGGGTCTACTTTATACTCACCGGATACTTTTTTTATTAATTCAATATTCTCTTTATAAAACTTTGCCCCGGCAGCTATTCTAGAATCTTTCACAAAAATTTTCCTATAAACTTCCCAGGTTTTCTTTTCGTAAGGTCGAGCAAATTTTTCTGCAATCTCTTTATGAATTTTTATTTCATCGTGGGTAAATGCTTCCCTTATATATGCTTCTGGGATATTAGATCCCTGGAGATGACCGGAAACAGTTTGATAGGCCAGGTCATTACTCAAGGGCTGAGCAAAAGTTAAAATAGAAAAAGCGAGAAAAACGATGATATGATTCATTGAATATTCCAATAGGATAATTAAAGAAAATTACAGGGTGAATTTAACGACGACTTTACAGGTGAAATACACCACAAAAATTAGAAAATTAAAAAGATGGCAGGCCTGGCTTTATTTTCCCGAGTTTTTATTTGTGCGATGATGAGTAAGTTTACCTAATGAATAAATGTCTTTCATTATTTTGTCTATTTTTTCTAAGCTGTACTGAATCTGATCATCCAGATTTATTATTAAATAAATTAAAAATCAATAAATCGGATTATGATGAATATTTGATTAATCGATCTAATGGTATTCACAGGGTGGGTGGTATCAATGAAAAAGATTCAACCTGGGGAATCATCACAACTCATGGCTATTATCCAATGGGCTGGCCAACAAAAGGCTTTGAATGGGTCAGCCCGATTGTGGAATTATCTCATCGGCAAATTCCTATCTGGTTTTTCAAATATGATTGGGATGACTGTCCAGAAAATTCTGCAGATTATTTATATCGTGAAACAGAAAAATTAATTGACAATAATTCTCATTTAGATTCATTATGGTTAATCGGACATAGCCTTGGTGGTGTGGTAACGTCTTTATTTGCTGAAAAATGGGACCGGGATTTTCCCATTACCATTCATAGTATTGCGGCTCCATTAGCGGGGATGGAACGCCAGAGGTCTGATTGCGAAAATATTAGTAGAGCAGCGTATAAAATCAGCAGTACTGTAAGCTACACGCAGTGGAAAACGATTCACGCTCAGGATGGTGCTTTTAAAAATTTAAAATTTGATCCGCAGGAAGTTTTTATTGATGGCGGGACAAGCATTTTGCTTCCCGAAGAATGGAATAATTCTCGCCTAGGCCACAACAGATCCATTCAATGGGTATGTCAAAATCTTTAAAAATGAAACAGGCGCGACTAAGCATTACAGCGCTAAACCTGATAATCAATCTACATTTTATTAAGAATACTTATATTTTGTCATTCATATAGTAATTATCCAAACCAAAAGGAGATACACATGAGAAGAAACATACAACCCATCTTCGCCGTGTTGCTAATCGGGATTTTATCTTCCATCGCTGCTCAAGATATATCGGATGCAGAATACGAAAAGCCATTAGGAAAGAATTTCTTCTTCAAAATTGTAACTGATCCCGACGTTGATCCTCGAAAATGTGCTGTTGGCATGGCGTGTGCTGCCCAAGCAGTTCGCGATGGGCATAACGTTGAGATTTTCTTCGCATCACACGCAGTTCTTCTTCTTCAGGAAGCGTACCTCAATGCACTGGACAGGCGTGCGTCAACTCCTGCTGGTACTTGCCGAGGTTTCTTCTCTACCCTTGTTGAAGGAGGCGCAGGCATTCATTGCTCCACTGGTTCACAGGCGGTGGTCGGCGTGACTCCGGACGACCCAGACCAGGTATTGATTCAAGGCTATAATTTGAATTGGAGCGGCCCCCAGGGCGTTGTTGCATTGAGTTGTTCATCCGAAGTTCAACTTGTGTACTGACGTTAAGTCCGGCACTGGCTTATGAGGGCTAGGAATGAAATAATGTCCTTCAATAAAATCAAAACCGGATGATAAATGATTAAACGTAAATGATTAATCTTTAAATAA
>Ga0207963_1001601_pt1 | contig 11864 bp, 7 predicted proteins | sample Knorr_S15_td_NAD_FD_185604 | JGI IMG/M metagenome (GOLD analysis project Ga0207963, IMG submission 185604) | Marine microbial communities from Southern Atlantic Ocean transect - Knorr_S15_td_NADW_ad_2500m_LV_A (SPAdes) (version 2) | ecosystem: Environmental > Aquatic > Marine > Oceanic | place...
GACACAATTGCTAAACGTTGGGGATTCAGTGTCGGATCCAGCATTACCGGTGCCTGACGCGGCTGCCTGGACCATGTTGGTCAGCCAGTTGATGAATTTAGATGAGGTGCTGAACAAGTAGTGGGCTGTTGGTAACGACGAGAGGTTCCATAATGCATCCAGTCAAAGAAGCCATACTTAACGAGACCCGTCGACAATTCTTTGGTCAGGTGGCGAAGGGAATTGGTGGGCTGGCATTGTCGAACCTCATGGCCGAGGAGCTGTTTGCACAACCGCAGGACACCCAGGCGTTTGGCGGCCTACCAACATTGCCTCACTTCGCACCAAAAGCAACGCGGTGTATTTATCTCCATATGATGGGAGCACCGCCACAAATGGATCTACTCGACTATAAACCGCAAATGCAGGGTTGGTATGACAAGGATTTGCCCGAGTCGATCCGCAAGGGGCAGCGCCTCACGACTATGACGTCAGGACAGGCCCGTTTTCCAATTGCACCGTCCATCTTTAAGTTTGACCAACATGGACGGAGTGGAGCATGGATTTCTGAATTGTTGCCGCATACGGCGAAGATGGTCGACGATCTTGCGATAGTACGTTCGATGCACACCGAGGCGATTAATCATGATCCGGCGATCACCTACATCCAGACCGGCAGCCAGGTTCCTGGCCGCCCCAGCCTCGGCGCCTGGCTCAGCTACGGGCTGGGTCGCGTGAACGAGAACCTGCCGGGCTACGTCGTCATGCACGCTCGCTCCAAGTTCCCCGAGCAGAGCTTGTTCAACCGGCTTTGGGGAACCGGCTTTATGCCGTCCGAGCATCAAGGCGTGCTGTTGCGCAGCGAGGGCGACCCGGTGTTGTACCTGAAAAACCCGGCCGGCGTCACCGGCAGGGATCGCCGCGCCCAGCTCGATACACTGGCCGCGATCAACCTAGCGCATTACAAGCAGTTCGCCGACCCGGAGATTTTGGCGCGCATCCAGCAGCACGAACTGGCCTACCGCATGCAGACCTCCGTGCCGGAACTGATGGACCTGACGGGCGAGAGTGATGCGACGTTTGAACTGTACGGTGAAGAAGCCAAAAGCGCCGGCTCCTTTGCCGCCTGCTGCCTCAACGCCCGCCGACTAGCCGAGCGCGGCGTGCGCAACATCCAGATTTTCCATCGCGGCTGGGACGCGCACGGCAGCCTGCCCAAGGAACACGAGTCGCAGTGCAAAGACATCGACCAGGCCAGCGCCGCATTGATCACCGACCTCAAGCAGCGGGGCATGCTCGACGAGACGCTGGTCGTCTGGGGCGGCGAATTTGGCCGCACCGCCTACTGCCAAGGCAAGCTGACCGAGACGAACTACGGGCGCGACCATCACCCGCGCTGCTTCACCACATGGATGGCCGGTGGCGGCATCAAGCCCGGCATCACCTATGGCCGGACCGACGACTACGCCTATAACATCACCGACGCCGACGGGAACATGATCCGGCCAACCAAGGACAAGTGGACGGCGGGCACCATGCACATTCACGATCTCAACGCGACCATCCTCAACCAGTTGGGTATCGACCATCGGAAACTCACCTACCGATATCAGGGCAGGGACTTCCGCCTGACCGACGTCCACGGCCACGTCATCAAAGACCTCATCGCATGAGCAACCCGGGCACCCCCGCCGCCTTTTCGCCCCCCGATCGCCTCCTGCTTGGCCCCGGGCCGAGCAATGCGGCGCCTTCCGTTTTGCAGGCCATGCAGCGGCCGCTTGTCGGCCATCTCGATCCCACTTTTATCGGCATGATGGAGGAGATCAAGTCGATGCTGCGGCACGTGTTCCAGACTGAAAACGAGATGACGTTCCCCGTCAGCGCCACCGGCAGCGCCGGGATGGAGGCCTGCTTCGTCAATCTGCTCGAGCCAAGTGACGAGGTGGTGATCGGTGTCAACGGCGTGTTCGGTGCGCGAATGTGTGACGTCGCCGAACGCTGCGGTGCCACCGTCAACAGGGTCGAGGCCGAATGGGGCACGATCATCGAGCCGTCAGCTATTGCCGCCGCACTTGAGGGTTGCCAACCCAAGCTCGTCGCTATAGTTCACGCCGAGACCTCCACCGGGGCGCTCACTCCTGTTGAGGAAATCTCGCGCCTGGCCCGCGACGCCGGCGCGTTGTTCCTGCTCGATACCGTGACGTCGCTTGGCGGCTGCCCGGTGGCCATCGACGCCTGGCAGGTTGATGCCGGATACAGCGGCTCCCAAAAATGCTTGAGCTGCCCACCGGGTCTGGCGCCGGTTTCGTTCAGCCCACGCGCGATGAACGTCCTCACCAACCGCAAAACCAAAGTGCAGAGCTGGTATCTCGATGTGAATTTTCTTGCCAGCTACTGGGGCTCGGAGCGCGTGTACCACCACACCGCGCCAATCTCGATGAACTACGCGCTGCATGAGGCGTTGCGCCTGGTCCTGGAGGAGGGACTCGAGGCGCGCTGGGCGCGGCACCAGCAGGCGCACGAGGCGCTCAAGGCCGGCTTGGCCAAGCTGGGCCTATCGATCATCTCGCAGGAGGGACATCAGCTTTGGCAACTCAACGCTGTCGGTGTGCCGGATGGCGCGGACGAAGCTGGTGTGCGCGCTCGCTTACTCAGCGACTTCGGCATCGAGGTGGGTCCCGGCCTCGGCCCGATGAAGGGCAAAATATGGCGGGTCGGCCTCATGGGCCACAACGCCACCACGGCCAACGTCAAACGCTTCCTCGACGCGCTTGGCCAATGTCTCGGATAACAGCAAGCGCTTGGCCAAGTGGCTTCAGTGCATCTCGACGTCGCAGGTGCCGAGCCCGCCCCGGTAGTAGTTGAATTGGACGTTTGGGTGGTCAGCGAGGAGCGACATCGGCACACTGCTGTCGGTGATGCCCTTGGAAATCATCAGCGCCGTGAGCCGTTGGCCAAGCGGGTTGTCGTGCGCGCCGGCGTGCCAGATGCTGACCTTCTCCGACTGCCATGTTTCGATCGGCCCCACGGTGACGGCGCGTTGCGGCACCATGGTGATGTTGCCGCCGCCAGAGGTGCGGGCGTTTTGCGCCAGCGTGATCGGGTGCAACTCGACCACGCGCGTGGCGAGTTTGCGGTATTCCTCCGGCGTCGAAGGTACATCGGTATACTCCCCCTCGCGTCGCAGCGGATCGTTGAATGCCCAGTGCTTGATGTCGCCCTGGCCACCCTGCATCACCGCGCAGCGAACGCCGTCCCAACTCGCACGAAATGACTCGGTGTCGGCAGTGGGGAAGTGCAGGTTTTCCTCCGGCATCGCCAAGTCGAGAGCGATACGGTCGAAGCACAGTTCGCGGTCGGCGCGCTCGAATGACAGCGGGTGATCTGTCGACACTTCGCGGCCGTCGTCGCCGATCCATTCGTCCATGCCCCAGAAATGCGCGTGCTGTAGCGCTTGGCCAAGCTCGTTGACGAGCCGCGCGACGAGCGGCAGTTGCTCGGTCGGGCCGATCGGGCCGCAGATGCCGACCGGGTTGTCGGCGGTAGCCTGGCGCCAGGCGTGGATGTACTCGAGCGCCTCGGCCAGATAAAAATCCTCAAGCGTGTCGTACATCACCACGCGGAAGCCGGGGCGCGATAGATGTTCAAGATCGCGCGGTGTCAGCACGGCGGCGTCGCGGATGAGGTCGTCCTCGAGGGTGGTGTAGTCCCACCAGTCGGGCGCAATAGAGCTGAGCTTGCGCGCCATCGTCTATCGGGCGCCCTTGTTAATCGGCTCGTCCACCACGAGGTGGCCGGGGAACGCGCCCGGCTTTGAGCGCGACTCGAGACGCTTGTTCTGTGAGTTGCCCCTTGGCTGGTTGAGCGGGATGAACATCCCGCCGCTCTCGGCGAGCATCCCGTACAGCTTGTCTTCCATCTCGCGAATGACCGGTTTGAGCTTGGAATCGGCGATGAGGTTTTTGGTTTCGCCGGGGTCGCTGCGTATGTCGTACAACTCGTCGGTGTCCCACAGGCCGTAGTAGGTAATGTACTTGTAGCGGTCGCCGCGCAACGCGAACACCGTGGGCGATTGCGGGAAGTTTTTCTCCCAGTAATAGACGTAGAGGAAATAGTCGCGCCACGAGATGTCCTTCCCTTGGCCAAGCGGGATGAAGCTCAAGCCGTCCATGTAGCCGGGCGTCTTGATGCCAGCCGCCTCGAACACAGTCGGGGCGATGTCGATGTTGGCGACGACCTGCTCGACCACTTGGCCGCCCCCGAAGAGCGCCGGGCACTGCATCATCATCGGCACGCGGATGGAGGTCTCGTAGGCGACCCGCTTGTCGATCAGACCGTGCTCGCCGAACATGAAGCCGTTGTCGCCCATGTAAATCACCAGCGTGTCGTCGTGCACGCCCATCTCCTTGAGCGTCTTGAGCACCCGGCCGATGCTGTCGTCCACCGCGAGAAACGCCTCACAGTAATCCTTGTAAAACTTCTCGACGTCGATGCCGCTGTGGTACGCGAAGTCGACGCCGTGCCAACTGTTACGCTGATCCTTCAGCCAACGCGGCTTGCCGTCGTAGTTCGCCGGCGAGTCGGCCTGCGACTTGGGAGGCACAACTTCCGCATCGGCATACGTGCCGCGATGCCGCTCGGCCGGCGTGAACTGCGCGTGCACCGCCTTGTGCGATAGGTACAGGAAAAACGGCTTATCCCGCTTGCGGCTGCGCAGCCAGTCCACCGCGTAGTCGGTCAACTCGTCGGTGATGTAGCCTTTCTGCGTCACCTTTTTGCCGTTGACGTTGAGGCCGTTGCGCGATGGCAGATACGTGCCCTGTCCGCGAAAGCTCACCCAGTGGTCGAACCCCGGCCGGGGCTGGTCGGTGCTGCCGCCCATGTGCCACTTGCCGATGTACGCCGTCTCGTAGCCGGCCTTCTGCAAATGTTGCGGGAAGAACACCGTCCCCTCCGGCACGAGCCGGTTGTTGTCGATCACCCGGTGCTTGTGCGTGTACAGCCCGGTGAGGATCGACGCCCGGCTCGGCGAACAAAGCGAGGTGGTCACGAACGCATTCTTCAGGTGCACGCCGTTCCGGGCCATCGAGTCGAGGTGCGGCGTCTTCAAAAACGGATGCCCCATGAAGCCCATCGCGTCGTAGCGATGATCGTCGGTCAGGATGAAAACGACATTGCGCGGCTTGGCGCCGGGCACGCGCTCGATGGCCAGCTTGTCGGCGGCATACGCTTGGCCAAGCGCAGCCAAGCCAAGCACAGCGGAAAAAAATATTCGGATGTTTTTCATGGTAAAAAGGAAACGGCTGCAACGCCGCAGTTTAGCCGGGGAGTTTGGCTCCGCCGCTCCGCCCTGTAAAGCCGGAATGCGGCTAATCGCGGTGGAGGCGCCAAAACTGAACGCGCCCTCCTACCCGCAGGAAGGTGGACACCGCGCCGCCGTTGCCAACCACCGTCTCGACCGTCTCCCAGTTCTCGAGATCGGATGATTTTTGCAGTAGAAACTCATCGCCGTCGGTGCCCTCCCACTCGATCTCCACCGCGCGATGTATGCCGATAAGTCTGCCTGTGGCCTCCCCGCTACCGCCACCCTCCCCAACAATCACTGGATCATCGGTTGGATTCTTTTTAGGCAAGCGCGTGGCTAACTCGATGTCCAGTTCATCCACGTCCACGCCCTCAAAGATTTTCTGGAAGCCATCGATAAAATAATACTGCGTGCCGCCCTTTTCGGCATAAGCGCGAATCGACACATAGTAGTTCATCCGCGTTTTGCGCTTGGCCGAGAAATGAACGTCGAGCAGCGAGTGCGCCTTGGTGCTGAGATCAAGGCCTTCGAACTCCACTTGATCCACGAGCGTCGCCGGCGCATCGGCAAGCCACGGATCGTACTCATACAGCCGGGCGTCCACGTAAATGCCGAGCATCTTCTGCTTGGTCAGCGGGAAGGTCAGGTGCACATCCGCCTCGAGCGGCCCCGCCAGCGGCTTGGCCAAGCCCGCGACAAGAAAGGCGGCAAAAAAAATCAATCGCATATTTATGGTCGCAAAGACGCCAGGCCCACCGAAGCGTTACACCTCATCCAGGGGCGCGGTTGCGTCGCCGAAGGTTTTTGGGTGGACGTCCATTTTGTCCATCATGCTGAGGAAGAGGCGGGACATTTGGCGGTCGGGCTTACCGAGGTAATCCAAATTCTGTCCGCCCTTGATGCGGCCGCCGCCGCCGCCGAGCATCACGACCGGGAGCTGGTTGGCGTCGTGATGGCCGTTGACCATGCTGGAGCAGAGCATCAGCATCGTGTTGTCGAGCGCGGTGCGTTCGCCCTCCTGTATTTTATCCAGTCGACCGGCGATGTAGGCCATTTGCTCGAGGAAAAACTGGTTCACTTTCAGCCAGTCGTCCGTGTCGCTGTGCGAGAGCAGGTGATGAATCATGTAGTCCACGCCAAGGTGCGGGAAGCGCAGCGTGCCGTGGTCGTTGTTCAGCTTGAGCGTGCAGATGCGCGTGGTGTCGGTCTGGAACGCCAGCACGAGCAGGTCGCTCATCAGCCGCATATGCTCGACGATGTCCTGCGGGTAGCCGTCCTGCGGGCGCGGGATATTCGGCTTGGCCAGGGTCGGCCGCCAGCCCTGCAGTTCGCCGCGTTTGCCGGCGCTCTCGATTCGTTGTTCGACTTCGCGGACGGAGTTTAAATATTCGTCGAGCTTTTGCTGGTCAAGCCGGCTGATGTTGCGGCGCAGATCCCCCGCGTCGGACAGGACAGCATCGAGCACGCTTTGGTCGCCGGCTTGCGCCTTGTTTTTGAACATCTCATCAAACGCCAGCGCGGGGTAGACCTCGAGCGGCGTCGGCGTGGTCGGGCTGCTCCACGAGATGTGCGAGCTGTAGAGCATCGAGTAATCCTTGTGCACCGAGGGGTTCGCCTTTTCGCAGCCGAGCACTAGGCTCGGCAGCTTGGTGCGGTGCCCGATGTGGCGCGCCACCAATTGATCGACGCTCGTGCCGGACTGGATCCGCCCGCCCGGGGCCAACGGCGCGCCGGAGAGCAGGTTGCCGGTTTGCGAACTGTGGATGTTGCCCTTGAGCGCCTCGGCATTGTACAGGCCGCGGATGAACACCATCTTGTCGCGAAACTCGTTAAGCGGCGTGAGCACCTTGCCCAGCTCCATGTCGGCACCCTCGCCCTTGGCCCACCATTCGTCCCGGTGATAACCGCAGCCGGAAAACAGGATGGCCATGCGGGTCGGCGCCTCGCTGGCCTTCGTCGCGGCGAGCCGGGTGTCGCCCCATACGCGGCGCGATTCCATCCACGGCAACGCCATCGACGCGCCCAGCCCACGCAGCATCGTGCGACGGGAAAGTTGGTAACGCATCTTGTTCATATCGAGTTCAGCCCTTCGGTTCATGCTAAATTGGTTGCGGTCACAATCAACCCTCATCTTTGGCCAGACGCCCTCGGATTTTGCGAAACTGCCCGCTGGTGACGATCGCCTCCACCGCTGCGCTGAAACGGAAATCATTTGCCTTCAGTCGCTTCTGCATTTCTTCGAGCAACAGCAAGTCGGACAACGCCACCTCGCGGCCAAGCGCGTAACCAAGCAGTTTGCGGCAGAATTGCACCAGCACATCGTCGAGCCGCTCGGTGGCCAAGTGGTGTCGCAGTCCGTCGATGCCCTCGACGGCCGTGCCGTCCGCGAGCCTGGTTTTCGTGTCAACCGCCTTGGGCCGAAACCGCCCGATGGCGTCGTACTGCTCCAGCGCAAAGCCGAACGGGTCGATGAGTTTGTGGCACTTGGCGCATCCGGGGGTTGAACTGTGTTGCTCGATCAACTCCCGCGCGGTCAGCCCTTTTGGCACGCTCTCCGGCAACTGCGGCACGTTGGCCGGCGGCCTCGGCAGGCGCTCGCCAAGCAGCGTCTCGTAAACCCAGTTGCCGCGCAGGATCGGGCTAGTGCGCGACGCGCCGGAGTTGGCCGCCAACACCGTGGCCAAGCCGAGCACACCGCCGCGCCCCCTGGCCTGCACGCCATCGACCCGCCGCCACTCGCTTCCGATCACGCCGTCGATTCCGTAGAACTTGGCCAAGCGCTCGTTGAGAAACGTGTGATCGGCGCTCAGCAAATCCAGCACCGGGCCGTCGTTGCGAAACATGTCCTCAAAAAACCGAACCGACTCCTCGTACATCGCGCCGCGCAGTTCCGGGAACGTCGGATAAAGCTTCTCGTTCTTGTCGTCGTTTTGGTCGAAGCCGCGAATGTGCAGCCACTGGCAGGTGAACTGCTCGGCCAGGCGCCGCGTGCGCGAGTCGCGCAGCATGCGCCACGTCTGCGCGAGCAACGTTTTGTCGCCGGTCAACTCGCCGTCGTCGGCTGCGCGGCGCAGTTCCGCATCCGGCAGCGACGACCACAGGAAGTAACTCAGCCGCGTGGCCAACTCGGCGTTTGTCACCGCCACCGGCTTCGCGCCACCACCCGCTTTCTCACGGCGATACAGAAACATCGGCGAGGTCAGCACCCGGGCGATCGTCAATTGAATCGCCTTCTCGTGCGGAATCTCGCGCTCCCTCAATCCGCGATACAACGCCCGCAATCCCTCCTGCTCTTCACCACTCAACGGCCGCCGCCACGCGCGCCCCGCAAACTCCAGCACACTGTAAAGATGCCTCGGCTCGTCCGCCTCGAGGCGTTCGCGAAAGGCCGCAACCCGTTTCATCAGCGGTTCCCTGTACGGCTTCCACGCGATGACTAGATCCGGCCGGTCCTGAGTCGAGAACTCGACGATCTGCTCGTACGCGACCTCCACCTTGAACGGCTCCCTGGTGATGTAGAGCAACTCGTCCCAAAGCCGGTCGAGTTCCCCCTTTTGCTCGTCGCTGAGCATGAGCCGTTGCAGCGGCTCGTCCTCGCGGAAGTACAGCGCCAGCGTCACCACCTCGTCCACCGGCACAATTTTCGGGTAACAAATCGACGCCGGAAACAGGTCGCGGAAATCGTCCAGGCCAGCAGCCAACCGCTTCTCCGCTGCGCTGCCAGCGGCGACGACAATCGGCCGTCCCGGTGAGAGCCCGCGCGGCTGCGGCTTGGCCAAGCCGGCCGTAAGTTGGACGCTGCCTTTCTGGCCGTGCTCCGGGTCGAGTTCACCGGAGAGCACCAGCGTCCGGCCCTCGGCCAACTCCGCCGGGATGCGCAGCTCGACAATCGCCGGCGCCTGCACGATTAGGTCCGCCGTGACCACCGACGGGCCAAGCGGATGTTTCCCGAACCGCTCGTCCGGCACGATCGATTTGAGCACGTTGCCGTAGCGGCGCGGCACCGGGATTTTTTGGAGGTGCTTGAACAACATCGCGTCGGGCGAACCCGGCTTGGCCGGTGCCGTGCCGGTGGCCAGCGCCTCAATGCGCCGGGCCAAGCCGGTTCGCTTGGCCGCGTCCGTCTCCGCCTTCCAACTCGCCAGCAGCGACCCGGCCGGTGCCGTCATTGCGCCGCCGGACGCCCTGGTCACGTCCGCGACGTTGCCGCTGAAAAAATGCCAGACGCCGGCGTGGCCATGACTGTCTTTCAGTGGATTGCCCTCGAGAATATTCCCGGAAATGTCCGCGGCAACATCCCACACGCGCCGGCCGCCGCCGGTCTCGGTGATGGTCATGTCAACGTGCGTCAGGTCGCACGAGTGGTTGCCCTGCCTCGGCCCGATGGCGAGTTGGATCACTTCGCCTGCCCGCACCGACACGGTTTTGGCGGCCAACTCCGACGAGCCGTTCACCCCGAAATCGCCGTGCCCGAGGTTGCCCACCCTGCGGCTGTTTCGATGCTGCACCCACCACTCGACGCCGTTGCCGCAACTGTGCGCGTCGGCGATCCTGGCCGACACCGACACGATGCCATCGATCGGGCTGCGCCAGCCAACCGCCACGTACTGCGTCGGCGACGGGTGCGCCACCACCGCATGCGGCCGTGCGGTGCCGGGGATGCGCACTTCCGTGTCGGACGAGTTGGCCGCGACGGACGGCGTGCCTAAGGTTCCCCAGCCGTTCACGAAATCGTAACCGCCACTCTTCAGCATTTTCCGGGTGAACAATCCGTCAATCGTCACCGGGCCGCCGGGGCCAAGCGCGAGGTAATCGAGCCAGGACGCCAGCATGTCGGCATCCACCCCGTGCCGTTTGGCCAGGGCGTCGATGTCCGGCTCGTCGCCGGTGGCCTCCGCGGCAGCGGCGAGGAACTTGGCTGTATTGGCCAGCGTCTCGCGGCGCAGCTTGCCCAGGCGCCCGGCCAAGCCAGGCACGTCGCGCATCGGGAGATCCGCCTTGCCGCCGCCGACCAGCCGGGGGTTGCGCCAGCGAACAAAGTCGTTCTCGCTTCCGTCGCCGGCATCGCTGGCAGCGAGGTGCACCACCACGTCGCTTCCGTCCGCCGGCGGCTGGAGTTCCAGGCTGAAATCCACGCTGGATTGCGTGATGCTTTTCGGGTTCATCCAAGCGGTTGGCCCGCCCTGCCGGCCGATGTGGCCGATCGGGTCGAACCGCCACAACGCCTGCTGCCACCGTTGCACTGCATCGACGATCGGCTTCGGGTTGTCATCCGCTGCCGCCCGCCAGCGCGCGCGAGTGTTGTTCAGCAGAAACGAACCGGACGGGGCGTCGGCGCGGGTGAGCATCGTCCAAAGCGAACCGAGATACTTCGCGTTAAGTCCGCGCGCGCGCGCAACCGCCGCGACCGACTCGCCGCCCTTGGCCAGCGCGTCGCGATCGGCGAGCGTCGCGGCAAAATAGGGCTCGAGCGGAATGCTGCCGTTGCGGTTGATCACGTTCGCCTTGGCCTCGGCGGAGTCGTCCCAGTTGTCACCGGCGTTGCTGCGAACCGCCACGTACTGCGCATAAAAATTCTGGATTTGAGCCATCAACCCGTCGGCCCGGTCGCGCTCGGTGACGTGCTCCGAGAACCGAATGCCGTCCGGCAGCAGCACGGCGTGTTTGGCAACCTCTTTTCCGGCGTCGAGAAACTTGCCCACGAGCGCGGGCGACATTACCAGCGCGTCGCCGACATTGGTGAATCCCTCGCCCGCCGCGCCATCGATGGGAAACTCACGGGTCGGATTCAGCGAGGCGACGCCGGTGAGATCGCGCACGGAGTAGTTGTATTCGTCGTTGTTGAGCCGGCGCAGAACCACGCGCCCGGGATCACCCGCCCGCGCCCTGGCCTCCTCGAGCAACAGGCTGTGCACCCACTGCTGCAGTTTCGCGCGCTGCTCATCGCTTGGCTTGTCGGCTTTCTTCGGCGGCATCTGCCGGCTCGAGAGCATGTCGTCGACCTTGAGCCAAACCTTGGTGTTGCGCCGGATGTCGGCGACCGACTGGAACGAGTCGAGATTGATGTCCGCCTCGGCGTCCTCGTCCGCGTGGCACTCGAAACAGAATTGATCGAGCAACGGCCGGATCTCCGACCGGTACACCGTGTCCAGGCCGGCCGCTTGGCCAGGCGACAGACAGAAAAACGCAGCCAACAAAACAACTGGCAAGCGGCTCAAGCGCTGGAGAATAAGCGGCATGACAAGCCCTCGTGGGGTTGCGGCAATCCTTCCCCCAACCCCGGAGTCCGTCAAGGGGTGTGAAAAGCAAACCTCCCCTCCCAGGATTACTTCGCCAGGGAGTACCATCAAGACACGACACTTTTTCCGCCTCCGCAAAGCCGAGTGAGGGGCAGGGCTTCTCCCGCTAATTGACAGCCGACGCAATGCCGAACAGCAGTTGGTATCCGATCGTGAGGATGCCGAAATCGACGATGATGTGGCAGAGCCACACACCCAGCAGGGAGCCTTGGCGCACATACATCCCACTCCAAATCACTCCACCCACCCCGATCGAGAAACTGAGAAAGAGCGCGATGGGC